>Ga0126341_1000114_pt1 | contig 17337 bp, 17 predicted proteins | sample OrbTmetagenome_FD_97057 | JGI IMG/M metagenome (GOLD analysis project Ga0126341, IMG submission 97057) | Coral microbial communities from Florida Keys, Florida, USA - Orbicella T D metagenome | ecosystem: Host-associated > Invertebrates > Cnidaria > Coral | place: Florida Keys, Florida, USA... | reverse complement strand
TTCGGCCTCACCGTCGATTTGCGCAAGGCAACACCAGCCATAGTGGCAGAACTGCTGGAGAAAGCGTGGAGCGAGAAGGCGCCGAGCCATGAGTGACTTCGAGGCATTCAACTGGCATGACAACCCGATCCACGGTTTCGGACTCGTCGAGGGGGAGTACGGCCTCGGCAAGCTTGTCCTCGACATCGACTACATCACCGAGTGGGTGTGTTCCGACGAGGGCTCATTCTCATTTCGCATAGCCCCGGCGGACCTGGTCTTCGAGGATGTTTCCGACCTCGTGGTCTCGCTGGACTACCAATCCTGTTCCGCCGGGCTGACCCCACCGTCGATTCACGTCATTCGGCGAGAGCCCAGAACGCACCCCAATGGCCACCAGAACTTCGCCTGGCACATCGATATCAACTGGCCCTCCGGCGGCTACATCCGCTTCACTGCCCCGGGGTTTACCCAGACACTGCGCAAGGAGCCCATCCTGTCGGACGGCCAGGTTCTCGACCCACGGGATCGCGACTAGACTATAGGGCAATTGGCCCCGACACCGGCCGATGGAGAACAGACCATGCTCATTGACGCAGTTTCCGCCATCCTGCTCATCAGCGACGATGCGCCCCGGCTCGCGGCATTCTACCGTGACACCCTGGAACTGCCACTGGCAGACGAGGTACACGACGACACCCCGCCCCACTTCGGGTGTGAGATCGGTGACGTTCATTTTGCCATCCACCCGTCAGAGGGATGGCCCGGTAAGCGGGTAGACGATGGCCAGAGTCCGGTGATTGCGCTCGCCACCCGCGATGTAGCACGCGCTGCCGAGAAGCTCAGAGCCGCGGGTATCGAGCCCAACGGCCCCTTCGACCACGGTTTCGCAAACACGGTGAGCTTCCGGGATCCGGACGGCAATCTCGTGGAAGTCCTGCAGTTCAAGTAGGCTGCACAAGAAATGCATACGGGCGAACAGGTTCAGGCACTACCGGCATGGCGGAACCCGTTCTTCTTACGCGCGCTCGTGCGCGCGAAGAACAGCGCGTTCCTGCTGCTGGTCCTCGGTCTGCTGATGGCGGTACCGCTGGTCGCCAAGACGTACGCCGCCCACGGCGCCGTTCCGGCGCTGGTCACCGGCCTGCTGGTGATCGCGGCGGTTTTCGCCGGGCCGGTCACCGTCGTGCTTGCCGGCTCGTTTGACTCGGCGTTTGTAGTGGCGCCCTCCGTCACCTCCGATACCGGCGTCATGGTTGTACTCGGCATCGGACTGGCCGTATTGCTGGGCTGGCTGCGGGGCCTGTTGCGATCCAACGGCCCCGCCCTGCCCTACCTGACCGTGACGGGCTGGGGCATGCTGGGCGCCTGGTTCTGTGTATCCCAGGTCTTTCTCCATATCGCCTGACATTCGAGGGAGGTACCACGTGAGCAAGTCTTCAAACAAGTGGCGTCTGGAGCGTGAGTTCTTCCGCATGCTCAACGCGGTGGTGGAACCCGCGGTGCGCCGCGGGTTGGGCTCGCCGCGCTTCGTGCCCGGCGGGCTGATCGTGGTGGAGTCCACGGGGTTCAAGACAGGTACCATCCGGAGAACACCACTGTTCGCCACCCGACTGCGGGGCTACGTACTGGTCTGCACCGCGCGGGGGGAGCGTTCCTTCTGGGTCAAGAACCTGCGCAAAAAGCCGCGCACGCGCTACTACCTGGGCGGCAAACCCCGCGAGGCCAGGGCCTTCGTACTCGCGCCGGGCAAACGCTACCGGCGCCCCGCCAGTTTGCCGCCAGCCATCGGGCGGGTCACCGATTTCCTGGCGCCCTACACCCGCGCCGGATGGGCTTTCGCCGTACTGGCGCCCGTGGACGAGTAGCCTGCATACCGCTTTCGTTTACTCACATTCGATCAGGTTACGCCGTTGCCCGTGACGCAGGGAGGCCACCATCATGGCAGAGAACGACATCCGACCGCTGCAGGCCGCGGACGAGGCCGAGTGGCGGCGCCTGTGGACGCTCTACCTGAAATTCTATGAGACCGGTGTTCCTGAAGACGTCTATGCGACGACATTTGAACGGCTGCTCCAGGGTGGGGACAGGGACATGGGCGCTCACATCGCCCTGCGCGATGGGCGACCCGTGGGTATCGTACATTTCCTGTACCACAGGCACTGCTGGCGAGTGGAAAACGTCTGCTACCTGCAGGATCTCTACGTGGACGCCGGCGAGCGCGGCACGGGGCTCGGCAGGGCGCTGATCGAAAGCGTATACGACGTGGCGGACGCGGCGGGCTGTCCGAATGTCTACTGGCTTACGCAGCACTTCAACGAGGTGGGTCGTCGGCTGTATGACCGCGTGGCGGGCGTGACCGATTTCATCGTGTACCGCAGGCAACTGGACTGAATGCGGCTACAGGAGACAATGAGGTGGGAGAAACTTTACTCCGGCCAGTGAGAGACTGGTTGGTCAGACAATGAACAAGCGCGATTTCCTCCGTGCTCTCTATACCACGCCCTTTATTGCCTTCGCGCTGCTGGTCGCAGGCTGCTCCGCTGGCGGCAGTGACTTCGGCGAGGTGACGGATGCAACACGCGACCGCGATTTCCGCTACGAAGTATTTCTGCCGCCGGACACAACCGCCGGCCACCCACTGGTCGTCTTCAGCCACGGCAGCGGGGGCAACTATCACGGCCACCGCTGGCTGATCGATGCGCTGGTGCAACGCGGATACGCCGTGGCCGCCCTCAACCATCCCCACAATAACTCGATGGACAACACTGACGAAGGCGTCATGCGGGTCTGGGACCGCCCGGCGGACATCTCGCGCCTGCTCGACAACCTGCTGGCCGATGCCCGCTTCGCGCCGCGCATCGACCCGCAACGCATCGGTGTCGCCGGGCACTCTTCAGGTGGCTATACAGCCATCGCCCTGGCCGGGGCTGTCTTCAACCCCGGGGTCATGGAGGACTATTGCACCGGCCCGGACCGGGGTCCGGACTGTGACCTGGCAAATCCCGGAGCCACGGTGGACTACCGCGATGCGGCCGCAACCTACCGGGACCTGCGAATCCGGGCCGCGGTGGCCATGGCACCCGCGGTCGGCCCCGCGCTGGAGCCGGGCAGTCTCGCAACCATCGATATTCCGGTCCTGGTACTGGCCACACTGGATGACGAAATCCTGCCCTTCGAACAACACGCGCGACACTACGCGGACAGCATCCCCTCCGCACGGTTACACTTGCTGGAGGGGGGTGGGCACTTCATCTACATGGAGTGTACCCTTGGCACCCGGGTCGCGGACTGGTTTATCGATAACCTCGACCTGTGCGGCGCGGGCTTCAGCGTGGACCGGGAGGCACTGCGCGCCTCGATCGCCGCCGAGGTATTAGAATTTTTCGATACAAACCTGGCGTCGGGTGTCTAGAACGGGAACAGGTTTATTCTCTTCGATCTAGAATAAATCTGTCCCCTTTTTCGTTCCCTTATCAGGAGTACAGCACATGGAGATTACGGGCGGCTGTTTCTGCGGCGCTATCGAGTACGAGGCCGAGATGGAATCGCCGGTGTTCGGCATCTGCCACTGCCGGGACTGCCAGGTATTCAGCGGTTCCGCATTTCGCACCTCGGGCTTCGTCTCGCCCGACAAGTTCCGCTTCACCCGCGGTGAGCCTGCCTACTTCGACAAAACGGCGGACAGCGGCGCAGTACGGCGCATGGCCTTCTGTACCAAGTGCGGCAGTCACCTGTGCTCACTCCCGCTCGGGGACGAAGCCGATGCGGGTTACGTCTCCATACGGGTGGCCACCTCGCACCAGTTCGAACAGATGACACCGGGGTTCGAGGTGTTCTGTTCTTCCAGGGTGCCCTGGCAACAGGGCATCGAGGGGAGTACGGAGTTCGAGAAAATGCCCGGCTGAATCTGCCTAGGCGCTGTCCTCGCGCTCCCTGTAGTCCAGCAGGTTGGCGCGGATCGCCACCAGGGTGTCGTACAGGCGGTCGACATCCCCGCCTGGCAGGTCGTCGATGGCGATCTCGTGCACAGCCTTCAACGCCTCGCGAATCGCGTCCTCCAGTTCCCTGCCCGCGGGCGTCAGCCAGATGCGCTTCGCGCGACGATCACGCTCGTCCGGGCGCCGCTCGAGCCAGCCGCCCGCCTCCATGCGATCGACGACACCCCCCAACGTCACCGCCCGGATGCCCAGGGTGCGGGCGAGGTCGCCCTGGATCACCCCCTCCTCCTCGAGGAGCGCGAGAATCACCAGCGACTGGGTGGGGGTGAGGTCTATGGAGCGGAGCAGGCTGCCGTAGCAGTTGATACGCAGCCGGGCGACATCCTGGAACAGGGTGCCCAGGGTGTCCTTTTGCGTAGTTTTCATCGACTTCGTCACCTGCGACCTCCCCGCCGGCCCCCTAGATCGGATCCCAGGAAAACACGTCCCGCGATGTATCGGGGCCATAGAAATCACTGCGCATGGCGGGAATGGCGTGCTCCAGCACCGCCTCAGGCGTCCAGCCCTCCGCGCGGTGAATGCCGCGCAGGGGGCGCGGCTGGGACATCAGGAAGATCTCGTTGCCGCGCACGGCGAAGATCTGCCCGGTGATGTCCGCGGCGGCGTCGGAACCGAGCGCGATGACGAGGGGCGGGATTTTCTCGGAGGCCATCTTCTTGATCTTTTCGGCGTAGGGGACCTCTCCGGGTTTTTGCGCACCGCCCGAGCTGGGCACCGTCTCGGTCATGCGGCTCAATGCGAAGGGCGCGATACAGTTGGAGCGCACGTTCGCGCGGGCCATATCGATGGAGATGGAGCGCGACAGACCGACGATTCCCATCTTGGCGGCGGAGTAGTTGGCCTGCCCGAGATTGCCGATCAGGCCCGCGGTGGAAGTCATGTGCACGAAACTGCCCGAGTCCTGCTGGCGGAAGGTGGCCGCGGCGGCGCTGGCGACATTGCGCGCGCCGTTCAGGTGCACGTCGATGACCGCGTCCCACTCCTCGTCCGACATGCGGTGAAACATGCGGTCGCGCAGGATGCCGGCGTTATTGACCACGTGGTTGAGGCCGCCCAGTTCGTCCCGGCACTGCTCGATCATCGCGGCCACGGCGGCGCGATCGGTGACACTGGCAGTGCAGGCAGCGGCCTCACCACCGGCCGCGCGGATTTCATCCGCCACCGCGCCGGCGACGCTGTCGTCCTCGCCCTCACCGCCGATGCTGGTGCCCATGTCGTTGACCATCACCTTCGCGCCGGCCAGGCCCGCCTGGAGGGCGATATCCCGCCCCACACCGCGGCCGCCGCCGGAGACCAGCACCACTTTTCCTTCCAGCAGGTTTCCCATCTAAGCTTGTCCTCTAGGGGTACGGGCGGGCGCCCGCCCCGGGCACGGCGGCGAACTTTTATTCGCCTGCATAAGATGTGCATGATTATAGATAGTATGCTTATATATTTCCAGCACAACGATTCACCATGACCGTCGCTCCCACCCCATAGACGCCCTATGAATACAGACGACTACATGCCCCATGTCGCTCCCGGTGACCGCCTCTGGGCGCCGACGGAGGCCCGTATAGCGGGGTCGGGACTCACCGCGTTCCGCAACTGGGTCAACCCCCGGTACGGCCTGGACGCGCGGGACTACCGGGCCCTCTGGCAGTGGTCGGTGGCGGAGCCGGCACGCTTTTGGGAGGCGGTGTGGCGCCGCTACAACATCGCCCCGGGGGAGACTTACAGCGAGGTGCTCTCGTCCGGGGAAATGCCGGGCGCAAAATGGTTCCGGGGCGCGCGGGTCAACTTCGCCGAACATCTACTGCGCCAGGGCGATCTCGGCCCCCTGTCGCGCGCCGCCGTACACGCGGAGTCCGAGAGCACGGCGCCGCGCTCGATCGACTGGGACAACCTGCGCCGCGACGTCGTGCGCCTGGCGACCTACCTGCGCGACGCGGGTGTCGAGCCCGGCGACCGCGTCGCCGCCTACCTGCCGATGTCGGTCGAGGCGGTGGTGGCGCTGCTCGCGACCGCCAGCATCGGCGCGGTCTGGTCCTGCTGCTCACCGGATTTCGGCGCGAAGGGCGTGCTCGAGCGCTTCGCGCAGATCGAGCCGAAAGTCATCTTCGCCGTCGGCCACTACCGGTACAACGGCCGGGCGTTCGACCGCACGCAGGAACTGGACGATATCGTCGCCGCCCTGCCCTCGCTGCGGGAGCTCGTCTACCTGCCCTGGGCCGACGCTACCGATCCGGCGCCCCCGCACCTCGCGGGCACGTGCAGGCTCGTCCAATGGGATGACTGCCTGCGGGCAACCGCTGCGAGTTATAGCGACTTCCAGTTTGCAGTGATGCCCTTCGACGCGCCGCTATGGATCATGTACAGCTCCGGGACGACCGGTATTCCCAAGGGCATCGTCCACGACCACGGCGGCATCCTGCTGGAGTTCGTGAAGTACGCCTGGCTGCACGACGACATGCACCCCGCGGCGGTCAAGTTCTTCACGACGACCACCGGCTGGGCCATGTTCAACATTCTTCTCGGCGGTATGATGGCGGGGGCCGCGGTCGCCGTGTACGACGGCAGCCCCACCTGGCCTGGCCCCGGGCGCCTCTGGGCATTGTGCGAGCGGTACCGGGTCAACTATTTCGGCGCGAGCCCGAGCTATGTCAACGCGCTGGCACAACAGGGATACTCCCCGCGCGAGCACCACGACCTCGCAGCGGTGGATACCATCGCCCTCACCGGCTCACCCTCGGCGCCCGAGACCTTCGCGTGGTTCTACCGGCATGTTCACGACGACCTGCACATCATCTCCATGAGCGGCGGGACCGACGTGTGCAGCGCCTTCATCGCCGGCGCGGCAGAGCTGCCGGTACACGCGGGAGAGATCCAGTGCGCCTGCCTGGGCGTCGACGTCGAGGTCTACGACGACGGCGGCAATCCGCTGCCCCCCGGGGAGGACGGGGAGCTGGTGATCCGCCAGCCCATCCCCTCCATGCCCCTGTGTTTCTGGGGCGACGCCGACGGCAGCCGTTACCGCGACAGCTACTTCGCGGACTTTCCCGGGACCTGGCGCCAGGGCGACCTCGTGCGCCGCACCACGAACAACGGCTACGTGATATCCGGCCGCTCCGATTCCACACTCAACCGTTTCGGCATCCGCATCGGCACCGCGGAAATCTATCGCGCCGTCGAGTCCCTCGCCGAGATTGAGGACAGTCTTGTCGTCAGTCTCGAACTGAGCGGGGCGCGCTTCTACATGCCGCTGTTCGTCGTCCTGTCGGAGGGGGCGATGCTGGACGACAAACTGCTGGGGAAAATTCGCGATACCCTGTCCGCCCAGTGTTCCCCCCGGCACGTACCCGACGAGGTGCACGTTATCGACGCCGTGCCCTACACACTCACGGGGAAGAAACTCGAGGTGCCGGTCAAGAAACTGCTGCTGGGAATCGGGCGGGACAGGGCGGTGAACACGGGCGCCGTCGCCAACCCGGCGGCGATGGACTACTTCGCTGCATTCGCCGACACTGTGCGGGCAAAGGAAGCCGGGAATGCCTGAGCAATGGCCGCAGTCTGCCCGACGCAGCTGACAGGCGAGGCGAACTGCCCCCGGACACCGGGACAACGACACCATGATGAAACTGCCCAACATACTGCAACGCACCGCGCACCAGTTCCCGGACAGGCCCGGCATCACCTTCGAGGGCGGGACGCGCACCTGGAGCGAGCTGCAGGCGCGGGTGGAGCGGCTCGCTGGCGGCCTGGAAACACTTGGCATAGCCGCGGGCGAGCGCCTGGCCATACTCTCCCACAACAGCAATCTCATGGCGGAGCTCTTTTACGGCCCGCTCTACCAGGGCCTGGTACCGGTACCCCTGAACTGGCGCTGGGCCCCGCCGGAACTGGCGGCCTGCCTCGCGGACTGCGCGCCGGCGATACTGGCGGTGGACGGCGATCACGTCGAGCAGGCCCGCGAATTGGCCGCCACCTGCGGTTCCATCGAGGTGCTGCTCTATCTGGGCGACGGCGATGCCCCGGAGGGTTTCACCGGCTACGACGCGCTGCTCGACCGCGGCGAACCGGTCACCCACTGCCCCTACGGTGGCGAAGACCTTGCCCTGATTGTGTACACCGGCGGCACAACGGGGCGCGCCAAGGGGGTCATGCTCAGCCATACCAACCTGTACATCAACGCCACCAACCACCTGGAATTCGACAGTGTCGGCGAGGGTCACAGCATCGTATTGTCGGGCCCGATGTTTCACATCAGTTCCTGCTGCCGCGTCTACATACACACATTCATGGCGGTACACATGGTGATCCTGCCCCAGTTCGACGCGCTGAAGCTGATGGAGAACGTGCAGCGCTACCGCATCACCTCGTTGATTCTCATCTCGGCCATGGCAGCCCTGATCCTGGACCACCCGCGCTACCGCGAGTTCGATCTCTCCTCGGTAAGGAAAATCAACTACGGCGCGGCGCCGATGCCGCCCTCCCTGATCGCGCGGTTGCAAAAGGAATTTCCCGGGGTCGGCTTCTTTCACGGCTACGGCGCGACGGAGGCGGCCGGCATCATCAGCACGCTGGGCGCAACAGATCACCAACTGGACGGCCCCCACACCCACCGGCTGCGCTCCGTGGGTAACCCGGCGGGCTACATCGAATTGCGGGTCGTCGACATCGGCGGCGACGAGGTCGAGCCGGGTACGGTCGGCGAGGTGGTGATCCGTGGCCCCAACGTCATGCAGGGTTACTGGCAACTGCCCGAGGCCACCGCCGAGGTGCTGGTAGACGACTGGTATCACACGGGCGACGCCGGTTACCGCGACGAGGACGGCTACCTCTACCTCGTCGATCGCATGAAGGACATGATTATCTCCGGCGGAGAGAACATCTACTCGGTGGAGGTGGAGCGGGCTATCGACCTGCACCCCGCCATCAGGCAATGCGCCGTGGTAGGCAGGCCCGACGATACCTGGGGCGAGGTGGTGCACGCGGTGGTGTCACTGGAGCCGGGCCACCAGGTCACCCACGAGGAGATAGTGGCGCACTGCCGCGAACACATCGCGGGCTACAAGTGTCCGCGCGGCCTGTCGATATGGGACGAACTGCCGCTGTCGGGGCCGGGAAAGCTGCTCAAGCCGGAGATTCGCAAGCGGCTCGCGGGCGACTCAGGCTGACGCCGCCCCGGCCCGGCGCCGGCGTCGCGGCCGGCGCTTGCCACCCTCCGCGCGCTGCCCGCCGTTGCGGCGCCCGTCGCGAGCGCCATTGCGGCCACGGCTCGACGTCTTGCCACCGTTCCCGCCGCCGTTCTTGCCACCCGGGCGACGAGAGCCGCCAGCGGCACCCAGGGATTTGCTCTGGGGCAGTTCATGCTCCGGCTCGAAACCATCGACGTACTCCCGCGCGATGTGGCGGCGAATCAGCCGTTCGATGCCGTTGAGCTGGTCGATTTCGTCGGCGCAGACCAGGGAGTAGGCACAGCCCGCGGAGCCGGCACGACCGGTCCTGCCGATGCGGTGCACGTAGTCCTCGGGCACGTTCGGCAGGTCAAAGTTCACCACCTGGGGAAGCTGCGCGATATCCAGGCCACGCGCTGCGATGTCGGTGGCCACCAGGACGCGGATGTCGCCGCGCTTGAACCCCGACAGGGCCCGCGTGCGGGCGGCCTGGCTCTTGTTGCCGTGGATGGCCGCGGCGTTGACGCCCGCCTTGTCCAGGTAACCCGCCAGGCGGTTGGCGCCGTGCTTGGTGCGACTGAAAACCAGCACCTGGTCCCAGTCGTTGTCCACCACCAGTTCCAGCAGGGCGGCGGACTTGCGCTTCTTGTCGACGGGGTAGACCCACTGTTCCACGGTGTCCGCCGTGGCGTTGGGCGGCGACACGGCGATTTCAACCGGGTCGCGCAGGATACTGTCGGTGAGGGCGCGGATCTGGTCTGCGAAAGTCGCGGAGAACAACAGGTTCTGCCGTCGCTCCGGCAGCAGTTTCAGGATGCGGCGTATGTCGTGGATAAAGCCCATGTCGAGCATGCGATCCGCCTCGTCCAGCACGAGGATCTCCAGCGCGGAGAAGTCGACCTCGCCCTGCTGGTGGAGGTCGAGTAACCGCCCGGGCGTGGCAACGAGAATGTCGACGCCGCGACGCAGGCGCGATATCTGCGGGTTGATTTTCACGCCGCCGAAGACGACCTCGCAGCGCACAGGGAGGTGCTTGCCATAGGTCGACACGCTGTCCGCAACCTGGGCGGCGAGCTCCCTGGTCGGGGTCAGGACGAGGGTGCGGATGCGGCGCTGCCGGCTTGTGCCCGCTGCGTAAAAACCCTGCAGGATGGGCAGCGTAAAGCCGGCGGTCTTGCCGGTACCGGTCTGGGCCGCGGCCATGACGTCGCGCCCGGAGAGCACGGCGGGAATGGCCTTGGCCTGTATCGGTGAGGGCTCGGTGTAGCCTTTGTCGGCAATAGCGCGCAACAGGGGCTCACAGAGGCCCAGCTGGTCAAATTTCATAGGGAGTTCTCTGGTGTTCAGGCGTGCCCGCCGCCACGTCGTGAAAGCTGGAGGGCCGAAGGGCGCGCATGGTACTGCATCGGCGGGGAAATAGATACCGGCCTTAATTACACCTGTGACAGGGTTCAGCCCGGCTCGCCGGCAGCGTACGTGGGAGCATCAGAGGCCGGCGTCGCGACAGGCCTGCTCCAGGGAATCGCGAAACGCGGGCGCCGCCACCGCGCAGAGGGCCGCCGCCCTCTCGCGCAGGGTCAGGCCTCTGAGGTCCGCGGCGCCGTGCTCGGTGACCACCAGGTCCACGTCGGACTTGGCGGTCGTCACCAGTGGCATCGAGAGCCGCGGCACGATACGGCTGCGACCGCCGTCGCGGCTTGTCGACGGCATTGCGATCACCGACAGCCCGCGCTCGTGGCTGGCCGCGGCGTGCATGAAATCCACCTGCCCGCCGACGGCCCCGATATAATGGTCGCCGATCATCTCGGCACTGACCTGGCCGTAGATATCCACCTCCAGCGCGGAGTTCAGTGCGACGAGCCTGTCCTGTGCCGCCAGGTGGGACTGCCCGTGGGTGGTCGTGGCGGGGTGCAGTTCCACCGCCGGGTTCAGGTGCAGGAAGCGCCGCAGTGACGCGTCTCCCATGGCGAGGGCGGCGACACAGGTGCCGGGGCGCACCCGGTTGGTCGCGTTGGTGACGGCTCCGGACTCGACCAGTTCGATCACGTCCCCCGTGATCATGCCGGAGTGAATGCCCAGGTCCCGGTGCCCGCCCAGCGCGGCGAGGATCGCCGAGGGCACGGTGCCGATCCCGTACTGCAGTACCGCGCCGTCCTCGATACGCTCGCTGGCCCGCGCGGCGATAGCGTCCTCTACGGCGCCCGGCGTTCCAGGCGGGACCTCGATGGGCGTGCGTGAACAGGGCACCACCACGTCGATCAGTGCGTCGTCCAGGGGAGTGTCCAGGGGCGTGCAGGGCACCTGGTCGTTGACCTCGGCAATCACCACGCGCGCCGCGCGCATGGCCGGCAACAGGTAGTCGTTGGCGAGGCCGAGGCTGTAGGTGCCGTCAGGTCCCGGCGGGCTGACCTGGACCAGTACCACCGCCACGGGCAGGCGGCCGCTGTCGAAGTGCGCCGGCAGCGCACTGTAGTTACAGGGCAGGATATCCAGCGCACCCGACTTCATCAGTGCGCCATTGGTGCCGATTGCCCCGTAGCTGAGCACATCAATCTGCCCGCCGCCGGCCCCGGCCAGCGTGTCCGACAGGGACAATCCGACCATCGCGCGAAACCGGCCCGTCGCGTCGCGCTGTGCGACGAGACGCTCGGTGAGACAGCGGGGTTCCGCGCAGGCCTGCCCCCAGGTGACGGTATCCCCCGGGCGCACGAACTCGCTGAAATCCAGGGCATCGAGCGCAATCTCACGCGGCATCGCTCAGCTCTCCCGGTCCGCGCAGGTGACGGCACCGGTGCCCACCAGGCGCTCCACGTCCGCGTCCCGGTACCCAAGGTCCGCGAGAATCGCGCGGGTGTGGCCCCCGAGGTCCGGCGGCGGCAGCTGCCGCGCCGCCGGGGAAAAACCCGTCACGACAGCGGGAAACGGCAGCACCGGGCCGGCGGGCGTCTCCACGTGCACCGCCCGCGCGACGCTCTGCGCGGTGCACAGGGCCTGGCCCGGCGTGATACACAGGGCGGCCGGCACGTCGCAGCGCTCGAACAGCTCGAGCCAGTGGGCCGCGTCGTGTTCTGCGAACATGGCGTCGAGCTGTGCCATCAGCACATCGCCCTGCTCCCGGCGCCCGCTCTCGACAGCGTACGCCGGGGAGGTGAACTGCGGGTAGGCATCGCGCACCGCGGCGACGAAATTGTCCCAGAACTTCTGCTCGACGATGGTCAGGGCGACCCGTTCACCGTCCGCCGTCGTGAACAGGTCGTTGGTGGGGTACAGGTGATCGCGGGTGGCCTCTTCCTGCGCGAACCCGAACCGCAGCGCGTTTATGTAGAGCATCGACTCGTAAAGGCTGATATCGATTACCGGCGCGGTCCCTTCCCGCGCCTCGTGCAGCGCCGCGAGAATGGCGATAGCGGCGTGGTGCCCCCCGGCCATGTCCGCCACCGGCGTGGAGGAGCGGCGCGAGGGCTCGCGCCAGTGTCCGCTCTGGGACAGGGATCCCGCCATGGCGAGGTAGGCCAGGTCGTGGCCGGGGTGGCCCTTCATCGGCCCGTCCTGGCCGAAGCCGGAGATGGAGCAGTAGACCAGCTGCGGGTTGATCGCCTGCAGTTGCGCAGGGCCGATACCGAGCCGCGCAGCCACGCCCGGCCGAAAGCCCTCGATGACAACGTCGCCGCACTCCGCGAGCCGCGTAACAACCTCTCCCGCCTCCGGAGACTTCAGGTCGAGCACCAGGCTGCGCTTGTTGCGGTTCGCGCCCGCGAACAGGTGACCGGGCATTCCGCGCGCGTAGTCACCGCCGGGTGACTCGACCTTGATGACGTCCGCTCCCAGGTCCGCGAGGATCAGCGTGGTGAGGGGGCCCGGCAGCAGCATCGAGAAGTCGATGACGGTGAGGCCCGCGAGCGGCTGCCAGGGCCCGGTTGCGGCGTTGCTCATCTGGGGATCATGCACCTTGTCTCTGTGAGTGTTTTTATCGGCTTACCGCGCAGGTGCGCCGGCGGCCCCGGTAGCTTACCACGGGTACCGGGGCCTGTTGGCCGCGCTGCGTGTGGTGGAAGCGCTTGCCGGATCCGCCGCCAGCCCCCAAGATACCCGGGAGCAGTTGGCTGGAGACAGGCATGTCGGAGCGGGTGGCGCTGGTGACCGGGGGCGCGAGCGGAATGGGGCGTATCTTCGCCCTGCGCATGGCGCGCGGGAATTTTCGCGTGGCGGTACTGGACCGCAGCGCCGACGCCCTGGAGGCGCTGCGCGCGGAACATCCCGACATTCTCACCTTCGCCGGGGATGTCGCTGACGCGGCGGGGTTCGACGCCATCGTCGCAGAAATCGCGAAGACACTGGGTCCCGTCGACCGCCTGGTGCACTGCGCCGCGATCTTTCCCACAGGCACCCTCGACGCGCAGCCGCTGGAGAGCATCCACACCCTGATGCAGGTGAACTACGGCGGCACCGTCAACGCCGTGCGCGCGGTCCTGCCCGCCATGCGGGAGCGCGACAGCGGCGAAATCGTCGTATTCGGCTCCATTGGCGGTGCGGTGCCGGTGCCGGGCTGCGGTGCGTACTGCGCCACCAAGGCGGCTGTCAACTCGTTCACCGAGACACTGGCCGAGGAGCTGCGCGACACGGGGATACACGTACTCCTGGTCTGCCCGCCGCTGGTGGACACTCCGCTGCTGCAGCAGGCGACCGCGACGGGCAACCCCCGCATGGTGCGGGATGCCATTGCCCGGCGGCGCTTCGCCGATCCGGAAAAGATGATCGCTGCCACCGAGCGCGGGCTGGCGCGGGGCAAATCCATCCTCTACCCCGCCGAGGCGGGGCCCATCGCATGGATGCGACGTTTCTCACCGGCACTGGTGCGGCGCATCCTGCGCACCGCGGGCCGGGAATAGGGCCGGGAGCGGGATCGTGACCGGGGTTACCGCGCGTGTGCGTGACAGGATCTACAAGCTGGAAGGCCGGGAGCTGCGCTATCCCACGCACTTCCGGGACGGCTCCCAGTCCATGGGGCTGTTCGCCGTCTCGGCAGCGGAGGCGGACCGCATCATCGAGTCATCCGGCTTCAGGGTGGCGCGCATCGCGCCGGGTACGGCGGCGATGTCCCTCGTCTGTGTGCACTACACGGACACCGACTGCGGCAGCTACGAGGAGATTGCCCTGGCTTTCTTCGTGCGCCCGCGGGGCAGGCTGGCGCGCCTGCAGGTGCCCTACCTCAGTACCTGGATCGACGCGGCGAGGGGCGGCGTGGCCAGTTACACCTGGTGCCTGCCGGTGAGCTCCACGCTGTCCCGCGACTGCGGCATCCGCATGTGGGGGTTCCCCAAGACACTGGAACAGATCGACTACGACGACAGCGACGGCCGCGCGCGCAGCACCTGGGTGATCGGGGGCAAACCAGTGCTGAGCTTCTCCGTACCGGCGGAGGGTCACCGCGAGATGAGGGAGATTTCCCCACCGGTTTACTCACTGTTCGAGGGCCGACCCTGTGTCAGCTACCTGACCCAGCGCTACTCAAAGAGCGGCCGCCACGGTCGCGACGGCGTGCTGGAACTGGGCGACCACCCGGCGGCCGACCGGCTGCGCCGGCTGGGCCTGCCGCGCAAACCCCTGTTCGCGGGCTGGAACGGTCACCTCGAATTCGAGATGAGCCACCCGGAGCCGCTGTAGACGCGCGGCTAGGCCGCGCCGGCGAAGGCGCTCATATCGAAGTAGTCCCGCCAGGCGCTGATCTTGCCGTTGTCGAACTCGAAAACACCCATCACGGGCAGCTCGATGCGGACATCGCCCATCACCAGCATGTCGGTCCGCTCGTTCATCACCACGCCGTCGGCCCCTTCCACCTGGTTGTGCACGACGAACTCGATTTCCGTCGTGGTGGCCATGAAGCCTTCGATAAATGCCCGAATCTCCGCCTTGCCCACGTTGGGTGGACCCATGGGGACGTTGGCGTAGGCCGCGTCCTCGGTGAAGTGATCCATGACAAGGTCGATGTCCAGGTTGTTCCAGGCCTGCATAAAGCCGTCGATGATGTCGGAGTTGGTCGCCATGGTGGGCTCCTCTGTGTTGCCTCGTTGTCAGGGGGATAAACCCGCATTCTTGCCCACGGGCCCCTCGCTGTCGAGGTCCTGTACAGTAGCGACATTGCACTTGGACTGGCGGCGGGCAGGCGTTACCCTTTCACTCTCTGCAACCCGGTCACTGCAAGCCGGTCACTGCAAGCCGGTCACTGCAAGCCGGTCACTACAACCCCGGGACAAGCGGCACGATACGCGCACCCAGGCAACCCGAACACGAGGATACCCGTCACCATGCGCGAACCCCGCCGCCACCGGCTGCTGATCCTGACCCTGCTCGCCCTCGCCTGCCTGCCGGGCCGTGTAACGGCCGACTACCCGCCCGAAATCCAGCCGATCGTGGAAAACCGCTGCATGGTCTGCCACGGCTGTTACGACGCGCCCTGCCAGCTCAAGCTGGACGCCTGGGAAGGGCTCGGGCGCGGCGCCAGCAAGGACAAGGTATACGATGGCACGCGCCTGCTCACCGCCAACCTGACACGACTGTTCGAGGATGCGCAAACCACCGCCGGATGGCGCGAAAAGGGGTTTTATCCCGTCGTCGACCCGTCGTCAGCCGAGGACGGCGTCCTGCTGCGCATGCTGGCCCTGAAGCGCGAACACCCGCTGCCCCGGGCGGGGCTGCTGCCGGACAGTTTCGACCTGCGCCTGGACCGCGACCAGCAGTGCCCCAAACAACCGGAGTTCGACGCCTACGCCCGGGACTACCCGCTGTGGGGTATGCCCTACGGGCTTCCGGGGCTGGATGAGGCGGAACACGAAAAACTCGTCACCTGGCTGCGCGCGGGGGCCCGGGGGGTGGCGTCCAGGCCGCTGTCCGCCACCGAGCGGGAGGCGGTAAAGCGCTGGGAGACCTTCTTCAACGGCGACGACCTGAAGACCCGGTTGATGTCCCGCTACATCTACGAGCACCTGTTCATCGGCAGTCTCTACTTCCCGGACATCGCGGGATCGACACAGTATTTCACCCTGGTGCGCTCCCGCACCCCGCCGGGCGAGCCCGTCGAGATCGTGGCGACCCGCAGGCCCTACGACGATCCCGGCCTGGAGCGTGTCTACTACCGCCTGGAACCGGCGCGCACGGTACCCCTCGCCAAGCGCCACATGCCCTACGCACTGGGCGAGGCGCGCATGCAGCGCTGGCGCGAATTGTTCCTGGAGCCCGGCTACGAGGTGACCACCCTGCCCTCCTACAGCACGGAGGTCGCCGCGAATCCCTTCGTCGCCTTCCGCGAGATTCCCCAACTCAGCCGCTACAAGTTCATGCTCGACGAGGCGCAGTTCACCATCATGGGCTTCATCAAGGGCCCCGTTTGTCGCGGACAGGTTGCGCTGAACGTGATCGACGACCATTTCTGGGTGGTGTTTATCAACCCCGACGAGGAGAGCTCCCGGTCCTCCGCGGAGTTATTGGAAAAGGAGAGTGCGGACCTGCGGCTGCCCAGCGGCGAGAGCGGCCTGCTGGTCTCGCTGGTCCAGTGGAACGGGTACGCCAAGCGCCAGCTGCGTTTCCTGAAAGCCAAGGTGGACTTCGTCGCGAACCAGACGGGGCACGGGGGCTCACCGGTGGACCTGGACCTGGTCTGGGACGGGGACGGGCACAACGACAACGCCACGCTCACGGTGTTCAGGCACAACGACAGCGCGTCGGTGGTGAAGGGGCTCGTCGGCCGCCAGCCCAAGACCGCCTGGGTGATCGATTATTCGTTGCTGGAGCGGATTCACTACCTGCTGGTGGCGGGCTTCGATGTCTACGGCAACGTCGGCCACCAACTGGAGACACGCCTGTACATGGATTTCCTGCGCATGGAGGGCGAGCAGAACTTCCTGTTTTTCCTGCCTGAGGACGTGCGCCTGGCCAAGCGCGACTACTGGTACCGCGGCGCCGGTGAACATGTGAAAAAGTACGTGCTCGGTGATTCTGTAGCGTTCGACCAGGACACGGATATCGAATTCACCAGCGACGACCCGATGGGGGAACTTCTGGACATGCTCATGGCGCGACAGTACGGCGCGTCCGCCGATCGCTACCGCGTGCAGGAACCGCACCTGCAGGCACTGGCCGCCCAGACAGGAGAGCACCTGCGCTTTATGCCGGAGGTGGCCTTCGTCGATGTACTGGGCCGGGAC
>Ga0126341_1000112_pt1 | contig 17517 bp, 13 predicted proteins | sample OrbTmetagenome_FD_97057 | JGI IMG/M metagenome (GOLD analysis project Ga0126341, IMG submission 97057) | Coral microbial communities from Florida Keys, Florida, USA - Orbicella T D metagenome | ecosystem: Host-associated > Invertebrates > Cnidaria > Coral | place: Florida Keys, Florida, USA... | reverse complement strand
GGGGCTTTATCGGCCTCGTCGATTCGGGCATACCGGAGAAAATTCGCAGCGGCGACCAGGACACCCTGCGGCGCGCTCGCATGATTCTCGGCTTTACACTCTTCCTGATTGCACTCGGCGTGGAGACCGCGCTGTTCTTTCGCTGGATACTGCCCGCGAGCGCGTCGGAATTCGTGCTCTATGCGCTGGTCGGCGCGCTTTTCCTCACGCTGCTGATCCCGGTTGCCTTCCGACTTTTTGACACGCTCACCGTAGGGGCCAACCTTGTGCTCGCCTCCGCGTACGTCGTTGCCGTCGCCATCTTCTGCGTCATCGGCGGCATCAATGCGCCACTGATCCACTGGCTCGCGCTCATGCCGATGCTGGCTGCGCTTATGGGCGCGCGCACCTCCGTCTGGGTATGGACGACGATCAGTGTCGCTACCGTCACCGGATTCATCCTCGCCGACGCCGGCGGTGTCACGTTCACGGACGCCGTGGGATTCTCGGAACTGGAGGGCTCGGCACTCTGGTTCCAGCGCTTCGTTAACCTGGTCTCCTGGCTGGGACTGCTGCTCGCCATCGCACTGTTGTTCGAGGCGCAGCGCAACAAGCAGACCTCGCAACTCGCGGCGAAAAACGCCGAGCTCCAGGCGCAGGTCAGCCAGCGCAACGTGGCCGAACAGCGCAGCCAGTACCTCGCCTACTACGACGACCTCACGGGGGTGCCGAACCGGCGCCTGTTCCTCGAACAGCTCGAGGTGGCCATCAGGCAGACCGCGCGCCTGGACCGGATGCTGGGCCTGCTCTTTCTCGACCTGGACCGCTTCAAGGAGGTCAACGACCTGCACGGTCACGCGCGCGGCGACAAACTCCTACAGCAGTTCTCCCAACGCCTGCTGGGGTGCCTCCGGGAGTCGGACCGGGTCTCCCACCCGGCTGCTGAAGAACTGGGCAACATCGCCCGGCTGGGCGGTGACGAGTTCACGGTCTTGCTGTCGGGAATCCACGGTCACCAGGATGCGGCGCGCGTGGCGGAACGCATTCTCAAGTGCATGGCCGATCCCTTCGTGATCGATGACCTGGAACTGCATATCGGGACCAGTATCGGCATTGCGATTTACTCCGAAGGCCCGATGGACGCCGACGAACTGTTGCGCAACTCCGATCTGGCGATGTACCAGGCGAAGAGCGCCGGCAAGAACAACTACAAGTTTCACGAGGCGTCGATGAACGCCGATATCGTCCTGCGCAACACGATGACCGACTCCCTGCGCAGCGCGCTTGAGAAGGAGGAACTGTCGCTGCACTTCCAGCCCATCGTGAAGGCGCGGACACGGGCGACCACGGGCGTGGAGGCGCTGTTGCGCTGGGAACGGCCGGGGCGGGGCATGGTCCCGACGGAAAAACTCATCGAGCTGGCGGAGGAGAGTGGCCTGATCGTTCCCCTGGGCAACTGGGTCATACGGGAGGCCTGTCGGCGCTACCAGCAGTGGCGCAAGGCGGGTATCGCTCCCAATCGCATCGCGGTGAACGTCTCCGCTGAGCAGTTCCGGCGCGGCGGTGTGGTGGACACCGTGCGCGCTGCCCTCGGTGAGTTCGCCATGGAGGCGCGCTGTTTGGAAATCGAGATTACCGAGGGCGCCATGATGGTCGACGAGGAGAGGACCCTGCGCGCACTGCGCGGCCTCAAGAGCATGGGTGTGATGATCGCTCTCGACGACTTCGGTACGGGCTACTCCTCACTGAGTTATGTACACCGTTTCCCCGTCGACGCGGTAAAAGTCGATCGCTCCTTTGTCGCGGGCGTGGAGGACGAACAGAGTTCGCGTGCGATCACCATGGCTGTTATCGCCCTGGCCCACCAGCTGGGCCTGAGGGTGGTCGCCGAGGGTGTAGAAAACATCTTCCAGCGGGATTTCCTGGTGGAGAAAGGCTGCGACGAGCTGCAGGGCTTCCTCTACAGCACCCCGGTTCCCGCCGAAGGCATCGTGGAGTACCTGCACGGCGAGCAGGAGGGCCGCAAGGACCTCGCCGGCTGAGGCGTTGCTCTCTCAGGCTTGTCCCGGGGAACACTCCGCAATTACCTGGTCCATCTCGGGCAGTTCCAGGTTGCACGCCTCCCGGCAGGCATCTGCTTCCGCACCCCACTTGAACGGGTGCAGCACGCAGCCGACGTAACAGGGGCCCACGGCCCGGGCCAACATCGAGAACGCGCAGTCCTGCCCCTCCTCGCCCAGGAACTCCACACCTGCCGGTTTTGACACCGTGTTCACCGCGTCCCGCCCGGGGATGGCCGCGGCACCGGCTACCGGCTCGCCGTCGTCCCCGAGCCGGCCGGTAACCAGCAGTACCGCGTTGGCCAGCAGGCGCTGGTAGACCGGGTCCTCAATGGTCGCGTCGCTGTGCCCGAGTGTCGTGCCGAACAGGGGGGCGCCGCCGGCCATAGCCAGCCAGGCGGTGACGTGCTCGGTACCGTCCTCATCCCTCGATAGCAGCAGGGGTGTCGCGCTGAATGACAGGTTGAGGTACAGCTCGTCCTTCGCCAGGGTCCAGTCCGCGGGAACACCCGCCAGCACGGGGTGCTCGCGAGCGTGATCCAGGTGCAGGGATCCCAGCGGCGCGTGCGCGACGGTCTCCAGTCCGTACAGGGGCCACCAGCGATCTGTGTTGCGGAAGGAGTGCATGGTGCAGTGCAGGACCAGGGCGGGTACGCCCAATGTCTCGCTTTGGCGGCGCATGTTGGCTATCAGTGCCGTGTCTTCGTTGTCCGCCATGCAGATGTTGTACACGAGGACGTCGTAGCCGTCGGAAAAGTCGCTGCTCCTCCAGCGCTCCTTCTCTGCCAGGGAGATGTCGAAGGTGATGTCGACCCGGCTAGCGATCGCCTCCGCCAGGGCATGATTCTGGTACTCGTAGTTGTGGTACACGCCGGGGCTGGTCAGGATGAGCCCGCGCAGGGAGTCCGCCGCCGCAACCTCGCTCACCGCGGTGAGCAGGACGAGCAGGACGAGCAGGAACAGTTGGTGACGCGGGAGCCTGTCTGTCATGGGGTTACTCCAGGGTTGTCGGGGGCAGCGCGTACGCGACGTAGGCTGAACCGGAGAGCTGCTTCAGGCGCCCGCCTCCGGCGGCGACGACCACGAACTGCCGCCCCCCGGCCTCGTAGACCGCAGGAGTCGCGAAGCCTGCGGCGGGCAGGACGTCCTCCCAGAGCAATTCGCCGCTCGCGCTGTCGAAGGCGCGGATTGCGCTGTCCGGCGTCGCCGCGATGAACAACAGGCCCCCCGCTGTGGCCACGGGCCCGCCGTAGTTGATGGCGCCGAGACCGGACAATCCCAGCGCCGTCGCCGCGGGAAAATCCCCCAGGGGTTTCTTCCAGGCGATTTTCTCCCCGTTGATATCGATGGCTACAAGGCTGCCCCAGGGCGGCCTGGAACCGGGCAGGTCGTTCTCATCCATCAACTCGTGGAAGCCGTCGGCCATGTAGCCGGTGATCTCCCCCTCCGCGGGGGGCTCGGCGACATCGTCGCCGGCGGTGTACAGGTAGATGAACGGCGCGAGGCGAAAGTACCAGGGCTGGTGACCCATGGCGGGCATGCGGCCGCGGCCATCGCGTATGATGGCCCAGACCTCCCAGGGCCAGTACCTGTCGCCGATGTTTTTCAGGCTCGGGAAAATGTCGCCGCTGCCCTCCCGGTCCGCACCGTGGCAACCGCCGCAGAACGTCAGGTAGCCGAACTCCAGCGAGATGATGTCCTCGGGCGCACCGGTCTGCGGAATCATGGTGAAGTACCAGGGCGACTCGTTGGTGTTGACGTACAGCAGGCCCCGCCCGGCGTCCCAGGCCTGGCCACCCCACTCGGCGCCGCCGTCCAGTCCCGGGTAGATCACCAGGCCCTGTTCGTCGGGCGCGTGCCAGGGGCGGTTTGTGGTCATGTTCCCGATAAGCTGGTCGACATATTCCGCCGCGTCGGCACTGACGTCCGTCAGCTCGAAGCGCTGCCCTGCAAAGGGTGGCGGGCTGGTCGGCAGCGGCTGGCTGGCCGCCGGATGTTCGCCGGGAACGCTGTCGCCGGTGACCGGCACCTCTTCAATGGGGAACAGCGGTTCCCCGGTCTCGCGTTGAAACACGAACAGGTGGCCCGACTTGGTCGCCTGGGCGACGGCGGGAACGACCTCTCCGTCGCGGTCGACCGTGACCAGGTTGGGCGGTGTGGGCAGGTCGCGGTCCCAGAGGTCGTGGCGCACGAACTGGTAGTGCCAGAGGCGATTTCCGGTGGCGGCGTCGAGGGCGATGAGGGAGTTGGCGAACAGGTTGTCCCCGGCGCGGTTGCCACCGAAATAATCGTAGGAGGCCGAGCCGGTAGGTACGAAGGCGATGCCGCGCTCGGTGTCGACGGTGATACCACCCCAGGAATTGGCACCGCCGAGACGCTCGCGGTGCTCCGCCGGCCAGGTGTCGGCGCCGAACTCGCCCGGTGCCGGTATGGTGCGGAAGGTCCAGCGCAGTTCGCCGCTGGGAATATGGTAGGCGCGGATGTGTCCCGGGGACGCGTCGTAGAACTCACTCGTGCCGAAGCCCTGTATGAGCAGGTCGCCGTAGAGGGTGCCCGGCGCCACGACGTTGACGCTGGTCTCATCGAGCGCGCGATCCAGGCCCGGCCTCAGGTCCACGTGCCCGTCGTTCCCGAAATCTGCGGCAAGCCGACCGGTCCGCGTATCCACCGCGAAGAGGTCCGGACCCAGGCCCACGAGAATCCAGGCGGCGCGTTCGCCGCCGTCCAGCTCCCCCTCCCAGTACACAAGGCCGCGACCCGCGCCCTTTCCGCCGGCCAGTGGACGGTCGAACTCGTACAGCCAGAGTTCCTCGCCGGTGGCGGCGTCGAGGGCAAAAAGGTCCTTGCGCGCGGTCAGCCCGTAGAGTACACCCTCGACGACCAGCGGGTTGGTCGGGATGAACGTGTTGTACTCGCCCGCGCCGCCGGGGTCGTAGACCCAGGCGACCTCGAGCGTGTCGACGTTGTCGCGGGTGATCTGATCCAGGGGACTGTACTGGTCGCTCGCCGCGTTGCCCAGGTAGCTGCGCCACTCGCGTTCCTCGGGTGCCGCGCCGGCAGCCAGCGCATCGACGCGCGCGGCCAGGTCGGAGTCCCCATCAGCGGCACAACCGACCGTGAGACCGGCGGCGAGGAATATTGCGATCAGTGCGGCGCGGTGCATCGGGCCTATCGTGTTCCGGACGCTGTTTTCAGTGTGCCCACACTACCTGAACGCCACCCAAATGGCAGCCACCACATTGGGTGGGTGCAGAGGTGCCCTAGGCCGCAGTCGGGAAGGAGACCGTCACGGCCAGCCCCTGGTTATCCCGGCGGTACTGGAAATCGACGCTGCCGCCATGCAGCGCGGCAATGCGGTCCACGATGGCCAGGCCCAGCCCCACGCCCGTGGACCCGTTACCGGGTACGCGGAAAAAACTCTCGCGCAATTGCTGCAGGGCCTCGGGACGCAGGGGCGCGCAGTCGTTGGCCACCCGCAACCGAAGTGTGTCGCCGCGTCGCAGCACGCCGATGTCCACGTCCGAGCCCTCCGTTGAATACTTGAGCGCATTTTCCACGAGGTTGCGCACTAGAATCTTGACCAGTTCGCCGTTGCAACCGGCGAGTTGCGCATCGGCACAGTCCACTTCGCAGTCGAGCCCCAGGCGCAGCAGGTCGTCCCCGCGCGCCGCCAGTTCGTCGTAGACGACGCGCTCCAGGTCCACCGAATCGTTCAGCGCAAGGGGTGTGTCCGGGTCCAGTCGGGCCAGGGTCAGGAGCTGCTTGACAGAGTACACGCTGCGATTGACGCGTGCCTCCAGCCGCGCAAGTGTGCGCACCACCTCAGCGTCGTCTGTCTGCGCCATGCAGTTCTGCAGTTCCGTCTTCATCGCCGCCAGCGGCGTCTGCAGCTCGTGGGCGGCGTTCGCCACGAAGCGGTGTTCGTGCTGCACCAGTTTGCGGACGCGTTCCAGCAGCTGGTTGACCGCGTTTACCAGCGGCTCGATTTCGACCGGGACCTGGCTCGCGTCCAGCGGATCCAGTGAGCGGGGAGAGCGCTCGCGCACGGTGCGCTCCAGCTCGATCACCGGGCGCGTCGCGCGGCGAATGCCGTAGATGGCGGCGAGGATGGTCAGGGGCAGTATCAACAGCAGGAACCAGGGCACCGAGCTCAGGTTGCGCAGTATGAGCGTCGTGGCGCCGCTCTTGTTCGCCACGAGCACGGTCCAGATATCGGCCTCTATCTCCCTGGTGTACAGGCGCCAGGTCTCGCCGTCGACCTCGATATCGCTGAACCCCGCGCTGGCCGGCAACGGGAAGTCGGGCACGTGTTCCGAGCCCAGTATGACCCTGCCGTCGCTGAAAAACGTCTTGAATCCCCACGTCCCCTGCAGGGTGGTGATCATGCCCACGTCCTGGTACAGGTGCTGTATGGCTTCCAGGGAGGGGCCGTCGACGTTCGGCTGGATAATCTCGTAGAGGTGGCTCGCCAGGCGCATGTCGCGTTCGAGTTCCAGGTCGATGAGGCGGTCCAGGAACCACTTCAGGTTCACGGCGACGATCACGATGGCGAAAAACCAGATCAGCGTGACGAAGGCGCTCGCCACCAGGATCAGCCGCGTGCGCAGGCTGGCCTGTTTCACTTGCGCACCCGGTAGCCGACCCCGCGCAGGGTCTCGATAAACTCCGCACCGAACAGTTTGCGCAGGCGCGAAATGTAGACGTGCAGGACGCTGGTGTCGACTTCCTCGTCCCAGTTGTACAGGCTCTCGTAGATGCGGTGCTTGGAGACGAAGGACCCGGCGTTGCGCATCAGGGTCTCCAGCAGCGCGAGTTCCGTGGCGGTCAGTTCCACCTCGCGCTCCCCCAGCCAGGCCTGTCCCTGGTCCGGTGCGAGGCGCACGTCCCCGCACTGGATGACCAGCTCGGCGACCTTGCTGTTGCGGCGGATCAGCGCGCGCAGGCGCACGAGCAGCTCCTCTACCTCGAAGGGCTTGGTCAGGTAGTCGTCCGCGCCGGACTCAAATCCGGCAAGCTTGTCCTCGAGGGTGTCCAGCGCCGTGAGAACCAGCACAGGCGTCAGGTCGCCGCGGCCGCGCAGTTCCCCCAGGATTTCCAGGCCCGTCTTGCCCGGCAGCCCCAGGTCAAGCACGACGGCGTCATAGTTGCTCAGCCCGACCTGGTCGGCGATATGCGTCCCCACGCGCTCCCAGTCTACGGCAAAGTTGCCGCGCTTGAGCGCGGTCTCGAGGGACTCCCCCAGCTGGGGGTCATCTTCGACCAGCAGCAACCGCATGCGTTGCCCATCGTGTTATCATCAACGGGAGTGCGTCAATATCCTAGGATTAGTCCTTAAATCCAAGCTAAATCGGGATGACAGTCGAAAAAATAACGCGCAGGCGCATGTTGCAGGAGATGGCGGGGAAGTACGCCGCCATCGCCGTGCTGTTCGGTGGAGTGTACTCGCCCTACAGCATCTCCGCGATCGGGGAAATTCCGCTCGAGATGCAGGAGTCCCTGATTTCCTTCATGGGGTTCCTGATGGCCGCCGCCATCATCGGCGCCTTCGAGCTCTCCTACCTGCGCACCAACCTCGATGACCGGGCCCAGCGCTACCTGGCCCACTGGACGAAATTAACTCTCTACTCCTCCATCATGTTGCTCACGCAGATCGCGATCATTGCGCTGCGTATCTCGGATCCGGGCATTACGGTGCCCATGGTGATTGCCTCCCTGCCTATTGTCGTGGCGCTGGTGATCTACGATTTTTGGGACGCACTGCGGGCACTGGACGTGCTGGGCCGCCTCTAGCCCGCCAAAAGACAGATATTATCGATATGTCTTGACCTGTGCGGGGGGGCGCCGTACTCTCACTCAGGACAATCTCATCAAATCTGTCTTGAAAAGAGGGGCTTCCCTTATGTCCGCCACCTTCAACCCCGCTGTCGCCGGCGACGAGCAGTACCTCGACCGGCCGCTGTGCAAGGACCTCAGCCACATCCCCGGCAGTACGGGGCTGCCGTTCCTCGGCCACATCCCCGCCATCCTGAAGGACCTGGACGCCTTCCACGCTCGCCAGATAGGGCGCTACGGTCAGCTGTCCCGCATCAACCTGGGCCTGTTCCCGGGCATCATGGTTACCCACCCGGATCACCTGCGGCAGGTCTTTACCGACCCGGGTGAAAACTTCTCCAGCGCGATGGGTTACGAGGGCAACGTCAGCCTCCTCTATGGCGGCTCCATCATCACCCAGGACTTCTCCCACCACAAAGCGAGCCGCCGCGTGTTCCAGACCGCGTTCAAGCGCCAGGCGCTTGAGGGTTACGTGAAAATCATGAACCCCACCATCGTCGAAAACGTCGCGGGCTGGGACAAGGTCAACGATTTCCGTTACGTCGCAGCGGCGCGCAAAATCCTGATCGACGTGGGCGCCCGGGTTTTTTTCGGTACCCGGCCAGATGGGGAAGAGATACGCCACATCGCACACCTGTTCAGCGAGATGAACCACGTGGGGCTTATGGCGATCATGCACAGGAACATTCCCTACACGAAATACTGGCGCGGGCAGCGCGCCAAGCGCTCCATGGAAACGCTGATCCTGCAGCTGATCGAGGCCCGGCGCGCCGCGCCGGGCAACGACCTGACCAGCATCCTCGCTGCGGAGCGCGACGAGAGCGGCGAACTCTGGCCCGCGGAACTCTTGCTGCCCCACCTGAATGTCCTGTTGTTTGCAGCCCACGACACGACGGCGGGCGCGACCAGCCACATGCTCATGTACCTGGCCAAACCCGAGTACCAGCACCTGCAGGAAAAACTGCGGGAGCAGGCCTTTGCGGTAGATGCGGAAAACCCGACCCTGGCGGATCTCGACGGCCTGCAAGACATGGAGAACGCGACGCTGGAGGCCCTGCGCCTGCACCCCGCCGTGGCCGCCATCATGCGCCGCACCACGCGCGAGGTGCGTTTGGGGGACCGGGACATTCCGGCCGATACCATGATGATGAACATGCCCCAGTGGGTGCAGCGCTGCCCTGACTACTGGACCGACCCGTTGGTTTACGACCCTGACCGGTTCACCGAGGAGCGCCGGGAGCACAAGGGACACTCGTTCCAGTTCCTGCCGTTCGGCGGTGGCGCCCACAAGTGCATCGGCATGCACTTCGCCCTGATGAACGCCAAGCTGATCCTGATACACACCCTGCGACGCTACCGATTCGAGTTACGGCCGGGCTACGACTGCCGGTGCGATGTCCTGCCGCTGCCCTTCCCGCGCAAGGAGCTGCCGCTGAAGGTCACGCGGGTATGAGGTCGGCCTGGCGCCGCGGGTTGGGAGCCTGCCTTGTCCTGCTGCTTGCCGCCTGCGGCGGCGCCGATCCCGATGCGCCACCGGAACCCCTCGGCAAGCTGGATTTCCGACCCACCGCGGCGTTCGGGCTGGACGCCACCATTCTCGCCCTGCGCCTCGGCAAAGAGGTGGTCGACGCGCGCGCGGGGGACGACGAGCGGGCCCGGGCCGAGGGCTACCGCTACCTGCTGCGGCAGATCGAGATGCACCAGGCGATATTCACCGCCGACCAGGACGCGCTGCACCCGGGGGTCAATCGCTGTCCCACCCGCAACTGCCGGCTCGGTTTCGACAGCCCGGATTACACATACGTGGGTATCGCCCCCCTCAGCGCGGGGGTGAACTACCGGCTCTTCGGGCAGCGCGGCAACGCCGACCTGGTGCTGCTGCAGGTGCTGGAGCGCTCGGACGGGCCTTTCAAAGGCACCGCGAGGACCTCCTTCCGGGAGATGGCGTTCGCCGGGGACGGCAGCTGGGAAATTTTCCTCGGCTCGGAGCCCCCCGCGGGGGTCCCGGCGAGCAACTTTCTCGCGCTGCAGGAGGGCAACGCGCAACTCCTCGTGCGCATCGCCCACGGCGACTGGCTCAACACCTTCGAACCCTCCTTCCAGGTGGAGGTGTTGGACCCGGTGCCGACGGAAGTCGAGCCCTTTACCCCCCTGCGCATGGCGACCACCGGCTTCGCCCTTTCCAAGGTAATTCCGAACCAGCTGGACCGCTGGGTGAAGCGTATCGAGGCGGCTCCGCTGAACGCCGCCGATGCGCCGTGCACCGCCTGGGGCAATCGCTGCGAGGGGGAGGGCGGCTTCGGCAACTGGTCCACGGGCGGGCGCTACCGGGTGCAGGAAGACGAGGCACTGATCATCGAGGCGGCCCATATCCCCCTCGTGTTTCAGAACATCCAGCTCGGCAATATCTGGGGCGAGTCGCTGGATTACGGCAACCGGCAGACCTCACTCAACGGTCGCCAGGCGCGGCGCGACGGGGACGGCCGCTACCGCTACGTGCTCTCGCATCGCGACCCGGGTGTGCCCAACTGGCTGGATATCTCGGGTCGCCCCGAGGGTGCGTTCTTCATGCGCTGGGTCTATCCGGAGGGTGATGCAGTGCCGGCGCAGCCTGTGGCGACACTGGTACCCCTCGATGAACTGCGCCGGCACCTCCCCGCCGGCACCCCCGAAGTCAGCGCGGCGCAGCGCGCCCTTGCGTTGAAGGAGCGGGCCCTGGGTTACCAGCGGCGCATGAATCCCGCGGGGCTGTTGCCATCGCCCGCACCGGGCGGGGGCTGAGCGGACCCATGGGACGGCCGGCAGCCTGGAAAGCCAAGTCACACCGGGCGGAATACGACGTCATGCGCGAGCGCCTGGTCACCGCCGCCTGGGAGTACGCCTGTGAGCGCGGGCTGAATCGCCTCACCCTGAACGCGGTCGCGGAAAGGGCCGGCTGCGCCCGCTCCTCCGTCTATCGTTATTTCGACAACAAGGACCAGTTGCTGGGGGCGGTACTGCAGGACCGCATCTACGTTCTGGGCGGGGAGATCGTCGACGAGTTACAGCGCTGGGACGACCCGCGCGAACAGTTGGTGCGCGGGCTCTACCTCGCCGTCACCGCCTTTCGCGACAGCCCTGCCCTGGAGCTGTTCCGCACCCAGTTGGTGCAGGAGGAGCAGCAGCTGGTGGACATCCTGCTGGGTTACCTGCCGGAGATCGCAGCCGACCTGTTCTCGATCGGGACCGCCTATACCCGCGCGCGGGCCGAGGGCCGGCTGCGCGACGGTGTCAGCGACGAGGACGTGCTGCGCTGGATGATCACCGTCGGTCTCGCCCTGGTGCAGCAGAGTACTCTGGGCGACGACCCGGAAGCCGAACTTGCTTACTTACGCAAGATGCTGCTGCCGTCGATATTCGCGAACGGCTAGAAGGGCGCGGGCCCCGGAAACTGCTCGCGCAGCTGTGGCTTGAGCAGTTTGCCCGACGGGTTCCTCGGCAGCGACTCCACCAGTTCATAGAGCTGCGGCACCTTGTAGCCCGCCAGGTTTTCGCGGCAGTACGCCTGCAGTGATTCCGTGGTGGGACTGGTGCCCGGCGCCGGTACCACGATGGCCAGAGGCGTCTCGCCCCATTTCTCCGACGCCACACCGATGACGGCGGCTTCCTGCACATCGGGGCAGGCGGCCAGTACGTTCTCCAGCTCCGCGGGATAAATGTTCTCACCGCCGGAGATGATCATGTCTTTCATGCGATCGCAGACCGTGACGAATCCCTCCGCGTCCCATCGACAGATGTCGCCGGTATGCAGCCAGCCGTCCACGAGCGTCGAGGCGGTGGCGTCGGGGTTGTTCCAGTACCCCTTCATGATGTGGCGCCCGGCGAGCAACAGCTCTCCGGCCTCGTCGGATCCCATGGGAATGGTGTTGCCCGCGGCGTCGACGATTTTCACCTCGGTGTGCATCTGCGGCCTGCCGCAGGAGCCGACCCTGGCTTCGGCGTCCTCGTGCAGCAACAGCGTGCCCGGGCCGCAGGACTCGGTGAGGCCGTAGGCCTGGAAGATGCGCACGCCCAGCGCCTCGTACTCGTGTAGCAGTGAAACGGGTACGGGGGCGGCGCCGGTGGCGATCCAGCGCACGCTGGAGAAGTCGTGCTGTTCGCGTTCCGGGGCCGCCAGCATGAATTGCATGAGCGCGGGAACCGCCATGAAGATGGTCACGCGCTCCCGCTCGATACAGCGGAACATCGCGCCGATGTCCAGCTCGCGCATGATCACGCCGGTCGCCCCGCGGTGTACCAGCAGCGAGGTGGGATTGAGACAGCCCACATGAAACATGGGCAGTGCGAGCAGCCAGCGGTCGTCGCCGCGCATGTCAGAGGTGGACATGCTGGTGAGCTGGGACCAGAGCATGCCGTCGTGGCTGTGCACGGCGCCCTTGGGGTGGCCTGTCGTGCCCGAGGTGTACATGATGAACAGGTTGTCGTCGTCCCACGCGCCGATGGGCGGTTCGTCCTCGCGGGACGCGGCCAGGGTCGCATCGTAGTCCGCCGCCCACGACGGTGCGGTGCCGCTTGCGTTTTCCCTGCGCAGCCAGGTGGTGACGTTTGTCTCGCCCTGGCTGCCGTCCTGCAGTGGGTTTACGGTGTCATCGAAGTCCGAGTCGTACACGAGGGCAGCCGCACCGGAGTCGGAGAGAATGTAGGCGATTTCGGCGGCCACCAGCCGCCAGTTCACCGGTACCATGACGGCGCCGATCTTGGCGACGGCGAAATAGGTTTCCACGAACTCGACGCTGTTCTTCAGGAGAGTCGCGACACGATCGCCGGGCGTCACGCCCGCATCGAGCAGAGCATTGGCAACGCGGTTCGCGCGGGCGTTCAGTTCGCCGAAGGTGAAGCGGCGATCACGCTCGTATTCGACGAAGGCCTCGCGCGCGGGGCAGATCTGTGCGCGTTTCCCCAGCAGCTGGCCGATGTTGGTTCGCATGGTGGACTTCCCCGTGACTGTCTGTGGGGGCGCAGTATGCGCCTTTTACACCCTGTTTGCAGAGTGACGGGTTGCCATGGCAAACCACGACGTGGAATCGCACGCGACCGGTTCAGCTGCGCTGCGAAACGCCGTAGGCTGGGTGGACCTGCCGGTTCAACGACGATGGAAAGTGCTTGTGAATAGTGAGAACGCCGGGTGACGGAGTGCGCCGCGATAAGCCTGGAGGGGGACGGGGGTATGCGCCTGTCCGCGGAAGCCTGGGGCGACCCCGCCAACCCCTCGGTACTGCTCTCGCACGGCGGCGGCCAGACCCGGCACTCGTGGCAGGACACCGCCAGGCAGCTCGCCGGGCGCGGCTGGTACGTCGTCAACTACGACCACCGCGGCCACGGGGAGAGCGACTGGTCGCCCGACGGCCAGTACAGCCTCGCGATTCACGCGGCTGACCAGCGGGCCGTTGCGCGCGCCATGCCGACACCGCCCATCGTCGTGGGCGCATCCCTCGGGGGCCTCTCGGCGCTTCTCGCCCAGGGCGAGACCGACGAGGCGTTGTTCCGTGCCATCGTACTCGTGGACATCACCCCGCACATGAACCAGGAGGGCACACGGGAGATCATGGACTTCATGGAGTCCACCCAGCGTGCGGGGTTTGACACGCTGGAGGACGCCGCGGAAGTCATCGCGCGTTACACGGGTCGCGAGAAGCGCATCAATCCCGCGGGCCTGGAAAAAAACCTGAGGGTGGGGGAGGACGGCAAGTACCGCTGGCACTGGGACCCGAATTTCCTATCGCTGCGCGGCGACGCCACGGGCCAGCCCGTGCGACTGTCGCGGGCAGCGGTCAACGTCGACCTGCCCATCATGCTGGTGCGGGGGCGGGAGAGCAACGTGGTGACCGAGGAGACCGCCAGGCAGTTTCTCGAACTGCGTCCCGATGCGGCGTATGTCGACGTCGCCGAGGCGCGCCACATGGTGGTCGGTGACCGCAACGAAATTTTTACCGCGGCGGTCCTCGAGTTCATCGAGTCCCTGGACTGAGGAAGCGTACACCCTTCCGGGCGGTGCGACTCGCCGCCGGGGAGCTGCCCCTGTTCCGGCCGCAGGCGGCAAAGGGGAGTAGGGCGCCGCTCACTCCCCGTCCAGGGCGCGGGACACCAGCAGGAAGGCGGCTTCGCGTGCCTCCCGCCGTGCGGTCGGGGTCAGGCCGCGGTCGATCGCGTCCTCCGCGATCCACTGGCAGGCCGCCATCAGCGATTTGAGGTACACCCGGGATAGCTTTTTCCCGCCGCGCCGGGACAGCGCGCGGCTCATTGTGTTTGCCGAGTGCTCGAAGGTGTCCGCGACAATCTGTGCCGCGGGTGACCGCGGATCCTTGGACTCGGCGAAGACCAGGCGCGCCAGCTGCGGGCGGGCAAAGATGCCGTCGAACATGCGGCCGATCTCCTCCTGGAGGGCGGGACGGTCACCCACGTCCGCGTGCATCAGCAGGTCCTGGACGTGGACGTTGATCGCCTCGTCATAGATCGCCGCCACGAGGGCGTCCTTGTCGGGGAAGCAGCGGTAGAAGGTGGGCCGCGAGACGTCCGCCGCCGCGCAGACCTGGGCGATGGACACGTGGCTGGAGCCGGAATCGGCAAACAATGCCACCGCGGCGTCCATGATGATGGCGCGCTGTTCCGCCACTCCCGGGCGCTTCTTGCTGCGCCCGTCTTTTGCCGCCGTGACCACTGCTGGAATCTCCTCCCCTCCGTCTGACTTTGCATACCCGCGGGTTTGTACTAATCTTACAGTACTGTATTATTAATGGAACCCTATATCAAGCGGCGGGACCGGGATACCCGGGCGCCGCGCCAGTGTATCAGGCCTGCGGGCGGGAGGAGACTATGACATCGGCACACTACGACGTGGTAATCGTCGGCGGCGGCATGGGGGGGCTGAACCTCGGCGCCCTGCTGTCCCACGCGGGCAAGAAGGTCCTGATCCTGGAGAAGGGCGGCCCCGAAAATCTCGGCGGACGCGCCGCCAGCGGCAATATCGACGGCTCCGCCGTCGATAACGGCATCAAGGGCCTGATTCTGGCCGGTACCCAGGACGAGATCTACCGGCGCATCGGCAAGGAGATGCCGGAGAACGTCTGCGAGTGGACCAACCACGGCGAGATTTACACAGACGGCAAGTGGCGCAGCCTGTCCGAAGACGTCATCGGCGCCTCCTTCGAAGAATTCATGCGCGTCTACAAGGAGACGGCCATGAAGATCAGCTGGGAGGAGATCGAGGAACTGAACGATATCTCCACCGAGGAGTGGGTGCAGTCGCAAACCGACGACCAGAACGTCATCGACTTTTTCCGCTACATGGGCTGGCTGTTCGGCGGGACGCTGCCCGCGGCCAGCGACTACTCCATCGGCTCACTGTTCTACAGCGTGAAGAAGCAGATCGAGGCCCTGGGCAAGATGCCCTGGGGATCCTACTGGGTGAAGGGTGGTTCCGGCGCCATCGCGCCGGCGCTGATCGAGTCCATCGAGGAGACCGGCGGCGAAATCCGCACTCACGCCAGCGTGTCGAACATCGTGATCGAGGAGGGGCGGGCTGTCGGCGTGAACGTGGATACCGGCAAGCGCGTAGTGCCCACCGAGCTGCTGGACGTGGAGTTCATCGGCGCGGACGTCGTGGTCAGCGCCGTGGCGATCTGGGATATCTTCAACATTCTCTCCGAGGATGACCTCACTCCCTGGTACGCCGAGCGACTGGAGTACCTGCACCGGCGCACGCTCAATGTCGCCACTGTGACCTACGGAGTAAACGATCCGGCGCTGTTCGACGACACCGGTATCCGCTGGGTGCAGGAGGGCCCGGTGACCGGCAAGCCCTGGTGTGCCAGCACGCTGGACTACAGCGAGAACGAGGGCGAGTACGAGGTGACGTTCTGGATCCAGCTCGGCTGGTGGGAGAAGCCCAATCTGTTCGACATGCGCAAGGCCTCCCACCAGATCGCCCTGCGCAAGTTGTTCGAGGACTGGGAGGAGGAGATCGAGATACTGTTTCCGGGGTTGATTGAGAACGCGCTCTGGCGGGTGAACTCTTTCGGGCCGGCAACCATCATGGAGGCGCCCGGGCTGGTCGGTGACAAGCTTATCGATGTGGAGGCGGAGGGCGTCGCTGGCCTCTACCTGATCGGTGAGCGCACAAAGGAGGCCAAGGTCATGGGTGTCTACGGCTCGGCGCAGACCGCGCTGGCCACCTTCGACAAGATCATGGCGAAGTTCCCGTTGCAGCAATCGGACAAGGAACGCAAGGCGGGGTAGCTCTCGAAGCGGTCACCCCCGCGCAAGCGGGGGTGACCGGGTCACTTCTCAAAAACCACCGGCAGGCTTTCCAGCCCGCGCAGCAGGATGTTCGGCATGTAGTCGAGCTCGCCGGGCTCGCAATCCAGGCGCATGCTGGAGAAGGTGTCAAACAGCTGTTCCCACGCGATGATCATCTCCAGCCTCGAAAGGTGCTGGCCGATGCACACGTGGGTGCCGAAACCGAAGGCGATATGGCGCTTGGCATTGGCGCGGGTGACGTCGAACTCGATGGCGTTCTCGAACATCGACTCGTCGTGGTTGGAGGAAAAGTACTTCAGCAGCACCATGCTGCCCGCCGGGATAGTCACGCCGCCCAGCTCGTAGTCGGACTTCGCCAGGCGCCACATGTTGGACGTCGGCGTGGCGAGGCGCAGGGTCTCCTCCACGAGGTTGGGAATCAGCGAGCGGTCGGCGCGCACGGCGGCCTCCTGCTCCGGGTTCAGGCACAGCTGGCGTATGCCTTCTGCAAGGGTAGCGGTAGTGGTTTCGTTGCCCGCGACCAGGAACTGTGTGCAGTGGGAGAGCTGCTCCTCGATGGTCATCGGGCGGCCATCAACCTCGATATGGGCGATGTGGTTGAGCAGGTCGTCCCTGGGACTGGCGCGGCGCTCCTCGAGGGCCTCGACGAACCAGTCGTACTCTTCCTTCACGTCGGCCTGCGCCTGCAACAGTGTCTCCTTGTCCGCCATCTGCGAGAGCACGGTGACATTGGCCACGGTCCACTTGAACGCCCGGTCGATCATGTCCAGCGGGATACCCAGCACGTGCATGATGACGGACAGGGGGTAGGGCCGTGAGAAGGAGGCGATGAAGTCGAAGGACTCGCCGGTGGGCAGGGCGCCCAGTTTTTCCTGCGCGAGCTCCGTGATCCAGGGGCGGTAGCGCTCGACATTGTCCTTCAGGAAGAAGTCGCGCACGGTGTCCCGGTACATGGTGTGTTCGGGCTTGTCCACGGTCAGCAGCGTGCCCTTGCCCAGGTCGTAGGTGCGCTTCATCGCGGCGACCACATCGCCGTCGAGTTTCTGCTGGGAGCCCACGGCGAGGGTGAATTCGTTGGAGAAGACGGCGTCGTTCTTGTGCGCTTCGCGGACCAGTTCGTAGGTCGAAACCACGAAAACCCCCGTGTCCGGGTCCTGGAAAACCGGCGCCTGGTCGCGCAGGGTGCGGTCGTAGTGGTAGGGACACTTGAGGGTGTCCGTATCCAGCAGGGGCATGTCCGCCAGGGGGCGGTTGTCTACGGCGGTAGGCGCGGTCACGATAATGACCCTCCTCGACAGGGGAGCTCAAGTATGGGTGCTATAAATAAAACAGTCAAGCCTGATTGTATTTT
>Ga0126341_1000111_pt1 | contig 17521 bp, 13 predicted proteins | sample OrbTmetagenome_FD_97057 | JGI IMG/M metagenome (GOLD analysis project Ga0126341, IMG submission 97057) | Coral microbial communities from Florida Keys, Florida, USA - Orbicella T D metagenome | ecosystem: Host-associated > Invertebrates > Cnidaria > Coral | place: Florida Keys, Florida, USA... | reverse complement strand
GCGCGGCGAGGCGATCGCCGGCCTGTTCATGAAGAACTGGGAGGAGGACGACGGCACCGAGTACTGCACCGCGAAAAAGGATTACGCCGACGCCGGCGCGGTGGCGGAAAAGCTCGACATACCCCTGCACGGCGCGAACTTCGCCGCGGAGTACTGGGACAACGTCTTCGCGCACTTTCTCGAGGAGTACCGCGCCGGTCGCACCCCCAACCCCGACATCCTGTGCAACCGGGAGATCAAGTTCAAGGCCTTCCTCGAGTACGCCGTGATGCTCGGCGCGGATTATATCGCCACGGGGCACTACACGCGCCGCGGCGAGGACGGGACGCGTAGCACGCTGCTGAAGGGACTGGACGGCAACAAGGACCAGAGTTATTTCCTGCACGCGGTGGGCCACGGGGAGCTGGCGCAGACGCTGTTTCCCGTCGGGGAATTGGACAAGCCCGAGGTCCGCCGCCTGGCAGAGTCGGAGGGATTCGCGACGGCGAAAAAGAAAGACTCCACCGGCATCTGTTTCATCGGCGAGCGGCGCTTCAGCGACTTCCTGAAGCAGTACCTGCCGGCACAACCCGGCGAGATTCACAGCCTGGAGGGCGAGGTGCTCGGGCGCCACCAGGGGCTCATGTACCACACCATCGGCCAGCGCCAGGGCCTGGGTATCGGCGGCCTCGCCGATCGCCCCGACGCACCCTGGTACGTGGTGGACAAGGACCTCGATCGCAACGTGCTGCTGGTGGCCCAGGGCAACGACCACCCGGCTCTTTTCAAGGGCAGCTTGACGGTCGGTCACGTGTATTGGGTAGCGGGCGAAGCCCCGGCCCTGCCCCTGCGTTGTACCGCCAAGGTGCGCTACCGCCAGGCGGACCAGGACTGCACACTCGCCGCGGCGGGCGACGGCTACCGGGTGGATTTCGTGCAGCCGCAGCGCGCGGTGACGCCGGGCCAGTCGGTTGTCTTTTACTGCGGCGAGCGATGCCTCGGCGGCGGTGTCATCGAGGAGACCTGTTGAGCGTGAGCGAGCGAACCCTGAACAATCTCGAACAACAGGCCGTCGCCCTCGCCGGCGTCGCCCAGGCGGCGCGGCTGGTCGACCAGGTCTCGAAAACCGGCAGCTACCCCCTGGAATTCCTGGAGCCGACCATCCACAGCCTGTTCGAGTTCGATCCCGACGATGTGGAGGCGATCTTCGGCGGCGTGCCGAAGGTAAAACTCGGGCTGCACAACCTCAGCAACCTGCTCGCGAACCGCAAGGCCGACGAGAACCGCGACGTGGTACGCTACGTCTTCGGGCTCCTGTACCTGGAGCGCAAGTTCACCGGCGACCCCGGAATGATGTCCGTGGTGCGCTCGCGCCTCGAGCACACGAGTTTCCGGGCGGAGCATTTCGCCGGGCATGTCAACGAGCTGTGCCACAGCATCTCCGGGATCTACCAGGACACCCTCAGCAACCTGTCCTTCCGCATCAAGGTCACCGGCAGCGCGCAGCACCTGCAGAATCCCCAGAACGCGGACATTATCCGCGCGTTGCTGCTCGCGGGCATCAGGGCGGCGTTCCTGTGGCGACAGCTCGGCGGCCGGCGCTGGAAACTCCTGCTGCAGCGGCGCAAGCTGCTCGCGGCCTCCCAGAACCTGTCCCGCGGACTGGGCGTGGTGTAAAATCCCCTTTTACCCACGGAGCATGTGATGGACCTGTCAGCACTCAGTGCGGTGTCCCCCATCGACGGCCGCTATGGCGACAAGACTGCCGCCCTGCGCGATGTCTTCAGCGAGTTTGGACTGATGCAGCGCCGGGTTCTGGTCGAGACCCGGTGGCTGCGACAACTGGCGTCTCACCCGGGCATTGCGGAAGTTCCGGCCCTCTCGGACGAGGCCTCCGCGCTGCTCGACGCCGTAGCGGCGGAGTTCAGCGAGGCGGACGCGCAGCGTATCAAGGCGATCGAGGCCACCACCAACCACGATGTGAAGGCGGTTGAGTACTTCATCAAGGAGCGCATCGCCGGCAATGCCGAACTCGACGCGGTTGCCGAATTCGTGCACTTCGCCTGCACCTCGGAGGACATCAACAACCTCTCCCACGCGCTCATGCTGCGCGACGGCGTGACCGGGGTGATGCGGCCCGTCATGGGCGAGATTGTCGACGCCCTGGCCGCCATGGCGGTGGACTGCGCTGACGACGCCATGCTGTCGCGCACCCACGGGCAGACCGCCAGCCCCACGACCGTGGGCAAGGAGATCGCCAATACGGTCGCGCGACTGCGCCGCCAGCTCGAACAACTCGACCGCGCCCCCTACCTGGGCAAGATCAACGGGGCCGTCGGCAATTACAACGCCCACCTCAGCGCCTACCCCGATGTGGACTGGCCCGCCCTGGCCGAGGAGTTCGTCACCGGGCTGGGACTGACCTGGAATCCCTACACCACCCAGATCGAGCCCCACGACTACATGGCGGAACTGTTCGACAACCTCGCGCGCTTCAATACGGTGTTGCTGGATTTCGACCGCGACGCCTGGTCCTACATTTCCCTCGGCTATTTTCGCCAGAAAACGGTCGCCGGCGAGGTCGGTTCCTCGACCATGCCCCACAAGGTGAACCCGATCGACTTCGAGAATTCCGAGGGCAACCTGGGCCTCGCCAACGCGCTGTTCGGCCACCTCGCCGCGAAACTGCCGGTGAGCCGCTGGCAGCGGGACCTGACCGACAGCACTGTACTGCGCAACATGGGCGTGGGCTGCGGCTACAGTCTCATCGCGTATCGGGCGACGCTCAAGGGCATCGGCAAGCTCGAGCTGGACCGCGCGCGCCTGGCGCAGGACCTCGACGACAGCTGGGAGGTACTGGCGGAGCCTATCCAGACAGTGATGCGGCGCCACGGCATCGAACAGCCCTACGAAAAACTCAAGGAACTGACACGCGGCCAGGAAATGAACCGCGAGACCCTGCGCGAATTTATCGAGAGCCTGGAGCTGCCCGAGGAGGCGCGCCGGGCGCTGCTCGCCCTGACGCCCGCGACCTACACCGGCAACGCCGCCGACCAGGCCAGGGACATCGACTGAACCCCATGCCCCCGTCGCCGCGACTGGAGCTGGACCGGGAGACCTTCCTGGCCCGCTACTGGCAGCGGGAACCCCTGCACATGCCCGCCGCTGTAGCGGGCTTTGAAACGCCGCTGGACCCCGACGAGATCGCCGGCCTCGCCATGGAGGAGACACTGGAGTCACGCCTCATCGAGTGCGACGGCGACGGCTGGCGAGTACACCACGGGCCCTTCGTGGCGGCGGACTTCCGGCGGGCCCTGCCCTTCAGCCTCCTGGTGCAGGCGGTGGACCACGTGGTGCCCGCCGTGGCGCAGCTGCGCCGCCTCGCGGACTTCCTGCCCGGATGGCGCATCGACGACATCATGGTCTCCTACGGGGACGACGGCGCCAGTGTGGGGCCGCATTACGACAACTACGACGTTTTCCTGCTGCAGGGCGCGGGCGACAAGCTGTGGCGCATCGGCCAGCGCTGCGACACGGACACCCGGCTGCTGCCACACCCGGAGTTGCGCATTCTTGCAGACTTCGAATGCACAGCGGAGTACGTGCTGGGTCCCGGCGACGTGCTCTACGTCCCCCCGGGCGTGGCACACTGGGGCATTGCGCGCGGCGAGAGCACGACCTTCTCCATCGGCTTTCGCGCACCGCGCCTCAACGACATGCTGTCGCGGCGCGCAGACGCGGTCCTGGAGCGCATCGATACCGAATCGTTCTTCACCGACCCGGGCCGCCCGCCCGCGCAGCGCGCAGGTGAAATCACCGCCGGTGACCGTCGGGCCGCCGCCGACGCGGTGCAGCGGACACTGTCGGCGCACGCGGCAGACTGCTGGTTCGGCGAGCTGGTGACCGAGCCGCGCGCGGACCTGCGCCCCGATGGGGCTGCCCTCCGGGCGCTGCGGGAGCGGTGGGCGGCCGGCGGTGCGACCCTGTCTCTCGACCCCGCCGCGCGGGTCGCATGGCAGGAGGACGAGGCGGGCGTCACCGTCTTCGCCAATGGCGACAGCCTGCAGCTGCCGCGCGCTGCGCAGCCCGTGATCGAGACCCTCTGCGCAACATGGCGCCTGGAACCCGGGGACTGGGCCGGCATGCCGCCGGGCGCAGATGGGAGTACACTGGTGCAGTTTCTGCTTGAGAGTGGGTGCCTGGATGTCGGATGACGCGTTCACCACCGGGGTGGAATACCCCCACCCCTTCGACGACTTTGTCGTGAAGCTGGCGCAGAGCGCGGCGCGTTATCTGTGGATCCTTAGCCCGCGGCTCGATCACGCCGCCTTCGATACCGCCGAACTCGCCGCGGCACTCAGCGTACTGGCGCGGGCCAGCCGCCAGACCCAGGTGCGCATTTTGCTCAGCGACCCGCGCCAGGTGATCGCGCGGGGCCACCGCCTGCTGCAGTTGTCGCGACGCCTGCCCAGCACCGTGCACTTGCAGGTACTGCCCGAGCACCCCGACTGGGACGGCGAGACCATCGTGATCCGCGACCGCGACGGTGTACTCTACAAGCCGGGGGATTCGGACAAAAACGCGTTTTACGAACCGGACTCCAGGGCGTCCACCCAGCGCCACCGCGAACTGTTCGAAGAGTTGTGGCGTTACAGCGCGAAGGACCCGAACCTGCGCTCGCTGAGCATTTAGGGTTTTTGCGGGCTCCTAGCCCAGTCCTTCGATGGCCTCGGCCAGGGCGAGCTGGCGTTTCGCCTCCTCCACGTGCAGGTTTTCGACGAGCCGGCCATCGACCACAACAACGCCCTTGCCCTCGGCCTGTGCAGCCTCAAAGCCCGCGATAATCTCGCGGGCCGCGGCGACCTCTTCCTCGTCGGGCGCGAAGGCCGCGTTGGCCGCCTCGAGTTGTTTGGGGTGAATCAGGCTCTTGCCGTCGAAGCCGAGGTCCCTGCCCTGCGCGCAGGACTGCGCCAGCAGCGCCTCGTCCTCCAGGTCCAGCTGCACGCCGTCGATGATGTCCAGGCCGTGGGCGCGCGCCGCGTAAACGCAGAGGTTCAGCGCCGTAATAAAGCCCAGCCGGTCCGGCGTATGGCGCACCCTGGTGTCCTTGGACAGGTCGGAGGTGCCCATCACGATGCCCCGCAGTCGCGGGTGCGCCGCGGCCACCTGGCCGATATTGAGGATGCACAGCGGTGTCTCCGCCATGATCCACATGTCCACCTCGTCCGGGCAACCGGCGGACTCGAAGGCGGCGATGGCATCGACCACGTCCTGTGCGCTGTCGATCTTGGGGATCAGCACCGCGTCGGGGGCAGAGCTGAACGCGCACACCGCGGCGATGTCGTCCCTGCCCCACTCCGTGCCGAGACCGTTGATGCGCACCAGGATTTCGCGGTGGCCGTAGCCGCCCTCCGCGAGTGCCGCGCCGATCTGCTCCCGGGCCAGCTGCTTGGCGTCGGGCGCCACCGAGTCCTCCATGTCCAGGATAAGCCCGTCGGCGGGCAGCGAGCGCGCTTTTTCCAGCGCCCTGGGGTTTGAGCCCGGCATGTACAGCAGTGAGCGGCGGGGCCTGATAGCCATGTCTGGTGTCCTCCTCGGCGGGTGTCTGTCTGCGGCGGGGCGCACAGCATACCCGCGGCGCCGGGCACCGGGCAACCGCGGCACTATTGTCCGCGTCGATGTCCACAATTGATGGGCAAGCGCCCCGCTCCAGTTGTACCGACCCTGCGGACGCTATAAAATTCGCGGTTTGACTGGTTAAACCGGTTTCCCTGGCCGCCCGCTCCCTGCCGGTGCCGGACCGGCGACATTCCCGGACTGAAATTTCGGACTGAAGGACCCAGCATGAGTGACGTCTCCACGGATGACGGGCAACTGCTCGACTCGGCAGCCGCAGTGCTGGCGGCATCCCACGCCCTTATTGATCGCGCGTTCTCCCACCTGAAGGCCCGCAGCTCGGAGGACGACAGGATTGTTCCGGCAAAGCTGGACACCTGCCAGCTCGCCTCCTACGACCTCTCTGTCAGCTGGGCGGAGTGCACCGCGGCGGGCTTCCTGCTCAAACACGCGGTGCGCCTGCGGGAAGAGGCGCCGGATCCTTTTGTCGTCCGGCTGGCCGCCCTGTTCTGCGCCGAGACGGTGACAGCCGGCCTCAACCGCCTGCGGGTGCGCGCGGCGGACTACGGACTGGACGAAGACGACTTCACCGCTGTGACAGGCGCCGCCGCCGGGTTCCTCGCCGTGCAGCTCGCGGCGGACAACATCGCGGAACTGGGCAACCGGGTGCTCGAGCGCGACGGCGACCTCGGACCCGACCTGCTGGACGAACACCACAGCATGATGCGGGATACCTTCCGCCGCTTCGCCGACGACGTGGTCGCCCCCCTGGCGGAGGAGATTCACCGCGAAGACCTGGATATCCCGGACGCCATACTCGAGCCCCTGAAGGAGATGGGCCTGTTCGGGTTGTCGATCCCGGAAAGCTACGGCGGCCTGCAGCCCGATGACCGCGAGGACACCCTGGGCATGATCGTCGTCACCGAGGAGTTGTCCCGGGGCAGCCTCGGCGCGGCCGGCAGCCTGGTGACCCGGCCCGAAATCCTGGCCCGCGCACTCCTCAAGGGCGGCACCGAGGAGCAGAAGCAGGACTGGCTCCCGCGGCTCGCGGCGGGTGACCCCCTCTGCGCAGTGGCAGTGACAGAACCCAACTACGGCTCCGATGTGGCCGGCGTGCGCCTGCGAGCGACGCCCGCCGAGGGCGGCTGGCTGCTCAACGGCGCCAAGACCTGGTGCACCTTCGGCGGCAGGGCCGGCGTGCTCATGGTCCTGGCCAGGACGGACCCGGACATGGCGCTGGCCCACCGCGGACTCTCCATGTTCCTGGTGGAGAAGCCCACCCACGCCGGTCACGCCTTCGAGGTAGCCCAGGACGGGGGCGGCAAGTTGGCCGGCCGCGCGATCGCCACGATCGGCTATCGCGGCATGCACTCCTTTGAGCTGTTCTTCGACGATTTCTTCGTGCCCGCCGCGAACATGCTCGGTGGCGGCGATGGCGAGGGCAAGGGGTTTTACTACGCCATGGCCGGTTTTGCCGGTGGTCGCATCCAGACAGCCGCCCGGGCGGTCGGCGTGATGCGCTCGGCCTTCGAGCGCTCCATCTCCTACGCGAAGGAACGCGTGGTGTTCAACCATCCCATCGGCGACTACCAGTTGACCCGGGTGAAACTTGCGCGCATGGCCGCCCTGATTCTCGCCTGCCGCCAGATCACCTACGACGTCGCCGCGATGATGGACGCCGGCGGCGGCGACATGGAGGCCAGCGCCGCCAAGTTGTTCGCCTCACGCTCCTCCGAGTGGCTTACACGCGAGGCCCTGCAGATTCACGGCGGGATGGGTTACGCCGAGGAGACGCCGGTCAGCCGCTACTTTGCCGACGCCCGCGTACTGTCGATCTTCGAGGGGGCGGAGGAGACCCTGGCGCTGAAGGTCATCACGCGCGCCCTGGTCGAGAAGGCGGCCTAGGGACGACACCATGCAAATACACGGGACAGGCCGATGAGTATCACGCTGACACTGGACCCCCAGGAGGAGCTCGCTCCGGCGGCAGCTGCGGACCCCGGCCGCGCCCGCCACCCGCAGTACGGGCGCTACCTCGACGAACTCGACCCGGGACAGGTGTTCGAGCACCCGCGGGGTTTTACGTTCACGCGCAGCAACACACTGGACTTCGCGCGCACCTTCATGCAGGCGAATCCGCTCTACCTTAACGCCGACTACGCGCGGGCCTGCGGGTTTCCGGATCTACCGGCCAGTCCGCAGATGGTGTTCAACGTGACCCTCTCCCTGGGCGTGCAGAACGACTCCGAGAAAGCCATCGCAAACCTGGGCTACTACGATGTACAGTTCCTGCGCCCGGTGTACCCCGGCGACACCCTGCGCGCCTTCACCCGCGTACTGGAACGCAAGGACCGCGGCCCGGACAAGCCCGGCATTGCGCGGATCCGCACGGTGGGCGTCAACCAGGACGGCGCGGTGGTGCTCCAGTACGAGCGCAAGATCTTTGTCGCCTGGCGCGGCGACCGCCCGCCGACCACGCCCGCCGCGCCTTTCGACGGCGATTTTCCCGGCGAGGACAACCCGCAGGTTGAACTGCCGCTGAGCGGGGCGCCCGCCGCGGGGCTGACCGGCCCCGATACCTACCTCGAGGATTTCGCGCCCGGTGACATCATCGTGCACCACAACGGGCGCACCATCACCGAGGAACACATGGCGCTGACCTACGGTGTCGGCAACAGCCATCCGCTGCACTTCGATCGGGTCTTCTCCGGGGGACTGTCCGGTAAGATGAGCGGTGAACCCATCGTGTACGGCGGCCTGGTGTTCGCCTGGCTGGACGGCCTGGCGAGCCGCGACGTCACTGAACACGCGGTCTGGGAGCTCGGCTTCACCGAGGGCTACCACACCCAGCCGGCCTTTGCGGGCGATACGGTGGCGGCGCTGACACGCGTACTGGCGGTGGACGACGCACCGGGCGCCGACGGCTACGGTATCCTGTCCATGCAGCTGATCGGGGTGAAAAACCTCGGCGCCGCAGAGGCCCTGGAGCGCCACGGCGCGGACCTGTTCATCAAGGAGGACCGCAAGCGGGACATGGGTGTGGACAAACTCAGCGACAAGATTTTCGAGATTGAGCGCCGGGTGCTCCTGCGCCGCCGCCCGGACTGAGGGTGCATTGTGAGTGACGACACCTCGAAGCGCGACCGCCCCTGGCTGATGCGGACCTACTCGGGCCACTCCTCCGCCCGCGCCTCCAACGAGCTCTACCGCACCAACCTGGGCAAGGGACAGACCGGCCTGTCGGTGGCCTTCGACCTGCCGACGCAGACCGGCTACGACTCCGATCATCCCCTGGCCCGCGGCGAGGTGGGCAAGGTGGGCGTACCCATCGACCATATCGGCGACATGGAGGTGCTGTTCGACCAGATCCCTTTGGGGCAGATGAACACCTCGATGACAATCAACGCCACGGCACCGTGGCTGCTCGCCCTGTACGTGGCCGTCGCGGAGCGCCAGGGGGTGGACCCCGCCGACCTCCAGGGCACCACCCAGAACGATGTCATCAAGGAGTACCTGTCGCGGGGTACCTACATCTTCCCCCCGGGACCCTCGGTGCGCCTGACCACCGACCTCATCGCCTACACGGTTGAGCATATCCCGAAGTGGAACCCGACAAATATCTGCAGCTACCACCTGCAGGAAGCCGGCGCCACACCCACCCAGGAACTGGCCTACGCCCTTTCCACGGCCACCGCCATCCTCGACGCGGTGCAAGAATCCGGCCAGATCGCGCCCGACCGGTTCGCCGCGGTCGTGGGGCGCATCTCCTTCTTCGTCAATGCGGGCATCCGCTTCGTGGAGGAGACCTGCAAGATGCGCGCCTTCACGCGCATGTGGGACGAGATAACACGCGAGCGTTACGGCGTCGAAGACCCCAGGCAGCGGCGTTTCCGCTACGGTGTGCAGGTCAATTCCCTGGGTCTCACTGAGTCGCAACCCGAGAACAACGTACAACGCATCGTGCTGGAAATGCTCGCGGTCACACTGTCGAAAAATGCCCGGGCGCGCGCGATACAGCTGCCCGCCTGGAACGAGGCGCTGGGCCTGCCCCGGCCCTGGGACCAGCAGTGGGCGCTGCGTATGCAACAGGTACTGGCCTTCGAGAGCGACCTGCTGGAATACGGCGACCTGCTCGACGGCTCCCCGGTGGTGGAGGCGAAGGTAGAGGCGCTGATCGAGGGCGCGCGCGAGGAGATGCGACGCATCGGGGAACAGGGCGGCATGGTCCCCTGCGTCGACAACGGCTACGTCAAGCGCGAGCTCGTGGAGAGTCACACGCGGCGCCTGCGCGATATCGAGAGCGGCGACCTCAGGATTGTCGGCGTCAACTGTTTCCAGGAGACCGCCGACTCGCCCCTCACCGCGGGCGGCGATTCCGGCATCATGCAGGTGGACGAGGCGGCGGAGCGCGAGCAGATAACTGCGCTGCAGGCCTTTCGCGCCGCCCGCGACCAGGCGCCGGTCGACGCGGGCCTCGCCGCGCTGCGGCAGGCGGCACAGTCGGGCGCCAACATTATGCCCGCCTCCATCGAGTGCGCCCGCGCCGGCGTCACCACCGGCGAGTGGAGCGAGGTACTCAGGGAGGTCTACGGCGAGTACCGGGCGCCCACGGGCGTCGATATCGCCGCCTCGGACCGGGGCGACAGTGACGCCGTGGCGGTTGTGCGCGAGCGGGTGCGCGCCACGGGCGACGCCCTCGGCCGCCCCCTGCGCCTGCTGATCGGCAAGCCGGGCCTGGACGGACACAGCAACGGCGCCGAGCAGATCGCCGTCAAGGGCCGCGATTCCGGGTTTGAAATCGTCTACGAGGGTATCCGCCTGACCCCGGCGCAGATCGCCCGTGCCGCCCAGGAGGAAGGCGTGCACATGGTGGGCCTGTCGGTGCTGTCGGGCAGCCACATGGAACTGGTGGAGGACATTTGTCGCGAACTGGAGGCCGTGGGCGCCGGTGAGGTGCCGCTGGTCATCGGCGGCATCATACCCGCGGACGACGCGGCGGCGCTCCGGTCCAGGGGTGTCAGGGCCGTCTACACCCCCAAGGACGTCGATATGAACGCCATCATGCACAGCATGGTGGACATCATCCGCCAGGCCAACGGCCTGGACGCGGCGGGCTGACACGAGCCGTGGAACAGGCGGACACCGCCGCCCTGGCCGCGGCGCTGCGCGGCGGCGATCGCGCCGCCCTGGCCGCCGGTCTCAACCTGCTCGACGATGCGCGTCCCGACGCCCGCAAACGGGCCGGCGCCCTGCTGCAGTCACTGGCGACCCGCCCCGCCGCCGACAGCCACCTGGTCGGCATCACCGGTCCGCCGGGGGTGGGCAAATCGACACTGACCGCGGCGCTCATCCGCCACTGGCGGGAGCGTGACCTCACCGTGGCGGTGCTGGCGGTCGACCCGTCCAGCCCCCTCAGCGGGGGTGCCCTGCTCGGCGACCGGCTGCGCATGAAAACCCACGAGGACGACGCTGGCGTCTTTATCCGCTCACTGTCCAGCCGCGGGGAATTCGGCGGGCTCAGCGCCGAGGTCTGGCCCATGAGCCAGCTCATGCTCGCCGCGGCGGACATCGTGGTGGTGGAGACCGTCGGTGTCGGCCAGCGCGAGGTGGACGTGGCCCATACCTGCGACACTACCTGTTTCGTGGCACAGCCGGGATCCGGCGACAGCATCCAGTTTCTCAAGGCGGGCGTGCTCGAGGTCCCCCACATTCTCGTCGTCAACAAGGCCGACATGGGCGACGTGGCCAGCCGCACCCTGGCGGAACTCGCCGGCGCCGTCAGCCGCGACCACCCGGACGGCGACTGGGTTGTGCCCGTGTTGTCCACGAGTGCCACCGAAGGCACGGGTATCGCCGAACTGGCCGGGGCCCTGCGCGACCACCACCGGGCACTGCTGGCGGGCGAGCACCTGCACTCCGGTCGCCGCCGGCACCAGGCCCACTGGACCCTGCGGCGGCTGGAACAGGAGTTCGGCCGCGCCGGACTCGCGCGCCTCGGTGGCGAGGAGGAATTGCTGGCGGCGCTGTGCGCCTCCGGCGACAATCCCTACAGCCAGTACGACCACTACCGGCGCCTTCTGGGCGCCTGAACAGGACAGTCAGCACAGGAGCAGAGCATGCGCAGTCCCCGAGATTTTTTCCGCCCCATGGCGCTGGGCGCCCCCGAGCCACTCCGGGACATTCCCGTGCGCCCGTCGCGCATGATCCACTTTTTCGATCCCAGCAACCCGAAGATGGCGGAAAAGGTGCCGGGCATCGCCGCCCGGGTGGACATCATACTGGGCAACCTCGAGGACGCCGTCGCGATTGACAACAAGGCGTCTGCCCGGGAGGGTTTCATCACCATCGCCAGGGACAATGATTTTGGCGACACCCAGCTCTGGACCCGGGTCAACAGCCTGGACAGCCCCTGGTTTCTCGACGACATCACGCGCATCGTCTCGGAAGTGGGTGACAAGCTGGACGTGGTGATGCTGCCCAAGATCCAGGGGGCCTGGGACATCCACTACGCGGACCAGTTGCTGGCGCAGCTCGAGGCGCGCGCGGGGCTCACGCGCCCCATACTGATCCACTGCATACTGGAAACCGCCGGCGGCGTCGCCAACGTGGAGAAGATCGCCAACGCGAGCCCGCGCATCCAGGGCATGAGCCTGGGGCCCGCGGACCTGGCCGCCTCGCGGCGCATGAAGACGACCCGTATCGGCGGCGGCCACCCGGGCTACCTGGTGCGTGACGACCCCGACGAGAGCGACCCCGACGCGCCGCGGGCCACTCACGCACAGGATCTCTGGCACTACACGATGGGGCGCATGGTGGATGCCTGTGTTGCCGTGGGCGCACTGCCCTTCTACGGACCCTTCGGGGCAATCGATGACCCCGTCGGCTGCGAGGACCAGTTTCGCAACGCCTTCCTCATGGGCTGCGTCGGCGCGTGGTCGCTGCACCCGAGCCAGATCGACATCGCCAAGCGCGTGTTCAGCCCACCTGCAGACGAGGTGGCGTGGGCGCGGCGGGTCCTGGAGGCACTGCCGGACGGCTCGGGCGCGGTCATGGTTGACGGCAAGATGCAGGACGACGCGTCGTGGAAACAGTGCAAGGTCATGGTCGACCTCGCGGACATGATCGCGGCAAAAGACCCGGAGTATCGGGAGCTTTACGGCGCCTGAATGGTCGCGGTTTAACTGACCCGACCGGGGCCCGGTACGGGTGGACACTCCGCAGTTGTTGTTGTTACTGTCGCTCGCAGTGCGGGCGGCCCCGGCCTGACCATAAATATAAACTTTGAAAAGGTGATTTCATGCCAGCTAAAAGAATAACCCTCTCCTCCTGCGCCCTGCTGACGGGCGCCCTTCTCTCCCAGGCCGCCGCCGGACAGGTCGGCAACCTTGAGGAAGTCATCGTCACGGCGGAGAAACGCGAGACCACTATCCAGGATACCCCCATCGCCGTCTCCGCCTTCTCCCAGGCGGACCTCGAACGGGCGCTGATCAACAACAATATGGACATCCAGATGGCGGTGCCCAACATGTTGATGAGCAAGGGCTTCTTCACCACCGCCCAGATCACCATTCGCGGTATCGGCAACCTCGCGGTCGGGCCCGCGGCGGACGCGGGCGCCGGCATCCACTTCAACGGGGTCTACCTCAACGGCCCGCGCCTGTTCGAGACGGAGTACTTCGACACCGAGCGCGTCGAGGTGCTGCGCGGCCCCCAGGGCACCCTGTACGGCCGCAACACCACGGCGGGCGTCGTCAACGTGATCAGCAAGAACGCCCAGGACGAGTTCGGCGGCTTTATCGACGCCTCCTACGGCGACTACGACTACCTGCGCACCCGGGGTGCGCTCAATGTGCCCATTACCGACAACCTGTGGCAGCGGTTCTCGGTGTTCTACACGTCGCGGGACGGTTACGTGGACAACGTGTTCACCGGCGACGAGATCGACGATCGCGACATGTACGCCGTGCGCTCCTCCACTGCGCTGATGATCGGGGATAACACGGAGGTCAACCTCACCATCAACTATTTCGAGGAAGACGACAATCGCATGCGCGGCGCTAACACCTACTGCAAGCGCGACCCCGACGGCGTTATCGGCTGCCTGCCCAACCAGGGGCGGCCGCTGGATGAGCTCCCCAATACGGGGGCGACAGTGGGCGCCTTCCTGATCAATACGGTGGCAGCCTCCACGGGCCTCGACTTTCCCGACCCCAGCACCACCACCTCCTTCAAGCCGAATTCCTTCCGCGACGTCAACCTGGACTTCACCCCGCAGTACGAGACCGACGAGACCATCGTCACCCTCGATATCAGTCACGAGTTCGACAACTACACCCTCTACTCCCTGACCGGCTACCACGAGGCGTCCCTGGACGCGCGCAACGACTACGACATGACCGAGAACAGCAGCGCGGTCTGGCCGATCAGCACCACCTACGAGCGCGGCCCGGACGGACCTACTACGGTGGACTTCCTGCAGCAGAACGACCGCGCCACCACGTCGCCGGAACAGTGGAGCCAGGAGTTCCGCCTGGCCTCCAGCTTCGACGGCGACTTCAACTTCATGGCCGGCGCGTTCTACCTTGAAAACGAGAGCGACGTGGACTTCTTTGTCTACTCATCGGCGCTGTCCCTCTACGGGGAGGAATTCGACATTCCGCAGGACCAGTGGGTGTTCGAGAACCTCACCAAGGACTACCAGCTCGAGACCTGGGCGCTGTTCGGCGAAACCTACTGGGACATCACCGAGCAGCTGGAGCTGGTCGTAGGACTCAGGTACACCGACGAATCCAAGGAGTCCGAGCAGCGCACTGTCTACCTGAATTTCCTCGATGACCCCAACACCGAGAACGGCGGTTACACGCCCTTCGAGAGCTCTTCCGACGAGACCACCGGCAAGGTGAACCTCAATTACCACGTAAACGAGGATGTCATGGTCTACGGCACCCTCGCACGCAGCTACAAGGGCGGCGGCTTCAACCCCATCAGTTCCGAGTCCAACCTGCTCGATCCCGACCAGGGCGGCGACCCGAACCTGACCGAGTTCGATCCGGAGTACATCAACTCCATCGAACTCGGCGCCAAGATGCGCTTCCTGGACAACTCGCTGCAGGCCAACCTCACCGCCTTCTACTACGACTACGAGGACCTGCAGGTCTCCAAGATCATCAACCAGACCTCTCTCAACGAGAACATGGACGCCGAGGTCATGGGCTTCGAAGGCGAGTTCGTCTGGGCGCCCGCGGTCAACTGGAACTTCCTGCTCAACGTGTCCTGGCTCGACACCGAACTGGGCGAGTACGCGTCGGTGGATCCCGCCGACATCAACCAGATGGGCACTACCGAGAACATCGTCTCCGCGGTCAACCAGAACATCCTGTTCTCCCCCGACTGCCCCGGGGGGGCCGCCTCATGCCCGGGGATTCCCGCCGACGTCGAGGGCAACGAACTGCCCAACGCGCCGGAGTTCTCCGTGTACACGGGCGCGAGCTACAGCATGTTCCTGCCCAACGACATGCGCCTGGACATCTCCACCACCTACTACTGGCAGGACGAGTTCTACACGCGCATCTACAACACCGAGGACGACCTGCTGGACAGCTGGGACGTGTGGAACGCCTCGATGGTGCTGAACGGCGCGGACGATATCTGGTACGTCGAGGCCTGGGTGCGCAACATCAACGACGAGGACCACTGGACCGGCCAGTACCTGCAGGACCAGGCGGTGGGATTGTTCCGGACACTGCAGTTGCTGGAGCCGCGCACCTACGGCGTGACCGTCGGCTACCAGTTCTGATACCCCGCCGGGTCGGAACCGATGCGCCCCGGCGAAGTATTATGTTAAATAAACGAGGACGTCGGCAGTTCCTGCAAGCAATTGCAGTACCTGCCGGCGCACCCTTTTAGTCAAAGTCATCCAGCATCACCCCCACATCGCTCCCCTCGTAGACCACGGGGAAGACCCGCATACCGCGACAGGGCTCCTCCGTTGCCGCCAACAGGGCGCCGTCAGCCAGTGAGAAGCGGTAGCGATGCAGCGGGCACTCCAGTACACCCTCCTCGATGCTCGCCACGTCCAGGGAATGGCCCCGATGGGGACAGCGCGATTCGAACAGGAAAAGCTCCCCGTCACGCTGCACGAGCTGAAGGTTGAGATCGTCGATCTTGAACTGGCGTGTGTAGTTGTCGTGCAGGTTGATCAGCTTTTCCAGGGCGAAAAACCGCACGGGGGACCCTAGAGCGTCTCCATGACGCGCCGGGCCGCGGCGTAGGCCGTCATTTCCCGGGCGGCGACGGCGCGCTCGAGCTCCGGCAGCAGCGCCTTTGCCGCGGCATTGCCGGAGAGTTTGAGTTGCAACATCTCGCTGATGAGCTGGTGCATCCAGTCCCGGTTCTGCCGCGTGCGCTTGGCCTCGAACGTAGCGTTCTCGACGGCCTGGGTGCGATAGTCGACGAGCATCCCCCACACCGTGTCGATATTGGCGTTTTCGAGTGCGGAACAGGTCATCACGCGCGGCGTCCAGAAGCTGGTGTGGCGCAGCAGGTTCATGGCGCTGGTGTACTGGCGCGCGGTCTGGGTGGCGATGTTTTCGCTGTCGCCGTCCGCCTTGTTGATCACCAGTGCGTCGGCGAGCTCCATGATCCCCTTCTTGATACCCTGGAGTTCATCGCCGCCGCCGGGCAGCATGAGGACCATGAAAAAGTCCACCATGCCCGCCACCTGGTACTCCGACTGGCCCACGCCGACGGTCTCGACCAGGATGACGTCGTAGCCCGCCGCCTCGCACAAGAGCATGGTTTCCCGCGTCTTCTGGGCCACGCCTCCCAGCGCCCCCTCGGACGGGGAGGGGCGGATAAACGCCTCTTCGCGTCGCGACAGCTCCTCCATGCGCGTCTTGTCGCCGAGGATGGACCCCCCGGCGATCGGGGAACTGGGATCGACGGCCAGGACGGCCACGCGCTTGCCCTGCTCGATCAGGTGCAGGCCGAAGGCCTCGATAAAAGTCGATTTGCCCACCCCGGGCACGCCGGTAATGCCGACACGAATACTCTCGCCGCTGTGCGGCAGGACGGACTCCAGTATGTCCTGGGCCTGCTCCCTGTGCTCGTCGAGCTTGCTCTCGACCAGGGTGATGGCCTTGGCCAGGGCCCGGCGATTGCCGGACAGGAGCGTTTGCAGGTCGAAGTCGGGCAACTCCTATCCCTGCGCCTCGCTGACGGCGTCCAGCACCTGCCTGGCGGCGTCGGGGATGGGGGTGCCTGGGCCGAAAATGCACTTCACACCGGCGCCGTAGAGGAAGTCGTAATCCTGTTTCGGGATCACCCCGCCCGCGATGACCACGATATCCCCGGCGCCCTGCTTCTTCAGCTCCTCGACGAGTTCGGGCACCAGCGTCTTGTGCCCCGCGGCCAGGGACGAGGCGCCGACCACGTGCACGTCGTTCTCGATGGCCTGGCGGGCCACCTCTTCCGGTGTGGAGAACATGGGCGACAGGTCGATGTCGAAGCCCACGTCGGCGAAGGCCGTGGCGACGACCTTGGCACCGCGATCGTGGCCGTCCTGGCCCATCTTGCACACGAGCATGCGCGGCCTGCGGCCGTGCCTGTCGACGAAGGCGTCGATGTCGCCGCTGATGGCCTGCCAGTCCTCGTCCTGCTGGAAGGCGGAGCCGTAGACCCCGGACACGGTCTGTGCCTGCGCGTTGAAGCGGCCGAACTCACGTTCCATGGCGAATGAAATCTCCCCGACCGTGGCGCGGCGCCGTGTGGCCTCTACGGCCAGGGCGAGCAGGTTGCCCTCCCCGGAGACCGCGCACTGGTAGATGTCCTCCAGTATAGCCTCCACGGCGGCTTCGTCCCTGTCGGCACGGAGGGCGGCGAGGAGCTGAAGAAGCAGGGCGCCGGGGATATCGTGGTCATCGCGGGC
>Ga0126341_1000110_pt1 | contig 17545 bp, 14 predicted proteins | sample OrbTmetagenome_FD_97057 | JGI IMG/M metagenome (GOLD analysis project Ga0126341, IMG submission 97057) | Coral microbial communities from Florida Keys, Florida, USA - Orbicella T D metagenome | ecosystem: Host-associated > Invertebrates > Cnidaria > Coral | place: Florida Keys, Florida, USA... | reverse complement strand
TGGCAACTACCTGCTGTTGCTCGACGACCGCCGCAAGCGTCGCGGTGACGATACCCTCGTACTGCTGGACTTCGGTTCGGTGCTGGAGCCCGATGAGGACTTCCTGTTTCACCTGCGCTGCGCCATCGCGGCCGGCCAGGGGGAAGACCGCGCGGGCCTGGTAGACGCCCTGCTGGGTCTGGGGTGCCTGCAACCGGATACCAGCGAGGAGGGCAGGCAGCTGTTCGCCGACTTCTGCCTGCACCTGCTGGAGCCCCTGCGTGCGCCGGACAGCCTGCCGCGGGACTTCCTGAACGGCAACGGGGAGTACCGCTGGGCCGAGTCCCGTCTCATGCGGCGGGCCGGAAAACAGGCGGCAAGTTTCGCCGCCACCCGCCATTTTACGGCACCGTCCAGGGACTTCGCGTTGATCGCCCGCAAGCTCAGTGGCGTATTTAACTTTATCGCCGTGCTGGGAGCGGAATTCAACGCCCACGACATGGTGCAGGAGTACATTGTCCGCTGGCGACAGAGGGAGCACCGTGGCTAAAAAGGGAAAGGACAACAGGGACGCGGGACAGTCCGTTCCCACCTCCCGGGCGGGACGCTTCGCGCGCATGGCGCGCCTGGCGGGGGGCGTCGCGGGCGGTATGCTGGCCGAGGGTGGACGCCAGCTGCGCGCGGGGCGCCGACCCGCTGCGAAGGATCTGCTGCTCACGCCAGGAAACGCGCGGCGGGTCGCCGACCAGCTGGCCACCATGCGCGGCGCCGCCATGAAGGTAGGGCAGATGCTGTCCATGGAGAGCGGCGAGTTCCTGCCGCGCGAGCTGGCCGACATACTGGCGCGTCTGCGGGAGGACGCCTCCTATATGCCCCCGGAACAGTTGCAGCAGGCCATGGAGGACGCCTACGGCGAGGATTGGGAGACCCTGTTCTACAACTTCGACATGAAGCCGATCGCCGCCGCCTCTATCGGCCAGGTGCACCGCACCATTTCACCCGACGGCCGGGAGATTGTGCTCAAGGTGCAGTATCCCGGCGTGGTGAAGAGCATCGACAGCGATGTCGACAATATCGCCGGGTTGTTGCGCCTGTCCGGGCAGCTGCCCGACTCGCTGGATATCAAGCCCCTGCTGGAAGACGCCAAGCGGCAACTGCACGACGAGGCGGACTACCTGAAGGAAGCGAAGTTCCTGCAGGCCTTTGGCGAGCTTCTCGCGGATGATGAGCGCTTCGTGGTCCCCGAGGTACTCCCGGACCTGACCCGCCCGAACGTGCTGGCGATGACCTATGTCAGCGGCAGCCCCATCGAGACCCTCACCGACGTGTCGGGCGAGGAGCGCGACCGCGCGATGGGCAACCTCATCGAGCTCATGCTGATGGAGTTGTTCGAGTTACGTATGGTGCAGACCGATCCCAATTTCGCCAATTACCTCTACCGGGGCAAGACGGGCGAGATCGTGCTGCTGGACTTCGGCGCCACCCGCAAGTTCAAGGTCGCCTTCGTCAACAACTACAAGAGGTTGGCCCGGGCCGCGATCGACGCGGACGAGGCGGCGCTGGCCGATGCTGCGGAGCGGCTGGGCTACGCGACGGGCGAGGAGAACAGCGAGTACCGGGCCCTGCTGGTGGAAGCGTTCCTGCTGGTGCTGGAGCCCCTGCGCTGCGAGGGTCCCTATAACTTCGGGAGTTCGGACATGCTCGCGCGGATGACGGAGCTGGGAGAAGAAGTCACCGCCTTCCGCGACTTCTGGCAGGCGCCGCCGATGGAGATCGTGTACTTCCACCGCAAGCTCGCCGGCATGTTCATGCTCGCGTCCCGGCTCGAGGCGCGTGTCGACGTCAACGGGCTGATCAGCCGCTGGTTGTAGTAAAGAGGGGCTGGCTCCCGGTCCGGCCCCCTGTCCGTCACGCGCGCTGTTTCGCCCTTCGGGGTCGTTTCTTTTTCTTAGGCGCCAGTGCCGCCGCCCGCAGCTCCTCGAAGGACTCCTGCAGGCAGTCGGCGTAGAAGGCCGGGTCGGGCAGCATGTCGCGGCAGGCGGTGAAAGACAGGTTGATGGTTCCCTTCTTGTTTTGCACCGCGCTGTAGACGATGTGGAACAGGCCGACATTGGGCAGCAGCGGGCCGAGACTGATGGCGTCGACCAGCGCCGCGCCGCACATGTAGAGCTGCATTGGCGGACCGGGCACGTTGGTGACCACCGTGTTGAACATCACGCTGGACTCTGCCAGCCCGGTGGCGCTCGCCGTACGAATGGCGAGCGACAGTACGTTCCCGGGCATGACATCCGCCAGGTCGACCGCGAACCGCGGGCCCAGGGCCTCCGCGTAGGCCTTCGCGGACAGCGCCTCCTCGTGCACGGCCTCCAGCCGCCGCAGCGGGTCATCGATCTCGGTGCGCAGGGCCACGTTCATGAAGCCGACCATGTTGCCCCCGGCCATGCGCTCCTCGGGTGAGCGGACGTCGATGGGGCAGCCGCTCACCAGGGTGCCGTCGGGCAGTTCGCCCTTCGCGTCGAGGTACCGCCGCAGGCCGCCCGCGACGATGGTGAGCATGGCGTCGTTGATGGTGGTGCCGGGCACCGTGTTCTTGATCGCCCGCACCTCCTCGAAGTCGAACTTTCGCGCCTCAACCACCCGGTGGCGCGAAATACGACCCTGGAAACGCGTCTTTTGCTTCTCGTCGAGATCGCGGATGGTCGCCTCGCGCCGCCCGGCGCGAATGCGCTGCACCGCAGGCACCGCCTCCCTGAGCATCTCGAAGACCTGGCCGGGTTTACGCCAGGCGTCCACGTAGGCCCTGCCCAGCATACGTGCGCGGGACGGGCGCTCCACGATCCAGGGCGGCGACTCGTCGAACTCGCGCGTCTCGGGCGTCAGGTCGTGCACGATGTTCATGAACTGGGTGCCGGTGGCGCCGTCCATCGCGCAGTGATGCACCTTGAGCAGCAGTGCGAAACAGCCGGGCGGGTAGCCCTCGACATTGTTCAGGCCCTCGATCACGTAGAGTTCCCACAGGGGTTTGTCCCGGCGCAGGGGCTGGGAGTGCAGGCGCGCGGCGAGAATGCACAGCTGGCGCCAGTCCCCCGGTTTGGGCAGCGCGATATGGCGCACGTGGTACTCCATGTCGAAGTCCGGGTCCTCGACCCAGTAGGGACGCCCGAGGTTGTAGGGCACGAACTCGAGCTTGCGCCGGAAGATTGGCGACAGGTGCACACGGTCCTCCAGCATCGCCAGTATCTGCTTGAAACGCACCGTGCCGCCGGGGGCGGTGGACTGGTCATAGATGCTCACCCCGCCGATATGTTGCGGCAGGCCGTCGAGTTCCGCGTGCAGGAACATGGCGTCCTGTCCGGAGAGTTGTTGCATGGCGTCAATCCTCCCGCCGAGTTAGCGGCGGCACAGTGTGGCTCATTCCAGGTCTTTCAGGTAATCAGTATAGGCCGAGCTGGAGAAATCTCGCCCCAGGAAATCCCGGACCAGCTCTGCCGCGGGTTTGCTGCCGCCCGGGGCCAGTACACTGGCGCGGTACTGCTGCGCCACGCGGGTGTTGCGCAGGCCCTCGGCACGGAAGCGGCTCAGCAGGTCCACGGAGATGGCCTTCGACCACTGGTAGATATAGTAGTTGGAGGAATAGCCGTTGAGGTGTGAGAAATTGTTGTAGAAGTGCGTGCCCGGGACGTAGGGATAGGGCGAGTATTTCGCCTGTAGCTCTTCCATCAGCGGCAGCAGTTCGAAACTGTCCGGGTCGCGGTTGTAGTAGTTCAGGGAGAGATTGGCGTAGAAGATCTGCGCCGCGGTGCCCGCCGCCTCGCCGAAGTTGCGCGCGCGGTTCATCTTGTCCACCAGTTCCCGTGGAATGGTCTCGCCCGCGTCATTGCGCGCGAAGCGCTTCAGGGTGTCGTAGTCCCACACCCACTCCTCCAGCATCTGGGAAGGCGCCTCGACGAAGTCGCGTTCCATGGTCATGCCGCTGATATCCAGCCAGCGCTGCGTGCCGGAGAACATGTTGTGCAGCAGGTGACCGAACTCGTGCAGGTAGGTCTCCACCTGGCGGTGTTCCATGAGCCCGCGCGAAAAGTTCATCGCCATGCCGGACAGGGGCAGCTTGCCGTCCTTCAGACCCGTGCGCAGGGTCCAGTGGGCGGCGTGGCGGTACTTGTCCTCCCGCGGGTGCAGGTCGAGGTAGAAGCGGCCGATCGGGCGGTCCCCCTCGCGAATCTCCCAGGCGGTGACGTCCGGGTGCCAGGTCGGCGTTTCCCAGGGCACGATACGCACCCCGAACAGGTCCTGGGTGAGGCTGAAGATGCCCTCCTGCACACGGTCGAAGTGGAAGTACTCGCGCACCTCCAGGGCGTTCAGCGCGAACTGCTCCCTGCGCACGAGGTTGGCCAGGTAGAAGGCCTGCCAGGCCTCCACGCGCTCAGCCCTGGGGTCGATTTTCCGCCGGCGTTCCAGCAGGCGCGCGACGTCTTTCGCCGCAGCCTCCCGCGACGCGGCGCCCACCTCGGCCAGGAACGTGGCGGCGCGCCCCGGGTCGCCCACCATGAGGCCGTCCATCGCCATGGCGGCGTAGCTGTCGTAGCCGAGCAGCGTCGCCAGTTCATGGCGGGTCTCTATCAGGGCTTTCAGTGTCGCGCCGTTGGCGGGTGTGGCGATGTTCTTGGCGGCGATGAACAGCTCCCGGCGCAGTCCGTCATCGGAGCTGTAGTTCAACACCGGGAAGTAGTCGGGGTAGTCCGTCGAGATGCGGACCAGGCCGTTCTCCCCGGCGGGACGCGCAGCCAGGTAGTCCTCCGGCATGTCCGCCAGTTGTTCCGGGCTCGCCTCCACGTAGCGCTTGTCGCTGCGTATCGCCTTGTCGAACTCGGTGCCCAGTGCAGTGATCTCGGCGACCAGGGCGCGCACCTTATCGCGGGTCTTGGCGTCCCTGTCGACCCCGGCCTTGCGGAAGTCCCTGAGGCGATTTTCCACCATGCGCCGCTCGGCCGGGCTCACCTTCTCCAGGTCAATGGCGGCCACGCGCTGGTAAAACGCCGGCGACAGGTCGATGCCCACGGCGAAGTCGGTGTATTGCTCGATGCAGCGCTCGGCCACGGCCTGGCGCTCGGTGTCCGGGTGCACGGACTTGAGGTACCACATGTACTGGATGTCCTGCAGGGTGAACTGCATGCTGTCGTAGGCGCCGTAGACGCTGTCCAGGGTGGCGGGCCCGGTCGCGCTCTCGATGGCCTCGAACTGCTTCCGGGCTTTCTCGAGGGTGTCGTCGCAGAGCGCGCCGATGACCTCGGGGGAGAGGTCCCAGTCGAAACCGTCCTCGGCCCTGGAAACCTCGGGTGCCGCTGCGGCGGCCGCCGTCCATAAACCCAGTGCCAGGGCTGAGACGCCCGTCCACGCCCTGATTGTTTTCACGTGCGTTTTCACGTGCGTCCTCACGTGCAGATCTCCTGTCTTGTCGATAACTTGCTGATCACGCCGATTCGCGACGGCCCGCGACCCAGGTATTGTAGACGCTGAACTCCGCCGAGAAGTGCAGCATATCAGCCCGGTACCCGGGCGCCAGGCGCCCGAGGGTGTCGCCGAGGCCGATGGCCGCGGCGGGGTAGCGCGACGCCATGCGCAGGCAGTCCTTCAGGGGCAGCCCGGCCTCCCGGTGGGCGTAGCGCACGGCGTCCAGCAGGGCGATGGCGCTGCCGGCGAGCACTCCCGCTGCGTTGACCAGCCGCCCCCCGCGCTCCTCGATGACCTCGTCGTACAGGGTGAAGCTGCCGCGGGTGCCGCCGACCGTGGCCATGGCATCGCTCACCAGCAACAGGGTGCCGGCGGGTTTGGCGGCGTGCGCCAGGCGCAGCGCCCCCGGGTGCACGTGGTGCCCGTCGGCGATGATACCGGCCCACAGGTCGTCCAGCGCGAGTGCCGCCCCCACCGTCCCCGGCTCCCGGCCCGCGAGCTGGCTCATGGCATTGTACAGGTGCGTGACACCGCACAGGCCCGCGGACGCCGCCCCGGCGATATCCTCGAAGGTCGCCTCCGTGTGGCCGGCGCAGACGTAGAGACCTGCTGTGGCGAGCCGCGCGATGTCCTCGCTGGCCACGGTTTCGGGCGCGAGCGTGAGCAGGACGGGAAAGTCAGTGAGTGAACAGAGCCAGTCGACGTCTTCGGCAGCCATGCCGCGCAGCTTCCCGGCGCTGTGCGCACCGCGCCGGGCAGGCGCGAACCAGGGCCCCTCGAAGTGAATGCCGAGCACCCCTTGCTCGCCCGCGGCGCGGGCGGCCGCGACGGCGTCCAGCCCCGCTTCCTGGACCTGCCGGGTATCGCTGACGAGGGTGGGAAGCAGCGCGGTGGTCCCTCGCGCGCGGTGTGCCCGGGCGATAGTGCGCAGTGTGTCGATGTCGGGTGACCCGTTGAACAGGGCGTCGCCGCCGCCGTTGACCTGCAGGTCGACGAGACCGGGCGCGAGTGTGCCGTCCTCCAGGGCGATGTGCTCGAGGTCCCCGGGGCGCCCGGCGATGGGCACCACGTCGGTGACCAGGCCGTCGCGCACGAGCACGCAGTGCGCGTCGAGAAAGCGCTCGCCGTCGAAAATCCTAGGTGCGGAGATGGCGCAGTCGTTGTCGGTGGGGGGCACGCGGTTCCTCCTGCGCCCAGTGTACCGAAAATGCAGGCGTTAAACCCGCGCGCCTTGCGGGGAAGGGCCGGGCGGGCCCCGCCTTATCCGGCGGGGGCCACCCGGGGTTCTTCAGATTGCTCCTCGCGCCTGATGCGCAGGAGCAGCGGCACCAGTACAATCGCAATCAGCGGCGCGAAGACCACCACGAGCAGCAAAAGGGTGCTGCGTACGCCGACGGCATCCAGCGCGTAGCCGAGCAGCGGACCGGTGACGATGAACACCGCCCGCACCGCCAGGCTGACCAGCGAGTTCACCGTGGCCCGGAAGTCCCCGGGCACGCGCCGGTTGAGCGCCTCGTAGAACAGGCTCATGCTCAGGCCGCGGGCCAGCTGTACCGCGAACCCGAACACGACGCCGCTCCACCCGGCGAAGGCCGTCATGCCCAGCAGGCCCACCAGCGGCAGCACACCGATCAGGCACAGCACCTGCCCCGTACCGATGCGCTGCTCCAGCGCGCTGGCGTAACGCGCCGAGACGCTGACGGTGATCGCGAAGGCCGCCCAGATGTAGCCGAAATGGCCGATCGGGATACCCTGGACCTCCCAGTACTTCTGGTAGGCCCAGAAGACGTACACCGCCAGCAGGCCGAAGACAGCGATGGCGAAAGCCGTCCACAGCACCACCGGTTTGCCGAACAACAGCAGTTCCAGGATGCGCTTCGCGTTGCCCCGGTGACCGCCGGACACCTGCGGGCGCGGTACTTCCACCAGCCCCAGCGCCAGGCACAGGGGCGCGATACCGGTGATCGCCTGTACCAGTACCACCGCGTCCAGCGACCACAGCAACAGCACGCTGGCGGTGATGCCGGCGATACCGGAGGCCCCCGCCTCGATGGCAATCAGCCGGCTGAGGGACTTGCCCGCACCGGCACCGCCGGGCAGGCCGCGCTCGCTCAGGTGCACCTCGGTGTCGTACAGCAGCGCGAGGTCCGCCCCCGAGATGAGGCTGAAGCCCAGCCCGAGGATGAACTCGTAGAGCAGGAAGTCGACGAAGGTGTCCGCCCACAGCAGCGAAAGGAAACCCGCCGCGTTCAGGCAGGATCCCACCAGTATCGCCTGTTTGCGGCCCCACAGGTCGGCGAGGTAGCCGGAGGGAACCTCGCACAGCGCGATGGTCAGCGCGAACAGCGCCTGCGTTTGCAGCACCTGGCTCATGGACAGGCCGTAGCCCTGCAACAGCGGCACGAATACGGGGATGACCACCATGAAGCTGTGAAAGAATCCCAGCAGGTAGATGGTGCGGATATTGTTTTGTATTGAGGCGCGCATTGTGCCGTTCCCCTGGGCCAGGGATCCGGGAATGCGGAGGCGGTTTTTCGACGGGAATAAAAAAAGGCCTCCGGATTCTGGGATCTCGGAGGCCTTTTTCAGTAAATCTTAAATCAGGTCTTTGCCGAAACCACGCTGTCTGTCCACAGACATACCGGCTTCACGGTGTAGGAACCGTGACGCTGGTCGATACTTGCCTGTAGTGTGAACATCGTGGCCATCGTGCTTGCTCTTCGGTGTTTCTCCGAAAAAATCGTCGTTCGTACTGTAGTTTTGCGCCGGGTTTTCGGCAGGGCGCTATAGTGCGCCTTTCGTGCCCGCGGGTCAATGAAACTTTACAGGCTGTGAAAAAATAACGGGGCGGCGTCGCGGTGCGCGCTTCCGCTCCACACGGGCGCGACTTCGCGCTATGCTCGCGGCTCGCATCGAGCGGGAAGGACGCCCCATGGGACTGCCCGGGCTGCAAGAGCTGGAGGCCGCCGCCGGCCTCGTCTACGCACATATGCAGGGTTCGCCCCAGTTGCACTGGCCACTGCTCAGCGAGCGCTGCGGCTGCCGGGTGTGGGTCAAGCACGAGAACCACAATCCCACCGGGGCCTTCAAGGTGCGCGGCGGGCTGGTCTACCTGCACGGCCTGCGCGAGCGCGATCCCGATGTGCGCGGCGTGGTCGCCGCGACCCGTGGCAACCACGGCCAGAGCGTGGCTTATGCCGCGGCCCGAACGGGCCTGGAGGCGGTTGTTGTGGTCCCGCGGGGCAACAGCCCCGACAAGAACCGCGCCATGCGCGCCCTGGGTGCGGAACTCGTAGAATACGGCGCCGACTTCGACGAGGCGGTTCCGCACGCGCAGTCGCTGGCGCGGGAACGCGGGCTGCATCCCATGCCCTCCTTCCACCGGGACCTTGTGACCGGCGTCGCCACCTACGGCCTGGAACTTTTGCGGGCGCGGCCGGGCCTGGACCGGGTCTACGTGCCCATCGGCCTGGGATCGGGCGTCTGCGGCGTCATCGCGGCGCGCAATGCCCTGGGCCTGGACACGGAGATCGTCGGCGTGGTGTCCAGCGCCGCGGACGCCTACGCACGGTCCCTGGCGGCGGGGGAGGTGGTCACGACGGACAGCGCCGATACCATCGCCGACGGCATGGCGGTCCGGGTGCCCAGCCCCGAGGCCCTGGCTATCATGCAAGGGCAGGTCAGCCGGGTGGTCGCGGTGGACGACAACGCGGTGCGCGACGCCATGGGCCACTACTTCGCCGACACCCACAACGTGGCCGAGGGCGCCGGTGCGGCGCCGCTCGCCGCCCTGCTTGTGGAGCGCGATATCAACGCCGGTGCGGAGGTCGCCCTGGTCCTGAGCGGCGGCAATGTCGACCGGGCCCTGTTTGCCGCCGCGCTTGCCGGTTGAGGGGAGCCACTGGCTATCTGCGGCCACCGCGCTATGCTTTACGGACAACGATAAAGCGGTGAACCCCCTATGTGTCACTACCTGACCCGGCTCGCCCTCGCGGGCGCCCTCGGCCTGTTCCTCAACGCGTGCAGCGACGACAGCGACAGCCGGCCCGATCTCGCGGTGGACGAGGAATCCGTGTTTGCGGTCGCCAACCAGTGCTACCTGGTCTCACCCGACGGTGGCGCCAGCTTCCTCGCACCTGCGTTTCTGAATTTCCTCGATGCCAGCGGTTCGGGTGTCTCGGGCGCCCTCGCGACGCCCTCCTCGGTGACGGGCGACAGCCAGGTGGCTGACAGGATTCTGCTGCGTCCCTCGGACCTGGGCAAGTACCTGCTGTACACACAGGCTGGCTACTACATTGTTGCGATCGGCGACCAGCTGTGGGAGGTAGAATTCCTCGAGTCGGATACCCGGTCTGAGGGTGGCGAGGTGGTCATCGAAGACCGCAAACAGTCGGAGGGCGAGTGGCTGCTGGAAGCCGCACCCGGCGGCCGCTTCATGTTGCAGCACATTCTCAGCGGCAACTACATCGACGCCGAGGGCGGGCTGTCCGCCGATGAACCCGCGGAACTGGAACTGGTAGCGGCCGAGGGCTGCGCCGAGTTCCCGGAGCTGACGGTCGACGCCGAGGGGGAGGTGGCGGTCACCCAGTTCGAGGACGGCGACCTGTTCGGATTCGTCGAGACCCACTCGCACCTGTTCACCAACCAGGCCTTCGGCGGTGGCGGATCCTTCCACGGTGCGCCCTTTCACCCGCTGGGCGTGGAGCACGCCCTGCCCGACTGCGACCTCGTGCACGGGGAGGGTGGGCGCCGCGACTTCATCGGTTTCGCCTTCGGCGATGGGTTGCAGGACCTCGACGGCTTGCTCCCACTGTTGCTGACCGGGGAACTGACCGAGGATGACCACGCCACGGCGGGCTACCCGGACTTCACCGACTGGCCCGATGCCACGGTCAGCGCCACCCACCAGATGCAGTACTGGACCTGGATTGAGCGCGCCTACCTCAGCGGCCTGCGCCTGCTGGTGCAGCACGCCACCACCAACCAGGTGCTCTGCCAGCTCGCGGTCGGCATAGGCGCCCAGCCCCTGCGCCACGACTGCAACGACATGGTGGCGGTGGACCGCATCATCGAGGACACCTACGCCCTGGAGCGCTACATCGACGCCCAGCACGGCGGCCCCGGAAAAGGCTGGTTCCGCATCGTGTTCAGTCCCGCCGAGGCGCGCGAGCAGATTCTCGCCGGCAACCTGGCCGTGGTGCTGGGCATCGAGACCTCGGACCTGTTCGACTGTTTCCTCATCGGGTACGGCACCTTCGAGGAGTGCACCCCCGAGCTCGTCGTGGAGCGGCTGGACAAGTACTGGGACATGGGCGTGCGGGTGCTGTTCCCGGTACACAAGTTCGACAACGCCTTCTCCGCGGGTGACGGCGACCGCCGGGTCAGCGAACTGGGCAATTTCGCCCACACCGGCCACTTTGCGAATTTCATCGAGTGCCCGGAGGAGCTGCTGACGTTTCCCGGCGGCTTCGACAGCGGGCGGGTCAACCTCGGCGGGCTGAACATGCCCAGGGCAGAGTACGACGCGATGCCGCCCTTTGACTTCAGCGGCTTCGAGGCCGACCCGCTGGGCACGCTCCTGCCCTTCGGCGGCTTGCTCGCCGCGGGCCCGCTGGAGGGCGAGTGGTGCCAGAACCACGGCCTCACCTCCCTCGGCGAGTTCCTGCTCGACGAGATGATGAAGCGCGGCATGGTCATAGAGGTCGACCACCTGCCGCGCAAGGGCTACAAGCGCGCCTATGAAATCCTCGTGGAGAACGACTACCCGGCGGCGGGTACCCACGGGCGCAACTACAACGGCCTGCTGTACGAGCTGGGCGGGATATCCACCACGGGCTTCGGCCGCTGCCGCGGCGACGAGCCCGCGACCATGGACAACCGTTTCCAGGATCGCATCCAGCTCATGCGCGACTCGGGCGCCTACCCCGCCGAGGGCTTCGGGTTCGACATGAACGGCTTTTCCAGCTACCCGCGCGCGCGTTTCGGTGAGCGCAGCCGCTGTTCGACACCGCAGACGGACGAGGGCGTGACCTATCCCTTCACCTCCTACGCCGGGGACGTCACCCTGACCCGGCCGGTGGTGGGCAATCGCACTCTGGATTTCAATACCGAGGGCATGGTGCACCTGGGACTGGTGGCGGAGTATATCGAGGACGTGCGCCGGGACGGCGTGACCGACGAGGCGCTGGAGCCGCTGTTCCGCTCCGCCGAGGGTTACATCCGCATGTGGGAGAAGTCCGAGCGGCGCGGCGCGGAACTGCGCGGCGGTTAGTCCGCCCCGGGAAGACCCACCTTTTCTTCGAGAAACGACAGCAGCGGCCCCCAGGGTCGCGGGCAGTCGTTGTGGCCGCAGTCCGCCGGCAACAGGGTGGCCTCCGTCGCCAGTCCTGCCAGCCGCTCCGAGTGGTGAAAGGGGATCAGCGTGTCGTGCCGACCGTGGTACAGGAACACCGGGATGTCCAGTTGCGCGAGTACCTCGGCGGTGTCGTAGCGGTCGCGCAGCAGGAACACCGGGAGCCCCTTTTCCGCCAGCAGTTCATGCAGCGTGGTGAAGCTGGACTCCAGGCACAGCGCCGCCAGGGGTCGCCGGCCCGCGAGCAGGCCCATCGCGCCGCCGCCGATGGAGCGGCCGTAGCCGACAATTCTCGAGGGGTCCACGCCGGGCAGCTTCACCGCGGCGTCGTAGGCCGCCAGCATGGTTTTCTCTATTGTCTTGCGGGTGGGCCGTCCCGGGGCGCCGCCGTAGCCCGGGTATTCCACCACGAGTACCGAGATGCCGCGCGCCAGCAGCGGACCGAAGGCCCCCAACCACATTTGCGCGGTCTCACCGTTGCCGTGGGTGAAGATCAGCAGAGGCCGGGGCTCGTCATGGCCGTCTGCCGGTGCGCTTTGCAGCAGGGCGTAGCCGGATTCGAGGGTGAGCATGCTCGTGTCCGGCGGCAATACTTCGGGTACCCTGCTCGGGGGCGCCGGGTAGAGCAGGCGATCCTGGCCGAGGTACAGCAGTGCCAGCGCGATGGCCACGATGCCGATGAGGGACCCGATGACGGACAGCAGCACTCTCACCGGTCCCGGAGACCCCGGGGTTCGTCGCCAGTGCCGTTACCGGTCAAAGCAGAACACCCCGATGCCGCACCCGGTGCACCGCAGCGCCTCCAGGGTGGGTGAATTCCACAGGTCGACTTTTTTCTTCAGCGGCTGGCCCGCGAAGATCGTCTTGGTCTTCGCTTTTTCCGTCCAGCGCAGGCGGGTCCAGTGGCCGGCGATATAGCCCGACTCCATCTTGCCGCCGCAGGTGGGACAGGCCATCCCCGCATCCAGTGTCCGTGTCATGGCGTTTTCTCCTGCCCGGCGCGCGCAGGTGCCCCGGTTGCGGGCACTGTAGCAAGGCGCCGCTCCCCGGGCGAGGGAGGCGGCGCGCCATTCAATAAACAAACAGTATCGCCTGTTTTATTTTCGAGAGTTTTCTCCTACACTGCGGGACCAATGGCCCCCAAACCCCCCAACCACAGCTCCGCCCCAATGGGATGTCCCGTCACCCTGGAGGACGTGGACCTGTTCGGTCCCGGCGCCCAGGAGCACTGGTACGAGGCCTATCCCATCCTCCACCAGCAGGCCCCGGTGCACATCCTCCGCGGCGAAGGCGTGGAACCCGGTACGGACGCTTTCGTGCTCACCTGCTATGAGGACATCGAACGGGTCGTGAAGGACCCGGTACGCTTCACACCCGTGATGAGCCTCAAGGTGGAGGAACTGGCGGGCATGCTGGCGCGCGGCGAGGAGCCGCCGCGGGACGCCTCGCGCTTTAACCTCGCCCTGGACTCGGTGCGGACCCTGCGCCCCACCGTGGCGTTGTGGCGCGCCCACCGGCAGGAACTCACCGACCCCTGGGTCGGCCCGGGTGCCAGGCGCCACGCCGCGATGGTGACGGCGACCGTGGACGAGCTCATCGACGCCTGGATTGACCGGGACGACGGCGACGGTATGGGTACGGTGGAGTTCATCGACGAATTTGCCCGGCCACTGCCGCAGCTGGTCATGGCCACGGTGCTTGGCTTTCCGCGGGAGGATGTACCGCGCCTTGAGGCCTGGGGTCGGGCCCAGGTGATGCAGTACGTGTACGGGCGCGGCCACATGAACCAGTTGGAAGAAGCGCAGATGGAGCGCCAGGCGGAGGCGCTGGACGGCTTTGCCGATTACCTGGCCGGACAGGTCGCGAGCAAGCGCGCCGATCCCGGCGACGACATGATCAGCGACCTCACCCGCCTCCATTACCAGGCCCTGGACCGCAAGCTCACCGACGACGAGATCTACGGCATTGTCTACTTCATGGTACTCGGGGGGCTGGAGACCACCCAGTACGCCCTCGAGGAAGAGGCGCAGCTGCTCTGTGACCAGCCCGACATCTTCGCCGCAATCCGTGCGGATCGGTCAAAAATCCGCGCCTTTACCGAGGAGGCGATGCGCCTGCGCGCGCCGACCCAGGGCCTGTCCACCCGGGTCACGACACGCGACGAGGAATTCCAGGGTGTGGCGGTGCCCGCAGGGTCCATCCTGCATATCCGGTTCGGGGCGGGCAACGTCGACCCGCGGCAATACGCGTGTCCCTACGAGCTGGACCTCACGCGCAAGTCGCTGGGCAATCATTTGACCTTTTCCCAGGGGCCGCGCACCTGTCCGGGCGCCGGCATCTCCAGGCTGGAACAGGTGATCGCCTGGGAGCGCCTCTGCGAGCGGGTGGAGCACCTGGAGTACGCCCCCGGCAACACCTTCGAGCACCAGCCCGGCATCATGCTCGGGACGCTGAATCTCTCCCTGCGCTTCCGCCGTACTGGCGGAGCCTGAACAGGACGTACACATGAGCACACTGCTGGCAAAGATTCAGATCAATCCCGGCATGGAAGCAGAGTTCGAGGACGTGATGGCATACATGTACGAGCAGACGCACGGTACGGAAGAGGGCGTGCTGCGCTACGAGTACTGGCGCGGCCGGGAACCGTCCTTCTACTATTGCCTGCTGTCCTTTGCCGACAACGTGACCTTCTGGCGCCACCAGGCCTCCGACCACCACGAGGGGCAGATGGCGCGCTTCGCGGCGTGTATTGCCGAGCTCGATCTCGAGGTGGTGGACCCGGTGCCCTCGGCCGCACCCCTGCCCGCAGCGACCGATCAGGTATGCCCCGCCGACGAGCCCGATGCGGTGCGCGAGCAGGCCGGCACTTACCCGGTGGGACTGGAGAGTTGGTGGTTGCCCCTCAGGGGGTGAGTTCAGCTTGCGCCCGACAGCATGCGGTGCAGCACCGCCATCTGGACCAGCATGCGGTTGCGCGCCTCGGCGATGACCACGCTGCGCGGGCCGTCGAGGATCGCCTCCGCCACGGTGACCTCGCGGCGCACCGGCAGGCAGTGCATGAAGCGGCAGTCTTTGGCGGCATTCCCGAACCAGCTCTCCTCGATGCGCCAGTCCCTGAGCTCCGCCTTGAAGTCGTCCTCTGCAGTGCGATCGCCGTAGTGTTGCTCGGAGCACCAGGAGTTGACGTAGATGACCTGTGCGCCCTCCATCGCCTCGGCGCGGTCGGCAGTCTGGGAGACAGAGCCGCCGCTCGCACCGGCCGCATCGCGCGCCCGGTCCATCACCTGCGCCGGTAGCTCATAACCTTCCGGGCGCAGCACCGTGACATCCATGCCGCGTTGTGCCGCCATGTGCACCGTGGCCGCGGGAACGGCCATCGGCATGGGTTGGGGGTGCCAGCTCCAGGACAGCACGAGTTTGCCGCCCGCCGCGGGAATGTCGAGGTCATCCAGCGTCTTCCAGTCCGCCAGGCTCTGGCAGGGGTGATTGATGGCGGATTCCATGTTGATGTAGGGAATGTCCACCAGCGAAGTCATCTCCCTGAAACTCGTATCCGCCAGGTCGTGCTCCAGGTTTTCCCGCTGCGCGAAGGCGCGGATACCGATGGCGTCCGAGTAGGAACCGATGACCGGCACCGCCTCGCGGATATGCTCGGCGGCGACGCCGTCCATGACGATGCCCGAGCGCGACTCGATGTTGTGAATCGACATCTCCGGGGAGATCACGAAGCAGCCGCCCCCAAGGCGCGTCATCGCTGACTGGAAAGAGGCCAGGGTGCGCAGCGAAGGGCTGAGGAACAGCAGCGACAGGACCTTGCCCTCCAGGGCACGGGGCTCCGGAGAGCGGTCGAGGCGGTCGGCGAGCTCGATCAGCGCGCTGATCTCGTCGCGACTGAAGTCCGCCAGGTCGTTGAACTCCTTCATACAGCTACCACTGCGTGCGGCCTAGAAGAGTGTGTAGATAAAGGGCGCTACAGCGGAACCCTGGGCCAGCACCAGCAGGCCGCCAAGTACCAGCAGCACCATGATGATGGGCGCCAGCCAGAACTTTTTCCGTTCGCGCATGAAGCCCCAGAGGTCTTTCAACAGGTCAAACATCAGAAAGGCCGCTCCATGTTTTCAGGTTTGGGGGGATTGGACTCGACGCGGTAGCTGTCGGCGGCGGTGTCCGTGGCGCGACGCATGGGGTCGCTGAAGGCCCGCATAACAATCCCCGCGGGTACAAAGATAACGTAGAAAATAAGCCCCAGGATGATGCGCGTATTTATCCACCCGAGAACCAGGGCAAAGCGCATCCACACGGCGTAGACCGGCCGCAGGGCCGTGGGCCAGACCAGGGCGAAAAACACCAGCACCAGTGCAATGAAGACCGGCCAGGCGGGTGGGTCGAAACTCCAGATCCAGGGGATCAGGACATCGAAGAACACCACGAGCAACAGGGCCGTTACCAGCCCGAAGTTGCGCAGTTCCTTGCGAGAGAGGTCTGTTCTTACTTCGTGCACCGCGTCGCCCCTAATCCAGTTCGAACTCTTCCATCCACGACTCGTCCTTCTCCACCTCGGGCTGAACCGGCTTTGCCATCAGGAAGTTTTCCACCACCAGGTAGTCCATTTCCGTGCGCATGAAGCAGCGGTAGGCGTCCTCGGGTGTGCACACGATGGGCTCGCCGCGCACATTGAAAGACGTATTGACGATCACGCCGCAGCCGGTTTTTTCCTTGAAAGCTGAAATCACCGCGTGATAGCGCGGGTTGGTATCCGCGTGTACCGTCTGGATACGCGCGGAGTAATCCACGTGGGTGATCGCCGGTAGTTCAGAGCGTGGCACGTTGAGCTTCTCGATGCCGAACAGCTTCTGTTGCTCCTCGGTCATCGCAATGCGTTTGTCCTCCGCCACGGGCGCCACCAGCAGCATATAGGGGCTGGGGCTGTCCTGCACAAAATAGTTCGACACGTCCTCGTTCAGCACCGACGGCGCGAAGGGCCGGAATGACTCCCGGTACTTGATCTTCAGGTTCATGACGGACTGCATTTTCTGGGAGCGGGGGTCGCCGATGATCGAACGCCCGCCCAGGGCCCTCGGGCCGAACTCCATGCGGCCCTGGAACCAGCCGACCACGTTCTCACCCGCCAGTATGTCGGCGAGACGCGGCATCATCTGCTCGTCGTCCAGTTCCTCATACACGGCGCCCGAGGCGTCCAGCGCGGCGCGAATTTCCTCGCGACCGAAACGCGGGCCCAGGTAGGAGCCGCGCATGCTGTCGCGGGGGTTGACCACACGCTGGCCGTCGTGCTTCTCGTGCCAGGCCACCAGTGCAGCGCCCAGCGCACCGCCGGCGTCGCCCGCGGCGGGCTGGATCCAGATGTCGTCGAAGATGCCGGAGCGCAGCAGTTCGCCGTTGGCGACACAGTTCAGGGCCACGCCGCCCGCCAGGCAGAGGTTGCCGCAACCGGTTTCCTCGCGCACCGTCTTGCCGAGGCGCAACACCACTTCCTCGGTGACCTTCTGGATGGAGGCGGCGATGTCCATTTCCTTCTGGCTGATGTCGGTTTCGGGCGCGCGGGGCGGGCCGCCGAACAGCTTGTCGAACTTCTTCCCGGTCATCGTCAGGCCGGTGCAATAATTGAAGTAGTCCATGTCGAGCCGGAAGGAGCCGTCCTCCTTCAGGTCGATCAGGTTGTCGAGGATCAGGTCGACGTACTTTGGCTCGCCGTAGGGCGCCAGCCCCATCAGCTTGTACTCGCCCGAGTTGACCTTGAAGCCG
>Ga0126341_1000109_pt1 | contig 17583 bp, 15 predicted proteins | sample OrbTmetagenome_FD_97057 | JGI IMG/M metagenome (GOLD analysis project Ga0126341, IMG submission 97057) | Coral microbial communities from Florida Keys, Florida, USA - Orbicella T D metagenome | ecosystem: Host-associated > Invertebrates > Cnidaria > Coral | place: Florida Keys, Florida, USA... | reverse complement strand
GGCCCGCTGAAATCTCCCGCCCGCTCTACCATGCCCTCCACCATTTCAGACAGGAACATACCCGGCGCGATGGCGTTCACATTGATGTTGTATGCGCCCCACTCCACCGCCAGCGCCTCGGTCATCCGCACAATGGCACCCTTGGTTGTCGTGTACAGCGCCTGGGGCATGCCGGGCGCGGTATGGTAGGCGGCCATGGAGGCGATATTCACGATCCGGCCCGGACGCTTTTCCTGCATCAGGCGCGCCGCCACCCCGCAGGCGAGCTGCCAGGGTCCTTCCAGGTTGGTATTCAGGACCCGGTCGAACAGTTCGTCGTCGATTCTCGTAGCGTACTGGGCATCCGGGATGCCCGCGTTGTTCACCAGTATGGTCACGATTCCCAGCGCCTCCTCCGCCTGTTGCAGGCCGGCGCGCACCTGGTCGCGGTCCGTCATGTCCATGGGGATGGGTACGCACTCTCCCCCGTCGGCGGACAGCTCCTCGGCAAGTTGTTCCAGCCGGTCCCGCCGTCGCCCCGCGATCGCCACCGACGCGCCACAGGCCGACAGTACACGGGCAAAGCGCTCACCCAGCCCGGCGGTTGCCCCCGTGACGAGGGCCACCTCGCCGCTGAGGTCAATGGAGAAATTGGGAATGGCTGTGTCACTCATGCTGCCGCCTCGCGAATCTCTGGCGCCGGATTGTCTCCGGCGCCGTGCTAGTATGAAGTCGTGGGGACGACAGCGTACACCAACCCGCAGATCGCAAGGAACTGAAAACGACATGACTGATAAACAGGCTGGGCGGGACGAGTATGCCTCCCTCGACGCCACCGCCCAGGCGGCCCTGGTGCGCAGCGGCGAGGTCTCGCCGCTGGAACTGGTCGATACCGCGATCGCGCGCATCGAGCGCGAAAACGATACCCTCAACGCCGTTGTGCATGAGCGCTTCGAGCGCGCACGGGAGGAGGCCCGGGGGGAACTGCCCGAGGGCCCGTTCCGCGGCGTCCCCTTCCTGCTCAAGGACCTCGACGGCTTCTCCGCCGGCGACCCCTTTCACGGCGGCAACCGCGCGCTGGCGGAGGCGGGCTACATCGCCCCGGCCGACACCTACCTGACGACGAAATTCCGCGAGGCGGGGCTCGTCATACTCGGGCGCACCAACACCCCGGAGTTCGGCCTGATGCCGAGCACCGAGTCCCTCGCAAAAGGTCCCACCCGCAATCCCTGGAACACGGCGCACACCGCAGGCGGATCCAGCGGCGGCTCCGCCGCCTCGGTAGCGGCGGGCTTCGTGCCCATGGCACACGCGGGAGACGGCGGCGGCTCCATCCGCATACCGGCCTCCGCCTGTGGCCTGGTCGGCCTCAAGCCCTCCCGCGGGCGCATCTCCATGGGGCCGGAAGTCGGCGAGGCCTGGGGCGGGCTGGTGGCGAGAATGGCGCTCACCCGGACGGTGCGCGACTGCGCGGCCATCCTGCAGGCGGTGCAGGGCCCGATGCCGGGCGACCCCTACGCGGCCCCGCTCCCGGTTCGTCCCTATCCCGAGGAACCGGGAGCACCCGGTGCACCGCTGCGCGTCGGGTATACCACGCGTTCGCCCGACCCCTCGATTGCGACCGACGCGGAAGTTGTACAGGGGGTTGAGCGCACCGCCGCGCTGCTCGAAAACCTGGGCCATCACGTTGAGGAGGCCTGCCCCGCTCCCTGGACTTCGACCCGGTTCTTCGAGGAGACCATGGACCACTTCATGACCGCCTACGGTGTCTGGACGGCGAGCGAACTGGACAAGCTGGGGCACATGCTGGGAAGACCCGTGACCGAGGATGACGTCGAGCCCGGCACCTGGCTGATCGCGGAACCGGGGCGCTCGGCGACGGCCATGAACTACTTCGCGGCTATCGAGTTTTTCCAGCAGGGCAGTCGTGAAATGGCGAGCTTCTGGGCGGACGATGGTTTCGACCTGCTGCTCTGCCCGGTCATTCCGGAACCGCCACCGCCGCTCGGACAGTTCCACGACCCGGAGAACCCACTCGCGGGACTCATGCGCTCCTCCCAGATCGTGCCTTTCGTCGCGCCGTTCAATATTTCCGGGCAACCCGCCATGTCACTGCCAATGCACCGCGCCAGCTCCGGGTTGCCCATCGGGGTACAACTGGTCGGCGCAGCCTACCGCGAGGACCTGTTGCTGCGCGTTGCGGCACAACTGGAAGCGGCGGCGCCCTTCGAATTCTTGACGAGCCTTTAATTTCCAAGGAGATAGACCCACGTGTACAAGGAACTCACCGAAACAGTCGCTGCATTGACCTCCCCGGGCGAGATGTTCGGCATTGCCGAAGTTGAAGTCGGCGGACACACACTGAAAGCCTGGGAGATGGCGCCCAACTCGCTGCGTGATCTCTGGCTCGCCACCGCGGGACACGGGGACGCGGATTACCTTGTCTACGGGGAAGAGCGATGGACCTACGCCCAGGCCCACGACGAGGTCGCGAGAATCGCGAACTGGCTGGTGGAGGCCGGTGTAAAACCCCGGGACAGGGTGGCCATCGCCATGCGCAACTACCCGGAATGGATACTCGCCTATTGGGCCATCAGTGCAATCGGCGCCGTCAGCGTAGGCATGAACGCCTGGTGGGTGGCGGACGAACTGCGCTACGGACTGGAGGACTCGGGCACAACGCTCATGGTGTGCGATGGCGAGCGACTCGAGCGCTTCAGCGAGGTCCGCGACAGCTTCCCCGACCTGTCAGTGGTCGCAGTGCGTGTAACGGATGCGCCGGACTGGGCCACGCCATGGAGCGAGGTTCTCGAAGCCGAGCCCAGGCTACCCGAGGTCGCGGTAGATGCCGACGACGAGGCCTGTATCTTTTACACCTCGGGCACCACGGGCAGGCCGAAGGGAGCCCAGCTCACGCACCGCGGCTGCGCCAGCAATGTCTTTTGCATGGTGTTCGTCAACCTCGTACAGGCGAGCGCCTCGGCGAAGGTCGAGGGGGGCGGCGATTCGGCGGCCTCGGCCCCCCGGACGCCGTCGGCACTGATTACGACACCCCTCTTCCACGTCACGGCCAACAACTGTACGGCGCAGAGCCTGACCCTCGCCGGCGGCAAGATCGCGCTCATGTACAAGTGGGATGCCGGCGAGGCCCTGCGAATTGTCGAGGAGGAGCAGATCACCAACCTCAGCGGCGTACCGACGATGAGCCGCGAGCTGATCCATCATCCGGACTTTGCCAAACGCGACACGTCCTCGCTCGCCAGCCTGGGCGGTGGCGGGGCCGCCATGCAACCGGACCTGATCGAGAAGATCGAGAAGAGCGGATCGGGCACCCGGCCCGGCCAGGGATACGGCATGACCGAAACCTGCGGCATCATTTCCTCCTCAGGCGGGTCTTTTCTTACCAACAAGCCGACCAGTGCCGGCCTGGTCATGCCCATCTACGACGTGAAGTGTATCGACGAGGACGGCAATACACTCCCCCCCGGAGAACCCGGTGAAATCTGCGTGCGCGGCGTGCAGGTCATCAAGGGTTATCTCAACCGACCGGAGGAAACCGCCGAGGCCATCGTCGACGGTTGGCTGCGCACGGGCGACATCGGCTACGTCGATGAGGACAATTTTATCTACCTGGTAGATCGCGCCAAGGATATGGTGCTGCGCGGTGGCGAGAACGTGTACTGCTCCGAGGTCGAGTCCGCGCTCTACCAACACCCGGCCGTGGCCGAGTGTGTAGTGTTTTCCGTTCCCGATGAAAGACTCGGGGAGGAGGTCGGCGCCGCCATTTATCCCGCCGATGGACAGTCGGTGACAGCCGGCGAACTGCGCGAGTTCGGCAAGGCACGCCTGGCCGCCTACAAGATACCCAGCTATATCTGGATACTCGATGAACCGGTGCCGAAAAACGCCAACGGCAAGTTCGTCAAGCGGGAACTGCAACAGCGCCTGTCCACGGAAAACGCCGCCTGAGTGAGAGCTCGCAGGTCGCCCCTGTTCAACCGGGCGCGACCGCCCAGTCACAGAGGCGCTCCACAGCAGTTGTCACCCTCGGGCAATACTCCTGCAGGAAACCGGCGGTGATCGTGTCGTCGGGACCAAGGCGAGACACTCCTTCCAGCGCTGCTCCGCCGTCGAAATCCACGTAGGCCAGCCTGGCGGTCAGCTCCTCCACCGGCCGGCCAAAGTCAGAGCCGGGCAAGAAGGCCACACCGGTTTCGCCCAGCGCGCGCCGGCACAGCTCTGCGCTGTCGCCGATGCCGCGCCTGAGAAGAGGCTCGCGCAGGCTGCCAAAATCGGGGAACAGGTAAAACCCGCCCTCCGGCGGGTGGGTCGCGATCTCCGCGTCGTTGAGACGCGACGCAATCCGGTTGCCAAGTGCTGCAAGCACCTTGCGCGACGCCTCGAGATACGCCTCGATGTCCGCACCACCGCGGAACGCGCGCACCGCCGCGTACTGGATCGGCGCGGAGGTGCTGGTGTAGGTTTCGCTCGCGACACTCGTCATCGCCTGTCGTAGCCAGCGCAACTGTTCAGGAAACGTGAAGGTGCCCAGGCGCCATCCACCCGCACCGCACCACTTCGACAGGCCGGAGCTGATGATGGTGCCCTCGGGATACCAGCGCGCTATCGACTCGTGCAGGCCGCGGTGGTGGGTCTCGCCGTAGATCTCGTCGCTGAGCAGGACGACCCCGTGCCTTTGCGCCACCCTGGCCAGGGCCTCAAGCTCCTCCGTCGTGTAAGTCAGGCCGGTCGGGTTGTTCGGGTAGTTGAGGATCAGGATGCGGGGCCGCTCCGGCTCGTCTGCACAATGGGCTTCCAGTTGCGCGGCGGAGATGTTCCATCGACTGCTCGCGTCGGTGTGTATCGTCCTGACCCGGCGACCGATGATGCGCGCCTGGGGAACGTAGCTCACCCAGGCCGGCGAGGGAATCAGCAGGTCGCCGTCGTAGGCGAGTTGCAGCAGGAACATCAACTCCTTGCTGCCGGGTCCTACGAGGACGTCCTCGCCGCCCGCTGCACAGCCGCTGGCGCGGTGGTGGTAGGCGGCGACGGTTTCGCGCAGTTCGCGCAGGCCCGCGACATCGAGGTAGGCCTTCTGGTGCGCGTTCTCGCGCAGGGCTTCCACCACCGAGTCGGGCACCGGGAACGGCGACTGGCCCAGGCCCAGCTTGAAGACTTCCCTGCCCTGTGCGAGAAGTTCGTTGCTGTGTTGATTGATGGCGACGGTGGCGGACTGTCCCATACCCCGCACGTTGGGGTTGAGCGTGGACGTCGGATCATTGACCGGCCGGGCCATGGCGCGATCCCCTGGGAACCTGGGGAGGGAATTCTTGCCCCGGGGAGCCGGGGAGTCAACGCGGCAAATTCGGTAATAGTGGCAATTGCGCCAGGCCGGGGACGACTCCCGGGCCTGTCAGCCGTAAGCCGCCAGTACCGGGGCGTATCCCCGGGGCGCCTGCACGGTCGCCGGGTTGTAGTCCGGCTCGAGAATCCAGTTCAGCCGGTCGCCGAACAACATGCCGTAGGCCAGCCAGGTCTCCTCCTCCCGCTGCAGGGAGGTGGCGATCTCCGCTTCACTCATACTCGCGCGGTCCACCTCGTAGAGGTAGGCGGCGGCGCGGGCCGCGTGTTCGCCGTAGTGACCGCGGGCGAAGGTGCCAACCGTCTGGCGGAGTTCGAAACTGCGCTCGTCGCCGTACAGGCGGTGCAGCACATCGTGTACGACGTTGCGATGCTCGAACTCCTCCGCCAGGTGCCACTGCCACAACTGCATGGGCACCGATCCCCTGTCGCCGCACAGCTCGGCGACATGGCCATCCAGCCAGGCCTCGGCCATCGCGGGTCCCGAGGACTCGAAGCCCTCGCCGTAGCCCAGGTTCCACGCGAGGTCGCGGGTCTCCAGGAACTCCGTGAGATCGGCTTCGAAGGCCGTCTCGAACTCGCGAATGCGCGGGTAGCCGCCCCGGACAAGCATTTCCAGGTAGTCGTCGTGCAGTTTGTAGTGCTGCGCCTCCTGCCGGCAGAACACGTCGATATCCCCGAGGAGTACCGCGTCCCGCTCTGGATCGAGCAGCTCCCGCACCTGTCGCATCAACTTGATCAGGTAGCGTTCGATGGGTGGAGGAATAATCCCGCCCGCATTGATAACGGTACACGCCTCGCGGTTGTCGCCCCACTGTGGTACGGAATTGCTCAGGTCGAAATCGGGGTAGCGGACCTGCATGCCATGCCTCCCTGGATGAACTAGCGCGCGCCGCGCAGCAGGCGTCCCGGCAGTTCGCCGGTGCGCTGGTCATTGTCGATGGTCTGCACGCCGTCCACAAAGGTCGCCACGTAGCCCTCCGCCCGCTGCACCAGCCTGCCGGCACCACCGGGCAGGTCATGAATCTGTTCGGGACGGCGCAAGCGCAGGCGCTCCAGGTCGATGACGTTGGTGTCGGCCCGCATCCCCGGCGCGAGCACACCGCGGTCGTTGAGGCCGTACAGTCGCGCGGTATCGGCGGTCAGCTTGTGCACCGCCTGCTCCAGTGTGATTCGGCGACCGCGCTGCCGGTCCCGCACCCAGTGGGTCAGCATGAAGGTGCTCATCGTCGCATCACAGATAATGCCCACGTGTGCACCCGCATCGGCGACGCCGTAGACCGACACCGGGTCTTCCATCATCTCCAACAGGCCATCGTAACTGCCGTCCGCGTAGTTCAAGAACGGCCAAAGCAGGAAGGCGTGTCCGTCGTCTTCCAGCATGGCGTCGTACGCCACCTCCCAGGGATCGACGCCGAGCCCGGCGGCGATGGCGCGAACACTCCTGTCCGGCGGGGGTTCGTAATCCAGGTCCTCCCCCAACAGGTAGATATGTTCCAGGGCGCGGCGGCCGATCTGGTCCATCTGGAACGGGCCGTCGAAAACTGGCTCATCCGCAAGGATACGGGCTCGTAATTCAGGGTCGCGCATGCGGGCGACCCGTTCGGCCAGCGGGAGATGCGCGATCTCGCGGTAGGTGGCCCGGTAGCGCAGCGGGTTGAGCTTCGACTGCAGGCCCAGCAGGGCACCGAAACAGCGGTTCGCCACCTGCGGGCGGAGGTTGGCACCGGCGGCATTAGCCTGTCGCACCGCGTCGAACCAGGGCTTCCAGTGGCCCGCCTCGTGCTGCTCCATCACCACGAAGGTGATCGGCCGGCCGCTGGTGCCGCCGCGACGCAGCAGCCAGTCGAGTTCGCCCTCCATGGCGCCTTCGGCGTCACCGGTGACGATGCCGCCGACGCCGGCAGGAACCAGTTGGAAGACCCCGCGCGCCACCTCGTCCATCACGGCGAGCACCGCGGCGAGTTCGTCCTCCGGTGCAAAGGTACCCGGCACGGGGTTGCCATGGACATCCCGGTGCCCGGCGGTGCGGCCGCTGGAAAAGCCGAGCGCGCCCGCCTCCAGCCCGGCGCGGACGATGCCGCATATCTGGGCCAGCTCCGCATCGCTGGCGTCCTCCTGCGCGCGCGCACCCATGACATAGGCGCGCACCGGGGCGTGGGGTACCTGTACGCCCACATCCATGGCGAGGTGCCTGCGCTCAATGGCATCCATGTACTCGGGAAAGCTCTCCCAGGACCACTGTATACCCTCGTGCAGGGCCGTACCCGGAATGTCCTCGACGCCCTCCATCAGTTCGATCAACTGCGTCTCGGACCCGGGGCGCACGGGCGCAAAACCCACGCCGCAATTGCCCAGCACGGCAGTCGTGATGCCATGCCAGCAGGAGGGGGTGAGATCGTTGTCCCAGGTGACCTGGCCGTCGAAGTGGGTGTGAATGTCGACGAAGCCCGGCGTGACCAGCGCACCGTCGGCGTTCACCTCCCGGCGGGCTTTACCGGATACGCTGCCGACCTCTGTAATGATGCCGCCGGAGCACGCGACGTCCGCCGTGCGCGCAGCGGCGCCGGTACCATCGACGACAGTGCCTCCGCGGATGACGAGGTCGTGCATGCCGGGTCTCCAGTCAGGAATCCGGTGGCCTGTCAGGAAAACGGGCGCCACCGCGCCGCCCCGCGAGGGACGGCCGAATCACGATATCGCCTGGACCGGCGTGTTGCAAACGGGCCGCAGCCCGCACTCCCTGCGTCAGCCGATGCCCAGCTGCAGAAGCGCAGCGCCGAGGGCGAGCACCAGGGCCACCGAGATGCGGGGTGAGGCGAACAGCGAGACCTGGACCTGTGCAGGGAATGCCAGTGTCTGGGCCATCGCGGCGATCTTGTACTTGTGTATCCCCTGGAAGTCCGGGTTGGCAAGCGAGGACAGGATACAGTCCCGCCGCGAGCGGTAGCGCACCAGGCCCGCCGCGTGCCAGCCGGGATCGGGCGGTGTGTTCCACTGGTCCATGTAGCCGCCCACGGCGCGCGCCTGCAACACCGGGTGTCCCGCGCGTCGCAGAATCGTACCCATAAAGGGTCGCACATACTTGGCCAGCAGGGCCTGGGCCTTGATCGGCTCCCCGGTATCCGGGTGGCTCACCGGCGAGGGGTTCAGCTTGATAAGATTGACCATGATGAACTCCCGGCCGTCATCTTCCTCCATGAACCGTTGCAGGGTGGCGAATTCCCGGGTATCCAATCCCTCTCCCGAGCGCGCCTGGACAATGCGCGAAAATTCCTCGATCTCCGCAGTCTTCAGCGGCTTGCGCAGTCCGTCGTACCAGAGCCGGAAGGCCAGGTACGCGAGCGCAGCGCTCCCCCAGATCACTATACTCATAGCGCCGACTCCCTCTGTTGTAGGCATTTATTGACATAGATTGTGCCATATTATAGCGTGTGTGCAACTCGCGAATTCAGCGCGCAAGAGCGCCGACTACCGGTGGATTCGCGTCCACCCTGGACATCTGGATATCGACAAAGGGCACTGAGACATGGACCTGCAGATACGTGGCAAGACGGCGCTCATGGCCGGCGGCAGTGCCGGCATGGGCAGGGCGACGGCAGAGCGCCTGGCGGAAGCCGGGGTGGAACTGTTCATCAGCGCCCGGCGCGAGGAGCGGCTGCGCAACGCCGCGCGGGAGATAACGGAACAATACGGCGCGAACGTCACGCCCATCGTCGCCGACTCCTCCACGTTGGAGGGGCGGCAGGCGCTGTTCGAGGCCTGCCCCGACCCCGACATCCTCGCCATTACGATCAAACCGCCGGATCCCAACGACAATTTCCTCGACGTGACCCCGGAAATGTGGCGCGAATCTGTCGACACCGCCCTGATCGGCCCCATCGAGATCATGCGCCACTATATCCCGGTGATGAAGGACAAGGGCTGGGGTCGCATCGTGAACATCGCGACGTTCTCGGCCAAGAACCCCATGATCTGGCGACTTATGTCAGGCCCCGCGCGCTCCGCGCTGATCAACTACACCGCCAGCGTGTCGCGCGAAATCGCCCGGTACGGTGTCAATATCAACAATATCCTGCCCGGCATGTTCGCCACCGAGGGCGCGGCGGAAATTCTCGAAACCTACGCCGAGGCTTTCGGACTGGAAAAGGACCAGGACGTCATCGTGGCCCACTTCCTCGAGCACAACAGGATTCCCGCCGGCTTCGTGGCGGACCCCGACGACATGGCGCCGATGGCAGCACTGCTGTGCAGTCCCCTCTCGCGCTTTGTCGTGGGCCAGAACATCGTCATCGATGGCGGACAACACTTCTCGCTATTCTGAGGGCGCGTCTGCAAGACGGACCGCGCTGGTGATTCTGCGGGCAGACCTGTCAGGATAGACCCGGCCGGACGCTTGTATCGATCCCTGCGTCGACGGGGGACAACATCTGGTAGACAAAGTCCAACTCTCGCCCGTCCTCCATGACGTCCAGCCCATAGCGGATATCCCGCCTGTCTTCGTACACCAGGGTGCCGAACATCCGGTCCCAGAACGAGAAGATGTTACCGAAATTGGAATCTGTCCACGGCGCGCGATAGTGGTGGTGGAACTTGTGCATGTCCGGGGTGACGAAGACGTAGCAAATCGCCCGGTCGAGCGCCACGGGCAGGCGCACATTCGCATGGGTGAGATAACCGAAAAACGGCGTGATCAGCCGGTACACGATGTAGTACACAGGGGGAATACCCACGACGACGATTGCGAGCATGGAGGCGATCAACCTGAAGGCCGTGTCCCCGAAATGCTGGCGCGTGGCGGTGGAGGCGTCCACGTGGGTGTCCGAGTGGTGAACCATGTGCAGGCGCCACATGCACCTCACGTGGTGTAAGTAGTAATGCACGCCGTACTGCGCGATGAGATCGAGCATCAGGATCGCGATCAGCAGTTCCAGCCACACGGGCAGTGCTATCCAGTACAACAGGCCCACCTGGTTCGACTCGGCCCAAATCGCGAGTACCCCGAGCGCGATGGCGAGGGGGGACACGATAACGAGGTTCATAACAAACAGCCCGTAATTGAACGCGTCGTGCTTCAGCTTGTTGAAATCGAAGCGAACCAGCGGCAGCAGGGCCTCGAGCAGCATGCTGAGGAAAATGCACGACAGCAACCAGGCCAGTGCCTGCCACTCGGGGAGGTTTTCAAAAAATTCCAGGAAATCGCTCATGCGGACAGCTCCGGAGCCGTGCAATCCTGGCGGTAGTCTACCCCGGGGCGGCGCCTGTTGACAGCCACCCGGGCATTGCTACCATGATCCCGCACATAACAATAAACGGTAGAGAGAAATCATGCGACTCAGTACACGGATCTCATCCCTTGCCCTCGCCGCTACCATCCTGTTTACCGCGGCCTGCGACCCGAACCCCACCGCTGAAGAGGCCTGCACCACCGGCGCCAACGGCGGCAACCCGGTCATCATTGTCGCGGGCACGTTCAGCCCGGAAATCGCCAATGAACTCTTCCTGGGCAACGCCATCCAGGCCGCCGGTTTCACCCACTGCGTGTTTGAATTGAAGGGGAGCGACAACTTCGGCAACCTGCCGGGCACCATGCCCGTGGAAATCTCCGCCGTCGCACTGGCGCTCTTCGTTGACGAGGTGCTCGCCTGGTCAGGGTCCGCGGAAGTCGACCTTGTCGGGCATTCACAGGGTGCCCTTGCGGCGCGCTCCTACATCAAGGACTTCGGTGGTGACGGTGTGGTGGACAAGTTCATCTCGCTCGCGGGGCCCAACGACGGCACCGATATCATCCCGCTGATCGAGTTCCTTACCTTCCCTCTGCTGGCACCCTTCGGCGCCGGTTGTGACGATGTGCACCCCTGCGTACAGATGCGCCAGGGGTCGGACTTCCTCACCGACCTGAATGACGGGGGCATGACCCCGGGGGATGTCGACTACTACGCGTTCTATACCAACAACGACGAACTCGTCTGGTACTGGGGAACCGGACCCCTGGGACTGCCTGTCATCAAGTTCGACAATGCGGAGCTCGGTCCCGGCGCGACGAACATCGAGCTCGGCCAGATGTGCCCGCTGCGCATTGTCGGACACCTCGGGATGATTCTCGACCCGGTACCCATACACATGACGCTCGACGCCCTGTCGGGCAACCCCATCGACGTGCCCCTGGGGATTTGCCTGCTGCCACCGGTCATCATCTGAGCGGCACCCTGATCCAGGGAAGGACCCGGGAGCCGACTCAACGGGGACTTTGGCCGTCGTCGACGACAATCACCGTGCCCGTGACGCACTCGGACGCCGGTGACACCAGGTACATAAGTGTAGCGTCCAACTGCTCCGGCTGGCAGATGCGCTGTCGCGGGAAGCCCTGGCTGATGTCGCCGACCCGTTCCAGCATGCCGTCCATCATCTCGGAGCTGAAGGCGCCCGGGGCAATGCCGTTGACGTTGATGTGGTGCTTCGCCCACTCGACCGCGAGCACCTCGGACATACGCGCGATACCCGCCTTGGTGACCGAGTAGAGCGCGGCGGCACCGCCGGCGTAGTTGTACGCAGCTATGGAGCTGATATTCACAATGCGCCCCGGCTGCTGCGCCTCGATGAGGCGCCTGGCCACCTCGCAGGAGAGAATAAAGGGGCCGCGCAAGTTGGTATCGAACACCGCGTCGATCAGGTCCAGCGACATCTTGTGCGCACGCTGGGCGTCGGGGATGCCGGCGTTGTTGACCAGGATCGAGACAGGCTGCCCAAGCCCCTCCTCCACCGCCGCGGGAGCGGCTTTCACAGCGGCGGCGTCGCACATATCGAGCGGCAGGGTGAAAACGGTGCCGCCGGAGTCGCGGATGTCCTGCGCTACCTGTTCCAGTCTCTCCACGCGTCGCCCGGCGATAGCCACGCTGGCCCCCGCGCCCGAGAGTACCTGGGCGAAGCGGCGCCCCAAACCGGACGTCGCCCCGGTCACAAGGGCCACCTGGCCCGCGAGTTCAGTTGAGATGGTCAGGCTCCTCCAGTCGGGGCGCGCTCCGGACGTGGCTGCTCCAGCGGGTCAGGCCGGCCGCCGCTCGTTGAGCGCCGCGGTGTTCTCGTAGAGAATCTTTACCTGGTCCGACGGGCTCACGCCGTCCAGTTCCTCCAGTATATCCCGCGGCTGCTCCATGCCCTCCATGTGGGGCCAGTCGGAGCCGTAGATGACCTGGCCCACTCCCATTTGCTCGATCACATCGGGGATCTTGTCCTCCCAAAAGGGATTTATCCACACGTGGCTGCGGAAGAGCTCCGCTGGATCCTTCTTGTAGTACCAGGGCATCCGGCGGCTGGACTGTTCGAGTTTGACAAACAGGTCGCGCAAGAAGCCGGAGCCATTCTCCACGGAGGCGATCCGCAAATTGGGGAAACGCTCGAACATCCGGTCAAAGGCGAAGGTCAGCAGGAAATCGTAGATGGCGCGCTCGGGAATCAGGGCCGCAACACTCGGTTTGCGCCCGCCGCCCAGGGCATCGATCGTGGCGTTGCCGCCGTAACCGTTTGAGGTATACCCGCTGCTCGCCACGTGGGCGACCACCGTGATCCCGGCCTCGTTTACCCGCGACCAGAAGGGATCGAAACGCTCGTCACAGGGTGAAAACCAGCCGTCCGCCGTGCACACCGGCGACGGCCGCATCACGACAACCCGGGCATCGCGCTCGAGTGCCCATTCCAGCTCGTGGCAGGCCCAGCCCAGGTCGGCAAGCGTGATGTAGGGTGCGCTGAATAACCTGTTTTTGTAGGTGAGGCCCCAGTCCTCCTCCAGCCAGCGATTGAAACCTTCAGTGAGCACACAGAGTGCCTCGATGTCATTGCACATGGGCTGTTCGTAAAGGACGCCCGCCGTTGGGAATAACCAGACCCCCTCCAGTCCCTGCTCCTCCACCTTGGCAACCCTGGCGTCACGATCCATGTACTCGGGCGGCAGGGGTTCCAGTTGTGAGCGGATCAGTTCGCCGAAGGTCTTGCCCTCCGGATTGCCCCGGTAGTACTCGCGCAGAACGCCGGGTTTGGAGATCGGGTTGAAGGTGGGGTTGCCCAGGGCGTGGTTGAGCTTGCCGGCCACGAGGTGACGCCGCTTGCCGTTCATCTCCACCCACTGCACGCAGCGGCCCTGCATGCGCCGGGGGATATGGCGCGTGAAAGCGTCTTCCGCCTCGTAGTAGTGGTTATCGCAATCGAAGAAAGATCCGCTGTATTGCTCCATGGAGATAGCCCTCGCGTGACCGTCCCTGCAGTGCACTGCTCCCGCAGTGTATGCCATTCAGGCTACCCGCTCATCCGGAGCCCGGCTACCGCCGGTTTTTGCACATCTGCGGAATCGAAAAATCCACCCGTCCCAGGTGAACTTTTCCCTGCCGCGGCTCGCCCGCGCCGCGCCATCCAGCTAGCATAGGCTGACCATGAAAGAAGCGCACTACAGCGGCCGCACCGCACCCCTGCTGACAACGACCATCGGCCGGCACCTCGAGGACGTCGCGCGTAAACAACCGGACCACCCGGCCATGGTGGTCGTGCACCAGGGTGTCCGGTGGAGTTACCTGGAGTTGCTCACCGAGGTGGACAGGCTGGCCACCGGGCTGCTGGCGATCGGCATCGAGCCCGGGGACCGCGTGGGCATCTGGGCGCCCAACTGTGTCGAATGGGTGCTCACCCAGTTCGCCACGGCGCGGATCGGCGCCATCCTGGTCTGCGTCAACCCCGCCTATCGCATCTACGAGCTCGAATACGCCCTCAACAAGGTCGAATGCCGCGCGCTGGTGACGGCGGAGCGGTTCAAAACCTCCCACTACCTGGACATGCTGTACGAACTGGCGCTGGAACTGGCAGAGGCGCCGCCCGGAGAATTGCGCGCTGAGAAACTGCCGCATCTGCGTTCCGTCATTCGCATGGGTGAAGCACCGAGCCCCGGCATGTTCAATTTCGGGCAGGTCTGCGACATGGGCGGCGACCTGCACGGGCGCCTCGACGAGATCAGCACTGAGCTCGACCCCGGCGACATCATCAATATCCAGTTCACCAGCGGCACCACAGGCAGCCCGAAAGGCGCGGCGCTGACGCACACGGGCATTCTCAACAACGCCTGGTTCAACGGCGCCAGGATGCGCTTCAGCCCCGCGGACCGATTGTGTATTCCCGTGCCCCTGTACCACTGCTTCGGCATGGTCATGGGCACGCTGACCTGCGTGGCCCACGGCGCGACGATGGTCCTGCCGGCGGAGGTGTTCGACCCCGAACAGACCCTGCAGGCAGTCCAGGACGAGCGCTGCACCGCCCTGCACGGTGTGCCCACCATGTTTTTCGCGGAGCTCAACCTGCCCGATTTCGCGCAGTACCGGCTGGACTCGCTGCGCACTGGCATGATCGCCGGGGCCACCTGTCCCGAGGAACTGATGAAGCGGCTGATCGCCGAGATGGGGCTGAATGAGATCGTGATCGCCTACGGTCAGACCGAGTGCAGCCCGGTCAACCACGCCACGGATATCGACGACTCCTTCGAGCAGCGCACCAGCACGGTCGGGCGTCCCCACGACAATTGGGACGTTAAGATCATCCGCGAGGACGGCTCCACCGCCGGCATCGACGAAATCGGCGAGGTCTGCGCGCGCGGCTACGGCGTGATGGCCTGTTACTGGGGGGACCCAGAGCGCACCGCGGAAACGATAGACGGCGAGGGTTTCCTGCACTCGGGGGACCTGGGCACCATGGATGCCGAGGGTTACGTGAAGATCACCGGGCGCATCAAGGACATGGTGATCCGCGGCGGGGAGAACATCTACCCGCGGGAAATCGAGGAGTTCCTCTGCCGGCACCATGACATAGACGACGCCCAGGTCTTCGGTGTACCCGACGAGAAATACGGCGAGCAGCTCGCCGTCTGGATTCTCGCGCGGGAGGGTTCCGGGTTTGTGGAGGAGGACGTCCGCACGTTCTGCCACGACCGCATCGCCCACTACAAGATTCCCCACTACGTGAAGATCGTCGACGCGTACCCGATGACGGTCACCGGCAAGGTCCAGAAGTTTGTCATGCGCGAGGCTTTCACGGAGGAACTCGGCCTGTAGCTCCGGGCGCCCGCGGCCCGTTGCCCTTCAGGGCGCCGGGGAACCCAGGCGCGAGCGGACCAGGCGCCGCAGCTCCTCCTCAAAACACACCCGGGTCGCGGCGAAGGTCTCCTCCCCGAACATGTTCGCCAGCGTCGGCTGCGACACCGCGAAGTAGTGCGCCGCGCCGAGCAGCTGGTACACAATAGCCAGCGCCCGCGCGCGGTCGCCGTCGAGACCGTCGATGCGCTGCGCGGTGTCGACGAGCGCGTCCAGGTAGGGTTTGAGATACCAGTTACCCGCTTTCTCCGCGCGCCGCTCGTTGTCGAGCAGCTCGCGCATGATCAGGCGCGCCCCGTTCTGCTCCTCGACCTGGAGCGCGTACTGGGCAATAACAAGTTCCTCGAGCTGCGCGCGCGGGTCCGGGATGCGCCCGAGAATGTCCTGCGACCGCGCCAGGATGGCGCCGGAGACGTCCTTCAATACTTCCCCGTACAACTTCTCCTTGCTGCGGAAGTGGTGCAACAGCGCCTGCTTGGTCAGACCCAGTTCCCGGGCGATGGTGGCGATACTGGCGCCGTAGAAACCCTTCTCCGCGAAGAGCTGGGTGGCGGCGGCGAGCAGCTCGTCACGCGTGGATGCAGTCATGGCGGGACCTCCCGGGACAGTCTTGACAGCTTACCACCTGGTAAGTATGCTGTCAGCCTTACCGATCGGTAAGAACAATTTTCCAGGACCCGGCGGCGGCGACGATCCGGATAAACCCGTCTCGAGGGCGCCGGGCAGCGGCCCCAGGAGAGCAACCCATGGACCACCACAAGCAGCTTGAATTACTGGGCGAACTCGTCGAGCTTCACAGTGCGCGCTCCCCCTACCTCGACGCCGGCTGGGAGCGGGTCGACATGGCCCGCTACCACGACGAGGCGACCTTCGCCCTGGAGCGCGAGCACATCTTTCACAGCCTGCCCCAGATCGCCGCGCACAGCAGCGCCCTCCCCGAGCCCGGGTCGTTCCTGCGACTGGAGTGCGCCGGCAAACCGGTGCTTCTCATTCGGGGGGAGGACGGCGTGGCGCGGGCGTTCTACAACGTCTGCCGCCACCGCGGCGCACAACTGGTCGGCGAGGAGTCCGGCTGCCGCAAGCGCTTCAGCTGCCCCTACCACGCGTGGACCTGGGACAGCGCCGGCGACCTGGTCGCTATTCCCCAACAGGAGGCGGGCTTTCCCGACCTGCAGCGGGACCGGTTCGGTCTCTCGGCCATCGCCTGTGAGGAGTTCGCGGGGTGGATCTGGATCAACCCCGGCGCCGACACCATCGACGTGCGGGAACACCTCGGGGAGCTGCTGCCGGAATTCGAGGCGCTGGACGCGGGCTCACACGTGGTATTCGATGTTACCGAGCGCAACATCGCCTGCAACTGGAAATCCTGGTGGAGGGCGGACTGGAGTCCTACCACTTCCGGGTAGCGCACCGGGACACCATCGCGCCGCTGTTCCTCGACAACCTGTCCTCCTACCGGAGCCTGGGGCGCCACATACGCTCCGTGCTGCCGCGCAGTACCCTGCCCGAGATGGCGGGCCTGCCCGAGCACGAGTGGGACATCCGGCGGCACACCAATATCCTGTACACGCTGTTTCCCGGGCCCCAGTTCCTGGTGCAGGAGGACCACTTCGTGTGGATTCAGGGTACACCGGTGTCCCCGGGCAAGACGCGACTCCGGCTGGCGACGGTGATTCCCGCCGCCGACAACACACCGGAGAAGGCGGATTACTGGCGCCGGAACCACGATCTGACAATGTATACGCTGAACGAGGACTTCGAACTGGGCGAGAGCATCCAGCGGGGCCTGACCAGCGGCGCCAACGAGCACCTGAACTTCGGGCGCTTCGAGGGAGCACTGGGGCTGTTCAATCGCACGGTGGCTGAGGCGCTGGCGGCGGGGGGCTGACCCGCCGGGGTCAGGGCGGCCTCCCCTACCGGTTCAATTTTGCCGCCCGGGCGCGGTACACTTACCGGCCCATCCGCTCTCAGGTCGCAAAGCCATGGTCCGGCACCTCGACGTCATCGAAGAGATCGAAAACTCCGAGGAAGGCAGCCACATCGGCGCGTTCTTCGATTTCGACGGCACCATCATCCACGGCTACTCCGCTTTTTCGCTGATCCGCGAACAGGTCAG
>Ga0126341_1000107_pt1 | contig 17683 bp, 13 predicted proteins | sample OrbTmetagenome_FD_97057 | JGI IMG/M metagenome (GOLD analysis project Ga0126341, IMG submission 97057) | Coral microbial communities from Florida Keys, Florida, USA - Orbicella T D metagenome | ecosystem: Host-associated > Invertebrates > Cnidaria > Coral | place: Florida Keys, Florida, USA... | reverse complement strand
CCTGCTCCTGGAAATCTGCCAGTCGCACCTGCTGACGGGGATGGAGACCGCCATCGAAACCGCCCTGGCCAGCGGCGCGGATTGCGGCACCCAGCTGGAGATGATCTTTCGCGCGCTGTTCGAGGGGCAGGCGGACGCCGGCCGCTTCGACCTCGAGCTGATCGACTACCTCGTGAGCAACTTCGCAAGCAACCGCGGGGCCAGTATCGGGCTGCTCGACGAGATGAACGGCCATTACATCCGTTTCTTCCGCCACCATCGCGACGTGCTGCGCCCCGAATACACCCCCGAGTTCTGCGGCGAGATGGCCGTGGGTATGCTCGTCTCGGTAATCCTCAACTGGATGAACCACCCGGACAGCGATGGCGCGGCGAAATTGCCGGAGGTCGCCGACTACATTCGACGCAGTATGCTGGTGGACGCCGGTCCGGGCGCAGGCTGAATACCGCCGTGACCACCGGCATCGACGCAGGAGCCCTCCAGGACATCGTCGACGAGGCGGAGCGCCTCTCCCTGCTGTTACGCGAGGGCGAGGGGCGCCGCCACGTACCCTTCACCCTGACACCCTGCCCGGTGAGCGCAGCGGATTTCGCAATTCTGAACGACGCCGCACCGCTGCTGGGGCGCCTGACCCAGGCGATTGCCGCACGGGCATCGCTGATACAGGACGTACACGCCCCCCTGGAGTCCGGCGACGCGTTTTTCTCAGCGCTCATGTCCCTGCACCGACAACTGCACGCGCACGGTGAACCGGCGCGGCTCCCACTGCTGTTACAGCGCAGCGATTTCATGCCCGACCCGCAGTTCGGGCCGGGCCTCGTGGAGTGCAACAGCATCGCCGCGGGCATGGCGCCCTTCGGCGAACGCGCGGCGCAGCTGCACGCCTACGTGGCCGAACACTTCCCCGCCGAGTACCGGGACCACATGACCGATGCCGCGGGCGCGCCGGCGCGGCACCGCGCCAGCGCCGCGATGGCCCGGGCAATCGCGAGCGCCGCTGCACAGATTGCCGGGGATATCGGCGACGACGGCCCCCTTAACGTGCTCATGGTGGTGCAGGAGGCGGAGGACAACATCTACGACCAGCAACTGCTGCAGGAGCAACTGCAAGCCCTCGGCGCAAACACAATGCGTCGCACCTTCCGCGAACTGCACGGCTCGCTGTCCAGCGGTCCGGGCGAGCGCCTTGTCCTCGACGGCTCGACAACGGTGCACGTGGTCTACCTGCGCGCCGGGTACCGCTACCTGGACTACGTGGCCACGGATCTCGATACCCGGCGCTGCTGCGATGCCCTGGAGGACACGCGCCTGTTCATCGAGCGGCACCGCGTGGCGGTCAACGCCACCGTGGCGCAACAGCTCGCGACCAGCAAGCGCATGCAACTGCACCTTTCGCAGCACCCGGGAGAACTGGCAAATCTTGGCTTTGACCCCGCGGAACAATCGCTCCTGCGCTCGATATTCACGCCCATGCACGCCGTCGACGGCGACAGCGCCACGCGGGTGCGGGACACGGGCCCGGACAACTGGGTGCTGAAGAACCAGGGTGAGGGCGGCGGCCACGGGCTGTTCGGCGACGACATACTCCCCGCCCTCGAATTCCTGCAACCCGGCGAGTACGGCGCCTGGACCCTGATGCGCAGGCTGCGGCCGACCGGGAGAGATACGCCGACAATCCTGGTGCGCCAGGGCGCGGCGCAGCGCACCCGGGGGCTGGTCGGTGAGATCGGGGTGTTCACCGCACACCTGGGGGACGCCGCGCTCGACACCTCGGGTGAGCGGCCCGGCCATATCGGCTACCTCGTGCGCTCGCGACCGCCGGAGGTCACCGAGGGCGGGGTGCACTCGGGTTACGGCGCGCTGGACTCGCTGTTCGTCGAGGCCTGAGCCGCGCGATCGGCGCGCCGGAACAGGGCGGCCGCGAGTGCCGAGAACGGCACCACGATCACCCCGTACAGCATGGGCGCCACCAGCATCTCGCGCTGCACCGAGGCGTCGAAACTGATCAGGATGATACCCAGGGCGAGCGGGGCGTTCTGGATGCCGGTTTCCAGGGACACGGCGCGGGCGCGGGAAGGCTCCAGGCGCAGCAGGCGGGCGCTCCCCAGGCCGAGAAGGAAGCCGATGGGGCCGAGCAGGGTCGCGGCGAGGTACACCTGCCATGACACCTGCAGCAGCGCGGCGCCCTCACGCCATACGTTGGCCAGGATCACCAGCAACAGCATCGCGAACCCCGCCCGGGTACCCCAGCGCTCCGCGCGCCCGGCCCAGAGGGTGCTGCGACTGCGCAACCCAATGCCCAGTAGCACGGGCACGAGTACCACCACCAGCGTGGTGACGATATTGGCGTAGGGCACCGCCAGGTCCGCGCCGCCCGCGGCACTGAAGCCGCGCGTATACAGCCACAGGAGCAGGGGAATGGCAGCGATGGCCACCAGGGTGGACACCACGGTCATGGAGATGCTCAGCGCCAGGTCGGCGCGGGAGAGGTAGGTGAAGAAATTCGAGGTCGTGCCGCCGGAGGAGCAGCCCATGATCACCAGGCCGACCGCCGCGGCCGGGGACAGGTCCAGCGCGACCGCCAGCGTGTAGGCGATGGCGGGCATCCAGCCGAACTGGCTGGCGAGCCCGATAACAACGGGCAGCGGGCGGCGCAGTACCGCGCGGAAGTTGTCCAGGCTGAGGGTCGCGCCCATGCCCAGCATCAACAGCAGCAGGAAGACCGACAGCAGCAGTGTCTCGAGGCTGTTGAGGCTCACGTGCGCTTCTCCCGGCCGGCCCACACCCGCGGTTCAGGGGCGGCGGATTGTATACTATCCTCCCCCCAGCGACGAATTATCCCACATGGTGCACAAGCAATGGCCCTGGTCTTCATCGTCAACCTGCTCGTCATCGGCCTCGCGGTCTCCGTTCACTACGAGTCGCTGCGACGCATTACGACTCTGCTGCCCGCGCTGAAGCTGGCTCATCGCCAGCGCATCGTGCTGGGCGTCTTCCTGGCCCTGACCGCCCACGCCGCCGAGGTGTGGATATTCGCGGCCTCGTTCTATCTCATGCACCACGCCGAGGGCTGGGGCCACCTGGCGGGCAACTTTGGTGGCAGCCTGCTGGACTGCGTATACTTTTCCTTTACCACCTACACGACACTGGGCACGGGGGATATCGAGCCGCACGGGGACCTGCGTTTTCTCACCGGGCTGGAGTCCCTGACCGGGCTGGTGCTGATAACCTGGACCGCGTCTTTCCTGTACCTGGAGATGACCCGCTACTGGGACGAGGAGTGAATCATGTTCTGGCGCAACCTGCACTTGATCGTCGGCACACTGGGGCTGTTCCTGTTCATGGCCCAGGGCCAGTATATGGCGCGCGTGCTCGGCGTTCCCGACCTGCCGGACGTGGAGCGCGTGTTGTACCGCTCTGTCCACATCTACCTCCTGGGGGCCTGCGTCGCCAACGTCTGTGTCGGCTATTACCTGGACCCTGCGCGCGCGGCGGGAATTCTGGAGCGCCTGTGTTCTGTATTGCTGCTGGTGTCACCGGCTTTGCTGGGGTTGAGCTTCTTCACCGAAAGTTCCGGGGAGTCGATCGACCGCCCGCTGGCGTCGATGGGACTGTACATTCTCTTCGCGGCCGCGGCGTTGCTGGCGACCATCGCCATGGTCGCGCGCTTCAGACGATCCTGACCGGCGCGCCCTGCCCGGGTGCGGTAATCTCGCCGATGTCGGCCGCCGCGCCGTAACCGTTCTCCACCAACGCGGCCAGCAGTGCCGGTGCCGATGCCGGTGCGACCGCCAACAACAGTCCGCCCCCGGTCTGCGGGTCGTACAGGATGTTGGCCCGCGCGCCGTCCACCCCGGGCGCCATTTTCACCGACGGCGCAGCGCGCTCCACATTGGCGGGGTGCATGGTGCTCAGCCGGTCTTCCCGCAGGCAGCGGAGCGCGCCGTCCAGTAACGGTATGTTGTCCAGTTGCAGGCGCGCACCGCTGCGCCCGTCGAGCATTTCCAGCAGGTGGCCGAGCAGGCCGAACCCGGTGATATCGGTGCAGGCGGAGGCCCCGTGCTGCAGCGCGAGTCGCGCCGCCGCGGCGTTGCCGTGGAGCATTGCATCGAGGGCACCTTGTATGTCGCGTCCATCGGCGGCCAGTTGCATGTGGGCGGCGAACAGCGTCCCGGTGCCCAGGGGCCCGGTGAGGAGCAGGCGATCTCCCTCCGCGGCGCCAGTCTTTGTTAACAGGCGCCCCCCCGGGTCCATCGGTGTGCCGCTGACGGCGAAGCCGACGCTCATCTCCGAACCCTGCATGCTGTGACCGCCGGCGAGTCGGCAGTCCGCAGCGACAAACTCCGCCAGTGCACCCGCCAACACCTGGCGCAGGTCGCGCTCCAGTACCCGCGCGTGGGCGAAGGGCAGTGTCACAGACGCCAGGGCGGAGACAGGTTGCACCCCGCAGGCGTAGAGATCGCTCAGGGCGTGCAGGGCGGCGATGCGCCCCATGGTCCAGGGATCGCGCACAAGTTCGCGCAGCACATCCAGGCTCTGCAGCAGCACCCCGCCGGCGGGGGCGTTCACCGGGACCGCATCGTCGACGGCGCCCGCGCAGTGCCCGGGAAAGGTTGACGACAACTCATCCAGCACCCGCGCCAGGGGGTCGGCGCCCACCTTGGCACCGCAACCGCCGCAGACACCCTGCTCGGCGCGGCCGGCAAGCTCTGGCAGCGGTTCACCGGGGCGCTCCATCGCCGGCACAAGCGCGCTGAAGCGCGCCATGAATTCCCGGTCGATACGGTCTTTCCAGCGCCACACCCAGGCGCCGGAGGCGCTGAAGGGCCCCCGGTCCGCCACCGCCCGCCGCTCGCCCAGTGACAACAGCGACAGGAAACGCCGCTGGGGGCGGTAGGTGCGCAGCGGACGATCCAGCAGTACGGCGCGCAGGTTGTGGGCGAGCACCGGCGCCTGCCGCACGGCGAAAACCCCCGCCTTGGGCCGCGGGTCCGAGACCTGGTGCGCGATGTCCCCGGCGGCGAACACACCCGCGTCGTCGACGGACTGCAGGGTATCCGACACGCTGAGAAACCCCTCGTCATCGGTGGCGAGCCCGCTGGCGGCGATCCAGGGCGCGGCGGCGGCGCCGGTACACCAGAAGAGTTCGTCGAAAAGGTGCGTCGCGCCGGACTCGAGTGTCAGCGCCCCTGCTTCAACCTGCACCACCCGCGCATCCAGGTGTACCGCGATACCGAGCCGCGCCAGTGCCGCCATCACGGCGCCGCGCGCCCGCCCGTTGTAACCCTGCAGGATTTGCGGCGCGCCGCAATAGAGCTCGACGGTCACCGGGGCCCCCGCCAGGCAGTGGGTAATGGCCATCGCCAGCTCTACACTCCCGGCGCCGCCGCCCACGACCGCCACGCGCTGTGGCGCCTCGCTGCCCACCACCTTGCCGTGCAGCTGCTGCCAGCGCTGCCACAGCCCGGCCACGGGTTTGACCGGCGTGGCGTGCGCACGCGCGCCGGGCACGGAATCCAGCTCCGGCTGGGAACCTATATCGAGACTGACCACGTCGTAGTCGAGGGCCGGGCGGCCCAGCAGTTCCACGCGCCGCGCACCGGGTTGCAGGCCGCACGCCTCGGCGGTAATGAAACGCACCCCCGCCCACTCGCACAGCCGCGCGAGGTCGATGTGCGCGTCCTCGAAGCGATAGTGGCCCGCCACCAGGCCCGGCAGCATGCCCGAATACGGCGTATGGCTGGCGGGGGACACCAGGGTGATGCGCAGACCCTCCACAGGGTTCATCGCCAGCATGCGCAGGGCGAGGGCGTGACTGTGCCCGCCGCCGACGAGCACCAGGTCCCTGCCCAGCTCAGGCGCCGTGCGCACCCGCTGTCCTCTCCCGCGCCCAGGACACCACCGCGTCGCGATCGCCGCAAAACAGGCGCTCGCCCTCGCGCCTGCGCAACTGGTAGTCGTACATGGGGTCGTAGTACTTCTCCAGCAACACACGGATCCACTCGCGGTGCGCGCCGCTGTCGCCGCTGCGCCACTGCTCCTCGAAGGCGGCGTCCATCATCGCCGTGGCGTCCGCCAGGCGCTCGCCGCCGAGGCGCTTGCCGATGCGCGCCAGGTCACCCAGCAACTTCTCCCGGTGCACCAGCCGCCCCTCCTCGCCGTGCAACAACACGTAGCGGCGGCCGAGGTCTTCCACGTAGTCCTCCAGCACCACCTCGATACGCCGCCCGATATCTTCCTCCACCACCACCAGGGGTGCAGCCTGCATCCTGGTACGCAAGGATTCCGGGAGGTAGATGCGCCCAACCAGGCGGCCCTCGTCCTCCAGGAAGACGGGCGCGGTATCGCCGTCGAGCAGGCGCAGCAACGCGATGCTGAGTCCGTTCTCGAAGTCGATCTGCGCCGGTTGGGGCGTGGGCATGCGCCCGAAAGTCGAACCGCGGTGGTTGGCGAGGCCCTCGAGGTCCACGGCGCGATCCAGTCGCTCGATAACCCTCGTCTTGCCGGTGCCCGTCCTGCCGCTGACCAATATAAATTCCGCCTGTTCGAGGGCGCGTTCCAGTTCCTCGAGCAGGAATCGGCGCATGGCCCTGTAACCCCCGCGCACCCGCGGGTAGTCGATGCCCGCCTCCGCCAGCCACTCCTGCACCGTCTGCGAGCGCAGGCCGCCACGCCAGCAGTACAGGCAGCCGTCGGGAAAGCGTTGCGCAAAGTCCGTCCAGGCTGCCAGTCTTTCCCCGCGCAGGTCGCCGGACACCAGCTCGTGGCCCAGGTCGATAGCGGCCCGCTGTCCGCGCTCCTTGTAACAGATACCCACCTGCGCGCGCTCGTCGTCCGTCATCAGCGGCAGGCTGAGCGCGCCGGGAAAGGCGCCGCGGGCGAATTCCGCCGGGGCGCGCAGGTCGATCATCGGGGTGTGGGTAAGAAAAAGCGCGCGGTAGTCGTCCGTCTCGGTGCGCGCGGTCATCGGTGCGCTACCCGGCCTCGCCGCCGAACAGCGCTATGACCCGGTCCTGCAGCGCGGTGACCGCGTCGGACATCAACGCAAAGTCCGCGTCGAGTCGCGCCGCCGTGTCGGCCTCGGGAATGTCCTCGTTCTCTTTCATCAGCTCGTCCGCGAACCGCAGTCGCCGCAGGCAGAGATCCTCCGCAAGCACCAGGGACAGCCGTTCGTCCCAGTCAAGCGCCAGGCGCACCACCTGCCTGCCCGCATGCAGGTGAGTTTCCACTTCTTCACTGAACAAATCAACGCCGCGGCAGCGCACCACGCCGCCCTCCTCACCGGGCTCGCGCAGTTCGCACTCGGTACCCGCCTCGAAATCACCGGGCAGGTTGCGGTGCAGTATCCAGCCGGTCATCGCCGACGCAGGGGCGGTGTTTACCTGGGGAAGCAGCACGGGAAAACTGCCCGCGCAGTCGCGCAACAGGTTGAGCAGTTCCTCGGCGCGGGAGGCGCTGGCGCTGTCCACGAAAATCCAGTTTGCCGCTGGATCGATGTAAGCGTAGACATGGCCGGTGCGGCTGAACGCCCGCGGCAGGCAGTCCTGCACGATCTCGTCTTTCAGCGAGAGACGTTCCTTGCGGTACACCTTGCGATCCTGTTCCGCCTCGATGGCGGCGATCTTCTCCTCCAACTGCTCGCGCACAACGGCGGCGGGCAGCAGTTTCTCCTCCCGGCGCATGGCGAGCAACAGGCGGCCGCCCGCGGCGTGCACCAGTGATTCAGTGTCCTCCCCCAGCGGCGCCACCCAGCCGGTGGACAGGGGCTGGGATTTTGCGCAGGGGCGGAACGACCGGGCGGCGAGCTTGTCCGCGAGCTGTTCAGGGGACAGCGTGAAGGGACTGGTGAGGCGGTAGGCGCGAACGTTCTTGAACCACATCGGGATCGGGGACTCCGGCAAAAGCCGGGGATTGTAACCCAGCCCCCGCGCATTGCCAGACCCGCCCGCGTCCCGCGCGGGCGCCAGAAAGGCCCGACGTGTACAAAAAGTCCGACCGTCCCGGGCCCGGCGCCGTTGTAACCCCCGGTGGAAACCGCTTTAATCCTCAGTCCCCGGAGGAAGGGCCGGTCGCCATCGGGCGATTCGGCAGATGAAGGTGCAATTATGGCGGACCAGTCAAAGGCCAACCCCTCGCAGCCGCGGCGCGCGGCGGACGTAACCCAGTGGGACATCGAGACGGACGTGGCCATCGTGGGCTTCGGCGGCGCCGGCGGTTGCGCCGCCATCGAGGCCGCCGACGCGGGCGCCGAGGTGGCGATCTTCGAGCTGGCCAGCGCCAGCGGCGGCTCCACAGCCATGTCCTCCGCCGAGATCTACATGGGCGGCGGCGGCGGGACCCGCGTGCAGAAAGCCTGCGGTTTCGAGGACAAGACCGAGGACATGTTCACCTACATGATGATGTCTGCGGGGCCCCAGGCGGACGAGGCCAAGATCCGCACCTACTGTGACAACAGCCTCGAACATTTCAACTGGCTGGTCGACCACCTCGGCGTGCCGTTCAAGGACAGCTTCCACGAGGAGCGGGCCATCATGTGCCTGACGGACGACGGCCTGCTCTACACGGGCAGCGAGAAGGCCTACCCCTTCTCCGAACATGCGAAGCCCGCGCCGCGGGGGCACAACCTCTACGTCGAGGGTGATAACGGCGGCCCGCTGTTCATGAAAATCGTGACGGAGAACGTCGAAAAGCGCGACAGTATTTCCGTCTACTACGAAACCCGCGCGCTGACGCTCATCGTCGAGGACGACGGCAGCGTGGCCGGGCTGGTGATTCGTCGGGACCAGCAGGAGAAGTACGTGCGCGCCCGGCGCGGCGTGATTCTTTGCGCCGGCGGTTTCGTCATGAACGAGGAGATGCTGGCGAAGTACGCGCCGAAACTGCTCAACGGCAACAACGCCATCGGCAATCCCGGCGACACGGGCACCGGCATCATGATGGGCATGGGTGCGGGCGGCGCCGCTATCAACATGCACGAGGGTTTCATCAGCATTCCCTACTACCCGCCGGCGAGCATCACCTACGGCATCGTGGTCAACGACAAGGGCCAGCGCTTCATCAACGAGGACGTGTACCACGCGCGCCTCGGCCAGGCGGTGCTGGACCAACCGGGCGACCGCTTCTACTTCATCCTCACGGTGGAGCAGTACGGCGACTACGAGAAGTTCAATTTCATGAGCGCGGACATCGCCGGCACCGGCGAGACCGTCGAGGAGCTGGAAGAGGAGCTCGGCATGCGCAAGGGCACCCTGCAGAGCACCCTCGACATTTACAACGAGGACTGCGCGAAGGGCGAGGACACGCTCTTCCACAAGGGCGCCCAGTGGCTGCAGACCATGGAGCCGCCGCTGGTGGCACTGGATATCACCCCCGGCCGCGGTGTCTTCGTCCCAATGTTCACACTGGGCGGCCTCGACACGCTGCCGACGGGAGAGGTGCTCACGCCGCAGCGCGAGACTATTCCCGGGCTCTACGCGGCCGGACGCACCGCCTGTGGGGTGGTGCGCCGCGCCGACGGTTATTCCAGCGGCATGTCGGTGGGCGATGCGACCTTCTCCGGGCGCCTGGCGGGCAAGCAGGCGGCCGCGCGCGCCGCGGGCTGACACCCGCGATCAGGCCGGGCTTGCCCGCCCCCCCCATAGCTCCTACCCTGTTGGCTGGCCCGCTCCCGCGGGCCGCGGCGTGAGCTGCGCAAACGGAACCGGGATCTGACTATGAACTACCTGCATACCATGGTGCGCGCCAGGGACCTCGACGAGACCCTGGACTTCTACTGCAACAAGCTCGGCCTCGTGGAAATCAGCCGCTACGACAACGAGGCGGGGCGCTTTACGCTCGTGTTCCTCGCCGCGCCCGGCGACGCAGAGGCGGCCCGGGAGAACAAGGCCCCCACGGTGGAGATCACCTGGAACTGGGACAGCGAGGACTACGACGGCGGGCGCAACTTCGGCCACCTCGCCTACCGCGTCGACGACATCTACGCGCTGTGCTCGGATCTCGCCGACAAGGGCGTGGTGATCAACCGCCCGCCCCGCGACGGCTACATGGCGTTCATCCGCTCCCCCGACGGCATCTCCATCGAGCTGCTCCAGGCTGGCGATCCCCTGCCGCCACAGGAACCCTGGGCGTCCATGGAAAACACCGGTAGCTGGTAGTACCCCCGCCGCATGTCGGGCAGCATCGCCACCCGTCTCATCACCGTGCTGGTCACCTGCACGGCGCTGATCCTGGGGGTCGGCCTGGCCATCGACTACACGTTGTCCCGCGACGAGATTCTCCAGCGCCTGCAGGTGGAGTCGCGCGACACCGTCGAGGCGACCATCATCGACCTGGAGAACCTGCTCGACGGCGTCGAGGCCTCCACCGGCCTGCTCGGGCGCGTGCTCGCGCAGCGCGACTACAGTCTCACCGGCCTGCGGCAACTGTTGCGCGATTCCGTCGAGTACAACGACGACGTGTTCGGCGCCACCATCGCACTGCACCCCGGCCAGGTGGCGAGCGAGACCGGCTTCGCGCCCTACGTGTTCAAGCGCGACGGCATCCTGCAGTACGCGACCCTGACGGACGACGAGCCACCCTACTGGGAGCACCCCTGGTACGCGGACGCCATCGAGGCAGGCCGGCCGGTCTGGAGTGAGCCCTACTTCGATCGCGGCGGCGGCGAGGTCTGGATGACCACCTACTCTGTGCCGGTGTACCGCTTCGACGACGAGGGACAGCCCTTCCCCTACGCGGTGGTGACGGCGGACATCACACTGGAGGAACTCAACGAATACCTGCGGCGCCTGCGCCCCGGCAAGACCGGGTTCGGCGTGCTGCTGAGCCGCGAGGGCAAGGTGCTCAGCGCGCGGGACGGGGCCGCCACCCCCCACAGCGTGCGCGAGGTCTTCGGTCGGGCACGTGACCCCGAACGCTGGGAGGAAAATTACCAGGCGCTGCAGGAGGGCCAGGACATCGTCCGCGACATCGAGTGCCCGCAGGGCGACGGCCAGTGCACCCTGCGGGTGCGGGCGTTGCAGTCGACCGGCTGGCCCGTGGGCGTGATCTATTCGGAGTCGGAGATTCTCGCCCCGCTGCACGACTACGAGATAAAGACGGTGCTGATCGCGCTCGCCACGCTGCTGCTGGCGGCCCTGTCCGTCTACGCCGTGACGCGCCGCCTGCTGGCGCCGCTGGGTGACCTCGCGGCCGCGACCGACGGCATCGCCCGGGGAGAACTGGACGCCCCGCTGCCCGCGCCGCGGGGCGAGGACGAGGTCGCGCGCCTGTTGCGCGCCTTCGGCACCATGAAGAGCGACCTGAAGGGCTATCTCGCGGAGCTGGAGCGCGAGACCGCCGACCGCGCGCGCATCGAGGGCGAGCTGGACGCCGCGCGGGAAATCCAGATGTCGATGCTCCCCGGCGGCGGCCAGGCGCGGGAGCTGTTCGCACCGGTGGAATTGTGGGCGGGCCTGCGCCCGGCGAAAACCGTGGGCGGCGACCTCTACACCTATCTGCTCCGGGACAACCGGCTGCTGTTCGCCGTCGGCGACGTCTCGGACAAGGGGGTGCCGGCGGCCCTGTTCATGGCGCGGGCCCACGGACTCCTGCAGCAGGCGATGGCCGGTACCGGGGGGCCCGCCGCGGCCATGGGCGAGCTCAATGACACCCTGGTGGAGGGCAACGACAACTGCATGTTCCTGACCCTGTTCCTGGGCGAGCTCGACTGCAGAACCCTGTCCCTGCGCAGCGTGTGCGGCGGCCACCCGGCGCCATGCCTGCTGCGCGACGGCGAGGTGCGCCCCATGGCGCAGGAGGGCGGTCCCGCGCTCGGCCTGGCGCAGGGGCTGGAATTTCCGGAGAACACCTGCACCCTGCAGCCCGGCGACAGGCTGGTCGTGTACACCGACGGTATCGACGAAGCCTTCAGCCCCGACCGGCGCATGTTCGGTCTCGACGGCCTGCTGGACAACGTCGCGGGCAGCGCGGCAGCCGGTATCGCGGAGGCCGGTGCGGGCCTGATCCGCGCGGTGGACGAGCACACCGGCCCGGCGGGGCAGTCGGACGACATCACGCTGCTGCTGTTGCAGGTCGGCGCGCAGGAGGGCGGCGAGGTGACCGCCCATTTCGAGGCGGGGCCGTCGCTCGCGTCCCGCTCGCTCGCCTGGCTGCGCGAGACCCTACCCGGTGTCATCGGCGACCCGCGCCTGTGCGGCGACCTTGAACTGGTGTGCGAGGAAATCGTCACCAACATCGAAAAATACGCCGGCCTGCCCCCGGGAGGCGGGGTGGACATCGCCCTGGGCGTCAGCGCCGGGACCGCGACACTGGAGGTGCGCGACGACGGCGCGGCCTTCGATCCCCTGAAGCAGAGCGAGCGCGCCGCACGCGGCAGCGGTATCGCGTCTGCAGCGGTCGGGGGTCTTGGTGTACACTTGATCACGCAGTTGACGGACCGCCAGGACTACCGCCGCGAGGGCAATCGCAATGTGTTGCACCTGTCGAGGGACCTGCGCGAAGACCTGAGTTCAAACCAATCCCGGGCCGGGGAGCGAGACAGCATGGAACTGCGCACCAGCGTTACCGTAGACGAGGAAAATTCCGTTGCACGCGTCAGTCTGGACGGCGCGCTCAACACGGACACCGCGCCCGCGTTTGAACAGCGGCTCGACGATGTGGTGGACGCCGGCCACAAGCTGATCGTGCTCGACATGAAGGACCTGGAGTACATCAGCTCGGCGGGCCTGCGGGTCATCTTCAAGGCGGCCAAGCAGACCGCGAGCGAGGGCCGGCGCCTGGCCGCGGCAAACCGCAAGCCCCACATCGACAAGGTCTTCGAAATTCTCAAGGCGCTGCCGGACATGGCGGTGTTCGCCAACGACAACGAACTGGACGACTACCTGACGGCCATGCAGGAGCAGGCCCGGGAGTAAGGGGCCGGGTCGGGCAACAGCCTACCTCTCCAGGAATCGCCTGATCCAGCGCGCCACGCGCGCGCCCTGGTGTTCACCCTCGAGCGATGCCATACCCCGGGTGTACGTATCCTCGCCGATCACCTCCCGGCGCACGTCCATGATGTCGCGGGAGTAATCGTGCACAAACTCCGGGTGGCCCTGGAAGGTGAGGATGTGGTCTCCCAGCTGCGTTACCGCGTTCTCGCAGAAGTCACTGCCGGCGAGGACCTCCGAGCCGGGCGCGGGTTCCACCACCTGGTCCTGGTGACTGACGAGTATGTCCAACCTGTCGTCGCCGTCGTGCCACCCGGGGGTACTGGAAAACGTGTGCGTGTGCAGGCCGACGCCCCAACCCTTGCGCGACTTCTCCGTGCGCCCCCCGAGGGAGTGCGCCACCAGCTGGTGACCGAAGCAGATTCCCACCACCTTCTTGCGGCGCCGGTGCAGTTCGCGCACGAAGTCCATCAGGCGGTGAATCCAGGGCTTGTCCTCGTAGACGCTCGATTTACTGCCGGTGATCAGGTAGGCGTCGACCTCGTCGATGTCCGCCGGGTACTGGCCCTCCTCCACGTCGTAGACCGCGAACTCCAGGTCCGGGTCGGCTTCCGCCAGCAAGCGCATGAACATATCCGGGTACTCCCCGTAGGTGGGCACCCACTCGGGCCGGACGGCATCGGTCTTGAGAATTCCCAGTTTCACGCTTCGCAACCACAGGTGCGTTAAGGCGCCTCATGATAGAAAGCGGACAGGGTGCTGTCTACAGCGCGAGCCCGGGCGCTGTTTTTAGCAGGCTGGTACTGGTAATGTGTGCCGACATCAGTCCACACGGCCCGCCATCTTGTCCCACCTCCGATTCGCCCTCGCCGCCGCGCTGCTCCTCGCGGGCACCGCGGTCCAGGCCTTTACCGGCTCCGCGGTGTGCAGGGACTGCCACGCCACCGAGTACGAAAACTGGACGGGCTCCCACCACGATCTCGCCATGCAGCGCGCCACGGAGGATACGGTACTCGGTGATTTCGACGACGCGAGTTTCGTCTACAACGGCGTCACCACGCGCTTTTTCCGGGACGGCGAGCGCTTCATGGTGAACACCGACGGCGAGGACGGGAAGGCGGCGGATTTCGAGGTCGCCTGGGTATTCGGCGTCTATCCCCTGCAGCAGTACCTGCTGCCGCTGTCCCGGGGAAGGCTCCAGGCCTTTACCATCGCCTGGGACGCACGACCCGTATCGGAGGGCGGACAGCGCTGGTACCACCTGTACCCCGACGAGGTGATCGACCACCGGGACCCGCTGCACTGGGCCGGTCCGTACCAGAACTGGAACACCCGCTGCGCCGAGTGCCACAGTACCGACGTGCGCAAGAACTACGACGCGGGCACGCGCAGCTTCGAAACCACTTTCGAGGACGTGAACGTGGGCTGCGAGGCCTGCCACGGCCCGGGCGAGAAGCACCTGGCACTGGCGGCCGAAAACAAACTGGGTGATGTTCCCCACGGCGGATTTCCCGTCGGCCTGTCGCACCGCGGCACCTGGGCCTTCCCAGAGGAGGGCGCGGGCATCGCGCGACGCACCGCGCCGCTGGACAACCGCAAACAGGTAGACAACTGTGGGCGCTGTCACTCCCGACGCGGCACGCTGGGCGACTACCACTACGGCGCTGACCTGCTGGACACACACCGCCTGTCCATGCTGCAGCCGCCGCTCTACTATCCCGACGGCCAGGTGCTGGACGAGGTGTACGTCTACGGTTCGTTCCTGCAGAGCAAAATGCACGCCGCGGGTGTCGTGTGCAGCAACTGTCACGAGCCGCACAGCCTGGAGCTGCGCGCAGCGGACAACGGGGTCTGTACCCAGTGTCACCTGCCGGCCGACTACGACACGGCGCAGCACCACCATCACCCGGAGGAATCCCCCGGCGCGCTCTGCGCAAACTGCCACATGCCCGAGACCACCTACATGGGTGTGGACCCGCGCCGCGACCACAGCATGCGCGTGCCTCGCCCCGATCTCAGCCTCGTCATCGGCACGCCCAACGCCTGCAACCAGTGCCACACCGATCGCGACGCGCGCTGGTCGCTGGACGCACTGGCAGAGTGGAACGTGCGCTTCACAGATACGGGCACCCACCCCGCCCGCGCGTTCCACGCCTTCGAGCTGGGCGACAACCGGGCGGTGCCCACCCTGGCGCGCATCGCCACGGATCCCGCCACGCCGGTAATCTGGCGCGCGACGGCGATGGAAGCGCTGGGACGGGCGGGCGGGCGCGACGCACTGCAGACCGCGACCACCATGCTGTACGACGACGACCCGATGCTGCGCGCGAGCACCGTCCGCGCCCTGGAGTTCCTGCCCCTGCAACAGCGCTTCCAGTTGCTCATTCACCTGGCCGACGACGAGGTGACCGCCGTGCGCCTGGAAGTGGCCTCTGCACTGGCGGGCGTGCCGCCGGACCAGCTTCCCCCTGAACAGGGCGCGCAGCTACGCGAACTGTTCGCCGAGTACGAGCGAACCCTGGGCATGCACGCGGACATGCCGGGGACGCAGATGCAGCTGGGGATCTATTACACCAACCGCGGCGACACGGCCGCCGCAGAGAAAGCCTACCGGGAGGCGCTGTTCCTGAACCCGCAGCTGATACCGGCCTACCTCAACCTCGCCGACCTGCTGCGTGCGGGCTCGCGGGACGCCGAGGCCCGCAAGCTGCTGTTGCAGGCGCTGGAGATCTTCCCGCAGCACGGCCCCACACTGCACGCGCTCGGCCTGCTGGAGACACGCGGCGCGAATCGCGAGCAGGCGCTGGACTACCTGCGCCGCGCCGCGGAAGTGGAAACCAGCGGCACGCGACACCGTTTCGTCTACGCCATCGCACTGCACGACCTCGGGCAGCCCCAGGCGGCGATCAGGCAACTGCAAACACTGCTGCGCGACGTACCGGCCGACGAGGATGTATTGCTGGCACTGGCGAATTACAGCGCGGAAATGGGGCTGCGCACCGAGGCTGTGCGCTACGCGGACATCCTGACGAAGGTCGCACCCGGTAACCGCGCCTACCAGCAGTTGTTGCAGCGGCTTTCTACACCAGCACCTTAGCGTGAGATTGGAAAAACCTGCAGGCGATCAGTCGTGCCGCCGGGAACTCACTCGGCCGGGCGGAAGACGAGGTGCAGCGTAACGGGAACGGAGTTGCTTATAGCCCGGAGGCCGGCGATCTCGCGCAGGGCGTTTACGCCACCCTCCAGGCCGAAGTCCGCGGCGCCCACCAGTACCGGTTTCGCCGTGAACACCTGCATCTGGCCGCCCTCCTCGCTGATGACAACCACGGGCACGGGCAGGGTTCTTTCGAAGCCGTGCAGGGCGAGCGTAACGGGAATCTCCGCGGTCATCGTCCCGCCGGCAGCAGCGGCGGACAACAGGGCGGGGTCCAGCTCCGCCGACGCAGTCGCCGTGGGGAACTTCACGGTGTTGAACAGCATCTCGCGCATGCGCTCGTTGCGAATGTCGATCAGCGTCTGCACGCTGTTCAGGTCGATGTTCACGCTAACCCCGCCGTCGGCGCTGATATAGCCGACCAGCGAGTCGAAGTGGTGCAGCTCGCCCACCGCGTCGTTCTTGATAGACACGAAGTTGATCGCAGAGCGCTCGCTGTCCAGCTCCCACTGGGCCAGGGCCGGCCCCGCGGGGCTCGCCAGCAACAGTGCCACCAACAACAGCCGGGTTGTGTGCTTGAAGTTCATCCGCCTATCCCTCCATCCGGTGGCCCCGTTTCCGTTCCGGGACACCGGTGTCATGAAACCTGCGCGAGGTCGCCCTTCTTCTCCAGCCAGGCCTTGCGGTCCGGGGCGCGCTTCTTGGCCAGCAGCATGTCGAGCATCTTGTTGGTGCCGTCGCCGGCGTCGAGCTGCAGCCGCACCAGGCGGCGCGTATCGGGTGCCATCGTGGTCTCGCGCAGCTGCAGGGGATTCATCTCGCCCAACCCCTTGAAGCGCTGCACGTTCACCTTGCCGCGGAGTTTCTCCGCCTCGATACGGTCCAGCACACCCTGTTTCTCGCCCTCATCCAGGGCGTAGAACACCTCCTTGCCGATGTCGATACGGTACAGGGGAGGCATGGCGACGTAGACATGGCCCGCCGACACCAGCGCGCGGAAGTGGCGCACGAACAGGGCGCAGATCAGCGTGGCGATGTGCAGGCCGTCGGAGTCCGCGTCGGCGAGAATACACACCTTGTGATAGCGCAGTCCCGACAGGTCGTCGCTGCCCGGGTCGATACCCAGCGCTACAGAGATGTTGTGCACTTCCTGGGAGGCGAGGATTTCCTGCGAGTCCACTTCCCAGGTGTTGAGTATCTTGCCGCGCAGGGGAAGAATCGCCTGGAACTCCCTGTCGCGTGCCTGCTTCGCGGAGCCGCCGGCGGAGTCGCCTTCCACCAGGAACAATTCGCCCCGGGCCGGGTCCTCCCCGGAGCAGTCCGCCAGCTTGCCGGGCAGCGCGGGGCCCGCCGAGACTTTCTTGCGGGTGACCTTCTTCGCCGAGCGCAGGCGGCTCTGGGCGGTGTTGATGCACAGTTCTGCGAGCCGCTCCGCCTCCTCGGTGTGCTGGTTGAGCCACAGGCTGAAAGCGTCTTTGGCAACGCCGGAGACGAAGGCTGCGGCTTCGCGGGAAGAAAGGCGCTCCTTGGTCTGCCCTGAAAACTGCGGGTCCGTGAGCTTGGAGGAGAGCACGTAGCAACACCGGTCCCAGATGTCCTCGGG
>Ga0126341_1000106_pt1 | contig 17716 bp, 9 predicted proteins | sample OrbTmetagenome_FD_97057 | JGI IMG/M metagenome (GOLD analysis project Ga0126341, IMG submission 97057) | Coral microbial communities from Florida Keys, Florida, USA - Orbicella T D metagenome | ecosystem: Host-associated > Invertebrates > Cnidaria > Coral | place: Florida Keys, Florida, USA... | reverse complement strand
TAAGACCCGACAATATTAACCAGTAATGTCCATGAAAGATAGAATGCTTCTTGGATGATTTGTTCCTTGGCAGTTAATGGTCAATAATTCTTTGTAATAGACGGTTATCTGTAAAATCCTTAACTCTTCATACAGGATTAGTTATTATATGGTTGGTAAAGGGAATTATAAAGTGAATTTTACAGTGAATTAATCTTGAAATTATTGGCTCGGAAGTTATTTGTCTTACTAGTTCCCTCCAAAGAAATCTATTTTATATTTTTATTATTAATATTCTGGTTGGCTCTTTACCCTCATATCCATTCTAAAACTCTAAAATTAATGTTTGTGTCTTGGGCTATCATAGCGGAACCGGAAGGAATGAGTGAATGAATGTTGATTGGGCATTATAGACGGCTTGGCTTCCTCTCGTACAAGATCCCAAGGAATTACAATATTATTATTATTTTATTTGCCAGATATTATTCTATTAATTTATATTTATTTATATTTCTTTGTTTATCGGTTTACATTTCTTCTACCTTCTGTGACCTGTCCTGTCTTCCCCTTAAGAAGATAATAAATTCCCTATTTAATCCTTTAGAATGCATTACCTTGGAGTGTATTGTCCTTCCGGTGCTTTGTCCTAGAGGTGGGGCAGCCTCTTATACCACCAAAACACAAACATAATAGCATTCCCTCCTAACGCCAGTGGAAGCCTTTTGGGTCCAGTGTTCCTCATATTTAATATAGATTTTATATCTGGTACAAATAACTTTTACCCTCGGATGTGAGGAACGGGATATCTAAGGACAATGAGAGGCAACGGAAGGTAGAAACGGCTTGGGAGTACACTAAGATCAATTAATAATTCAATTCTATGATGAGCCAAGAGATGGATGAGAGATAAAAGTGTATTCCTTGGGCACGGAGTGACCCAGGGGCGTAGCGGGAAGGAACCATAAATATTAATAAAATTTATAATAATAACAGCTTATATCCCGCTACGGCTAGTAAATATATTAAGGTTTTTACTGTAGGACGAGATGAAAGATAGAATGGATGACCGTGTACTCCCCATCCTGCATGATATGATCCTAAGCGGGGCCAATGAATCCCAACTAAATTGCCAATAGAAAGCCTACCAACCCAGGTAACCCTTAAGGATTTATTTGTATAATCTTTTAAATGGATAAACCGTATAAAGATTAAGCATAAATTCAATATTAATTGGTACTTTCTACGTCTACTAGATCCGGCTGCTGGAGCTTAGGACACTTACAATGGATTATTTTTGATTTATTATTTTCTTTTCCTAGCATTTATAGTGTGAACCCAGGGTCAAGAACCAAACAAATTACCTTTCATCAGCTGTGGACACCTCGCTAGAAGGGCTATAAGATTCCTTCCTTCATCCATTTCTAGGACACAAAGGTACCAATCATACAAACTCAGGATAGAAAGATAGAATGGTAAGTCCAAACAGCCATCTCTCCAGTAAAAACTATAATAATTATATCTTCTTGGAGTGAATCTTATCGTGTAAATCTCTTAAATCTTCAATCGTAATCTCTAGGAAACACGGGTTTTACCTTTCTACAACCATAAATATCCAAGTTTTATTATTGGTACACTCTTTGGTCCTAACTCCAGATCCAGTCAGTAATCTTACAGTCGGATAATTCAGAATTAATATCATTTTATATGGATTTATAGGTGGTAGACCCTTCTTATACTGCCAAACTCCTGCTAAAACTCTTAGAATATTGACCGCCGGTACCTGGAGTGGTCTTTTTGGTATACATTAAATATGAAATAATCTTTGGTTAGTAATGGCCAATTAATATTTATTATCTGTTGACTCTATAGCGGGTTCTATCTTGGCAGCCAATATAATTCTATAATAAATTCTGTGTTCCTTAATAAGAAAAGATTATATTTTTATAGAATTATATTGTATTCTTATGGTGTTTTAAGGGAATGGGAGGGAAAACTTAAGGACTGTTAATATGCCGGATGCATGGAATGATTTTAAGATGGGATAGGGCCGTACCGGTGGACTGTTTTGGACCAAGATCATCTGGTTTTCCTTTTCCACACCATACCGCTACCCAACAGGGTTCCGCTGGCGCTACCACTGCCTCCTTCAATAATAAAATCAATAATAAAATAGCCGGCCGGCGCAGCCGAGAGACGCCGGAATGAACTTGTGAGACGATTGAACGAGAGACGGACTTACCAGATAATCTTTGTCTTTATAATAATCTTTCTATAGGGGGAAAGGCCCAATACCGCTATCCATTCACATTATATTTGTATTTTTTAGTATATTTTTGACTTATAATGGGCCTTTCCAAATTAATTATATTTTTAGTGCCTTGGGCCATGGGGGAAGCCTTCCGGCCACGAGAATTAACACTATTTTCAGGGATTTTTGGGTTATAGAAGGCTTCCCCAATATGAGAGAATTGCTTGCAAAAGCCTTAAAAATCATAATATTTTGTATGTTTTCTGGCTTTTGACCCATCCCTTCCCCCTCACTCACTCCACCCACTGCACTCGGCTCGGGGAAAAGCCGCATGCGCGCTCGCGAGTGCAGTGGAAGTGTGAGTGAGTGGGTGAAGGGCCCAATAATAATCAATAAATATAATATTTTTTGATTATTATTGGTATGACGGTTGACTCGCTATATAAAATCAATAATATTCTTTGATCAATGGCGAGTCAATATCAAGCATAAGCCCATGAGTTACGAGTTTTATGGGTCTGTTTACCAGGTTTTCCATGTTTATGAGGGTATGCCCAGGCAGAATAGGAATATAGAATGGATTTTACAGAGAATTTTGTTGATTAGTGTGCTGGTGTAGGGTCCCGTGCTTGTCCTAGATATGAGGCTGACGCTTATGATTACAATAAAATAAAGTAAATCTTGTATCTTCATGTCCAAGAATATTTATTATTACAAGATTTACTATATTCTTTGACTTACAATCCTATCATATTAGTACCGAGTGAACAATATTTTATGTAACCGTGTATACTGGAGGAGCCTTCCTAGACTACATAATGGGAATAAATTAATAAAAATCTATATTATTTCAGTAATCTTATGGACAGAAGGCTCCTCAAGGAAATAATATTATGTGGATAGTGTGTTGGAAGTCAAAGAAGGAAGGGAAGTTGAGACCCGAGTAGTAGGCACAGAAGGTAATATCCATAAAATATAGAAATAATAAGAGCTTATAGATTGGTTATCAGGGTTCTCACGTACTAGATTGCAAGGTTTATTAATAAAAAGTCAATTCTTTCCTCTGGTGGTAGCTCTATAAATACAATATAAAATAATATTTAGTTGGGATTGTGAGTGGATACAAGATAAGACAAGGAAAAGATTACCCGCAAGAGGCTATTATAAGTCAAGAAAGATTCTCGGATAATAGGTATAACCTTGTAAGCCAAGATAATAACTAATAAATTTATACTGTAAAATACCCTCATAAACCAAGAATTAATTATTTTCTTTGGACTTATCATATCTTCTTTCACCTCTGGGAAGTCCTTACACACCAGGTCCTTCAACTTATTTTTCCATTCTTAATAGGCATTACCAAGGACTTCCCACCTTAACCAACTACAAATATAATCCTACAATAATATCCCACCAATCTTCAATAGTCTCTTCCTAGCTTCTTTGCCAAGTAATCTCACCGCCATGTTTACCGGCCGTTGGCCCTGTCTTCCTTAAAAATCTTTACTGAATCCCAACATTATATTTTATTTGTACATAACTTTCCTTTACAGGTAATATTGGAGGGATCATAGGGCGGTAGGACTTCTTAGATGAACAATATTCTAGTTTTATAGGATTTATGGGATTATTCACTAAAAAATCTCTGAAATCTCTATTAATTAACCCATAAATCCAAGAATTATAATCTTTTTCTATGGTGTTATCCAAATCTAGCCTCAGGATATTGTCCTCGCGTAACCTTTGATTTCCTATCACTCAAGGGCATACCGCTAGTCTCTTCTACCTTCCCTCACCTACCATCCAGCATAGGTTTCATCTTGACGAGGCCCTACAGTCGCCTGCTCCTGTCCAATCTAGACTCCCCGCACGGTACAAATAGCATGAGGAAATAGGCGCCCGGCCTTATGGCCGAGAGACGGCGCAATGAAGCCAGGCCGTCGGCCGCAATGAAGAAGATAATAAAATTTATACTATATTTATGATTGTATGACCAAGAGCTCGTCTAATTCTATCTTCTTTTACCTTCCTTTCGTCACTTACAATGAGCTCTTGGTACTAGGAATGACAAGGAATCTAGGAATTTCTTAGTTCATTCTCAGGATACAATCAGTCTCTTGTTCACTAAGCTCACTTTCAAGGAATAATTAATGAAGTTTCTTAGGCTCTCAGGGTCCCGGGATGAGGATAGAAGAGTGTAAACTGATGATTAATCCCAACAAAATTCATTAAATTTGTAATTTATTATCCAAGAAAACCTTAAAATCAGAGAATTTTGTTGGTAATCTTATGCTTTAATGGACTGAATGTTGGAATTTATAATGGGATTTCTTTGATTTAATCTCACAATTCCGTCTCTTAAAGGCTTAGGATAAACACACGATTCCAACATTCCCTTTCCTTCTTTATGGATTCCGTCTCTAAGGTTTCCTCTGTTTTCTATAAAACTCTTAACATATTTTCCTGTAATAATCTTTAGGAGACGGAATCAATAGGATGGATGACCAGAAGAGACCACAAAGAATACAAAATACTTTAATTATAGAGCTTCTGGCCGTAGGAATCATCCAAGAGAAAGAACCATAATAATTCTATAATAATAAACACCCGTCACTAAAAGATTAATAATAATTCCAGGAAAAACAGCCAGATAATGCATCCATAAAGAGAAAAGGGAATGAAGGGAGTGTGCATAAAGGCCAATAAGAATAGCAAAAATATCTGAGTTTTTTGGATTAATAAGACGAGTGAAAGAGACGAGGGAACGGGAGAATGAAGGAGGGACAAGAACCCTAAAATTACGCTTACAATGAGTCCCGGAAATTATTATATTATTACAAATTAATTCTTATTATTATTATCATTCCATGCGTTATTAAGGATTATTACAGGTAATTTATTTCTGATTTTATGTCATATCTTACCAGAGATTACGAGGGTCTTACAAGCCAAAAGTAAAGAATTTTATTAAGATTTTTATCATTCTAAGTGGTCTTTTGGCTCTATTCTCAGTTTATATTTGTATTATTATTACCTTTACAGCCGCTTGGCGGACCATCAATAAATATTAAAGTTAATAAATCTATGATAAAAATCTGAGGATATTGACAGGTAATTACCAATGAATCCGTGTAAAATCCTCTCACAATTTATTATTGAATTCTTTAGTATATTTTGTGTTATTAGTGAAGGATGGCCATATACTAAGATAAAAATATATTTTAATTTATAATATTATTTTAAGGTAGATGGTGGTGAGTCAATGGTCAATCAGGTCCTACATAAGACACGAGTAATCCGTCAACCGTGTATCCTATAATAATAAAGTAAATTTAATCTCTTGTATTGGCGATTCCAATGATTTCCTGTCCCTCTTTTCAGTGATTTTTCTGTAAAATAAGCTTTAGAATCGCCAATCATAAGCATAAAAGTTCTATAATTTTTAAGTTATTGGTATGGATATGAGGGAAGGACTTACGAATTCTCAGTGGCTTTATTTTTGATCCATCCACTTGGCTGTTACACTGTTACACTTTTATTATCGGTTTCCACTTTTCTATCTAATATCTTGCTAGTCGTCTCTATAGCGAGAAAGGGAAATAGAATATAGGAATTAAGTGTGAAGGGTTAGGCTAACAAACTAGCCAGGTAATAGAAAATCAACCGACCCCCCGTAAGGAACTTATTGTAATCGCTAGCAAGCATCCATAAGGAACAAAGAAGTCAAGCTTTTGTATTTTATTGTCCTTTGTTATGGGGAGTTAGTAAGGTTAACCACAAGAAAATATCAACTGTAAGATTCCTTTATGCTCATAGAAGAACTCAGAAAAGATAGAATAGAATGTTGTTAGTAAGACAGCCTGCCTACGGACCACACAGTAAAGACAATAAGATAATAAAAATAATGAGTTTATGCAGGCTGTCTCTCTAACCCTAAGAACCCTTAAAATGATAATAAGATTAAGGGTTGGTACCTTTGTGGACTATTGGTTGAGGTAAAGATTTAAGGAAAGGATTGGCCTAAAGGAAGAGATTATTAAGAAGGTTATGCTAGGATTCCGAGTCTTGTCCAAATAAATCTGGTAAGGAAATGAAGGTAGAAATAATATTAGTTTCTTAGGTAAGGATAGGAAGGGACCACCAGCCACTAAACCCTAGTAAACCAAGTAAAAGAAATTCTTGTTATTGATGGTTAGTAAAGTGGCTGGGGCTAGCACAACAGATTCTCCAGATTTACCAGGTAATAATTAGTGGCTGTGGAAGGGTTATTATTGTCTTATTTACGTGGCTTACGCCCTTCCGGTACCTACAAAATCCTTTTTATTTCCATGATTTCTGGTTGAAGATTATTGATTATTAATGTTCCTGGGACACGGATTCTCTAGCAAAGGCACTTATAAATCAAATAATTATTAACTGGTTATCCCCGTGTCCCTAGGTGGAGCCTGCTATTCCTTACCCATAACTACCCAAAGATATTATAGAATTAATTATTATAGTTTGTAGGTGCCAGAAGGAATAATCAATAGTCTTTCCACATTATCTTATCCTTCATGAAGCTTATAAGGGCATAGATAATGGGAAACGGATTATCCAAGAAGCTTTCTATCCAATAATAAACTCAGGTACCAATCTATCTTCCATGCCATTCATCTTTCTGCTGCTCCAGTCTTGTGGTGTCCTCCTACAAACTCCTGTAAAACACTCCATTATTATCATAAATTTCATGTTTTTATTGGAGAATGCTAGTACCTGAAGACCCTAAGGAACTTCTTAAATCTTCTAATAAATGATATTTGTACCGAGTGTTGTAGGTAATTACTAGTGGAGAGAGGAATATTAATAGAATTGCCTCGGGAGATTTGGACAAGATTTGGACCTAAAAACACCTAAATAATTCTAGTAATCCAAGATTTATAATCACCAATCAACCAATAAGCATAATATGTGGAGAACCTGTCGTGCTAGAGATTTTAACAGCAAAATTCTTTAATAATTGTATGTGGGAGGATAAGATTACGACAGGTTCTCAGCTTCTATTATGAGGGTGTGCTAGGTACTATTAGTGATTATCTGTTTATCTTTATGTTGGTTTATTAGTTTATGATGGACCTAGAGGATACAATGGGCGAGATTATATAATCTGGTTATCCATTCACCGGTCCAGCTATAATGTTTATAGTAATATTAGGTGCTTCAGGATTATTCCCCGGTCCTCGGTACCCAGTAAAGATTATTCTTGATACACCTTTCCATTTATTATCCGCTGGCCTTTGAGTGCTAGTCAGTTCTATCCATAAAATCCTTAAGAGTTAATAATTCTCTTTTTCCATGTTTCTTGGCACTTTAAGGGTAAAATTCTATTATAAATTTCATTATTTTTACTGGATTTATTGATTAATCTTATGGTGAGTTAAGGATTTTAGGGATTAAAGCGGTGACCATTATTTGATCAAGATGGAAGGGTAAGACAAGGCATTATGCATGCACTGGGGCCTAACAACACTTAATTATTGAAATTTATGGTAAAATCAGTCCAGGCAAGGCCCCAGTGAGGAGGATACCAGCTATAGAAAATAGATTATTAATTGTAAGTGGCCAAGCTCCTGAAGAAGGTTCACTCGTAAGAAATGACAGGGACAATAGGTAATTTATGCTTATACTAGAGCTTGGACAACTGGTTAGGAGCATATAAGTCAGAAAGAAATCTCAATAAAAATATTCCCGTTATCTATGATCCCTACATTCTGTTACCACTTCTTCATCCTATTACCTTCCTTGACTCATAGTTTTCTATAAAACCTTAACAGAATTTATTAATCCTTCATTCTTTATCCCTAGTCTGTTTCTATAACCAAATAAATTCTGTTACCATTACCAAGCCACTTTTAAGGAATGAAATCTCTGTTACCGGTATCCATTTTCCCTTTATGCTAGTATTATCTGGACTATTATTCTCTCGCTCTAGAGTCTCTTAGGCCGTATTATTATGGAAGGATTAACAATATAAAATGAGTTTTTATTGATTATTGTTGGCTCTTACCACCCGCATAAAGGTAGAAACCGGTGAGGATAAGATGAGTTAGAGCGCCAGGGTTAGCAGGAATTATATTATGTTTCTTTGATGATTGTAGGTTGATTGGCATTCTATTTCTATTATTGGTAGGGACTTGCGGTGGATTAATTCTCTGTTTTACCCTTATATCCCCTTAAAATCTATATAAAATTTATATTATTTCTATATTATTGTAAGGTTTATGAATGAATGAATTTATAGGATTTATTTGATAGAAGAATGGCTGGCTCATAAGCTGGAACACTATAAGTCTGTAATCCCCTCATAATTAATTATCCAAGTTTACTTTTGGAGACTGTTACCCGGGAATAAATCTTCTAAATAATTCATGGAATCGGCTGACGGGTAAGAATCTGTTATAGCTTTCCTAGACGTTACGCTTGGTTGGTGGACAATATTAACAGCCGATTCAATAAGCTCTCCAACACAATAATCAGACAACTACAAATTTAATATTTATTTTTTAAGGTATTATTACGGGATCCCTCATCTCATTATCTAGAAATCTTTTCATTCTATAAGTCCAGCCACCACGTTAACTCTCGTCCGTATAATTATATTATTAGAAGATTCCAACACACGAGTCCATTAAAGAAGAAAATTATATATTTTTTGATATTATTTCTTATTGCATTTGGGAAGGCTCCACACTAGATAACACGATAGAAGGAAGGCTGATAACACTATAAGGTCAAGAAATCTATTATAATAATAACTCAAAAATAACTATAAAATGTAATTATTAATCCGTCTGGCCGTCGTCTATGAGCAAAGAAGCCAATAAATATGAAAGGAATCTTATGGCCAGACGATATAATAGGAATAAATTTACATTTTAATATAGAATTATATTTCCTTATTATGGTGTGTTAAAGGTAAGAACCGTTGAAGATGAGATTATTCCTAAAAACACCCATTAATAATACATATAATATAGGATTATAAAGTGATAATAGTGGTGCCTTGTACGGGATTCATTCATCTTATAATTCCTTTTGGTAAAGCCCAGTCAGCATACAATCCTTGATTTAGACGATAAGAGCCCATACAGAAGCACAAGAACCAATTAATTTTATAATATTATTCTGGAAGGGGCGTCTATATCATCTAGAGGTAGAGGTTAGCAAACTCAGGGGCTAGTGAATGCAGGTACCACCCGTAAATATCCAAAAATATTAGGAATTTTATGAGTTATAATTGTATGATCCCTTGCAAAAGATAATTATTTTTGGATATTTATGGGTTAATAAGTGAAGAATTTAATGAATAGACTGTTACCCGAGGGTAAGGAGAGGATGAGGTAAGACTGAATTGGTCCAAGAAATCCCAGAGAAGGAGACCAAAAGACAGATAATTTTGAATCAATTATTGGTTATTAAAGGTAAAACCCGTATTATGATGGAAAGATTATTAAGAGAGACCGGGTACCAAAGGATTGCCCATTCAGCATTCATTATGTCCAGTGGGTAACCCTATTGGGCCCAGAGATTACAAGATTCCAGAGATTTTATGAGATAATTACTAGTGGAAGAGGAAATCATAGGATTGAAAGGCTTATCAAAGAAACATAAATATAAAATTATAAATATATTTTGCATTCTTATGATTTTATGTGGTGTTTTGGATAAAATATTAAGGTTAAAGCCGGTTGGCGTAAGAGAATCCTAGAATCCTATTGTAGTAACCCGTAATAAGCATACAATCATATAAGAAATGAAATAGATAATGTGTGAAGGAAGCAATGATAACAGAATTAACCGGCCCATCAAGGAATTATCCAATATTATAAGGTTTTTATTGTATTCCGCTTCGCTACCCCTAAAGGTAAAGGCAATTCTTGTAAAGGATTATCCCACAGACGGGCTTGGAAGCTACATTGGAGGGATCATGAGAGAAGATTGGTGACTTGGCATTACTAGTGGTTAACCCGTTAAGGCATATAAAATCCAAGAATATTACAATCATAAATGCATTCAGTGTCTAAGCGTCCATACCTAAGATAATTCTGGGGTTTCTTGGAGTGTTCACCTTAGAGTTACCCGTCAATTTTCTATAGAATTCTTCACTTATTAATCTTTGCCTCTTACATACCCAAAGTCACTAATAATTCTATTGTATTTGTACAAAGAAAATAACAATTTTATCTTATTATTACGGCCACCCAATAGGGTTCCGCTTGCGCTACCGCAGGGACTTCTCTCACTTTACCGGCATAATATTCTCATATTTTTATTATTATTGGATTTATAAAAGAAAAAAGATTCAATTTTTAAAGGTTATACAACATATTATTGTGAACAAAATTCCTTTATAATTCCTGTAATAACACATAATAAATATAATAATGAATTGTAAGAAATAAATTAAGAGAATCCAGAAAGACAAATAATAAATATAAAATCCTTGGAAACGAGGCGGCGGGACAATATAATATCATAATAATACAAAATAATCCAATAAAAACATAAGAGTTTAAACCTACAAATAATACAAAATATATATTTAATATCTTGTGCTGGGTTAAGGTAGCTTGTACATGAGGCTGGCCAGATATCAGATAATCCATACCGAGTAATCCTGGGAATTAACATGAAAAAGTCAATAATTTTTATATCTGGCAAGTGTAAACCAAAAGACGCATAAAGAAAATAAGATATTAAATTTAAGGTTTCTGGAGCCTCCCGGGGTGAACCAGCTGTTGTAATTACTAATTTTATAAGGCAATCTATGCAAAAGATGGCACGGTTAGCATAAATATCCAAGATCAACCATCATATTGGGACCGGATCAAGAGGAAAGGGTAAGGCCGACAGTATTCTCTAGGCTCTAAAGGTTACAAGTTAATGTCACATATTATTTAGGAGAGTAAAGGGATTATAGGTACAAATATGAGGGTTACAGAGACTTAATAAGACTGAAAATAACTTGAAAATGTGGTAGCGATAGCGGGACCCTGTTGTGGTAACCGCTTGGTACAGAAGTTATGACAAGAAGATAGATATGAGTGTATAGTGACGCCTATAAGAGAAGCATATGATTGACCATGTAACACGAGAGAAATGCCAATAAAATAATATAATGAAAAGATTAATGTTGGGGTTTACAGTGCCACCCCTTGGGAGATAATATTAAGAAAATCTTATTTATTTATAATGGATTACTATAGGTTTAGACTTATCATCCGACCGGCAATCCATAAAAACTAGAGCTTAAATCCTGTATGGGTACTGATTGGCTTTAAAATCAGAAAATAAACTTTACTTTTAGTGTCTTCGTCTCTTGGGATTACCTGGATTGCCCCTTATAAAACTTATATTTTTATTAATTCTTCTGTTACACGGTTAGTCCCAAGATTCTCTTTACCTTTCGTATCCTATGTTTGTCCTTAAAACTCACATAACTTTTATTAATTTCTTTGGTATCCTTTCCTTCTTTCTTGCCTTATTTGGTGAAGAGTTTTACAGATAAATCTATTGAAGGTGTTTCTGTTGTAAGAGGGATAACCAACAGAAGGGTCCACTGGTTCATTCTTTTATTCTTAGTAAGGATTATTAGTAACTCAAGGAATTGAAACTGAGAATGGGACAAAGGTAACCACAGAAAAGAACTTAGAAAATAGAATCAAGAATATAGAAATTTAAGGTGTAGCGCTAGCCTCTGGCCCGTAAGTTAGTCTAGAAATGACGTCAATTTCCTGTGAATCTCGGGAAGGAAGCCTAATAACCACTGAAGGAGCTAGGACGTGACTAATAACAATAATTTCTTATCTTACGGTGGGTTGGTCTCTCTTTATAGGTGAAAAAGCTTAATTTTGTATTGACTTTTGGACAGATCATCCGCCACCAGACCCACTAGAAGGAGAAGACAAGCACCTGAAAGGAATGAAGCGAGAGGAACCCATACAGAAGCCTTTTGGACCAAAGAATACTGTAAAAACTGATAATAATTCTGAAATAATAGAGGCTTCTGTCCATTCATGCTTGCTAGACCTGGATGACAAGACTGTTACCAGAGCAAAAAACCTCTAAAAAACTAATAATTTTATCATAATATTTCCTTGCTAGATCCCTTGGCGGGTAAATATAGGATGAAGAGATTCCAGATATTATTATTACTAAGAAACCTCTAAAAAGCATACCAAAGATGACATTATGCGGGAGTTATTATTGATGGAGTGGTGAGAATTTACCTTTCATGATTCACTTCTAGCGAGGGATTCCAAAGAGTTCCACCAATATACTTTAGAAGGGTGAATCAAGAGACGGAAGGGCCAGTTAGCATGGTTTCCTTGGGATGTACCGGAATGTCAATAAGAAATATATTTTAAAGGCATTCCGGTAGCTTCACTCACTTTATTCTCATTATCTGCCCTTCCGTTTCTAGGAGTTAGGCGCAAGCAGATCTACCAAGAAGACACTATAAAATCCCAATTATTTCTCATTTTCAGGGATTTTATGATGGATCAGAGACCAAGTTCCTACCAAGATTCTAGCTTATGGACCCATTAAACCTAGAATCACATAGTAAAAAACCAGATAAATATTATAAAAATGCAGGAAATTATAATATTAATAGACGAGTGAAGGTTACGGCCGTAGGAGAGAATGGAAGTGGGGTTAGTAAGACAGAATTATTTATTGTCATGTGTTACGGCCGATTGGATTAATTATCAGATTTCTTATGGTGGAGCGGAAGATGAGTTTATAGGTATTTCCTAGTGAGACAGACCAAGAAGATAAGAAATTTAAAGTTTTATGAAGTTATTTTAGAGATTTAAGCCGGTCTTTGGGCTAGTGTAAACAGAATATTGCTACCGAGAAACCCTTATTATTGGGCTTGTCCATCTTATGCTTACTCACTTTGGCCAAGCCACTAAACACCAAATTATTTCTACCTTCTTTGATAATAGCTTGGCCACGGATAATAGGATTAATGCTCACTTCCTACGGATTTCCTAGAGTTTTTGACTTTAATGAACCTAAATGATGAAATAGAAAATAGATGGTTATGGTGGAAGGCTTCTGAATGGCTTCTTATTCCTCACCGCTTGCGACTGGGGATAAACCTTTATTAATCCGTTATCTCTAGCATTCGTACCACCATTACACCTAACAACAATAATATACTGGTGACCCATTCTGTTAGTAATCTTTGACCTTAGAATGGGTCACCCACAACAGGAATAATCTCTTAACCAATAAATACAAAATCTTATAGTTATTAATGATGGGTTCACTGGCAATAATATTAATTATATGATTTTATAGTAAATTTAAGCTTTAATCCATAGAGAAGAGTTACTTGCGGTTGGGCTTTTATCATAGGTTTCAAGGAATTACGAGAAGGAATCATCCAAGAGTGAAAGATTTTATGGATATGGAGTGGTTTCCGCCTTACCACGCGAGTATACAAGAGTTATAAATGTAAAATCTATTAATATTATCATTCAGCCTTCACTTCTATCATCCAGCTTGTTACACTCGGTAGCGGCTAGTCCATCCATAAAAATCTTAACTCTCTTGGTAGCCTCTACCTCATATCCATGAAATCTCATCACTTTTTATTCCTATTATTCCTGGATTCATTGATATTTACAGTATATTTTCCTAATAATAAAGTAAAAATCTTTCTATCTTTATAGGTTTTACAATGGCAATTTCAATAGTTTTCCTGGGATTACAGACTGGTGGTGACTCTTAGTAACGGATAGTATGGGAAGGTAATATCCCGTAACACCTTAATAAATGCAAAAAGTCATCCTAAAATTACCTTATCTTTCAACTCTTTTTCTACCGTTTCCTTATGATAATACCTGAGAAGCACTCCATAATACCAGCCTTACCGTGTTCACCTTCATGTCTTACCCGTCCAGTCAAGAATCTTTCTATCATAATGGATTGGTCTTTACCTTCCTTATTCCCGGTCAACCATTCTATATTCATAAAGGTTTAAAGGTGGAAACCGTCCTAAGGAAGATAAAACTCAAAGAATGCAGGATTCCACAGCTCTTGTACATAGGATTCTAAGATAAAAGCATAAAATATTAGGAATTTATTTAAGGTGTGCTAGCTACGGCTGGTCTAGTAAATGGAACCACGGGTGACTCAAAAATACCATAAATTTCAACAATAAAATTCATAATATCTGCTAGGGACCCACGTGTAAGCTCCTTACAATCTCCTCCTGGTGGGTCCCTGCCCTTATATCTTCTATTGTCTCATTATCTTTCTTGAGTTTGTATTGCTTACCGGTCGGTTTACAGGAGTTATCAATAAAGTTCAATTAATTTTTGTCTTTATAATCCCGTTTTCTATAGAATTCTTTACTAACTGACCCTTCCTATCATATACTCACCAACTTAAGAGAATAAAGTCTTATGATAGGATACCAGGCTAGCCATCTTAGTATCATCCATTGATTTTTAGAAGACCAAGTTATGGAAGTTAGTAGCGATGGAAGGTAGATGAAAGGAAATAAAGTTAGGATTCTTCTTGGACATTGGCTACCGAGTAATAGGCCTCACCAACAGGAAGAATTAATATAAGTTTTATTTTTAGTAGCCTCTTGGTACACCTTTCAACCTTATCTTGCTTCCTTATGGGTTAAGATTTCTATGGGATAACTAATAATTACTATAAAATTAATATATTTTTATATTTTTTAAGGTATTTTGGGGGTTCTAGTGACTCATTATCAGCCGCAAGCGTTAAACTTATTATAGTTTTATTGGTTTTTATTATGGAGATCTTATTGTCATTTCTATCGTCTGTAGAGGGTGGAGACTAAAGAAACCTTATAAAATCAAAAGATTTACACTGGCAATCTCATATTTAGGATAAGCTTAGGAAGCCTCCCGTAACTCTCGATAAACCTTATCTTCATGCTAACCGTACCCGGATTCTCTTCTTTCTCCCTTTCGTAACACCTTCTAGAGTTAACACCCAACCATCTATCCTTAGGCTGGCCGTCTATATCCAGATAAGATTGTAAGATTTTCTATGAGGATTCTTCACACTGGTTGTCTCTCCTGGCCAGCTACTAAGGGTCAATAACTTTAAATAATAATAATAAAATATCCTGAAGAGAGAGAGAAGATGGCACCCAAGTAACATAAATAATCAAAATAAATTACATTAAAATACAAATAAATACCAACAAAATTAAGAGATTTTACCCAGAGGAACCCTTAGAAATGAATCAACAGAAGATTGTAAGATTGGTTACGGAGGATAGAAGTGATAGTAGTAATTTTAATGTTAATCTTATGATTTTATTAAGGAATCTTACGGTTGATACGGTCAAAAATATGTGATTTTATGTATAATCTGGACGGCCCAACCTATAAAATACCATAAAATTCTTATATTTTTGGTGTCTAGTTGGTTAGGTCAAGGAAGATTGGGGCACTAGCCCGTGGAACTCATTTTATTGATTTTAAGTCTTATGAATGGCTTGCCTGTAGTAGACGTAACCTTACTGGGAATAGGACCCAGACCCAGTTAAAAAGATTAATATTTTCTTCTTTAAAGGTGTATGCTGGGTCTGGTGGGATACAATCTAGGCTCGTCTGCTGCCACGGTTAATGATGGAAGGTATAATCTTGGTTATTATGAGGGAAGCCGTGGCAGACGAGCTTATACATTATAGATTTAATATTAGATACCAAAGATTATCCTAACCATAACGTCTTTTGGCTGGTTAATAACTCCACTAATAATCTCTGGAATGGGTCGGCTAATCCTAACTTCCAACAGACGCATAGCGGCCCGGGAATAATTTATTGTCTCTTTCCCCCTACCTCACCCCTACCTCACCCACTCATGCACAAGTTATTATTGAAAAAGTTCTGGTTTCTTGGTAAAGGATAATGTGGGTGAGGATAGGATTGATGATATTTCTTAGGTTCTTTGCTGTCTATGTTAGGAGGATTAATACCAACCAACTAAAGGACAATAAGGTATAGCGGCCCCGGCGTAGCCGGGAGAGAGCCAAGATGAAGTCAGGCAATAGCCGCAAGACTCCTTAATAATCCCCAATAGATCTACCAACAAATTCTCTTCTTTTATTAATGAATTACAATATTTATAGACTTTTCAGTGATTAATCTTGGTAGATCTATTGACGAGACCCTTAACCACCTAGTAAACCCACAGGATAATAAATAAAAGATTTGTATTTTTAAAAGGTATATTATGGGGTTTACTAGGACACGAGGGACATGAGTAAGTGAGAATTCTTTAACTTGTTCATCCGGGCCTTACCTTCCTTCATCCTTATGTGGCGGGTAAACCTAAATAAATATAAAAATATAAGGGTTTACCCGCTACATCCTCTGTTTCTCTCAAATAAAATCATATTATTATCGGTTGGATCCTAGCGTCAGTCGTAAGATTCCTAGCCTATAAACTCATTATCTGGTATTATTCTTCATTAGATTTATTATTGACTTTTCTTATTCCTGGGACTTACAATCTCTTATTTACCTTCCATCATTATATATTTTATTAATCTTTTAATTTATAGTATACACCAGTTAATTAATCCTTAGAGTTCCCCATCAAAGAAGTCCAGAAGTTGGTAACACAGGGTCCACACAATATACACTCATAATATAGGAATTATAAGGTATTACCCTCATAAAATATATAATGTTAAACTTATTAGTAATTCTATCCTTAATCAATAATAAATTTTAACTTTTAAGGATTTCATTCAACCGTTTCTATGATTGACGATAGCAAGGACTTCTATTAATAAAACCATAATATTTGATCTTAGAGGTTACTCCCGGGAATTATCAAGGAATTTTCTTCTTATAAAACCCATAATTTATGATTTTAATGCTTTTATTAATGGATGGGGCCTACCAACATACACTTACTCCCGCTTCCCATACCCATAATACACCCAAAGAAGATAATAAATTAAAATATAATATTTGGATTAGTGGGTTTGGGTCTCGTGTTACACGGTTAATCTTACAATCATAAACTCTGGTATTTGGACTGGATGGTGAGGATATGACGACTGATGACCCATTATAAGACCCTGCACCCGCTCCCCTAGAAAGGCTTGGAAGTTATTAGTATTTTATTATCTAGGAATCCTTTTGGAGTGGACATTACTGGTGAAGCATTCATAATATTGTGTTGATTGTGAGGTACCCTCTAGGGATTAATTCACCCATAAACCAAGAATATTAAAATTATATCTTGTAATAGACGGCCAGTGGACGCTACCGCTACCGCAGGGCTACCACGTTAACCCTAAACCCTCCATAATAAACACATAATATATTGTATGATTAACCCAAAAATCACTTTATAATTAATAATTTCATTTATTTTTATTGATTTCTTCATGACAATATAATATGATTTTTGGATTAATTTGTATGATTTTATTAATATTTT
>Ga0126341_1000105_pt1 | contig 17723 bp, 15 predicted proteins | sample OrbTmetagenome_FD_97057 | JGI IMG/M metagenome (GOLD analysis project Ga0126341, IMG submission 97057) | Coral microbial communities from Florida Keys, Florida, USA - Orbicella T D metagenome | ecosystem: Host-associated > Invertebrates > Cnidaria > Coral | place: Florida Keys, Florida, USA... | reverse complement strand
TTCTTCCACGGCCTGCGGGACGGGGGTGTGCCCGTCACGACCCGCGAGCTGCTGGACCTGCTGGAGGGTCTGAAGCAGCACGTGGCCTTCGGCAGCATGGACGAGTTCTACTATTTCAGCCGTGCCTGCCTGGTCAAGGACGAGAAATATTTCGACCGCTTCGACAGGGCTTTCGGGCTCCATTTCAAGGAGCTGGAGGCGCTGGATGACATCATCGAGGCGCTGATACCGGACGACTGGCTGCGCAGCGAGTTCATGAAAAACCTGTCCGAGGAGGACAAGGCCAAGATCGAGTCCCTGGGCGGCCTGGAAAAACTCATCGAGGAGTTCAAAAAGCGCCTGGAGGAACAGGAAGAGCGCCACGAGGGCGGCAATAAGTGGATCGGCACGGGCGGCACCTCACCCTTCGGCCAGGAGGGCTACCATCCCGAGGGCATCCGCGTCGGGCCCAACGGCAAGAACAAGAAAGCCGTCAAGGTCTGGGAGAAGCGCGACTACAAGAACCTCGACGACTCCGTGGAGCTAGGCACGCGCAACATCAAGATCGCCATGCGTCGCCTGCGCAAATTTGCGCGCACCGGTGCCGCTGACGAGCTGGACCTGGACGATACCATCAGCTCCACGGCCCGCAACGCCGGCCTGCTGGATATCAAGATGGTTCCGGAGCGGCACAACGCGGTCAAGGTGCTGCTGTTTCTCGACGTGGGCGGTTCCATGGATCCCCACGTGCGAGTCTGCGAAGAACTGTTCTCGGCGGCGCGCACGGAGTTCAAGCACCTCGAGTACTTCTACTTCCACAATTTTCTGTACGAAAGCGTCTGGAAGAACAATATTCGCCGACACAACGAGCGCACACCGCTGCTCGATATCCTGCACAAGTACAGCCACGACTACAAGGTGGTGTTCGTCGGCGACGCCTCCATGTCGCCCTACGAGATCATGCAGCCGGGCGGTTCGGTGGAACACTGGAACGACGAATCCGGCGAGATGTGGATGCGCCGCCTGCGGGAGGTCTACGACAAGGTCATCTGGATCAATCCCGTGCCCGAGGACGACTGGCAGTACACGCAGTCGGTGGCGATCACGCACCAGCTCATGGAGGGGCACATGTATCCGCTGACTTTGAAAGGGCTGGAAGAGGGGATGTCCTACCTCTCCAAGTGACGCCGCAAGGCGTCATCCCCGCGCAGGCGGGGATCCAGGGGTCTTACTACTTCGTGCCTAGAACTTGGGCAAAAACGCCACCAGGCTGGCTGCCACGGCCACGTTCAGTGACTCCACCTGTTCCCGCATCGGGATGAACAGCGACCGGTCGCAGTGACTCGCCACCCGCGGCGAGACCCCCTCACTCTCGTTTCCCACCACGTAGACGCAGAGCGCCCCCGCGCGGTGTTCAAACAGGCTCCCGTCGCCGCCCGAAGCCAGCATGCAAATTTCTGCATTCACCTGTTTCAGGGCGGACAGCGCCTCCGCCAGGTCGTCGCAGGTCAGCACCGGCGCGCGAAACAGGGAGCCCGCGCTGGCCTTGATCACCAGCGGTCCGAGGGCGGCCGTACCTCGCCTGGGCAGCACGATACCGTCGATATTGCCCGCGCAGGCGGAGCGGATGATCATGCCGAGATTCTGTGGATTGGTGACGCCGTCCAGGGCGAGCAGGCGACCGCGGATGGTGTCGCGGTGCGCCTCGATGTAACCCTCGAGCGTGTTGAACGTGGGGCAGAGCACGTCCAGCGCCACCCCCTGGTCCTGGCGTCCGTTGCGCGAGATACGCGACAGCTCCTTGCGGCTGTGCATACGCACAGGCAGGTCGCGCGCAGCGGCGAGGGATCTCATTTCGCCGATGACGCCCCCCTCGCGATTGCTGCTGGCCAGGTGCAACGCGTGACATTGCAGGTTTTCGTTGCGCAGGGTCTCGAGGACGGGGTTGCGTCCGTAGACGGTCAGCAGTCGCGCGCGCAGCGCCCGATCGGGGACAGCGTTGGCGTCTTCAGACATGTGGGCAGCGCCGCCGGATTCAGCTCACGGTTTCCTTGCCGGCGGCGAGGGCGGTGATGCGATCGGCGGATTCCTTCATGCGCGCGGCGATCTCTTCGACTCGCGATCCCAGCATGGGTTTGTCCAGTGAGCCGGCAACGAAGCACATGATCGGCACCTGGCGGTAAACGAACACGGGCACGGCAATGGTACTGACGTCGTAGCGCGCCTTGGGGTCGATGCGATCCAGGTGTACGTGCTCGTCACACAGATCGTGCTGGTACTTGTTCGCTGCGTCTTCCAGGTGGGTGAGGCTCCAGGAGCTGTGTATGCGTTCCAGTTCCGTGCGCAGTTCGCCCTCGGCGCGGGTCTTCAGGGTGACCTCGTAGCCGCGGGCGCGAATGGCGATGAGCGATACGCGAAGCTTCTGGTCGAGCTTCTCGTTGTAGCCGCCGCGGCTCTCGTGGCAGCGTGTGAGCCACGCCTCGAGGTACTTGGCGTCGGAGAACGCGGTGAAACAGGCGGCGACCGGCGCTGTGTTGGGCAGGCGCAGGCCGAGCTGAAACGAGTCGATCATCTCCGAGGCGCGACCGTACAGCGCCAGCAACACCAGGTGCATCTTCGAGCGCCCTGTCACGGCAAAGCCGACCCCCAGCTCGTTCTGCAGGGCCTCCAGCTCCGGCCGCGCGTATTCCAGTACGGGAAATTGGGCAAAGGCCGCATTGCCCGCGGCGATAATTGACGGCCCCAGCCGGTAGGCCTTAGTCTTCGGGTGCTGCACCAGGAAGCCGTAATTGGCCATGGTGGTCAGGATGGCGTGGCAGGTCGCCTTGTTGAGGTTGAGGCGCCGCGTCATTTCCGTCAGTCCGAAAGCCTGGTGCGGATTGGCCATCAGCAGGTCCAGGATAGCCAGCGCCCTGGCTGTCGGTTGGGAAAATAGCGCCACTGCTTACACTCCGGGAAATTTCTTGTTGTGCTCGGGGAGCACAGCTTACCAGTATTATCGAAAAAGTAGTTCAGTATATTGTACTTGGTGCGCCATGTTAATGCCTGGCCGGGGGCCGGTTCAAGCCCGCGGGGGAGAAGCGTATGCAAGCGTTGAAGCTCTACGGCACCAGTGCCTGTCACCTGTGCGACTTGGCCGAGGAGCTGCTGCTCGAGACACTCGGGGGCAGGAAAGAAGCCTTCGAGAAAGTGGACATCAGCGAGTCGGACGCGCTCTTCGAACGCTATGGGCTGACGATCCCGGTGCTGGCGCACCCCGACGGCCGGGAGCTGCAGTGGCCCTTCGACAGGGAGAGGCTGGTCGCGTTTCTCGACGCCTGAGGAGCCGGCCCCCGCTACCTGCCGACCCGCACGGCCAGGACATCGCAGCTTGCCCCGTGCAGGACGCCGTTGGCGGTGGAACCCATCAGGAGAGCGAGGCCGTAACGGCCGTGACTGCCCACCACGATCAGGTCCGCGCCCAGTTCCTCCGCCTTGGCGTGAATCTCCACCTCCGGCTTCCCCAGTACGATGTACTGGCGGTCCGCGCCCACGCCGCTGGTTTCGGCAAAGCGCGTGAGCTGGGCGGTGGCCTGTTGGTGAATCTCGTCCTGGATGCCGGAAAAATCCATGGGAATGTCGCCACCGTAGGCGAAACTGAGTGGCTCGATCACGTGGATCAGGTGCAACTCTGCCGCGTTGTTGCCCGCGACGGCCACGCCCCGCTGGAGAACCTGGGCTGACTCCTCACTGAGGTCAATGGCGACGAGAACCTTGCTGTACTGTGACATGTGCGTCTCCGGGATGAGTGGGGACCGCACACCTTTATAGCATAGAATGTCGACTCGTAGACGATTCCCTCGAGGCCTGCGCCGGCTATCGCCGCGGAGATTGACATGGAGCAATGGGCGGCCAAATGACATACCTGATCATCGCACTGGTCGTCGGCCTCGCGCTCGCACCCCTGCTGCGTTTCCTGCCGAGCCGTCGCCAGCGGGAGCTGGCGGCGCTCAGGGAGTGCGCTGCCCTGGGCGGCCTGTTCGTCGAGTTCCGCCAGGTGCCGGGTATTGAGCGCCTGCCGGGCGTGGCAGCGGGGAACCTGATCTACTACGGATTGCGCCTGCCGGCGGCCGCCTCCGGTCGTGTCGAGCGCGCTGCCTGGGTGTTCGACGACGCGGCCTGGCGCCCCGTCGGCGGTCGCACCGTGACTCCCGGGGCGTTGTCCGAACTGCCCGCGACAGTGCGCGCTGCGAGTGTCGATTCGGGGAGTTGCGGGGTCTACTGGACCGAGGACGGGGGGGAGCAGGAGGTGGCTGAAATTCGCTCCGCGCTGGTAGCCTGGTCCGCCGCACTGACTCCCTAGTGGCGCCCGATTTTTCTTGACCCGGGGGAAATAGCGACTTATATATGCCCCTTTTTTCGCCCCTGCCCCCGGACAGGGGACTGTTTGCGCGCGACAGGAGTCTATGGGCAAGTCACTAGTCATCGTCGAATCACCCGCCAAGGCCAAGACCATCAACCGGTACCTCGGCAAGGATTTCGTGGTCAAGTCGAGCGTGGGACATATCCGCGACCTGCCCACATCCGGCAGCGGCACCGCCAAGGTCGACCCCAAGGCGCGCGCGGCGCAGGCCGCCAAGACGCGCAAGATGAGCCCCGCAAAGAAGGCGGCCCACAAGAAGAAAAAGGCCCGGGAGCAACTGGTGCGGCGCATGGGCATCGACCCGGACAAGGGCTGGAAAGCCGATTACCAGGTCCTGCCGGGGAAGGAGAAGGTGGTCAACGAGCTGAAAAAGATCGCCGAGGGCTCCGACGCAGTCTTCCTCGCCACCGACCTCGACCGGGAGGGGGAGGCCATCGCCTGGCACCTCAAGGAGGCCATCGGCGGCGACAGCAAACGCTACAAGCGCGTCGTGTTCAACGAAATCACCCGCAAGGCGATCACCGAAGCGTTCGAGCACCCGACCGACCTGGACATGGACCGGGTGAACGCGCAACAGGCGCGACGCTTCCTCGACCGCGTCGTCGGTTACATGGTCTCGCCGCTGCTGTGGGCGAAGGTGGCCCGCGGGCTATCGGCGGGCAGGGTGCAGTCCGTCGCGGTGCGCCTCATCGTCGAGCGCGAGCGGGAGATCCGAGCGTTCGTCCCGGAGGAGTACTGGGAAGTCCACGCCAATCTCGCCACGGGCCAGGGCGAGGAGATCCGCTTCCAGGTCAAGAAGCACGCCGGCGAGGAGTTTCGTCCCGGGGACGAAGCGTCCGCCATGGCCGCCGTCGGAGAACTGGAAGCCCGCGACTACGTGGTCAGCGACCGCGAGGACAAGCCGACGCGTTCCAAGGCGCCGGCACCGTTCATCACCTCGACGCTGCAGCAGGCCGCCAGCACGCGGCTGGGATTCAGCGTCAAGAAGACCATGATGCTTGCCCAGCGACTCTACGAGGCGGGCTACATCACTTACATGCGAACCGACTCGACCAACCTCAGCGCGGAGGCGGTGAACGCCTGCCGCGAGTACATCGGCGACAATTTCCCGCCGGCGTACCTGCCGGAAAAGCCGCGCCTGTTCTCCTCCAAGGAGGGCGCCCAGGAGGCCCACGAGGCCATACGCCCCTCGGACGTCAACGTACCGCAGACGGCGCTGAAGGGCATGGAGCGTGACGCGGAACGCCTCTATGAACTCATCTGGCGCCAATTCGTCGCGTGCCAGATGCCCAACGCGGAGTACGTCTCGACGAAAGTCACCGTGAAAGCGGGCGACTACCGCCTCAACGCCAGGGGCCGGATTGTGAAATTCGACGGCTACACCCGGGTCCAGCCCCCGGCGGGCCGCAAGGCGGAGGACGCCGTGCTGCCCGACCTGAAGCAGGGTGACCCGCTCACCCTGCGCGGCCTGGAGCCCGCCCAGCACTTCACCAAGCCGGCGCCGCGCTACGGCGAGGCGAGCCTGGTGCGCGAGCTGGAGAAGCGCGGCATCGGGCGCCCCTCCACCTACGCGTCGATCATCTCCACGATCCAGGACCGGGGCTACGTGCGCCTGGAGAACAAACGCTTCTACGCGGAGAAGATGGGCGATATCGTGACCCAGCGCCTGCAGTCGAGTTTCAGCGACCTGCTGGACTACGGCTTTACCGCGAACATGGAGGAGCACCTGGACGAAGTCGCCCAGGGCAATCTCGAGTGGCACGAGCTGCTCGACCGTTTCTACGCGGAATTCAGCGGCCTGCTCGAGAAGGCGGGGGAGCCCGAGCCCGACGGCATGCAGCCCAACCAGCCGACCATGACCGACATTGACTGCAGCAACTGCGGCCGTCCCATGCAGGTACGCACCGCCAGCACCGGGGTCTTCCTCGGTTGCTCGGGCTACGGCCTGCCGCCGAAGGAGCGCTGCAAGAACACTGTCAACCTGACCCCGGGCGAGGAGGCGATCCGCGAGGACGCCGACGACGAGGCGGAGTCCAGGCTGCTGCGCACCAAGCACCGCTGCCCCCTCTGCGGCACAGCCATGGACAGCTACCTGATCGACGAGGAGCGCAAGCTCCACGTTTGCGGCAACAATCCCGACTGTCCGGGCTTCGAGGTGGAGCACGGCAAGTTCAAGATTCGCGGTTACGAGGGGCCCACCCTGGAGTGCGACAAGTGCGGCGCGGAAATGCAGCTCAAGAGCGGGCGTTTCGGCAAGTACTTCGGCTGTACGAACGAGGCCTGCAAGAACACGCGCAAGCTGTTGCGCAACGGCGAGGCCGCGCCGCCCAAGATGGATCCGGTGCCGATGCCCGAGCTGGTCTGCCAGAAAGTGGAGGACACCTACGTGCTGCGCGACGGCGCAGCGGGCCTGTTCCTCGCCGCCAGCCAGTTTCCGCGCAATCGCGAGACCCGCGCGCCGTTCGTCTCAGAGCTGCTGCCGCACCAGGCGGAAATCGATCCCAAGTACAGCTTCCTGTTCAGCGCGCCGGTGGAGGATCCGGATGGCAACCCCGCCCAGGTGCGCTTTAGTCGCAAGACGAAGGAACAGTACGTTATGACGGAAAAGGACGGCAAGGCGACAGGCTGGAAAGCCTGGTACCGCAACGGCGCCTGGGAAGAGGAGCGCTCCAGGGGACGCAGCAGCGGCGGTCGCAAGTCCAGGGGCGCCGGCGCCCGGAAATCCTGATGGGTTCGGCCAGGGCCAACGCCAACCAGGCGCTGTACCTGGCGAAGATCGTCCTCGCGGCCTGGCGCGACGCCCGCGACGCCGGTGACATTCCCCCCGCGACCCTCGCGTCCGCATTCCGCCCCCCCGTCCGCGGCCACCTGCTGGAGGCCTACGGCTGGTTCCTCCTGGAAATCATGGGGGAGGAACTGCCCCCCGACGGGACCGTACCCGCCGGCGTCGCCGACCTGCCCGAGCGGCCGGCCGGCAAGGCCGAGTCGGGCGAGCTGCGCGAGTTTCGGCAGATGGAAGCGGAGGGCTGGCTGCACGGTCTGCTGGCGCCGCCGGGTGCGGCTGTCCAACACCGCGGGGGCCGGGACAGTCTCGCCGTGGAAGTCCCCGCGCAGGCGGACCTGGCTGACGCGGCGGACTGGGCCGAACGGCTGGAAGCGCTGTTCGGGCGCATGCGCGACTCGCTGGACGAATACTAGACAATGCGTTAATCGACCCGCTGCTGGGCCCGCCACCCGGCCGGGCACGCGCGATCACACCAAACACGGCTCCCCTGCATCCGGGTTCCCGGGGCGCGGTGGCGCCCGCGGCGGGGCTGCTGTTAGAATGGAGCGGCAGTTCCGATATACAGAGGTTTAGTGAGTGTCTGCATCCCTGATGGAAATCGTCGACCTGGGCAATGGAGAGATCGTTCTACAGCGCGCAGATGACGATTCCGAACCGCTCGTCACTATCCAATTTTCCGAAGAGGCCAGGGTCTACCTGATGGACCACGGGCTGGAAGTCGCCAAGGCGATGATCCAGGCCGGCATCCAGGCGGCCGCGACCATCGCGGAAGAAGCGGAAGTAGAGGTTGAAGCGGACGTTGTCGACGAGGGCCCGCGAGTCCTCCACTGACAGCGTTACAACGGCTCGCCAGGAGCCGGGTGGTAAAGCTTGGGTCGCGTCAGGCGCCGCGGCGCAGGACGCCGACGCTCAGGCCCTCGATGGCGAACTCCTGTTCGCGCAGGTCCACCTCGATCGGGCTGTAATCCTCGTTTTCCGGCAGCAGCTGCAGGCGGTACTTTTCCCGCCCGCGACGCAGTCGCTTCACGGTCACCTCGTCCTCGATCCTCGCCACCACGATATCCCCGTTGCTCGCCGTCGGTGTGCTGTGCACCGCCAGCAGGTCGCCGTCGAGAATGCCGATGTCGATCATGCTGTCACCGTGCACGGTGAGGAAGTAGTCCGCCCGCGGCCGGAAGAAGCTGGGGGGCAGGTCGCAGTAGTCCTCGATGTGCTCCTGGGCCAGGATCGGGCTGCCCGCCGCCACGCGGCCCACAATCGGTATACCGGCGCTGTCCGGCAGCCGGATCCCGCGCGAGGCGCCCGGGATGATCTCGATGGCGCCCTTGCGCGCCAGCGCCTTGAGGTGCTCCTCCGCGGCGTTGGCGGAGCGAAATCCCAGTTCCCCGGCGATGTCCGCCCGGGTCGGCGGGAAGCCTGTCTCTTCGATATGTCGGCGGACCAGGTCCAGGACCTGCTGCTGACGCTGGGTGAGCTTTTCCATCGCGGGCGCCCCCTGTATCGGGTTCTGTGTATTTATACAGTTGCTGTGATTATATACAGTATGTGCGCGAACGTAAACGGGTTCTTCCCCGCGCGCCGGCCTGTGACCCGGATCACTCACGGGCGCCCCCGCCGCGCTGATATACTGGCCGGGATATCGTGCGGAAGGGAAGGTGGGAGATGCCAAACAAGGCAGTCGGCATGGTCGCCGTCGTGGCGGTTGTTTTGCTCGCGGTGTTCGGGCTGCGCTTCGTGCTCGAAAAACGCACGGAGGCGACGGCCGCGAAAGTGTACGAGGAGATCGCCGCGGAGGCGGAGTCACGCAGTCCCGGCGCGACAGGTTCCCGTGCCTCCGAGGCCTTCCAGCAGGTGGCCGTGGAGCGAACCTCCGAACTGATCGCGTCGCGGGAAACGGACGAGGCGAGGCGCAAGGCCGCGATGGAAACTTTCGCGGGCTTTTTCTACCTCAACGTCGTGACCCGTCCCGCCTATTGCCTGCGCCACGGCGAACAGATTCCCCGGTTTGTCGAGGCGTTCACCGCTGTGCATGTCGAAGAGCTCACCATCCTCTCCGAGAACGGCGTGGACCTTAACGCGCGTTTTAACGACCCGCACTTCACGCGGGCGCTGGACAAGGTGGCGTGGCCCACGATCGAGACGGATATGAACAGTATCCAGCAGGAGCACCGCATCTCGGCGGCGCAGGCGTGCCAGCTCGTCAACCAGACGGCGGCGGAACTCGCACCGCGTGTGCACGTGTCGGCGGTCCAGCCCCAGGTCTACGAGGCCCTGCGCTACTAGCCTCTTATAGCCGTTTCGTGCCGGGCAGGTGGGCGGGAAACGCCCGGGCGGATCAGTAGTCCTCGACGCCGTACATGGCGTCGGGCTCGATGGAGTTGAGGGGGCTGGCCCAGTCCTCGGGGTGAATCGGCAGGTCCGGGTCGAGCATGTCGTCGTCGTCGAGTTCGAAGGCCGCGCGCCAGTCCTCAGGCGGCTCCACCTGTACCAGCACCATCTCGCGCCAGGCGTCCAGGTCGTACTCGGCGACCTCCCCGTCGAGGTACTGGGTCTCGATGGTCAGGCTGGACGGATCCCAGTCCACGACTTCGAACAGCGCGCGGCTCTGCAAATCCTTGTACCAGGCACCGATCAATGGACTCAACATTTTCATTTGCCTGTACCCGATGCTTTGCTTTAATGCACCCTCTGTGAAGAACATATCACGCTGGCAAGTCGTGTCCACTGTGCGAAACAGGCATAACCAGCCGGCTCCAAATTACCCGCTGCCGGGAGCTAATTATCTTTTTGAAAGAGATCAGTTGTTTGCGCGGGCTTTCAAGAGTTGACTTCGGTACCGGCGTCTCTTTATATAGCCGAACCACCCGGAGCCTACTGACCGACATAAGTAAATTGTCTAAAAACCATCGAATCTTTGTTGACGGGCGCCAATTGCCGCAAGCCGGTGGGCCGTGGAAGAGGTAATCGAGCGCATCGGGCAGAGCCTGGGTATCTCCGACCAGGTCACCCAGCTGGTGCTCCTGCTTGTGGCGGGGGGGCTGGCGCACCTGCTCCTGGGTGTGGTGGTGGCGCGCCTGCACAAGGTGGCCCAAAGCAGCGCCCAGCGCTGGGACGACATTTTCCTGTCCGCGCTGGAGCGGCCCGCGCGCTTCGCGCTGTGGGTGCTGGTCGCCTACGCGGCACTGCAGATCTATCCGCTGGCGCCCGTGCTCCAGGCGCGCACCCTGCAGGCGGCGGACACCGGGATCGTCCTCGTCCTGGCCTGGTTCCTGCACCGCCTGATCAAGGGGGTGGAGCAGGAGTTGTTGTCCCCGGCCAGGGGAACAGTCTCCTCGGCGGATCGCGCTACCGTGCGCGCCACGACGAAACTCGCGCGCATCGCCATGTGGGTGGTCGCGGCCCTGATGGTGCTGCAGAGCGTGGGGGTCAGTATCGAGGGACTGCTCGCGTTCGGGGGTATCGGCGGCATCGCGGTCGGATTCGCCGCGAAGGACCTGCTGGCCAACTTTTTCGGCGGGCTCAGTATCTACCTCGATCGCCCCTTTACCATCGGCGACTGGATTCGGTCCCCGGACAGGGAGATCGAGGGCACCGTGGAGAGTATCGGCTGGCGCCTCACCGTCATCCGCACCTTCGACCAGCGCCCGCTCTACGTACCGAACGCGGTGTTCAGCCAGATCGCCGTCGAGAACCCGACGCGTATGCACAACCGCCGCATTTACGAGACCATCGGGCTGCGCTACGAGGACGCCGGGAAGGTCGCGAAGATCGTCGATGAGGTGCGCGACATGCTGGAGAACCACGAGGCCATCGACCACTCGCGCACCCTGATCGTCAATTTCGTTTCCTTCGGCGCGTCCTCCCTGGACTTCTTCGTCTACACCTTCACGCGCACCACGGTCTGGGTGGACTTCCACAAGATCAAGGAGGAAATCCTGCTGGAAATTCTCGGCATCATCCACGCCAACGGCGCCGACGTGGCCTTTCCCACCCGCACGCTGCACCTTGAGGGGATGGGTCCGGAGCCCGGCGCGTGACCCCGCTCGCCATCATCGGCGGTACGGGGCTGGACGAGCTCGACGGCCTGGAGATCGTCGCCGAGCACGCGCCGGACACCCCCTACGGCGCTGTTTCCCGACCGGTGCAGGAGGGCAGGCTCGGCCGCAACACCGTGTACTTCCTGCAGCGCCACGGCAGCCCGGGCGCAATCCCGCCCCACCTGATCAACTACCGCGCGAATATCTGGGCGCTGCATGCGCTCGGCGTGCGCGAGATCGTGGCCGTCAATGCCGTCGGCGGCATAGCACCGGCCATGCGGCCGGGGCAACTGCTGATCCCGGACCAGGTCATCGACTACACCTGGGGCCGCGAGCACACCTTCGACGACGGCAGTTCGGGCGCACTGATGCACATCGACTTCACCGAACCCTACGACCGCACCCTGCGCATGGCCCTCGTGGAAGCAGCGACGGGTGCGCGCATCGCCCACGAGTCCTCGGGTGTGCACGGCGTCACCCAGGGCCCGCGGCTGGAGACCGCGGGGGAAGTCCAGCGCATGGCCCGCGACGGTTGCGACGTGGTCGGCATGACCGGCATGCCCGAGGCGTCGCTGGCGCGCGAGATGGGGGTGGCCTACGCCAGCGTGTGCATGGTGGTGAACCCCGCCGCGGGGCTGGGCGAGCTGCCGCTGACGCTGGAGATGATGGGACAGATTCTCCTGCGGGAGGCGGCGGTGGTGCGCGAACTGCTACAGGCGTTCCTGGACGCGCGCTAGGGCTGAACGGCAACCGCGGGCCCCGTCTCCGCCGCGGCGAAGTCCCACAGATCCTCCTCCGTGAGCGGCGTCAGCTTGGCGATCACCCCGAGCATCGGGTGATCGATGTAGTGCACTTCGTTGCTGCGCATGCGCCGTTTCTGCTGTTGCAGCACCGCGTGGCGCCAGGGGTAAACCGGCCCCGCCCCGTCTTCTGCGACCACGTCTTCCACGCTTTCGCTGCCGGCGCCTGCCGGAACGTCGGGCGCGGTCGACTCGGTGTCCGCCAGCGGTGGCGGCGGCTCCGTGACGATGACCGACGGCGGCCCGAGAGGGGCGGGGGGCATGCGCCACTCACCGGGGAGATACTCGCCGCGGGTGTTCAGCCAGAGGTTGGTCTCCAGGTGCAGGTAGCGCGACAGGTACAGGCGCACACTGCCCTGCAGCTCCGGCCAGGTGCCGCTGTCGCCCGAGCGGTCGAGCACGATGGGCAGCTCCCGGGATGCCTCGCCCACGGGTTGCAACCAGGTCTCGTGAAACAGCATCCGGTAGCCTCCGCGGCGCTCCATGTAGGCGGCCTTGCCGCGAAACTCCAGCAGCGATCGCGGCAGCACCAGGAAGGGAGTGGGCAGCGGGGGCGCACCGGTTTCCAGCGCCCCCGGTGCAGCGGCGTCGAGCCCGGTGGCCGGTGCGGCAGTCCCGGTGTCCGGGTTCGCAAGCGGTTCCTGCGGCAGCGGGGGCAGGGCGGTCGGGTCCGGTAACTCGAAAAGCTGGCGGCCGAACTCGTCGACCTCGCCCGCCATGCCGTAGCGCGCGTTGTTGTTCTCGATGGCCGCCGTACGCAGCAGGAAGCGGGCGGCGCCCGGGTATTCGAGCCGGGGAATCGGCGCCCATTGCTCGGCCCCGGCGCCACCGGGCTGGGCGAACACCAGCAGCTCGACCCGGTACCAGCGCTCGGCGTTGGCCGGACCGTGCCAGAGCAGCAGCACACAGGCCAGCAGTACCCAGCGGGCCGCCGGGCGTTCAGGCATGGGCGGCGTCCCCGGCGGGTTCGGCCGCCAGGCGGTCCAGCAGCGCCTCCAGCCAGGCCTGTCGTTCGCGGTTGTCGGGGAGATCTTGTTCAAAGCGCAAGCGGGTTGCTCCGGCCAGCCTGTACACGCGGGGGTCGGACTGCACCAGCTGCACCAGGTTGAGGGGGTTGACCGGTGTCGTCTCCTGGAAATCGATACTACCACCGCCCGGACCGGCGTCGATAGTGCGGATGCCCAGCTGTTGGGCCCGCAGGCGCAGGCCCGAGACGCGGAACAGGTTGTCCACCTGGGCGGGCAATAACCCGAAGCGATCGATCATCTCCACCCGCAGCTGGCGCAGCGCCTCGTCGTCGGTCGCCGCGGCGATGCGCTTGTAGAGTATCAGGCGGCCGTTGACGTCGGGCAGGTAGTCGTCGGGGATCAGCGCAGGCATGTGCAGGTTCACTTCCGTGCCCTGTTCCAGCGGTGCGTCGGCGTCGGGTATGTCGCCCCGGCGCAGCGCGTCGACCGCGCGCTGCAGCATGTCCATGTACATGCCGAAACCCACACTCTGGATCTGGCCGCTCTGTTCCTCGCCGAGCAGTTCGCCGGCGCCGCGAATCTCCAGGTCGTGGGTTGCGAGGAGGTAGCCGGCCCCCAGGTCGCCGGCGGACTCGATCGCCTCCAGGCGCTTGACGGCGTCGGCGGTGATGGCGGAGCGGGGTGGGGTCAGCAGGTAGGCGTAGGCCTGGTGGTGGGAGCGGCCGACCCGCCCGCGGAGCTGGTGCAGCTGCGCCAGGCCGAACTTGTCCGCGCGCTCGATGACAATGGTGTTGGCGTTGGGGATGTCGATACCCGTCTCGATGATCGTCGTGCACAGCAGGATGTGGTGCCGCTGGTGGTAGAAGTCGGACATGACGCGCTCGAGGTTGTTTTCGCGCATCTGCCCGTGGGCGACCGCGATGCTCAGGTCCGGGAGCAGTTCGCGCAACTTGCGCGCCGTCTCCTCGATGGTTTTTACCTCGTTGTGCAGGTAGTAGACCTGGCCGCCGCGCAGGGTCTCGCGCAGCACCGCCTCCTTGACCAGGGCGACATTGTGTTCGCGCACGAATGTGCGGATGGACAGCCGCCGCGCCGGCGGCGTGGCGATAATGGACAGGTCGCGCATGCCGCCGAGGGCCATGTTCAGGGTGCGCGGAATCGGCGTCGCCGTCAGCGTGAGAATATCCACCGCGGTGCGCAGGGCCTTGATGGCCTCCTTCTGCTTGACGCCGAAGCGGTGCTCCTCGTCGATGATCAGCAGGCCCAGGTCGTCGAACCGGAAACTGGACTGCAACAGCTTGTGGGTACCGATCAGGATGTCGATCTCGCCCGCGGCGGCGCGCTTCACGATCGCCTGCGACTCCGCGCCGCTGCGGAAGCGCGAGACGACCTCGACGTTGACGGGCCAGTCGGCGAAGCGGTCGCAGAAGGTGTTGTAGTGCTGCTGGGCCAGCAGCGTGGTGGGCACCAGTATCGCGACCTGGCGGCCCGCGCGGCAGGCGACGAAGGCCGCACGCAGGGCCACCTCGGTCTTGCCGAAGCCGACATCGCCGCAGACCAGGCGGTCCATGACGCGCCCGCTTTCCATGTCGGCCAGCACCGCCGCGATGGCGTCGGACTGGTCCGGGGTCTCCTCGAAGGGAAAGGCCGCGCAGAAGCGCTCGTAGTCCGCGTCCTCCCGCGGAAAAGCGAAGCCCTCCCGGGCCTCGCGCCGGGCGTAGACCTCCAGCAGTTCCGAGGCGACATCCCGGGCCTTCTCCGCGGCGCGGCGCCGCGCCTTCTCCCACTGCTCCGACCCCAGCCGGTGCAGCGGCGCTCGCTCCGGGTCGCTGCCGCCGTAGCGGCCGACCAGGTGCAGGGAGGCCACCGGTACATACAGGCGCGCGCCCTCGGCGTACTGCAGCGTCAGGAACTCCGTCTGTTGCCCGTCCACCTCGAGCATCTGCAGGCCCTCGTAACGCCCCACGCCGTGCTCCAGGTGGACCACCGGGACACCGGGACGCAGTTCCGTCAGGTCGCGAAACGCGGTGGCGGCAGCGCTCTCGGCGGTGTCTCGCCGCCGGCGGCGCTGGGCCACCCGCTCGCCGAACAGCTGCGCCTCGCACACCAGTGTGGGCTCTCCCGGGCCGCAGTAGAGCCCGCGGTCGATCGGCGCGGTGGCGATGGCGAAATCCAGCCCCGAGGCAAGGAAGTCGTCCCAGTTCTTAACGGGGTCGGGATGCAGGTCCCGCTCGGCGAGGGATTCCAGCAGGATTTCGCGACGCCCGGCGGACTCGGCGCAGAGCAGTACGGGCCCGCCGTGCGCGGCGATAAATTCCCTGAGGTTGTCCACCGGCGGACCCCCGGAGAGTTGCGGCGGCGGCTGTACGGGAGTCTCCACGTGGATTGCGGCATCGGGGTTGTGGCGCAGTTCAAGCACGGCGAATTCGCCCAGGTCCCGGTACAGTTCCTCCACCGGCAGGAAGCACCGGGCGGGAGGCAGCAGGGGTCGGCGCGGGTCGATCCCGTACTCCTCGAAGCGCGTGCCGACCTCGTCCCAGAAGTGTTGCGCGGCCTCGTGGTGGTTACCCGTCGCCACGATCGCCGCGTTGTCCGGCAGGTAGTCGAACAGCGTGGCGCACTGCTCGAAGAACAGCGGCAGGTAGTATTCGCAACCCCCGGGGCTGCGCCTGGCGCTGACCTCCGTAAACGTGGGGCACAGGTCCGGGTCGCCTTCGAAGGTCTCGTACCAGTTCATCTTGAAGCGCTCGACGGCGCGCGGTTCCAGCGGGTACTCCCTGGCGGGCAGCAGTTCGATCGACCGGACCTTGTCCACGGTGCGCTGCGTCTCCGGGTCGAAGGTGCGCAGCGTGTCGACCTCGTCATCCAGCAGGTCGATACGGAACGGCAGTCGGCTGCCCATGGGGTACAGGTCCAGCAGGTTGCCGCGCAGGGCGAACTCCCCGTGCTCGTAGACGGTCTCCACGTTGGTGTAGCCGTTGCGCAGCAGGTTCTGCCGGAAGCGCGCCGGGTCCAGGGTCTGGCCGGTCTCCAGGACGAGGCTGTTGCCGGCGACGTAGTCCGTGGGCGGCAGCCGGTGCATCAGCGTCGGAACCGGCACCAGGAGTATGCCGCGGTCCAGCCCCGGCAGGCTGTACAGCGCGGCGAGCCGGTCCGAGATGATGTCCTGGTGCGGGGAGAAATTATCGTAGGGCAGTGTCTCCCGGTCCGGGAAGCCCAGGATCGGCGTGTCCCCGTCGAGGAAGAAGGGCAGTTCCCGCTCCAGGGCCAGGGCCGTGCCGGTGTCCGGGGTGATTACCAGCAGCAGGCGGTCGGCGCGGGCGAGTTCGGCGATACAGCGCGCGTCGGCGCTGCCGCTGAACGGTCCCATCCCCGTGCGCGTGCCCGGTCGGCCCGGCCAGGGGGTGTTTGCGAGCAGCGAGCTGAACATCGGTTGGGGGGTCCCGGGTGCCGTGGGGTGGACAGGAGCCGCGCATTATAGCGAAGCCCGCAGCCCGCGCCAGCGGGCCCGAAGCGGCTTGCGCCGCCCTGACCATCGGATGATAATACGCGCCCCGACGACCGTTGGCACAAACACTATAAAAAGGAAGACAAAGGGTAAACACAGTGAACGACCGCAAACGAGAGCGACCAGCCGATTACTTCAAGGACTGGAAGGAGCGCGAGGCCCTGGCCGAGGGCATGATCCCCATGGTCGGCCGCCTGTCGCGCGAGAAGAGCGTCAAGTGCTATATCTACGGCAAGTCGCTCGTCAACCGCTCCGTGCTCGAGATCATGAAGGACCACCGCTACGTGCGGCAGGTCGAGGCCAACGAGCTCTCCGAGTTCGAGACCTTCCCGATCATCAGCCACCTCAGCCAGATGGACCTGGGCCCGGCGCATATCGACGTCGGCCGCCTGGCGGTCCGTTACTACGACCAGGGCGCGGGTGAGGGGCTCAGCGTCGAGCAGTACACCGAGCGCGAACTGGAATCCCTGGTGGGCGCCCAACACAAGCCCGTCGAGAAGCCGCGCGACGTGGTGCTGTACGGCTTCGGCCGCATCGGCCGTCTCATGGCGCGCATCCTGATAGAGAAGACCGACGGCGGCGACTGTCTGCGCCTGCGGGCCATCGTGGTGCGCCGCGGCAAGGCCCCCAACGACCTGGTCAAGCGGGCCAGCCTGCTGCGCCGCGACTCCGTGCACGGCGCCTTCGACGGCACCATCCGCGTGGACGAGGAGCGCGAGTCCTTCGTGGCCAACGGCAACGAGATCAAGGTGATCTACGCCAACTCGCCCGACGAGATCGACTACACCGAGTACGGTATCGAGGATGCCATTGTCATCGACAACACCGGCGTCTGGCGCGACGAGGACGGCCTCGCCCAGCACCTCAAGAGCAAGGGGGCCGCCAAGGTCATCCTGACCGCGCCGGGCAAGGGCAACCTGAAAAACGTGGTGGCCGGCATCAACAACGACATCATCCAGGAGAGCGATACGATCATCTCGGCGGCGTCCTGCACCACCAACGCCATCGCGCCGCCGCTGAAGGCCATGGACGACGAGTACAGCATCGTTGCCGGCCACGTCGAGACCGTGCACGCCTACACCAACGACCAGAACCTGATCGACAACTACCACAAGGCCTCCCGGCGCGGCCGCAGTGCGCCCCTCAACATGGTGCTGACCGAGACCGGCGCCGCCAGCGCGGTGGGCAAGGTCCTGCCCCAGCTGCTCGGCAAGCTGACCGGCAACGCGATCCGTGTGCCCACG
>Ga0126341_1000104_pt1 | contig 17921 bp, 14 predicted proteins | sample OrbTmetagenome_FD_97057 | JGI IMG/M metagenome (GOLD analysis project Ga0126341, IMG submission 97057) | Coral microbial communities from Florida Keys, Florida, USA - Orbicella T D metagenome | ecosystem: Host-associated > Invertebrates > Cnidaria > Coral | place: Florida Keys, Florida, USA... | reverse complement strand
GCGGTCCAGGACGTACGTTGCTGCGATCCAGTTCTATATGACAGTCAGTAGCGCGGGGCTGGCACCTTGCTAAAGACCGCTAGCGGGGTTTATGCCGCCAGAGCGTAGTTGTCGTCGTTGGCAACTATCGTTTTACAGCTTTGGATTAACGTGATTCGCTGCCATCACGGCATGCACCAGAAGGCTTCGTTACCGTCGTCGAATCCAAATCGCCCCCGTATGGTGGGACCAATTGTACAGGAAACGGGCGGTGTCTGCCGCCGGCCGGAACTAGGGCCTGCAAAACCCGCAAAAAGCACAAAAAAAGGCCCGCTCGGGGCGGGCCTCTTCGGTATGGATTGTAGGGTTTACCCGCGCCGGCGCGACCACCCCAGCCCCGCCAGCGCAAGGCCGAAGAGCGCCAGTGTGGCCGGGACAGGCACGCGGCCATCGGTGGTGGTCAGGTAGAACGCCTGTTCATCATTAGCAGCCAGCCAGTCTCCGTCCGGGGAATTGCGCCACTGGGCGTTGCCGGCATCGTCATTCGACGTGGCCCAGTACCAGAAGTCGCCGTTGTCGGCGGCCGTATTGTTCTCGATCTCGAGCCAGTAAGTGGTATTGGCCGCCAGTGCGATGGGGTCGATGTCCAGCCAGTACTCGTACAGGTTGAACTGGTCGAGAACCAGCAGGCCCGTATCCATAGCCGTCGCCGCGTTGCCCACCGGGATCACGTACAGCGGGTCGTTGGACGGGTCGTCGCCGTAGATACGGAGGGTGAAGTCATCCGGTGCGTCGCGGGTATTGTCAAAGGCATAAACGCCCCACCAGTGAATGTCCGCCAGCAGCGTATTCCCCGCCGTGAGGGAAAAGTCGTCGATGACATAGTTCGGGAACGTGGCATCCGACGCCCGCGCGTTACTGAGATCGGGCGCACCGTTGTCGAAGATGATCGGGCCCGCGCCGGCCTGCCCCGAAAAGGCGAGACCGGCGGCGAGGGCGGCGGTGCCGAGAAGCGTTTTGATACTCATGCTGGTACTCCGGTTTGAAGCTGCCCTAAGAGACTCATAAGAAAGAGGCAATATTTATGCCGATGCTTATAAATCAATGACTTGGGGGAGTGGGCCGGGATAGGAAGCGAGGGATTGTAAAGCGGGCTGACGCCGCATCCGGGCACCCGGGTGGCGGCGCCTCAGGGGCACACCATCTCGGACTCCGCCGCCTGCGGGTTTTTCTTGCACATCTCGTCATCAATCAGCTTGCGCAGCGACTTGCAGGGGTTGTCGCTGGCCAGCGCCCGTTTCACCACGCTCTCGCCCACGATCGACAGGCCCCCGGTCATGAACGCCGCGGCGCCGCGCCAGATAATGCCGGTGGTATTGGGCACGATACCCGGGTCGCTGAGGCTCCCCCGCACCTGGATGGTGTTGGAAAAAACGCTGCCCACGGAGATACCCACCCCCTCCCGCGAACGCGAGTCGAAGCTGAGCTGTAGTCTCTCCCTGCGCAGGTCGACCTCCAGGCGCCCGATCAGGTTGGCGCTGTTGGTGCGCGCGGCGAAGCCCAGGGGCGTCGCTACGATGCCGTCTTCCGCGAGGAACACGGTCACCCCGCAGTCCAGGCTCGGCAGGCGTTTGTCGATGCCGGGAATGAGCCGGCGGAACACGGTGGTGGCGATGTCCGCCGTGAGGAGGGAGGAATTGACGTAGTCGAAGGGCCCCTTGCCGAGTTCCAGGTAAAAGAGGCCCGACACGCTCGCCGCCAGCGCCGCGGTGCTGTTGCCGCTGGCCTCGATGTCCAGGTACCCGGAGCGCGGATAGGTCTCGCCGCCGGACAGCCCGCGTATATCGCGGAAGGTGCTGTTCACCTTCGCGGTCGCGGGGGTCGCGCCGGCATCCAGTACCAGGGCGAAGTCTCCGCTGCCCTGGTTCATGTGTTCCGAGTGCAGCTTGAGATCGAGCACCCCGTCGGCGAGGTGCGCAGTCACCGACAGGTCGTCAACCTTCAGCACCTTGCTCACCAGCGAATCCACCTGACCGTCCAGGTCCATGCTGACCTCGGTCAGCGTCTCCAGCGGCAGGGGCTCGGTGCTGAATATCTTGTTTTTGGCCGGCCCGCTGTCCTGCTGCCCGGAATCGGCGAGCATGCGCACGGGGGTCATCAGTAAGTCGCCCACGAAGCCGGCGCTGGTGCGCGCGGCCTGGCGCAGGCTGGTACCACTGCTATCGGTCTGCGTCGTGTCGTCCTTCTCGTAGGCGTCCTCCCAGGGCAGCAGGTTGAGCACGCCGCGCTCGATGTCGATATCCCAGTGCGCGGTGGCCCTGTCCGCGTTCTGCTCGCGGTAGCGCACCTGCCCGGTGAGTTCGCTCTCGCCCCACTGCAGGGTCTTGATCTGCGCCTGCATGCCGTCGGGCAGGCGGGTGGCCTCCAGCGCCAGGCGCCGCCGTTTGTGCACCGCGTCGCGCGGCTGCGCGGTCGCGGCCAGGTCTGCAAAGCCCTGTAACCGCCCCGCCAGTTCCGCCACCGAGGTGCCCTCGCTGCGCAGCTGGAGCGAGCCCGACACGGGGACGTACTGCCAGTCCGGGTCGTGGATGAGGAACTGGTCGATGTTGACGTCGGCGAGGTCGGCCTGGCTCTCCAGCGTGGCCGTTTCCCCCTGCCAACTCACCTTGCCGCGGGACTTCACACCGGAGCCGTCGGCGCCGAAGTCGAGGGTCCTGATATCCAGCACGTCATCGCCGGACACGACCTCCAGGCGCAGGTCCCTGAGCGGCGTGTCGGCGATCACCAGGCTCGTCGCGTCCAGTTCCAGTTGCACATCGCCCAGGTTGCGCACCAGCTGCAGGGCGTCGCGCTCGTCCGCCGCCTCGGTGGATTCGGGCAGGATCTCCAGGATGTTGGTGATGTTCAGCATCTCCGAGGCCAGGTCCGCCTGCAGCCAGGGGGTGCGACCGTCGACCAGGGAGAGGGTGCCGGTAAGGTCCTGCTCCAGTGACTGGATATCCAGCCCGGAGATACTGAGGCCGACAATGCGCTCGCCCTGCACCACCAGACTGGCATCGCCGGCCAGCTCCAGGCGCTCGCGCTCGCCGGTGGGCCGGTTCCAGTTATCGTCGGCGCGAAACTCCACCGCGACATCCGCGCGGCCCGCCATCCGCTCGAAGATCTGGCGCATACCCTCGCCTGTGCTGGCAAAGGCCATTGAGCCGGTGCTGCGGCTGTAAATCGTGCCCTGCTGCCTGAACAGGGCGGCGAGGTCTACGCGCTCCAGGTCCGCGTTGAGGTGAAACTCCTCCGGTCCGGCGGCGTGTACCGCGGCGTCCAGGGTAAGGCGGATGCTGCCCTGGTGCAGTCCCCGGGCAGACAGGGCCAGTGTTCCCCCGAGCGCGTGGCGCTGCAGTGTCGCCCGGGGGTCGCGCACGGTGAGGCCGGGCACGCTCAGGGTGTCCGCATCCAGGCGCAAGTCCAGCTCCAGCCCGGGAAACAGGCGCAGGTACTCCGGTAATGCCAACCCGGGCGCGTCGGGCGCCTCCTCGCCGGCGCTCTCGAAAAGGAAATCCAGGTGCAGGCTGGTGCCCACCAGCGCCAGGCCCAGCTTGTAGTCCTCCCCTGTTCCCGACAGGCTCGCGCTGCCGGTGATGCTGCCATCGCCCGCGGTTAGGCTGATTTCATCCAGGGCGAATGCCCCGGGTCGGTTGTCCAGGTGCGCGACAAAGTCGATGGGAGTCTCGTTGGCACCCCGGTGGTAGCCGCCGAGGGAGACACTGCCGGCCATCGAGTAGAGCAGCTCGGCCCAGGTCGTACCGTTGCCGTAAAGGTTCGTGTCCCCGGTGCGCCAGCGCCACCGGGAGTCGATGAACTGGGCGGCGATGCCGCCCGCGTTCTCCCGCGCGCGCATCGCGGCGTCCACCTCCACCGACCAGCCGCTGTCGCCACTGTCGATGTGTACATTGCCGCTGATGCGCCCCTCGGGCCCGGCGCTGCGCAGGTCCGTGATGCCGATGCCGGTCTGCCCGGTCACGATGTTGAACGTGGTTTCCTCCCCCAGTTCGTCGCCCAGGCGCAGCGCCTTGATGTGCACGCGGCCGAGGTGCTCGGGTAGGGCGAGGCGGGGCAGGGCGCTGTCCAGCCGGGAAGAGAGCGGGGTGGGGTCGTCCGTCGGGTTGTAGGCGGCGACGAGGGCCGAGAGGCGGTCCACGAACACGGTGTCCGACTTCAGCTCGGAACTGTCGGGCAGCTGCCACGGTTCGGGGTGGCCGGCCACGATCTCGGCGTCGAAGGCGTCGGCGCTCAGTTCCGCCCACAACTCCCAGGCGCGGCCCTCTCCCGGCGCGATGTGGGTGCTGGCCTCGATGCGCGAATCCGGATTGCCCTCCATGGCCACTTCCACGTCCAGTGCGATGGGTTTGAGCGACAGCAGGTCCGCCAGGTTGGCGAGCGTCGCCGATACCGTCATCACACCGGGACCGCGCGCCTCGCGCCAGGACAGGTCGGCCCCGCCGTCGCCGCGGCGCACCCAGGCAAGGTCCGTGACCGGGTGGGTGTATGCGCCGAACACGAGGCGGCCGGCCTCCAGCTCAAGGTCTCCGGGCAGCCACTGTTCGAGGAACAGCAGGTCCTCGATGGGGCCGCCGTCACCGGCGGGCCAGCGCCCGGGCGCTACGGTGAGGTCCGCGGCGCCGGCATAGTCGAAGCGAATCTCGCCCTCCAGCAGTGCGGCCAGGGACAGGCGCACCTCCAGCCCCGCGCCGTGTACGGCGGGGTCGGCCCGGTCGCCCATCAGCAGTTCGTCGCTGGTGGCCTTCAGCTGCAGCAGGTTGGCCCTGATGGGGGCGATTTCAACGGGCAGCCCGAGCACGCGCGTGAGCAGGGGGGAAATCTGGGAATCCAGGGCGCGCGCGGCCAGGTAGTTGCCAAAGAGCACGAGGACGCCGACCAGCAGTAGGAGGATGAGAAGCGTTCGTTTCACCGGGACAGCACACCTCGCTCGGGGTGGCTATGGTAGCAACGGCCTCCCGGGGGCGCTACCGCGGGCTGACTTTGGCGGCGGCATCCGTATAATCCCCGCTGGCTCATTTTAAGACCTTCTGACGGGTGTGTTCCTGGGTCCCTGGCTCCACCGACGGGTCTATTTTTTCTCATTCACTCCGATCGTACCGTTATGACTATCAGGCAATTACTGGCCACTCTCCTCCTGTCCTGCGTCGCCGCCACCGCCCACGCGGACCGGCTGGTGATGAAGAACGGCTCGCTCCTCATCGGCACCCTGGTCAGCGCCGATGAAAACAAGGTGGTGTTCAACACGCCCTTCGCCGGTGACATCGTCATCACCCAGGCCAACATCGAGACCATTATCACCGAGGGCAAGGTGGACATCCTCATGGCCGATGGCGAGGTCTACCGCGACAAGCGCATCGTCGCCGAGGAGGGCAACCTCATCGTGCTCAGCGAGGACGAAAACCCGGTGCTGTTCGGCGTGCCGGACATCGCCATGGTCAATCCCGAGCCCTGGCGCCTCGGTGAGGGCTACAAGTGGTTCGGGTACCTCAGCGCGTCGCTGGGGTCGGAGCGCGGCAATACCGATACCGACGAGCTGGACATGGACATGGAGAGCATCTGGCGCAGCCTTGAGGACCGCTACACCATCCGCGGCGACTGGGAGATCGACGAGAGCAACAACGAGCGCAACAAGTACCGCTGGCTGGTGCGCACCAAGTACGACCGCTTCAGTAAGGAGGACCCGGACAACTACCTCGGCTTCCAGGTGGTGCTGAACCACGATGAATTCGCCGACCTGGACCTGCGCACCGGCGCGGGCCCCTACATCGGTCGCCAGTTTTTCGAGCGCGACTACCTCACCCTGCACGCGGAAGTCGGTGTGGTGTACGTGGACGAGCGGTTTGACATGGCGGAGGACAACGACTTCTGGGGCGCCAACTGGGAGGTGCGCCTGACCAGCGAGGTACTGCCCGGCCTGCAGTTCTATGTCGACCAGCTGGGCGTGCACAACTTCGAGCAGACCTCGGAACTCATACTGAATACCACCGTGGGCCTGCGGTTCCCGCTGATATTCGGGTTCGAGGCTGCCGCCGAGGCGAAGTACGAATACGACGGCGGCGCCGTGGAGGGGGTCGACGACACGGACGAGACCTACAAGTTCAGGCTCGGTTACAAGTGGTGAGTGCGAAAAGCGATGTGATCGACTGGGGGGAGCCATGGCGGGGGGCCACGTCGCGCGGCCTCACCCCCGCCCGGCACTTTCCTCCATGGGAAAGTATTGCGGTCTATGACCGTATACAGAGTGTGCGTACCGGGGAGCCAGGTGATCTCAAGTATCGACCCCGGCTGTGCGATACCCACGTGTTTAAATATGGTACCGAACCGCGGGTTGCGCAAACCGCTTTTTAGACCGAGTGTTTCTAAGCGCGGCGCAGTTAAGAAGCGGGGGATTTAGCCGCGGCTGTTCTCGCGCATCAGGCGCTGTTTCTGGCGGTTCCAGTCGCGCTCTTTCTGTGTGTCGCGCTTGTCGTGGGACTTCTTGCCCACCGCCAGGGCGATGCGCGCCTTGACGAGGTGGCCCTTCCAGTACAGCTGCGTGCACACGCAGGCCTGGCCTTTTTGCGCGGTGGCGGCCAGAATCTTCGCCAGTTCCTTCTTGTGCAGGAGCAGCTTGCGGGTGCGCTGCGGATCGGCGATAACATGGGTAGAGGCGGTGTCCAGGGGGTGGATGGTGGCGCCCAGCAGGAACGCTTCGCCGTCCTTCATCAGCACGTAGGAGTCCCCGAGGTCGGCCTTGCCCATGCGCAGGCTCTTGACCTCCCAGCCGTGCAGCGACACGCCCGCCTCGAAGCTGTCGAGCAGCTGGTAGTCGAAGCTCGCGCGCTTGTTGCGAGCGATCACGTTGTCGTTTTTCGGGGGTTTCTTCTTCGCCATGGCGCGCATTATACGGATTACAAGTGCCTGTACCCGCCGGGGGAACGTGAATCTTCCCCTTTTCAGCACCGGCGCCCTGGGGCAACCTAAGCATATGATTATTAGGGTTTTTTCGCCGTGAGTACGGTGGTCTACGGGGCCGCGCCCGGGTGGCGCGCGCCGTCAACTTTCGTGCTCGCCCTGGCCGCCGCGGCGGTGAGCCTGGGCAACCTGTGGCGGTTTTCCTACCTCAGCGGCGAGTACGGCGGCGCCCCTTTCCTGGTCACTTACGTGCTGTGCCTGTTCCTCGTCGCCGTGCCGGTGATGATCGCCGAGGTGGTGCTCGGGCGCCACGGCCGCGGCGCCCCGCCGGCGGCCATCCGCCACGCCTGCGACCGCTCGCTGTTGTCCCGGGGGTGGATGTGGCTCGGCGTCGCCGCCTGTATCACCGGTTTGCTGGTGCTGGTGTTTTACATGGTGGTCGCAGGCTGGTCGCTGGCCTATGCCAAGTACATGTACACGGGCGTGTTCAGCGCGGCGCCCCCGGCGGAGGTCGGCCTGCAGTTCTCGCGCATGGTCACCGACCCGCTGCCGCAGGTGTACTGGCAGAGCCTGTTCATGTTGCTGGTGGTGGGGGTGGTACTGCTCGGGGTGCGTCGCGGGCTGGGCTTGCTGGTGTGGCTCGCGGTGCCCGCGCTGTTGGCGATGCTCGGCTACCTCGTGTATTTCGCCCAGGCCAACGGCGACGTCGCGGCCGCCAGGGAGTTCCTGTTCTCCAGCCGGTTGCTGGATTTCACGCCGCGCTCCGCCCTGGTGGCGCTGGGCCATGCGTTCTTCACCCTGGGTGTCGGCGTGGGCGTCGGCATCTGCTACGGCAGCTACGCCCCGGAGCGGGTGCGCATCGGCCGGGCGGTCGTCGCGGTGGCGGTGCTGGATACGCTGGTCGCGGTGCTGGCGGGCCTGGCCGTGTTCCCGCTGGTGTTTGCCAACAACATGGCCCCTGCCATGGGCCCAGGCCTGCTCTTCGTCAGCCTGCCCTACGCCTTCGGCAACCTGGTGCAGGGCGAGGTGTTCGGGCCGGTGTTCTTCCTGCTGGTGGCGCTGGCGGCGCTGTGCACCGCGGTGGCGATCCTGGAGGCGGCGGTGGCCACGCTGATGCAGCACCTGCGCCTGTCCCGGGTGACGGCCACCCTCGTGGCGGGCCTGGCGGTCTGGTTGCTGGGGCTCGCGGTGGTGATGTCCTTCGCCTCGGAGGCACCGCCGGCCTGGTATGGAAATCGCAACCTGTTCGAGTTTTTAGACGCGGTCACTGCGGATGTGCTGTTGCCTCTGGTATCGTTGGCCACCGCCGTTTTCGTGGGCTGGCGGCTGCGGCCCGCCATCCTGCGCGCCGAGCTGCCGCACACCTCAGCGCGGGTGTTCCGGCTCTGGCTCGTGCTCCTGCGCTACGTGGTGCCGGGCGCCATCGGCCTGCCGGTGCTGGCCGCGCTGTTCGCCGGTGTGCGCTGAGCGCGGCGGAAGGAGACGGGAAGGGCATGACGGCAATCCACCGCAGTGCGCTGCTGCCTTACGATGTGCGGCAGCTGTTCGACCTGGTCAACGACATCGAAGCCTACCCGGCCTACATGGAGGGCTGTGTGGGGGCCGAGGTGCTGCGGCGCGAGGAGGGCCTCGTGGAGGCGCGGCTGGACCTGGCCCGCGGCGGCATCCAGCAGAGTTTCAGCACGCGGAATCGCCTGCAGGCGCCGCGCGAGATTACGCTGGAGCTGGTCGACGGCCCCTTCGATACGTTCAGCGGGCGCTGGGAATTTCTCCCGCTGGGGGATTCCGGTAGTAAACTGACGCTGGACCTGGAATTTACGATGAACAGCCGGGTGCTCGGGGCGGCGGCCTCGCGGCTGTTTGACCGGGTGACGAATAATCTCGTGGACGCCGTCAGCCGGCGCGCCACGGAACTGTACGGTTGATGAGATGAGCTCGAACGAAACGATACTGGTGGAAGTGGCCTACGCGCTGCCGCACAAGCAGGCCATCGTCGAGGTGGAGGTAGCCGACGGCACCACCGCCCTCGACGCGGCGCGCCAGTCGGGCATTGCGGAGCAGTTCGAGGGCATCGACCTGGACGACGCAAAGCTCGGCATCTTCGGCAAGGCGGTGTCACCCACCCAGGTGTTGCGCGCGGGGGATCGCGTGGAGGTCTACCGGCCGCTTATCGCCGATCCGAAGGAGGTGCGCAAGGAGCGCGCCGCGCGCGCGAAAGAGCGTCGCTCGAAGAAGAAGGAAGAGAACTAACCCGCGCTTTCCGCGCCGTCCGTTGCAGGTTCGCCGGGTTCGGCTTCGGCGTCGTCGCGCCAGGCCGGGGGTAGGTAGTCGCCGCGCACCTCGCGCAGCGCGTCGCCGTCGAACAACACCGTGAGTCGCGACTCGTCGAGCACCTCGTCGCCGTTGCGCTTCACGTAGGGGTAGTCCCAGCGGTCCTGGTTGAAGGAATCCTGCACGAGGGGCGTGCCGAGGATAAAGCGCACCTGCCGCCGGCTCATGCCGGGCTTGAGCTGGTCCGCCATTTCCTGCGTGACGATGTTGCCCTGCTCCACGTCGATGCGGTAAACGCCGGGAAAACCCACGAAACCACAGGCGCTGACGCAGGTCAGGATCAGGCTGAGCAGGACGAGCCGCATGCGGTTAAACTTCCACTTCCCTCGATGGGGTGGCATCATACAATCACTGGCGAGTACAGAGAACCCCCCGGTATGGCGGAGCAGAATCAGGAATTGCGCAAGGCGGGGTTGAAGGTCACCCTGCCGCGCGTAAAAATCCTCCAGATCCTTGAATCCAGCCAGGACGGCAACCAGCACATGAGTGCCGAGGACGTCTACGACGCCCTGCGCGACGCGGGTGAGGACGTGGGACTGGCCACGGTCTACCGCGTGCTGACCCAGTTCGAGAACGCCAAGCTCGTCATTCGCCACCACTTCGAAACGGGCCACTCGGTGTTCGAACTCGCCAAGGGCGAACACCACGACCACATGATCTGTGAGGCCACCGGCGAGGTCGTCGAGTTCACCGACCCGGTGATCGAGCGGCGCCAGAAAGAGATCGCCGAGGAGCACGGCTTCGAGCTCATCGACCACTCGCTGGTGCTCTACGTCCGCAAAAAATGATCTCAGTCGTCGCAGACGACCCAGGTCATCCCCGCGCAGGCGGGGATCCAGAACTCACTAACTGTCTCTGAAGTAAACTGCCCTGGACCCCCGCTTTCCCCCTCCGGGGACGATGCGCGGGGGTGACGGTACGTTCATTTTCTCGGGGTGGCGGCTTGAGTACTCAACCCGCGAGCATCTCCCGGGCGTGGGCCAGTGTCTGCTCGGTGATCTTCACGCCGCCGAGCATGCGCGCAATCTCCTGCACCTTGTCCTCGTCGCCGAGCCTGCTGAGGCTCGTCTCCACCGCCGAGTCGCTGGCGGTCTTGGACACCTGCAGGTGATGCTGCCCCTGGGCCGCCACCTGGGGCAGGTGGGTCACGCACAGCACCTGCGCGTCCGCGGCCAGTGTGCGCAGCAGCCTGCCCACCACCTCGGCCACGGCGCCGCCGACGCCCACATCCACCTCGTCGAACACCATGCTCGGCACGGTGCCGGTGCTGGCGGTCACGACCTGGATGGCCAGGCTGATGCGCGAGAGTTCGCCGCCGGAAGCGATCTTCCCCAGTGGCTGGGTCGGCGCGCCGGGGTTGGTGCTGATCAGGATTTCCACCTCCTCGTTCCCGTGGGGATGGGGGTCGTCGCCGGCCAGGGGGACCAGCGCTACCTCCAGCGTGCACTGCTCCATCGACAGTGACGCCAGCACCTCCCCGGCCTGTTTCTGCAGCTTCTTCGCCGCCCTGCGCCGCTGCTTGCCGAGTTTGCCGGCGAGCCCCGCGTACGTCTTCGCCAGGGCCGCCATCTCCGCGCCCAGTTCCTCCAGGCGCTCTCCGCTGCCGGCCAGGCCCGCCAGTTCCTCGGCCAGTTCCGCGTGGCGCGCGGCGAGCTGCTCGGGCATCACCCGGTGCTTGCGCGCCACGTCGTAGATCGCCTCCAGGCGCTGCTGTACCGCTGCCAGTCGTTCCGGGTCCACCTCCACGCTGTCGATGTGACGCCGGATTTCCGCTCGCGCCTCCGCCAGCTGGATGGCGGCGCTGTCCAGCAGTTCGCGCGCGTCCGCCGCGGCGGTGGTCGCGTGGGCATCGTCGCCGAGCAACTGCAATGCCCTGCGTGCGCCGCCCTCCTCGCTGTCGCACAGGGCGAGGGCCTCGTGGGCGTCGCGCAGGATGTCCTCGGCATTGGCCAGCAGCTTCTCCTCCTGCTCGAGTGCGGCCAGTTCGCCCTCCTGCAATTCGAGGGCGTCCAGTTCCTCCACCTGGTAGGCGAGCAGCTGTTGCCGGGCGGTCAGTTCCTCGCGGTCGCCGGAGAGCAACTCGATCTCCCGCCGGCGCCGCAGCCAGTCCGAGGCGCACTGTTCCACCTCCCTGGCCAGGGCCTCGTGGCCGGCGTAGGCGTCCAGCAGGTCGCGCTGGACCGGTTTGCGCAGCAGCGACTGGTGGGCGTGCTGGCTGTGGATGTCGATGAGCAGGGCGCCGAGTTCCGCGCAGTCCTGCAAGGTGGAGGGGCTCCCGTTGATATAGGCGCGGCTGCGCCCCTCGGCGGTGATCACGCGGCGCAGCAGCAGGTCGTCGCCGCCCGGCAGGTCACGATCGGCGAGCCAGGCCGCCGCCTGCGGTATACCGCTGATGTCGAACACGGCGCTGATCTCGGCCCGCTCGCTGCCGGGGCGCACCGCCCTGGTATCGGCGCGGTCGCCCAGGCACAGGCCGAGGGCGTCGAGCATGATGGACTTGCCGGCGCCGGTCTCGCCGGTGATCACGGTCATGCCGGGGGAGAACTCCATCTCCAGGGCGGAGACGATCGCGTAGTCGCTGATACTGATCTGGCTGAGCATGGCGTCCCGGGGGCTCTTTTTTACCCTCTTATACCGCAGTTCCCCGGCGGCATAAACAGCGCCGGTGGCCGCCCGGGGCGGTTTTTGCATCCCACCGGGGCCCTGTGATATTAAAACGGTGTGCGATATGGGTGACAGGTGATGGCATACGGCCGATGAAAGACGGCGATATTTCAGAGCGCGCCGGCATTCTGCTGAAGACGCTGGTGGAGCACCACATCCGGGACGGTCAGCCGGTGGGGTCCAAGACCCTGCTGGAGAGGGCCGGCCTGCCGGTGAGCGCCGCGACCATCCGCAACGTCATGTCCGACCTCGAGGAGCGCGGCTACCTGCACTCGCCGCACACGTCCGCCGGCCGTGTGCCCACGGCCATGGGTTACCGCCTGTTCGTGGACACCCTGCTGCAGGTGCAGCCGCTGGAGGAAGAGTCCATCGTCGCCCTGCGCAACGAGCTGCACCCGGACAAGTCCGCGACGGAGCTGGTGCAGTCCGCCTCCGGCCTGCTGTCGACCATCACCGCCCAGGCCGGCCTGGTGACGGTGCCGCGCCAGGAGGACAGCGAGCTGCGCCAGGTGGAGTTCCTCCCGCTCTCGGGCGACCGGGTGCTGGTGATCCTGGTGGTCAACGAGCGCGAGGTGCAGAACCGCATCATTCACACCCAGCGACCCTTCACCGAGGAGCAGCTGCGCGAGGCCGCCGGGATGGTCAACCAGCGTTTCGCCGGGCGGCCCCTGCGGGAGGTGCAGGAGCATATCCTGCGCGAGATGCGCGACGCGCGCTCGCGGATCGACCGCTACCTGGAGGACGCCCTGGACCTGGCCAACAAGGCCCTGGACCGGGAACAGCAGGGGGAGGAGTACGTGGTGGCGGGCAAGACCCGCCTGCTGGGCAACGCCACCGCCGAGGAGGTGCTCAAGCTGCGCGACCTGTTCGACTCCTTCGAGCGCAAAAAGGACCTCCTGCACCTGCTGGAGCGCTGCTCCCAGGCCCAGGGGGTGCAGATCTTCATCGGCGAGGAGGCGGGCTACGAGGTGTTCGGCGACTACAGCGTGATCACGGCGCCCTACAGCGACGGCACCGCCACCCTGGGTGTGCTCGGGGTGATTGGCCCCACCCGCATGGCCTACGAGCGGGTGATTCCCATCGTCGACGTCACCGCGAGAATGCTCAGCTCGGCCCTCGGGCACTGATTCCCCCGCACACCCGCCAGCCCAGTGAGGGCGCGGGTTTCGGGCCCCTGTAAAAAGCCGAAAAAAGTCCTTGAAAGCCCCCCGGGGCGCCCCCATAACGCTTCAGGTCCCCCTTTATATGCCGGCGGGACTACACTTAACGCTTTTTTCATGGAGTACAGGCGTGGCGAAACAGGAGCAGAAACCGTCTCCCGAGGAACCCGGGCAGGCCGAGGCGGCCCCGGAAACGGCTGATTCGGCAGCCCCGGAAACGGCTGGTTCAGCAGCCCCGGAAACGGCTGATTCTGCAGCCCCGGAAACGGCTGATTCTGCAGCCCCCGGGCAGGCTGACGCAGGGGCGGCGGCTGCCGGGGAGGGCCCGGAGACGGCACCGGAGGCGGATGCCGAGCCCCCCAGCCTCGAGGAGGAGCTGGCGCGGCTGCAGGACGACCTCGAGGGCGCCCGTGACGCCGCCCTGCGCGCCCAGGCGGATGCGCAGAACGTGCAGCGCCGGGCGGAGCAGGATGTCGAGAAAGCCCGCAAGTTCGCCCTGGAACGCTTTACCACGGAGCTGCTGCCGGTGGTGGACAACCTGGAGCGCGCCCTGGAGGCCGCCTCCGCCGACGACGCGACCGCGGGCGCCATTACCGAGGGCGTGGAGCTGACCCTGAAGAGCTTCCTAGACGCCCTGGCCAAATTCAATATCGAGGTGGTGGACCCCGCGGGCGAGCCCTTCGACCCCAACCTGCACCAGGCCATGAGCATGGTGGACAACCCCGATGTCGAGCCGAACACCGTGATCGCCGTGATGCAGAAGGGCTACACCCTGCACGGCCGCCTGGTGCGCCCGGCGATGGTAATGGTGAGCAAGACTTAAATGGGGACGGAGGCATTTTTTTGTTTCAAAAAATGCCTCCGTCCCCTTAAAAATAGGGACCAGCGGTCCCATATAGAGGTTATCGAGCAAGGGGCGGGGCGACCCGCCGCAGAGAAACTGGAGAGACACAATGGGCAAGATTATCGGAATTGACCTGGGCACGACCAACTCCTGCGTCGCAGTGATGGATGGCGCCAAGCCCAAGGTGATTGAGAACGCCGAGGGCGACCGCACCACGCCGTCGATCGTCGGCTACACCGACGAGGGCGAGATCCTCGTCGGCCAGAGCGCCAAGCGCCAGGCGGTGACCAACCCGCAGAACACCGTTTTCGCGGTGAAGCGCCTGATCGGCCGCAAGTTCGACGACGACGTCGTGCAGAAGGACATCAAGATGGTGCCCTACAAGATCGTCAAGGCGGATAACGGCGACGCGTGGGTGGAGGCCAAGGGCGAGAAGATGGCGCCCCCGCAGGTCTCCGCCGAAGTGCTGCGCAAGATGAAGAAGACGGCCGAGGAGTATCTCGGCGAGACGGTCACTGAAGCCGTAATCACGGTGCCCGCCTACTTCAACGACTCGCAGCGCCAGGCCACCAAGGACGCGGGCAAGATCGCGGGCCTGGAGGTCAAGCGCATCATCAACGAGCCCACCGCGGCCGCGCTGGCCTACGGCATGGACAAGGCCAAGGGCGACCACACCGTGGCGGTGTACGACCTCGGCGGCGGCACCTTCGACATCTCCATCATCGAGATCGCCGAGGTGGACGGCGAGCACCAGTTCGAGGTGCTCTCTACCAACGGCGACACCTTCCTCGGTGGTGAGGACTTCGACCTGCGCCTGATCGAGTACCTGGCGGACGAGTTCAAGAAAGAGAGCGGCATCGACCTGCACAACGACCCGCTGGCCCTGCAGCGCCTGAAAGAGGCCGCCGAGAAGGCCAAGATCGAGCTGTCTTCCTCCCAGCAGACGGAAGTGAACCTGCCGTACATCACCGCCGACGCCTCCGGGCCGAAGCACCTCGTGGTGAAGCTGAGCCGGGCCAAGCTGGAATCGCTGGTCGAGGAACTGGTGAAGCGCTCCATCGAGCCGGTGAAGATCGCCCTGCAGGACGCCGGGCTGTCGCCGAGCGAGATCGACGACGTCATCCTCGTCGGCGGCCAGACCCGTATGCCGCTGGTGCAGAAGGCGGTGGCCGACTACTTCGGCAAGGAGCCGCGCAAGGACGTCAACCCGGACGAGGCCGTGGCGATGGGCGCCTCCATCCAGGGCGCCGTGCTGGCGGGCGACGTCAAGGACGTGCTGCTGCTGGACGTGACCCCGCTGACCCTCGGTATCGAGACCATGGGCGAGGTGGCCACCGCACTGATCGAGAAGAACACGACGATCCCGACCAAGAAGTCGCAGATCTTCTCTACCGCGGAGGACAACCAGACCGCCGTGACCATTCACGTGGTCCAGGGCGAGCGCAAGCAGGCGAAGCAGAACAAGTCACTGGGACGCTTCGACCTGGCGGACATCCCGCCGGCGCCGCGCGGCATGCCCCAGATCGAGGTTACCTTCGACCTGGACGCCAACGGTATCCTGCACGTCTCCGCGCAGGACAAGGCCACCGGCAAGGAGCAGTCCATCCGCATCACCGCGTCCAGCGGCCTGTCCGACGACGAGATCGAACAGATGGTGCAGGATGCCGAGGCCAACGCCGAGGCGGATGCGCGCTTCGAGGAGCTGATCACCGCGCGCAACACCTGTGACGGCCTGATCCACGCCGCGAAGAAGACGGTGGAGGAAGCGGGCGAGCACGCCACCGACGAGGAGAAGGCGGCCATCGAGGCGGCCGTTGCCGAGGCTGAGGAAGCGGTGAAGAGCGACGACAAGGACGCCATCGAGGCCGCTGCCAACAAGCTCACCGAGGCCACCGGCCCCGTGGCGCAGAAGATGTACGCCGCGCAGGCGGAGCAGGGCCAGCCGGCTGACGCCGCGGACGCGGGTGGTGCAGACCAGGCGAGTACCGGCGAGGATGTTGTCGATGCCGAGTTTGAGGAAGTGAAGGACGACAACAAGTGACATTGGCCGCCAAAGGCGGACAATGTCATCCCCGCGGAGGCGGGGATCCAGTGAAAGAAAGGGCTGATAGTATGCCCCACCACGTTCCCGCGCAGGCGGGAGTCCGGCTCGCAGAGCGAACTGGATTCCCGCCTCCGCGGGAATGACGTTTATAGGGAAGACATCAAGAATTTATGTCAAAACGCGATTACTACGAAGTCCTCGGAGTCGGCAAGAACGACGACGAGAAAGAGATCAAGAAGGCCTACCGGCGGGTGGCGATGAAGTACCACCCGGACCGCAATCCCGACGATCCCGATGCCGAGGAAAAATTCAAGGAGGCGACCGAGGCCTACGATGTCCTGACCAACGAGGACAAGCGTGCGGCCTACGACCAGTTCGGCCACGCGGGCGTGGATCCGAACATGGGCGGCGGCGGTTTTTCCGGCGCCAACTTCAGCGATATTTTCGGCGACGTCTTCGGCGATATCTTCGGCGGCGGTGGCGGCCGGGGCCGCGGCGGGCCGCAGCGCGGTGCCGACCTGCGCTACACCCTGGACATCTCCCTGGAAGACGCCGTGAAGGGCACCACGGTGGAGATCAAGGTGCCCAGCCTGGCCACCTGTGAGATTTGCGATGGTTCCGGCGCCAAGAAGGGCAGCGCGCCCACCACCTGCGGCACCTGCGGTGGCAGCGGCCAGGTGCGCATGCAGCAGGGGTTCTTCCAGGTACAGCAGACCTGCCCGACCTGTCGCGGGCGCGGCAAGATCATTTCCGATCCCTGTACTGCCTGTCACGGGCAGGGGCGTGTCGAGAAGACCAAGACGCTGTCTGTGAAGGTGCCCCCCGGCGTCGACACCGGCGATCGCATCCGCCTGTCCGGCGAGGGCGAGGCGGGGCCCGAGGGCGGGCCGCCCGGCGACCTGTTCGTGCAGATGTCTGTGCGCCAGCACCCGATTTTCGAGCGCGACGGCAAGCACCTGTACTGCGAGGTGCCGATCACCTTCGCCGACGCCGCCCTGGGCGGGGAGCTGGAGGTGCCGACGCTGGACGGCCGGGTGAATCTGAAGATCCCGCCGGAAACGCAGACCGGCAAGCTGTTCCGGCTGCGCGGCAAGGGTGTGAAGCCGGTGCGCGGCGGCAACGTGGGTGACCTGTTGTGCCGCGCAGTGGTGGAAACCCCTGTTAAACTCAGCAAGGAACAGCGGGTCCTGCTGGAGGAGCTGCGCGAGAGCCTCGGCGAGGGTGGCAAAAACCACTCGCCGCGGCAGAGCAGCTGGTTCGAGGGCGTAAAAAACTTCTTTGACGACATGACATCATGAGCGAGACAACCCGAATCGGGATTACCGGCGCAGCCGGTCGCATGGGCCGTACCCTGGTGGAGGCCATCGACCTGGCGGGCGACGGCCTGTCCCTCACCGCCGCGGTCGAACAGCCCGGCAGCAGCCTGCTCGGCGCCGACGCCGGGGAGCTGGCGGGCCTGGGCAAAAACGGCGTCACCGTGGTCGGCGACCTGGCGGAGGTGATCGGCGACATCGACGTGCTGATCGATTTCACCGTGCCCGCGGCGACCCTGGCCAACCTGGACCTGTGCGCGGGCAACGGCGTGGCCATGGTTATCGGCACCACCGGTTTTACCCCAGAGGAGCAGGGCCTGATCGAGCAGGCCGCCGCGAAGACGGCGATCTGCAAGGCGTCCAATTTCAGCACCGGTGTCAACCTGTGTTTCAAACTGCTGGAGACCGCTGCGAAGGTGCTGGGCGACGACGTGGACATCGAAGTCTACGAGGCCCACCACCGGCACAAGATCGACGCGCCCTCGGGCACGGCCCTGAGCATGGGCCAGGTGGTGGCCGATACGCTCGGGCGCGACCTGCAGAAAGTCGCCGTGTACGGGCGCGAGGGCCAGACTGGCGCCCGCGACCGCGAGACCATCGGTTTCGCCACGGTGCGCGCCGGCGATATCGTGGGC
>Ga0126341_1000103_pt1 | contig 17925 bp, 16 predicted proteins | sample OrbTmetagenome_FD_97057 | JGI IMG/M metagenome (GOLD analysis project Ga0126341, IMG submission 97057) | Coral microbial communities from Florida Keys, Florida, USA - Orbicella T D metagenome | ecosystem: Host-associated > Invertebrates > Cnidaria > Coral | place: Florida Keys, Florida, USA... | reverse complement strand
GACGTGGACCGCGGCCAGCCAGGGAGCGCCCTGCCGCGCCCCGCACCAGCGCTGCGCCAGGTGCAGCAGCGCGGTCGAATCGACCCCGCCGCTGAGGGCCACGTACCAGCGCGGCGCGGGTGCGAGCGCTTCGAAGTGGCGGTAAATCTCGGTCAGGTCAAGCATGTTGCAGGCGGGGAACGGTGCGCGCAGGGCCCCGTCCGGGGTCAGTTCCCGTAGGACATGAGTCGCTGGTAACGCTTGGCCAACAGGTCCTCGACCGGCAGCTGAACGAGCCGGTCGAGCTGGCCGGAGACGTGCTCGCGGATACGCTGGGCCATCAGGTCGACATCCCGGTGGGCGCCGCCGAGGGGTTCCTGGATGGTGGCGTCGACAATGCCCATCTCCTGAAGTACCGAGGAGGTCACCCCCATCGCCTCCGCTGCGTCCGGCGCGTTCTCGCTCGTCTTCCAGATGATGTTGGCGCAGCCCTCGGGGGAGATAACGAAATAGGTGGCGTACTGCAACATGGCGAGGTGGTCGCCGACACCGATGCCCAGGGCTCCGCCGGAACTGCCCTCGCCGATCACCACACACACGACCGGCGTCGCCAGCCGCGACATGACCGCCAGGTTCTGCGCAATGGATTCGCTGATGCCGCGCTCTTCGGAGTCGATGCCCGGGTAGGCGCCGGGCGTGTCGATCAGGGTGATGACCGGCAGCCGGTAGCGCTCCGCCAGCTCCATTAGGCGCAGCGCCTTGCGGTAGCCCTCCGGCTTGGGCATGCCGAAGTTGCGCAGCACCTTGTCCTTCACCGCCCTGCCCTTCTCCTGGCCGATCACCATGACGGGGCGCCCCTCCAGGCGCGCGATGCCCCCCACGATCGCCTTGTCGTCGCCGAAACGGCGGTCGCCGTGGAGCTCGTCGAAATCGGTGAAGACGCGGGACACGTAGTCCAGGGTGTAGGGCCGCTGGGGATGCCGGGCGACCTTGACGATGTCCCAGGAGGACAGGTTGGAGTAGATTTTCTCGGTGAGCTTGATGCTCTTCTCACGCAGGGTCTCGATCTCCTCCGTGATGTTGATCTTCGCGTCCGAGCCGACCAGCTGCAACTCCTCGATCTTGACCTCAAGCTCGGCGATGGGCTGCTCAAAATCCAGGTAGTTGGGGTTCACGACGCGATTCTCGGCGGGCGGGACAGGCGCGTAGTGTACAGAATTAGGGCATTCCCGACTACACGGCGGCCTGCCCCGCGAGGTACAGGCGGACATCGCGGAAGCTCGCGGACTCATCCAGGTCCGGCACCGTGCAGCTGTCGAATCGCCCCACCTCGCGGTAGGGCGGGTGATGGAAGTCCTTCACACGCGAGTCTGCGACCAGCACCTGCGCGGCCCTGTCCGTGAAGCGCGACAGCCAGGCGAGGTTGGCGCGATCGTAGAGCACATCGGCGACCAGGATCAGGTCGAGATGGCCCTCGACGGCCTCGAAATCGTCCGCCGGCACCAGCCGGACGCCGTTGCGGCGCGCGTTACAGGCCGTCGCCGCCAGGGCCTGGAGGTCGCTGTCGCAGGCGATGACTTCCGCCGCGCCGGCGCGGGCGGCGGCGATGGCGACCACGCCGGAACCGCAGCCGAAATCGAGTACCCGCCGGCCCTCCACCAGGCCGGGATTGTCCAGGAGGTGACGGGCGAGGACCTGGCCGGACGCCCAGCAGAACACCCAGTAGAGCGGGTTGTCCATGACCCTGCGGACGGCCTCCGCGTCCAGTTCTCCCTGGGGGTAATCGGCATTGAGCAGCAGCAGTTCGATTTCCGCACAGCCGTGCGGCCGGGTGGGCACAAGGCGACCGCCCGGAATGATCCCGCCGAGGGTTTGCTGTAAGCTCTCGGTCACGCGCGCTCCTGTTCCAGGCGGCACAGTATACGCGCCACTGCCGACCGACGACCTGCACGCGCCAGACCCATGCCGCAACCGACCCCCTACCTGGTTCCCCACAGCCGCGAAGACATCGCCATCCTGCACGAGGACGAACACCTGTTGCTGGTGCGCAAGCCCGACCTGCTGCTGAGCATCCCCGGGCGACACCCGCTGAACCGGGACTGCCTGATCAGCCGCCTGCGGCAACGCTATCCCACGGCGAGCATCGTCCACCGGCTCGACCTGGACACCTCCGGCATCATGGTGGTCCCGCTGCACCGCGAGTGCCACGCCCACCTCAGCCGCCAGTTCCAGGAGCGCCGGGTCGAGAAAACCTACCACGCGGTGGTCTGGGGCGACGTGGCCGGCGACAGGGGTGAAGTGGACCTGCCCATTGCGCCGGACTGGTCGGACCGCCCGCGCCAGCGCATCTGCCGCGAGCGGGGCAAGGCCGCCCTCACCCGCTACGAGGTGCTGGAGCGCCACGGCGATCGCACACGCCTGTTGCTGCGCCCGGTCACCGGGCGCTCCCACCAGCTGCGCATCCACCTGCGCGAAATCGGGCACCCGATTCTCGGCTGCGACCTGTACGCCCACCGGTCGGCGCTGGCGATGGCGGAACGGCTGTTGCTGCACGCCACCGAGCTCACCTTCACGCACCCGGCGACGGGCGAACGCTTCAGCGGCGCAAGCCCCGCCCCGTTCTAGCCGGGGCGGGGGTCACTTCAGCAGCGGGTGGTCCTCCGGGAGCTGGCGCGCCATCCACAGCGCGAGCTTGTGGCGCATCTGGGGCTCCGTCTCCTGTCCCTTCGCCAGCGGCTGGATCAGCTTGTCGTGCACCAGCAGGCGGTAGAGGTAGGTGACCTTGTCCTTGGCGGAGTCGGTGGCCTCGAACTGCCCCACCCCGCGCTTTTTCGCATAGACCGCGCCCACCTTCAGTGCGTGCGCCACGAGTTCCGGTTCGTTGTCGAGTCTCTTCACAGCGCCTCCCCCAGGTGTGAACACCAGTCACTCCAGCTTCCGGCGTACAGTGTATCGCCGCCGCGACCGAGCAGGGCGAGTGAAAACAGGTTGGCACAGGCGGTAACCCCGGAACCGCAATACACGATCAACCGCGGCGCCTCGAGGAGGTCGCCCCAGTGGTCCCGCTGCCCGGCGGCGTCCCGCACCCCGCCCGCCGTATCGGTCACGCCCTGCCAGGGACGGTTCAGGGCGCCCGGGATGTGCCCCGCGACCGGGTCAATGGGCTCATCCAGGCCCGCGTAACGGGGCGCTTCCCTGGCGTCGACCAGCACGGCGCCCGCTGCCAGCGCGCCGCGCAGGCCCTCGAAATCGCAGCGGCCCGTGAATGCACCCACGGGCGGTACCGGGCAGGGCTGCGCGCGCGGCGCGCGCGTCCCGGCCTGCCCCCCCGCCGCGAGGAAGGCCGCGTAACCCCCGTCCAGCAGGCGCGGCGGCCGGTATCCCAGGCTGCGCATCAACCACCACAGGCGGGCGGCAAAGGCGAGCCGGGAATCGTCGTAGGCGACCACGGGGGTGTCGGGACCGATACCCAGCGAGGCGAGCCAGGCCGCGAACACTGCGGGGTCCGGGAGGGGGTGTCGGCCCCCGTGCCGACCCACCGGGCCGGAGAGGTCGTCGTTCAGGTGCGCGTAGTGGGCGCCCGGCACGTGGCCGGCCTCCCAGGCGGCGCGGCCCGCGCCGGTGTCCGCCAGGCTGAAGCGACAGTCCACCACCACGGCGTCGGTGCCCGCCGCGAGCTCCGCGGCGGATATAAGCATGGCGTCCACGTGCTCCTCGCCTTTGGCCCGCTCCCATGGAGAGTAGGCGAGCGCGTCGAAATTCACTAGACTCGGGGAAAAATAACGACAGCGGTACGGCCATGGTCACCAGTTCGCGCAGCGGTAACCGGCTCCAGATCGTCGCCCGGCCCGACCGGTCATCGAGCTGGCGCACCAACATGCTGTTGCTGGCAGCACTCGCGGTACCGTCACTGGGCGCGGCAACGGCTTTTGCGCTGGCCGGCGCCTGGCCCATACTGCCCCTGGCGGGCATCGAGCTGTGCGCCCTCGGCGCGGCCCTCTACTGCGTCAACCGCAAACTGCAGTTCCGCCAGGTCATCACGGTCAACCGCGACACCGTGTCGATCGACCAGGGTTTCCGCGGACCGCGACAGAGCTGGCGCTTCCGGCGCGACGCCACGGGCCTGACCATTACGCCGGAGCAGCACCCCTGGGAGGGCCCCTCGCTGCTGCTCCACGACCGCAGCGACAGCGTACCCCTGGGCGACTTCCTCGGGCGCGAGGACCTGCTGCGCCTGTCGGAACTGCTGCGGGGCGAGTTCCGCGTGCGAGCGAATTCCGCCACCACCCGGCTGGCCTTCTAGATATCCCCGAAGTCTCCGTGCCGACCGTGACCGGAGGCGAAGCGCGCAGCGCCGCTGACGGTCTCCCCGGAGGCGATCACCTCGATCCCGCGGCGGTACTCGTTGTCCAGCGCGCCGGCGAGATCCATCCCCCACTGTTCGCAGGCGCTGGCGCGGTCCGAGCGCAGGCACGCCTGGGGAAATCGCGAGAGGGTCTGCGCCAGTTCCAGCGCGGCCTCCAGCGCCCCGCCGTCCCCGGTGAGCCGGTTGGCCAGCCCCATCGCCAGTGCCTCCTCGCCGCCGACGGGCCGACCGGTGAGAATCAGGTCCATCGCGCGGCTGTGGCCGATGAGGCGCGGCAGTCGCAGCGTGCCGCCGTCGATGAGTGGCACACCCCAGCGCCGGCAGTAAACGCCGAACACCGCGCTGTGTTCCGCGACCCGCAGGTCGCACCAACAGGCGAGTTCCAGCCCCCCGGCGACCGCGTGGCCGGCGACGGCGGCGATCACCGGCTTGGACAGCTGCATACGGGAGGGACCCATGGGCCCGTCGCCCTCGGGGTCCAGGCGATTGCCCCCCGCCCCGGTCGCCACCGCCTTGAGGTCCGCCCCTGCGCAGAAATGACCGCCCTCCCCGGTCAGCACCGCCACGTCGCTGTCCGGGTCCGCGTCGAAGGTGCGGAAGGCGTCCGCGAGCAGCCCCGCGGTCTCCCTGTCCACGGCGTTGCGCACCTCTGGTCGCGCAATGGTCACCACGGTGGTGCGATCGCGCTGTTCAACCCTTACTTTTGCCATGGCGAGTGCCTCCTGGAAGACCGGGGCATCCACCCTAGCATCCGGCAGGCGCGGGTAGAAGCTGCGCGCGCGCTTCAAGGCTGGACGGCCCTGTCGCCGCCACCTATCATCGGCCCTGCCGCAGACAAGGAATACAGATAATGAAGACTGCCCTCCCGCTCGCCGCCCTGTTCTGCCTGGTCCTCGCATCCTGCACCGACGACTCCCTGGACTCCATGCAGTCCGACGAGAGCACCGGTATCGCCGGGGCCGCGCGCAACCAGAACCAGCTACTGCCCGTCGACGAGGAGATTCTCGACCTGCGCGTTCCCCCGAACCCGCAGCGCAACGCGTATTTCGGCGACCTGCACGTGCACACGGACTACTCCTTCGACGCCTACGTGTTCGGCAATACCAACACCCCCGCCGACGCCTACCGCTACGCCAGGGGGCAGGCCCTCGACCACCCCAGCGGCTACCAGGTGCAGTTACAGCGCCCGCTGGACTTCTACGCGGTCACCGATCACGCCATGCTGCTGGGGGTGGTCAAGGAGGCGGGCAACCCGGACAGCGAATTCGCGCGCTATGAAATCACCAGGCCGCTGCACAATATCAACGCCCCTGAAAATATGAACGAGTGGAGCCTGGTGGAACGGGGCGCGGCCTTCGGCACTTTCCTGCCCGGCGTACTCGGCGGCATGCTCGCCGGCGACATCGACCCCCAACTGGTCAACCGCATCAGCAGGGCCGCGTGGGTCGACACCATTCGCGCCGCCAACGATGCCTACACGCCGGGGCGATTCACCACCTTCGCCGCTTTCGAGTACACCTCCTCCACCGACGATCGCGGCAACCTGCATCGCAACGTGATCTTCCGCGATACCGACAGACTGCCGGCGGTACCCTTCTCGCGCTTCAACTCTCAGAGCCCGGAAGGCCTGTGGCAATGGATGGACGGACTGCGCGAACAGGGTGTGGAGAGCCTGGCCATACCGCACAACTCCAACGGCTCCAACGGCCAGATGTTCAAGCTCACCGACTGGGCGGGCGACCCGCTGGACGACACCTACGCCGCACTACGCACACGCAACGAACCGCTGGTCGAAATCACCCAGGTCAAGGGCACCTCGGACACCCACCCGCTGCTGTCGAAAAATGACGAGTGGGCGAACTTCGAGATTGCGCCCTACCGGGTCGCCACCCAGCTGTACTCGGAGCCTGCCGGCGGCTACGTGCGCGACGCCCTGCTGCGCGGCCTGCAGGTGCAGGAAGGTGGCGTGCTGAACCCCTACAAGTTCGGCCTGGTCGGCGCCAGTGACACCCATGTCGCCGCCGCCTCCCTGGACGAGGAGACGTACTTCTCCAAGGTGGGCATGCTGGACGGCACGGCGGAACTGCGCGGCTCCGTGCCCGCCTCCTTCCTGTACGGCACCGTGGTGAGGTTCACGGCTCCCGACATGCTGAAAGAGATCGACGGCAAGCGCTACATGGCCACCTCTTCATTCGAATACTGGTCAGCCTCCGGGGTAGCAGCGGTGTGGGCGGAGGAGAACACCCGCGAGGCGATCTACGACGCCTTCCGCCGCAAGGAGACCTTTGCCACCACCGGGCCGCGCATGCGGGTGCGCTTCTTCGCGGGCTACGACTACACCGAGGCCATGCTGGACAGCCCGGGGCTGACGGCCACCGCCTACCGCGACGGGGTCACCATGGGCGCGGACCTTGCCGGCAGGGGAGACAGCGCGCCCGCGTTCCTGGTGTGGGCGGCGGCGGACCCCCAGGGCACACCGCTGCAGCGGGTACAGGTCATCAAGGGCTGGCTGGAGGACGGCGAGCACCGCGAGCAGGTGTACGATGTCGCCTGCTCCGGCGGCGCTGACGTCGACACCGCCACCTGGCGCTGTCCCGACAACGGCGCGCGGGTCGACCTCGCCGACTGCGCCACCCACCCTGGCTCCGGCGCGGCCGAGTTGAAGACCCTGTGGCGCGACCCGGGGTTCACAGCGGATACCGAGGCGTTCTACTACGTGCGCGTGCTGGAAAATCCGACCTGCCGCTGGTCGACCTGGGACGCGGTCCGCAACGGGTCCGAACCCCGCCCGGACCTGCCGGCAACCATCCAGGAACGGGCCTGGTCATCGCCGATCTGGTACCGGCCCGCGAGCAGCGCCGCGGCGCCGGCAGACGCCGGCCAGGGCTGACCCCTCCACCGTGGCCAGGCGCCGTCGCCGCAGGGGCGCCATCCTGGTCGCCCTGCTCGCAGCCTACAGTCTCTGGCAGTTCGCCGACTCGGGCACCGTGTCCTGGCCCGGCGCCCTGCTGGAGCGGGCCGGCGAGGTGCTGGCCGACTCCACCGACCGGTCCGGATCGGGTTTCCGGCGCGCAGCCGCGACGGTCGAGGAGCTCGGCGCCGCGCGCGAGGGCGCGCCGCCACCCCCCTTCGACTTCACCGGGCGCGTGGTGCGCGTTGCAGATGGCGACACGCTCTCCGTGCTGGATGGGCGCAACCGCCAGCACAAGGTGCGACTGTTCGGTATCGATACCCCGGAGCGCGACCAGCCCCACGGCACCCGTTCACTCCGGGCCCTGGCCGAACTCGTGGCAGACCGGCGTGTCGGCGTGGTTGTCGTGGAAACCGACGATTACGGCCGCACCGTGGGCAATGTCTACCTCGACGATCGCCTGGTAAATCTCGTCATGGTGCAGGGCGGCCACGCGTGGTGGTACCGCTACTACGCCCCCCACGAGCGCGCCCTCGAGGCGGCCGAGCAACAGGCCCGGGCGCGGGGCGCGGGACTGTGGGCTGATCCGCGACCGGTTCCCCCCTGGGACTGGCGCCGGGGTCGCCGCTGACGATTCACTCCCCGCTCGCGCACAGGCACCCGGCGGCGGCTGTCGCGCCAGGGGCGATTGCGGTACATTGGGTGCGCCCGGCCGCCGGGCGGTGAATTCACGCCAACATTCACTACAACAAGGAGCACTCCATGATCGTGGTCAACGGCATCGTCAAGAGCACCCAGGAAGATATCGTCGCACTGCAGGGTGCAATCAGCGCAATGGAAGCCGCGAGCCGGGACGAGGACGGCTGCCTCGACTACACCTTCAGCGTCGAGCTGGGCGATCCGGCAGTGATACGCATCACGGAGAAGTGGAAGACGCTGGAAGACCTGAAGGCGCACTTCAACACGCCGCACATGGCTGAGTTCCAGGCCGCCATGGGCTCCCGCCCGCCCGCGGCCATGGATGTGAGTTTTTACGAGGTGAACGAGATCCAGCCGTTCTAGGCCGGCGGGCAAAGGGTCTCGCACGACGACGGAGGCTTGTCATGAAAGGCTTCATCCCACTGGTCGCGGGCGCCCTGCTTGTCGCGAGCCCGGGCGCGCGGGCCGAGGGGGCCGGCGCGGGCGAGCCGCAGCCCGGACCCGCTGAACCCGCAGTGGCCGCTGAACCCGTGGCCGACGAGACCGCAGAGCCGACTGCCGACGCGCCCGAATCGACGGCCGAGGCACCGGCGCAGGCACCTGCCGAGCCCGAAACCACCCTGGCCGATGTTGTGCTGCTGCTGCAGCAGCAGCAGGCGACCCTCGACGCGCAGCGCCGCGAACTCGAGGCACAGCGGCGCCTGATGGAGGCCCAGGACCTGAAAATCGCCACCCTGACCAAGGAACTGGATGCGCTGCAGCAGACCGGGGCGGCGCTCGCCGCAGAGCAGGTGAGCATGGCGGATCCGGATATCGAGACCGAGTCGGCGCCACAGGTCGGCGAGAGTGATGAAACCGTGACAATCGATGCCACGAAAGAGGCCGAGGAGGCCGCCGAGACCGGCGAGGCGGTAGCGGAGGCGCAGCGCGACGACCCGACCCGCGTCCTGCTGGAGGAGTTTCCCGGGGCCTGGCGCCTGCCGGGGACCGACGCCGCCCTCTCCGTGGGCGGTTTCGTAAAGACGGCGGTGGTCTACAACTTCGACCCGCTGGACATCCAGGACCGCTTCATCGTGGGATCGATCCCGGTCAGCAAGACGGCCACATCCGACGCCGAGGCCCAGTCCAGCATCACCGCCGACCAGTCGCGGCTCAACTTCGACCTGCGCGAGCCGACGGAATTCGGGATCCTGCGCGCCTTCATCGAGGGCGACTTCGCCGAGGAGAACGACACCTTCCGCCTGCGCCACGCGTTCGGGCAGTGGAACAAGATACTGGCGGGCAAAACCTGGTCCGCCTTCGTCGACACCCAGGCGAGCCCGGAAGAAGTCGATTTCGAGGGCCTCAACGGACGGGTCAACGTGCGCCAGAGCCAGATCAGGGTCATGCCCACCGTCGGCAGGGAATACGAGTTTCAGGTCTCGATGGAAGACCCGAACCCCCAGGTGCAGAACGGCCAGGGCGTCACCCGCGCACCGGACTTCGTGTTCACCGGTCGCTTCTCCCCGCGCCCGGACCTGCAGACGAAAGCCGCCCTGCTCGCCCGCCAGATTCGCGCCCAGCGCCCCCTCGAGGCCGGCGCCGGCGTCGAGAAAAAGTACGCCTGGGGCCTGTCGCTCAGCGGCCGCTACCGCACGCCGCAGTTCGATGACCGCGACAGCCTGCTGTTCCAGGTCAACTACGGCGACGGCATAGGCCGCTACGTGAACGACCTGTCCAGCGTCGGCAGCTTCGACGGGATATTTAATCCCAACAACGGCGACCTGGAACTGTTCGACATCTTTGCCGGCTACGTCTCGTGGCAGCACTGGTGGGGCAACGACTGGTGGGGTGTGCGCTGGCTGGGGCGCAACCGGATGCGCTCCAATTTCACGCTGGGCTACGTGAACGTGGACAACCCCGGATTCGTCGAGGGCGACGCGTACAAGCAGACGATACGCTTCTCCACCAACCTGTTCTGGTCGCCCACACCGCGCATCGACATCGGCGGCGAGTACCTGTGGGGCGCCCGGGAAAACCAGGACGGCAGCGACGGCGACGCCAGGCAGATCCAGATGTCTGTGCGCTACCGGTTCTGACAGATGACAGACAAGCCAACGGGTAACAAGATCGGCTTCGTCAGCCTCGGCTGCCCCAAGGCGCTGGTGGATTCGGAACGCATACTCACGCAGTTGAAGCTCGACGGCTATGACATCGTACCGAGCTACGACGAGGCGGATATGGTGGTGGTGAACACCTGCGGATTTATCGACAGCGCCAAGCGCGAATCACTCGACGCCATCGGCGAGGCGATCAGCGAGAACGGCCGCGTCATCGTCACAGGGTGCATGGGCAGGGGAGAGGACGCCGAGACGATCCGCGACATGGGTCCCGGTGTACTTTCCGTGAGCGGCCCCGCGGCCTACGAGGAGGTAGTGGGTGCGGTCCACATGTACGCGCCCCCGGCGCGCACCCACGACCCCTTCACCGACCTCGTGCCGCCGCAGGGGGTCAAGCTGACACCGCGGCACTACGCCTACCTGAAAATATCCGAGGGCTGCAACCACCGCTGCAGCTTCTGCATTATCCCGTCCATGCGCGGCGACCTGGTGAGCCGGCCCATCGGCGAGGTCATGGACGAGGCCGAGGGACTGGTGCGCGCCGGTGTACGCGAACTGCTGGTCATTTCCCAGGACACCAGCGCTTACGGCGTGGACGTCAAGTACCGCACGGGCTTCTGGAACGGGCGGCCGATGAAAACGCACATGCTGCCCTTGTGCGAGGCGCTGGGAGAACTGGGTGTCTGGGTGCGCCTGCACTACGTCTACCCCTACCCCCACGTGGACGACGTCATCCCCCTGATGGCGGACGGAAAAATCCTGCCCTACCTGGATGTTCCCTTCCAGCACGGCAGCCCCGAGGTTCTCAGGCGTATGCGACGGCCGGCCGCGGCGGAGAAGTCACTCGAGCGCATCCGCGCCTGGCGTGAGACCTGTCCCGACATCACCCTGCGCAGCACGTTCATCGTCGGATTTCCCGGCGAGACCGACGCGGATTTCGAAACGCTGCTCGCATTTATCGAGGAGGCGCGCCTGGACAGGGTGGGTTGTTTCCAGTACTCGCCGGTCAGCGGTGCCGCCGCCAACGAGCTTCCAGACCACGTGCCGGAGCCGGTGAAGCAGGAGCGCTGGGAACGCTTCATGGCGCTGCAGCAGCAGATCAGCGCCGACAAGCTGCGGGATAAAATCGGACGGACCCTGGAGATCCTGGTCGACGAGGCCGACGGGGACGGCGCCACCGGGCGCTCCCGGGGAGACGCGCCGGACATCGACGGACGCGTGTACCTGCCCGGCGCCGCCGGCCTGCAGGCGGGGGACATCGTGGAAGCGGACATTACCGCGGCGGACGACTACGACCTCTGGGCGGGATGACTTGAACCTGCTGTTGTTTCACACGCGGGAGTACACCACGGGAGACAGTATCCGCGTCGACGGCGAGAGGGCGCGACACCTCGTGCAGCGAGGCGCGCAACCGGGCGATTGCCTGCGCGTGGGAGAGATAGACGGCCTGCTCGGCGAAGGGACAATCCGGTCGATGACGGGGGACAGTGTCACGCTGTCCGTGCAACTCGAACGACAGCCGCCACAAAAACTGCCCCTGGCGTTCGTTGTCGCCCTGCCGCGGCCGAAGATGTTGCGCCGCATCCTGCGCACCGTCGCCGAGTTCGGTGTGCCGGAGCTGCACCTGGTCAACAGTTACCGCGTGGAGAAGAGCTACTGGCAGACGCCGGTACTGGAACCCGATACGCTGCGCAGCTACCTCCTGCAGGGTCTCGCCCAGGGCGTCGACACGGTACTGCCGGCTGTACACTGCCACCGTCGGTTCAAGCCGTGGGTGGAGGACGAATTGCCCGCCCTGCTCGACGGGCGCCGCGGCCTCCTGGCGCACCCGGGTGACCACCCCGCCTGCCCCCACAAGTTGACGGAGAACACTTTGGTGTGCGTCGGCCCGGAGGGCGGGTTCACCGACTACGAAGTGGAAAAACTCCGCGCGACAGGCTGCGAAACCGTCTCACTCGGCGCGCGAATCCTGCGCGTGGAGAACGCCGTCACGGCACTTCTTGGCCGCATGGCCTAGATAGTTGTAACAACCGGCACGAACTGGCCCTCAACTACATTAATACCAGTGTCCACCCTTGGAGTACCCGAGGACGGAGTGCTAAATTTCGGCGTAGTCCGGTGACCGGTTCGCACAGGAATGACGGTCGCAACAACAATAAACGGGGCGCGCCGCAGTCTCGCCTGCAACGCCCCACCGCAACGACAACGATAACGCAGCAGAGGTACCGCCATGCGCACCAAGCAACGCCTGATCGTCACCAGCCTGTCCGCCGCCCTCTCCGCGGGTACGGTGGGCCTCATTCCCCTCGCGGCCTCGGCACAACTGGTGCTGGAAGAGGTCGTGGTCACCGCCCGGAAACGGGAGGAGACGCTCCAGGAGACACCCATCGCGGTGACCGCGCTGTCGGGGAAAGCGCTGGAAGAGCTGGGCATGCACAATATCTCGGACCTGCGCAAGGTCGTGCCCAACGTGGACATGTATGAAGGCAACGGCGCCTCCGGCGTCGGCAACGCCTTCATCCGCGGCGTAGGCGCGCGCAACACGGGCGTCAACTTCGACTCGGGCGTCGGTATCTACGTCGACGGCGTGTACGTGTCGCGTCCGGACGGGGCGGTACTGGACAACGTCGACCTGCAGAGTGTGCAGGTACTGCGTGGCCCGCAGGGCACCCTGTTCGGCAAGAACACCACGGGGGGCGCGATTCTCTACACCACGAACAAGCCCAACGAGGAGTTCGAGGCGCACGCGGAGGGACGCCTGGGCAACTACGACCGCATGGACGGCCAGTTCACCATCAACGTGCCGATCATGGATGACACCCTCATGTCGCGCTTCTCGGTCTGGTCGACCAACCGCGACGGCTACGTGAAAGCGGTTTCCAACGGCAACCCGGGCATGCTCGACGACGAGGAGTACACGGACATAGGGCGCAAGGGCGCGCAGGCGCAGGTGCGCTGGGTGCCCGCCGATGAACTGACACTGGACCTGAACTACACCTACACGGACACCGACCAGGGCGCGCGCGGCCAGAACTGCGAGGTGGTCGAGGGCATCCCCGGTGCCGGCTGGCAGGCCGATCTCCAGGACCAGTTCATTATCGTGCCCTCCACCGGCAAGACCATCAAGGAGTGGTGCGCGGAAAACGAGGCGCTGGGCAAGGACAAGATACAGGCGGACGTCAGCCCCAACCGGTACCAGGCGGAGACCAACACCCTGTCCTTCACCGCTGACTGGGACTTCACGGACGACGTGAACTTCAAGAGCATCAGCGCCTGGCGCAACACCGTCGGCGCCCAAACCGATGAACTGGATGCCATGGGTATTCCCCTGCTGGGGCGCAACAATTTCGGCTGGAACGGCGCCGAGGATCGCGAGACCGACGCGTACAGCCAGGAGTTCCAGTTCGCCGGCGTCGCCTTCGACGACAAGCTGGACTACGTGGTCGGTGTCTTCGGCTTTTACGAGGAGTCGGACCCGACTGGCCCCGCTTCCCCCTCGGGCCCGTTCTTCAACGCCATCTTCAATCCCGACCAGGCCTTTTACACCAACACGATCACGCAGATCGGCACCGAGAATACCTCGGCATCCATCTACTCCCAGGCGGACTGGAACTTCAACGAGAGCTGGCGCCTGACCCTGGGCGCCCGCTACACCTGGGAGGAGCGGGAACTGGAACGGAACTTCCTCACCGTCGACCTGGCTACCGTGGCCACAACGGGGGACGCCATCCAGTCGCCGATCGGGGAGCAGTTCTTCATCTTTCCCGGTGGGCCGGAGACCTACAACCCCGACCACCTTTTCGTTCTCGCCGACGGCCCCCTCGCGCGCCAGAGCATGAAAGTAGACAATGACGACGTCACCCCGATGGCGAGTCTGCAATACACCTTCGAGGACTGGGGCTTCATCAACGGCGGCAGCGCCTACGCCACGGTCGCCAACGGTTTTCTTTCCGGCGGCATCACCGACACGATCTCCGTCGTGACCGGCGAGATCGAGGAGTACGACCCGGAGGAGGTCTGGAACTACGAGATCGGCGTCAAGCTCGACGCCTGGGACCGCAGGCTGCGCATGAACGTCGCCCTGTTCTACACCGACTACGAGGACCGGCAGCTCACCACCGTGCGCATCAACCCGGATACCGGCCGTATCCAGGGGGCGCTGATCAACGCCGAGTCCTCCTCCATCGCGGGCATCGAGATCGAGACCACGGTACTGCCCATCGACAACCTGCAGCTGATCGCCAACGTCACGTTCAACGACGGGGAGATCGACGATTACGAGGACGAGCGCATCCTGGGACTTCCGGACGACGAGTCCACTATCCCTCCCGAATGTGACCGCGTGACGGTGGGGACGGGCGATGTGCTCAACTGCCCCATCGACCGCTCGGACGAGAACCTGCCGCGCCTGCCGGAGGAGATCTACTTCCTCGCCGCCCAGTACAACTGGGAGACCGACATGGGCACGGTCATTCCCTTCATCTCCTGGTCCTACCGCGCGAACGTCGACAACTGTTTCGACCGCGCCAGCTGCCTGTCGGGGCTCTACGAAGTGGACCAGGAGGATCTGTCCGCACGGCTGAGCTGGATCTCCCCAGACGAAAACCTGCGCATCACAGCCTGGGGCGCCAACCTGACGGACGAGCGCTACATCACGGGTGGCACGCCGCTGGTGGACGTCACGGAAACTGCGGGGACGATCTACAACCTGCCGCGCACCTACGGCGTGGAATTCGCCTACGACTTCTGATCGTCGCAGTCGAGTCAACAAAAAAAACCGGCGCCTGGCGCCGGTTTTTTTTGGGCGAAGAGCGGGTCAGTCCGCCAGCGCGATCCCCTCGGGACAACCCACCCCCGTCCCACCCAGGCCGCAGTAACCCCCCGGGTTCTTGGCGAGGTACTGCTGGTGGTAGTCCTCGGCGTAGTAAAACGGCGGGGCGGGAAGAATTTCCGTGGTGATTGCGCCGAACCCGGCCCTGTCCAGGGCCGCCTGGTAGGCCGCCATGGTGGTGCGAGCCTGCGCCGCCTGCTCCTCGCCGAAGGTATAAATTCCCGAGCGGTACTGGGTACCGACGTCGTTGCCCTGGCGCATGCCCTGGGTGGGATCGTGACCCTCCCAGAACACCTGCAAAAGCTCGCCGTAAGCGATTGCGCCCGGGTCAAAGACCACCAGCACCACCTCGTTGTGCCCGGTAAAGCCCGAGCAGACCTCCTGGTAGGTCGGGTTGGGGGTGATCCCGGCGGCATACCCTGCAGCCGTTGTGAACACGCCGTCCAACTGCCAGTACATGCGCTCCACGCCCCAGAAACAGCCCATGCCGAATATCGCCTGCTCAAGGTGGCCCGGAAACGGGCCCCGCAGGGGATTGCCATTGACATGGTGGGCGGGCGGGACGGGCATCTGCTCCGCCCGCCCCGGTAGTGCGTTGTCCGCGGTGGGCATGGGTGCCGCGCGCTTGCCGAAGAGACTCATGTTCCAAGTATAGCGGGAATTGCGCTACATTTATGGCCCACCGCCGGAGAGTCCCTATGCCGATCACACGCCGCACCCTGCTGGGCGCCCTGTCCAGCAGCACGTTCTTCCTCACGGTCCCCTACCGGGGCCTCGGTGCCGACACGGTGCCCGCCGCCGGCCCGGCGCCCGCCTTCCCGCAGGGGGTGGCCTCCGGCGACCCGGGCCCCGACTCGGTCCTGCTGTGGACGCGCGCGGTGCCGGCCGACGGCAGCGCCGCTGCCGTGTCGCTGGTGTTGGAACTGGCGCGGGACCCGGCATTCAGCGAGGCGCTTCTGCGGGTGCCGGTGCACACGAATGCCGCCAGCGACCACACACTGCGCGCCCACATCGACGGGCTGGAGCCCGACACCATCTACTACTACCGCTTTACCGGGACCGGGGCGGTCGCCTCACGCCTCGGGCGGACCCGCACGGCGCCCTCCCCCGGCGCCGATCGCACCGTGAACATCGCGTTCACCTCCTGCCAGAGCTACGAGCAGGGGCACTTCGGCGCCTGGGCGCGGCTTGTCGCCGACGATGTCGCCGCGGCACCTGGAGACCAGGTCGACTTCGTGCTGCACCTGGGCGACTTCATCTACGAGCGCTGCTGGAACCTGCACCAGGACGGCGGGCCCCAGTCGCGGCGCGTGCCCGATTTCCCGGACGGGGTCGAGACCGAAAAAAACCGCTACGCCGTCAGCCTCGCGGACTACCGCCACCTCTACCGCACCTATCTCGCCGACCCGCACCTGCAGGAGGCACGCGCCCGGTGGCCGTTCATCTGCACCTGGGACGACCACGAGTTTTCCAACGACAACTTCCAGAACTTCTCCACCTACGGCGGCGACTACGTCGAGCAGTCGGAGCGCAAGCTGCGGGCCAACCAGGTCTGGTTCGAGTACATTCCCGCGGCCCTGGACGAGCTGGCGGACCAGCCGGCCCACGGGTTCCGCGAACCGGCGCCCGGGACGCCGGAGGCGGAGGGCGCACTGGACAGCCTGCGCATCTACCGGCGCCTCGGGTGGGGCAGGCACCTCGACCTCGTGCTGACCGACAACCGCAGCTATCGCAGCATCCCCTGCATGAAGGACGACTACGCCACCTCCCTGGGCCTGCCCCTGAGCCCGGTGGCAATGGTGGAAATGCTCGACGCGGGCAGCGCCTACGACGACGGCAATCCCCCCGCGACCCTGCCCTGGGGCGACGACGTGGCCAACCCGGCGGCGGAGCGACCGCCCGGCACCATACTCGGGGAGACCCAGCGGCGCTGGTTCCTCGACACCCTCGAGCAGTCGGGCGCGACGTGGAAGCTCTGGGGCAACTCACTGCCGCTGATCCCGATGCGCCTGGACCTCTCCAGCCTGCCCTTCACGGTGTACGAGGACAGCATTTTCACCCTCGACCCCTGGGCCGGCTACCCCTACGAGGTCGCGCTCCTCATGGACGCCCTGCGCGACCGCGGCATCGCCAGCGTCGTGTCGCTGTCCGGCGATCACCACATGCACGGCGCGGGCACGGTCAACCGCGACCCCGCCGATCCCGAGGCCCCGGCCGTGTCAGTGGATTTCACCGTGGCGGCCATGAGTTCCGCGCCGATCATCCAGGACCTGCTCGCGGTGGCGCGCGAGAGTTACAGCGCCTTCCGCATGCTCGTCGGCGAGGAGGGCCAGGGCGAGTTCGTGCCCGTGTGGAACATGTCCATGCTGGACGGGGTACTGGCAGCCTACGTCTACAGCAAGACGGGGCTGAAGCAGGCCTCCCGCTGGCTCGGCCCCAACACCGCCAACCCGGGCCTGAGCTACGTGGACACGAGCAACAACGGCTACGGCCTCGCCCGCTTCGACGGCACGGGCCTGCAGGTTCGCATGGTGAGTTTGGAGGACTGCCGCGCGGACTTCGAGACGCCGCCGAAAATTCGCCACACCGCGGTGTTCGAGCTGGCGGCCTGGGAGTCCGGCCAGGCGCCCGCCCTGCAGGGACCCCAATTTGAGGGGGGTGCTCCCTTTCCTTTCGACCCACCGGGGGTGTAAGCTGGGCAGCCCCGTCGGGGCCGGATGGGGCAATTCAATGTGTGGGTGTCACACCCCCGCAACAGTCCGGCACTACCCTGACGGCAGCGACTACAGTGCGATGTTACGAGAACGGGGCGGGCGGACCGCGACCGACGGTCCGCGATAGGGCCCGCAATGGATAGCAGCGAAGAACGAGATGGAAACGACGAAAATCAACGCCAGCGAACTGTGCAGCCGCAAGCTGTGGCAACTGGTCAGCAGTGCGCCCCCGGGCGAGATCAGTGACGCGGAGCTCAGCGAGATGATCGAGGAACTCGCCCGGCGCCGACACTACCTGGAGGAACTGGAGGAAATCGGTAAACTGG
>Ga0126341_1000102_pt1 | contig 18006 bp, 17 predicted proteins | sample OrbTmetagenome_FD_97057 | JGI IMG/M metagenome (GOLD analysis project Ga0126341, IMG submission 97057) | Coral microbial communities from Florida Keys, Florida, USA - Orbicella T D metagenome | ecosystem: Host-associated > Invertebrates > Cnidaria > Coral | place: Florida Keys, Florida, USA... | reverse complement strand
TCCTGCAGGGCGACGAAATCAGCGTGCACTACGACCCACTTATCGCGAAACTGGTGGTCTGGGACGAGAGCCGGGAGCGCGCCCTGCAACGCCTGGCCGGGGCGCTGGCGGACTACCGCATCGGCGGCACCGTGACCAACATCGACTTCCTGTACAACCTCGCGACCTGTGAAGCCTTCGCCGCCGCCGAGCTGGATACGGGCTTCATCGAACGCCACCGGGAGGCCCTGTTCCATGAATCCGCCGCCGACCTCGACCGGGACCTGCCGCGGGCTGCTCTCGCCGCGCTGCTGCACCGCGACGCGGGGCCCGGCGCCACCGCGCCCGGCGATCCCCACTCACCCTGGCAACTGGGCGGTGCGTGGCGCCTCAACCAACCCCATGTGCAGCAGATCACCCTGCACTGCCACGGCGCGGACCACACCCTGGCCGTGGAGAGTGACGGCGATCGCTGGCGCATCAGCGCGGCTGGGCGGGAGACCACGCTGGGAGGTACACTGGCGGGCGACGCGCTCGTCCTGCAGGCGGACGGGCACCGCCAGCGAGCCGTGCTGGCCCCGGTGGGCGAAGGGTTTACACTTTACCTGCCCGAGGGCGCATACCATTTCCACGTGGTGCGTCCCGACACCGGCGAGGGGGAGACCGGCGGCGACGGCGCACAACTGGCCGCGCCCATGAACGGTACCATTGTCGCGCTGCTGGCGACCGAGGGCGCCGAGGTGGCCGAGGGCGAACCCCTGCTGGTAATGGAGGCGATGAAAATGGAACATACCATCCGCGCACCCGCGGCGGGTGTGCTGCACCGCTTCCGCTGCGCGCCGGGCGACCTGGTCGACGGCGGCGCGGAACTGGTGGACTTCGAGGCGAGAGAGGACTGACGGCGCATGGACCTACCGGCGAGGGTGCAGATTGTCGAGGTGGGACCCCGCGACGGCCTGCAGAACGAGGCCCAGACGATCCCGGTAGAGACCAAGGTACAATTGATCGACGATCTCGTCGCCACCGGATTGTCCCGGATCGAGGCCGGCAGTTTCGTCAACCCGCGCTGGGTGCCCCAGATGGCGGACAGCGATGCGGTATTCGCCGGGATCGGCCGCCGCGCCGGCGTCACCTTCAGCGCCCTGACACCGAACCTGCGCGGCTTCGAACGGGCCCTCGCCTGCGGCGCGGACGAGGTCGCGATCTTCGCGGCGGTCACCGAGAATTTCTCGCAAAAAAACGTCAATTGCAGTATCGCCGAGAGCCTGGCGCGATTCGCGGAGGTCACCGCGGCCGCCCGCGAGCACGGCATACCCGTGCGCGGCTACGTGTCCTGCGTGCTGGGCTGCCCTATCGACGGGGAGGTCGCCCCGCAACAGGTGGTCGACGTGGCCGTCGAGCTGCTCGACATGGGTTGCCGCGAAATTTCCCTGGGGGACACGATCGGGACCGGCACGCCGGGCAGCATGCAGGCGCTGCTGGATGCGCTGCTGCCGCGCTGCGACGCGGGCCGGCTCGCGGTGCACTGCCACGACACCTACGGCCAGGCGCTGGGCAACATCCTGGTCGCACTGCAGAACGGCATCGCCGTGGTGGATGCCTCCGTCGCCGGGCTCGGCGGCTGTCCCTATGCCCAGGGCGCGACCGGCAACGTGGCCACCGAGGACGTGGTGTACATGTTGCAGGGCATGGAGATCGACTGCGGTGTGGACCTCCCGGCGCTCGTGGCAGCGGGCAACCGCATCTCCGCCGTGCTCGGCCGGCGCTCCGCGTCGCGGGCCGCGCTGGCCCTGACGGCGAAACGGGCGTGACGCACCCCTGATGCTCGACCCCCTCATTATTCTGCTCGCACTGGGCTGCGGCCTGGCCAGTCGCGCCGCGGGCCTGCCGGCACTGATCGGGTACCTCGCCGCGGGTTTCGTGCTGCACGAGCTGGACATTGCGGGCGGCGCGCTGCTGGAGGGCCTGTCGGACCTCGGCGTGATGCTGTTGCTGTTCACCATCGGCCTCAAGCTGCAGCCGGAGAAACTGCTGCGCACCCAGGTGTGGGGCACCACGCTGCTGCACATGGCGGCGATGCAGCTGTTGTTCATGGCCGTGCTCTTCGGCTTCGACGCCACCCTTGGCCACGTGGACATCGACTTCGGCACCCGGGCCATCGTGGCCTTCGCCCTGACGTTCTCCAGCACCGTGTTCGTCATCCAGGTCATGCAGGCCCGCGGTGAGACCGCCGCCAGCCACACGACGCTGGCGATCGGCATCCTCGTGATACAGGACCTCGCGGCAGTGATCTTTCTCGCCGTCGCCACGGGCAAGATGCCGCAGGTGACCGCGCTGCTCCTGCTGCTCCTGCTGCCGATGCGCGGGCTGATCCTCCGACTGCTGGCGCTCTGCGGCCACGGCGAGCTGTTCACGCTCGCCGGCCTGGCCATCGCCGTGGGCGGCGCCGCGCTGTTCGAGGCCGTGGGTATCAAGGGCGACCTGGGCGTACTATTGCTCGGCGCCTGGCTGGCCGGCCACCAGAAGACCAAGGAGCTGGGTCGCAACCTGCTCTATTTCAAGGACCTGTTTCTCGTCGGCTTCTTCCTCACCATCGGACTCGGCGGCTGGCCGGAGCAGGAGTACATCCTGCTGGCCTGCGTGCTCGGCGCCCTCGCCCTCGTGAAACCGTTCCTGTACTTCCCGCTGATGACGCTGTTCCACACCACACCGCGCACCGCGCTGCTCAGCGCGATCTCGCTGGGCAACTTCAGCGAATTCGGACTGATCGTTGTCGCCGTATCGGCGGACAGCGGCATCCTGGACCCGACCTGGAGCGCGACGCTCTCCCTGGCCATCGCGGTGAGCTTTATCATCAACTCGCCGCTCAGCGGCCGCTCCCACGCGCTCTACCGGCGCTGGTGTGACTCCCTGGTGCGCTTCGAATCCGCCCGGGTGCGCAGGGCCCAGCCGGACACGTCCGGGACGCGCTGCTTCGTCCTCGGCATGGGGCGGGTCGGCACGGGCGCCTACGACGCCGTCCACCCGCGCTTCGGTTCCGAGGTGCTGGGCGTGGACGAGAACGAGGCCAAGATCGCGGAGCACCTCGAGGCGTCGCGCCGCGTGATCATCGCGGACGCGAGCGATCCCGATTTCTGGTACCGGGTGGATCTCGAACCGGTGGAGCTGATCATGCTGGCGCTGACGAACCAGGAGGAGAACCTGCGCGTCTGCCGCCTGTTGCAAGAGATGGGGTACACCGGCCAGATTTCCGCGGTGGTACGCTTCGACGAGGAGGCGGACGAGCTGCGCGAGCACGGCGTATCCGCGTTCAACCTGTACGCCCAGGCCGGTGCGGGATTCGCGGAACACGCGGCGCGCCACCTCGACGAACACTCTCGCGGCTGACGTCGGGTGGCGCTCAAACCCACGATCTACAAGGTACAGGTGACCCTGTCCGACAGCGATCGCAACTGCTTCGAAAGCTTCACTCCCACCCTGGCGCTGCACCCCTCCGAGACCGTCGAGCGCATGGCGGTGCGACTCCTCGCATACTGCCTGGAGTACACCCCGGGCCTCGAATTCACCCGCGGCCTGTCCACCGCGGATGAACCCGACCTGTGGCGACACGCGGACGACGGCGAACTGCTGTGCTGGGTCGAGGTCGGCCAGCCGGAGGAGGCACGGCTGCGCAAGGCCTGCGGTCGCGCACGCGAGGTCGCGGTGTACGCCTTCGGCAGCGGCGCGGACACCTGGTGGAAGCAGCAGGGTGACGCCATCGCCGCGTTGCCGCGCCTGCGCGCGATGCAGTTCGACTGGGCGGAAGTGCAGGCGGTAGCCGGCCTGTTGCAGCGCACCGTCGCACTGTCGATCAGTATCGTCGGCGGCGTGCTCTACGTGGATGACGGCGCCGCGAATGTGAGCCTGGAGCCGCGCCGGCTGCTGGGAAGCTGAGCCGCGTTCAGGGCGAGGCGAGCGCCCCCGCGCGTGCGGCACCGCGATTCAGCAACGCGAGAAACAGCAGGTTCACCCCGCAATACCCCCACGCCACACCGACACCCATTGCGCCGAACAAAGCCGGCCCGTTCAGGGCCAGAAAGCAGGCCGCGAGCACGAGGCGCAGGGCCTCCCAGGGCAGCAGGGAAGACGCTGCGCGACCGTCCAGCCACAGGGCGGTGGCGACGCTGGTGCCGAGCAGGAACGCCCACAGCGCGACACCGGACCAGTAACCGGGCTCGATGGCCAGCATGGTCACGAGCAGGGTCACCAGCGCGACCAGCTGGAAGAAGGCGTAGCCGCTGACCACACCCGGCACCTGCGGATCGAAGCGGTGGAAATTCGACAGGTCGGTCTTCTCCCGCGGGTAGCGTGCAGCGACATCCGCCGGGCGCCAGCCCGTGCGCGACACCCACACACGGAGCTTGTCGCGCCAGTCGCGGGTGCGCCAGCTGTCCTGCGCCATGTCGACATAGATATGGGTGAGTGCACGGAACGGGTTGAAGCTCTTCAGGGCGCCGCGAATACCGAACACAACCGGCTCGCCGTCCAGTTCCTCCTGGAACGTACCGAACAGGCGATCCCAGATAATGAACAGGCCGCCGTAGTTGCGGTCGAGGTAGACGTCGTTCTGCGCATGGTGCACCCGATGATTGGAGGGCGTGACGAAAATCCACTCGTACCAGCCGAGCTTGCCAATATGCTCCGTGTGCACCCAGAACTGGTAGATCAGGTTGATGGAGCCGACCGTCACGACCACCTCCGCGGGAATGCCGACGAGGTACATGGGGATGTAAAACAGCCAGCCGAGCAGGAACCCGGTGCTGGTCTGGCGCAGGGCGGTGGTGAGGTTGTAGTCCTCGCTCTGGTGGTGGGCCACGTGCGCCGCCCAGAAAATCGTGCGCTCGTGCCCGATGCGGTGCAGCCAGTAGTAACAGAAATCGTACAGCACCATGGCCAGCACCCAGGTGAGCCAGTGGCCGGGATCCATCAGCGGCAGCGAGAAGTACTCGGTCACCAGGTAGTAGATGTAGCCGCCGACGCCGAGTGTCACGAAGCGCCGGGCCTGGCTGAGCACGCCCAGGAACAGGCTGCCCACACTGTCGTTGAGGCGGTACGTGTTGCGCCTTACCAGGAACCCGTAGGCGAGCTCGACCAGCATGGCCAGGATGAAAAATGGAATGGCGTAAACGACGAGGTCCATGAATCCGTTTCCCGGGTCTGCGAACAGATTGCGCGCCGCGTTGCGACGGGCAGGGGGCGCGGGGCACCCACTGACGATGGGGCGCATTGTAGGGGCCGGCGCCGGGCGGCGGCAATGCGGCCCGGGGACAAATAGCAGTCATTTGCGGCCATCAATGGAGGGCCGAATCTGGCTAGTCCGGCACCGGGTAGCGGTCTATAGTGCGGCCATGGACACGACGAGCGAACACGGCACCCCACTGGACACTCCACAGGACCCTCCACTGGACCCTCCATTGGACTACGAGACCTGCCGCCGTGCGCGCCTGTCCCGGGACCCCCGTTTCGACGGCGAGTTCTACCTCGCCGTCAGTACCACCGGCATCTACTGCCGGCCGGTGTGTCCGGCCCGGGCGCCCGCGGAGAAGAACGTGCGCTACTACCGCAGCGCCGCCCAGGCCGCGCGCGACGGTTACCGGCCCTGCCTGCGCTGTCGTCCTGAATCGGCGCCCAACAGCCCCGCATGGAACGGCACGTCCACCACCGTCAGCCGCGCGTTGCGGCTCATCGAGGAGGGCGCACTGAACACCGGTTCGCTGCCGGCGCTCGCCGACAGGCTGGGCATCGGCGAGCGCTACCTGCGCAAGCTGTTCGAACGCGAACTGGGTGTGTCGCCCACGGCGCTCGCGCTCAACCAGCGGCTGTTGTTCGCCAAGAAACTGCTCGCGGAGACCAGCCTGCCGGTGACGGAGGTCGCCTTTGCGGCGGGCTTCGGCAGCGTGCGCCGCTTCAACAGCGCGGTGGACACGCATTTTCGTCTGCCGCCCTCGGCACTGCGCAGGCAGTCACGGGCGCGCAAGGGGCACTCGGGCGTGACGCTGCAGCTGCAATACCGCCCGCCCTACGACTGGGAGGGCGTGCGTGCGTTCTTCGCCCGCCACGCGATTGCGGGCGTGGAGGAGGTCAGCGACCGGAGCTACCATCGCACCCTGCTCGTCGACGGCAACCCGGGGTGGTTCAGTGTGCGGCCGCAGCGGGGCCGCGACGCGCTGCGCCTGGAGCTGTCACTGCCGGACCTGCGCTACCTCATGCCGGTCGTGGCACGGGTGCGGCGCATGTTCGACCTCGACGCCAATCCCGCCGCCATCGCCGCCGCGCTGGGCGACGACGCGCACCTGCGGTCCCCGCTCAAGCGCTTCCCGGGAATACGCGCACCGGGCTACGGCTCCCTGCACGAGTCCTCGACCCGCGCGGTTATCGGACAGCAGGTGAGCACCGCGGCAGCGCGCGGCATTCTCTCGCGCCTGGCAAAGGCGACAGGTGGAACGGGCTTCCCGGCCGCAGCCACCCTCGCCGCCCTGGACGACACACACTTCCCCATGCCGACACGACGCCGCGACACGCTGCGCACGCTCTGGTCCCTGCCCCGGGACAGCGAGGGCGAACCTGCACTCGACGACATCGCCGCACTCAGGGGAGTCGGCCCGTGGACGGTGGCCATGGTCGCCATGCGCGGCGCCGGCGACCCCGACAGTTTTCCCGCCACCGACCTCGGTGTCATACGCGCCTGGAAGGCATGGGCCGGGGATCCGAAGACACTCAAGGACCACGCGGTGCAGTGGCGCCCCTGGCGCTCCTACGCCACGAACCTGCTCTGGAGGAGCCTGGAAGCATGAACTACCAGTACCTGGCAACACCGATCGGCACGCTGCGACTCGTCTCCGACGGCACTCACATGACACGCATAGAGTTCGAGGGCCAGTACCGCCCGGAACCGGGCGAACGCGAACATCCGGACCCTGTACTGGGGGACTGCGCGCGTCAGCTGACGGAGTACTTCGCGGGAACACGCAGGGAGTTCGACCTGCCGCTCGCCGCGGACGGTACGGAATTCCAGCACAGCGTGTGGCGCAGCCTGGAGGCCATTCCCTACGGTGAGGTGCGCAGCTACCGCGATATCGCCAGGACCATTCGGCGGGAAAAGGCGGTGCGCGCGGTGGGCGCGGCCAACGGGCGCAACCCGCTTCCCGTGGTGGTGCCCTGTCACAGGGTCGTGGGCAGTGACGGCAGGCTTACGGGATTTGCCGGCGGCCTTGAAACGAAGGCCGCGCTGTTGCGCCTGGAGGGCGCCCTGCCCGCGGAGTGATCAGCCCGCGTCGGCAACGAGGGTGCGGATCCACTTCTCCTCGTCGATAAAGCCGCCGCCCCAGGAGGCCCACTCCTCCCCGAGACCCGCGGCGACGATCGCGTCGGCGTCCATCCCCTTGTCCAGGGAGGCCTGTACCGCGTTGCGGGTGGCCTTGAGCATCGCCAGGTAGCGCTCGAGATCCGCGCGGTTGGCGAGCGAGCCGTGCCCCGGCACGATCAGTGTGCCCTCGTCCACGCGCGCCAGCACGGATTCGACGTTGGCGATGTAGCCGCCGACACTGCCGCCGGAGCTGAGGTCGACAAAGGGGAAGGCGTCCTTGAAGTAGAGGTCGCCCATGTGCACCACGTTGTCGTTGACGTAGTAGACGACGCTGTCACCGTCGGTGTGTCCCGCGGGGTAGTGCTGTACCTCGATATCGCCGCCGTTGAAATGCAGCGCGATGGAATCGGCGTAGGTGACCATGGGCAGCGCGATGGACGGGCTGGGCTCGACCTTCATACCGAGCGCGGCAATCTCCTGGGGCGTGGACATACGCGCCCGCACGTTGCTGTGCGCAACGATGATCGCACCCTTCATTCCCCAGAACTCGTTGTTGCCGGTGTGGTCGCCGTGCCAGTGCGTGTTCAACACGAAGCTGGGCGCCAGCGGCGCATTGGTAAGTTTGGCGATCGCCTCGGCGTAGGCGTCGGCCAGTTGCGGGTAGTCGTCGTCCACCAGCAACACTCCGTCAAAGCCCACCGAGGCGACCACGTTGCCGCCCTGCCCCTGCATCAGGTGCAGGGGTCCGCGCAGGGCCTCCACGCTGACCGAGGGCGCGGCGTCCTGCGCCACAGACAGCGGGGACAGGAGCAGTGCGGCACAAAGGACCGCTGGCAGTTGGGGAACGTATCTGTTCATGGGAGTCCTCGTCCGGGTGGGAAAACGGGGTCTCAGGCGTTGAGATCGGGAATCATCTCATCCTTGAGCCGCTCGATAGCGTCTTTGAGTCGCAGTTTTTCTTTCTTCAGGCGCTGCAACAGGATCTGGTTCTGGTAGGGAAAGCCGTGCAGCTCGGCTATCTTGCGGTCCAGTGCCCTGTGCCGGGACTGCAGTTCCAGCAGGCGCATGGCAGGGGTCAGCACTTCGTTGGCCGCGCCCTGCTCCTCTCCGTCGCCCTTTTCGGGTGGCTCAGTCATCGTGGAATAGGTCCCGCCCGGATATACAGCCGCCAAACCGCCACTCTATACCCTCCGGGTTTGCCGGCACAAGTTTGCTTTGCGCCGCTCAGTCCGCGGCCTCGGGGGACGCCAGTTCCACCAGCAATTGCTGCCAGAGGTCGTGGCCGGGCTGCGCCAGGGCGAGGAAATGCGGGCTGTACAGGGAGTCGCCCCGGTTGTAGCGCAACGGCCTGCCATCCAGCCCCAGCAGCGCACCGCCGGCCGCTTCCAGCAGGGCCTGTCCCGCCGCCGTATCCCACTCGCAGCAGGGGGCAAACCGGGGATAGCAATCGGCCTCCCCGGCGGCGAGCCGGCAGAACTTGAGGGCGCTGCCGGCGTTGCTGCGCCGGACCTCCCCCGCGGCGGACTCCAGCCACGCCAGGCAGCGCTCCAGCCTCGGGCCCCGGTGTCGCCGGCTGGCCAGCACCACCAGCGGCCCGTCGGCGGGAACGTCGCGGGTGCCCAGTGGCGTCGCCACCCAGTCCCCGCCGGCGCCCGCGGAATAACACCGCGCGCCACTGCCGGGAATGCCCACGTAGGCGCGGCGGGACAGCGGCAGGTACAGCAGGCCGAGCTGCGGCCGGTGGTCGTCGATCAGTGCGATGTTGACCGTAAATTCGCCGGTGCGCGCGAGAAACTCCCTGGTGCCGTCGAGCGGGTCCACGAGCCAGTAGCGCGCCCAGTCGAGCCGCTCCCGTCCCACCTTGTCCGCGGTCTCCTCCGAGAGCACCGGCAGTCGCGGGTCCAGCGCGGCGAGCCCGGCGTGCAGGAGACGGTCGGAGGCCAGATCGGCCCGGGTCAGCGGGGAGTCGTCGTCCTTGGCCTGGAAATCGTCCGCGCCGGGTGCGTGGTAGTGCTCACAGATAACATCCCCGGCGTCGCGGCACAGGTCCAGCAGCGGCGGTACCAGGTCTTCGAGTTCACTCACTTCGATCTCCGCGCAATTGTGGCCACACTATAACACCGGGGGCGCACGCCCCCGCTGCTGCCACCGGCGCGGAAAACACGGCATAATCAGCTCGCGGCAAGTGCCGCGCAACACCACCGACGACGAAGATGATTGATTGGCACGAAATCGACACGGTCCTGCTGGACATGGACGGCACCCTCCTGGATCTGCGGTTCGACAATTTCTTCTGGATGGAGCACCTGCCCCGCCTCTACGCCGAGCGTCACAGCATCAGCGCGGAGGAGTCCAGCGAGCAGCTCCACGGGCGGTTCGCCGCCGGCGTCGGCACCTTGCAGTGGTACTGCCTCGATCACTGGTCGGAACAGCTGGGCATGGACATCGCCGCCCTGAAGCGCGAAATACAACACATGGTGAGCATCCGCCCCCACGCCCTCGACTTTCTCGCGCAGCTCAGCGCCAGCGACTGCGACGTGGTGCTGGTGACCAACGCGCATCGCAAGACGCTGGAGATAAAGATGGAGGAAGTGGACATCACCCCCTGGTTCGACCGGGTGGTAGTGTCACACGACCTCGAGGCGCCGAAAGAGGAGCAGGCGTTCTGGCGCCGCCTGCAGGAGCTGCATCCCTTCGACCCGGCGCGCACCCTGCTGATCGATGATACCGAGCAGGTGCTGGAGTCCGCCCGGCGCTTCGGCATCGCGCACCTGTTGACGCTGCTGCAGCCCGACAGCGGCCGCCAAAAGCGCGTCGACACGCGTTTCCCCGGCATCCATCACTTCGACGAGATCATGCCCGCCGGGGTCGCCCGGTGAGCGCCGCCGCAGCGGGGAAACTGCGCCTGGACAAGTGGCTCTGGGCGGCGCGTTTCTTCAAGACGCGCAGTCTCGCCAAGACGGCCATCGAGGGCGGCAAGGTGCAGCTCGACGGCCAGCGCGTGAAAGTATCGCGGGAGATCGCGGTGGGCGACACCCTGCGGATACGGCAGGGCTGGGACGAGAAAATTGTGGTTGTCAGAGCGCTCAGCGACCAGCGTCGCGGCGCCCCGGAGGCGCAGCGACTCTACGAGGAGACCGCCGAGAGCATTGCGCGGCGCGAGGCGGAAGCCGAGGCAAGAAAGGCGGCGGGGGGCATGATCGAGCGCCCGCCCCGCAGGCCTACCAAGAAGCAGCGGCGGCAGATTCACCGTTTCCGCGACCTGCCCCCGGACTAGTCTGCCGCGATAGCGTCACGGCCCGCGTTCTTGGCGCGGTAGAGCGCGTCGTCGGCGCGCTGAATCAGCGCTTCGGGTTCGAGGTTCTGGTCGGGCTTCACCGTGACCACGCCCTGGCTGATGGTGAGGTATTCGGACAGATCCGAACTGCGGTGGGGGATCTTCTCCTCCAGTACCAGTTCCTGCAGGCGGGTCGCGGTGCGCAGCGCCGCCCCCTCCCCGGCCCCCGGCAGTATGAGCAGGAACTCCTCGCCGCCGTACCTGGCCACGACCTCCCCCGCGCGCCCGCAGGCGCGCCGCATCAATCCCGCCAGGGTCTTCAGCACGGCGTCCCCGGCGGGGTGACCGTAGCTGTCGTTGTAGTTCTTGAAGTAGTCCACATCCAGGAGAATGATCGATAGCTCGCCGTCGGCGCGCCGCGCCCGGTTCATTTCATCCTGCAGCACGCTGTTGGCGAGGCGCCGGTTGCCGAGGCCCGTGAGCTCGTCGATATTGGCGAGATTCGTGAGCTGGGCGCGGGCGTCGCGCAGCTGCCGGTTGCGATCGCGCAGCGAGGTGGTCAGGTCACCGAGTTCCTGCGCGGTCTGTTCGCGTTCCCAGTTGAGCGAGATCATGTTGCGGAAGGCCTTGTGCGCCTGGTTGCAGACCAGGATGAGTAGTGCGCAATAGGCGAGCATCGACAAGCCGATCAGCAGGTTGTAGGGCTGCTGCCAGTAGTGCACGGTACACCACCAGGCCACCGGCCACAGCGACGTGAATATGTGCGCGAGGAAATACTCCCGCACAATCACCGAGTAACCGATGGAAAACGCCGCCATGGACACCAGTAACAACAGGAACACGTACTGCATGGTGACCGGCACGCTGTCCGCGGCGAAGATATACACACCCGACCAGGCGGACCCGGTCAGCATCGCGCCGGCGAGCAGTTGCCAGTAGACTGCCATTGGGCGGCTGCGGAAGAGCTGGTCGCGCAGCGCGATGGTCATGTGCAGGGACCGAAGCAGGAGCAATACCAGGAAGCCGCCCGCCCAGAACAGGATGCCGCTGACGCCCATGATCGGCCAGAACATCATGAGGGTCGCCGCGACCCCCACGAGGTGGGTCACCACCATGGCGAGACGACCGTTCTGCATCAGCATTTCCAGCTGGGCCTTGAACAGCTCTTCCCGGGGCATGTACCGCTGGTAGATCATAGCTTTAATCCTACTCCTGCCCGGCCCGAATTAGAGCCCCGCCGGGACAAAGCTGAGAACCCGGTCACAGGGCAGGACCGGCTCCTTTACCCGGACCCCGATTCTGGCCCAAACTAGCATCAGGCCAAACCCCGGGACGGGCCAATGTACCCCTGGAAAACCATACGCCTCGCGTGCACGATCCTGCTGCTGATCCCCCTGGTTCACGTGGCCTATCTCATCTCCCGGGACACCCTTGAGATCATGGACAACTCCACCGACGCCTGGCGCCGGGAGATCAACAACTACATTGAACAGGACGCCCGTACGCAACTGCCCGCGGAGCCCCTCGTGGTGGTCGGGGGGCGGCGCGTCAAACTCTGGCGCGGGCTCGAGGATGCACTGGCGCCCCGGCCCGTGCTGATGCGCGGACTCGGCGGCGCCATTGTCGAGGATATCACCGCCAACTACGACCGACTGATCGGCTTCTACCAGCCCCACTGCGTGGTCCTGCTCACCGGCACCAGCGAGCGCGTTATGCGCGACAACAAGTCCCCCGAGGAACTGACCGAGGCTATCGCCAGGCTCGCCGCCATGGATGCCCGAAAGCGAGACTCGGGGACACTCTACGTATTCACGCCGCTGAAGACGCCACTGCGCGAGTCCGACGACCCGTTCATCGAGCGGTCGTCGGAACTCTTGCAGGCCTGGGCATTCGACAACGCCCGGGTCGTGGTCCTGGACGCCAACCCCCTGCTGGAGGGGCCCGACGGGCGGCCCAACCCGCTGTATTTTCGGGGCGACGGCACCCAGCTCAACGAACACGGCTACCTGCGCCTGACGGTGCTCCTACAGGCCCGCCTGGAGATCGACGAACCTCTCGGCGCACCCCTCAAGGCACCGGTGCTGACGGCTATTTGACGCGCCACTTTTAGGCTAGAATGGCGCGCATGTTCTCCGAAATTCCCGTCTCCCGCCCCGCCACGCCCCTGCTCGACCAGATCGACCAGGGCCTGAGGCCGCACGAGCTGGATACCGCCGGGCTCGTGCAGTTGGCCCAGGAGCTGCGCGCGTACCTGCTGTACAGCGTCGGGCAGACCGGCGGGCATTTCGGGGCGGGCCTCGGCGTGGTCGAGCTCACGGTGGCCCTGCACCACATTTTCGATACCCCCGAGGACCGCATCGTCTGGGATGTCGGCCACCAGTCGTACCCACACAAGATACTCACCGGGCGCATGCGCCAGATGGACAGCATGCGCCAGGCCGGCGGACTGGCGGGCTTCCCCAAGCGCTCCGAGAGCGAGTACGACACGTTCGGTGTCGGGCACTCCTCCACCAGCATATCCGCCGCCATGGGCATGGCGCTGGCTGCGCGACAGCAGGAGATCAGGCGCAAGGTCGTCGCGGTCATCGGCGACGGCGCAATAACCGGCGGCATGGCGATCGAGGCGCTGGCGCACGCGGGGCACGAGCGTCCCGACATGCTCGTCATCCTCAACGACAACCAGATGTCCATCGGCCACAACAAGGGCGGCCTCGCCACCTACTTCGCCAAGATCTGGGCCAGCAAGACCTATATCGCCATGCGCAAGGGCTCCAAGCGAGTGCTGGAGAAGATTCGCCCCGCCTGGGAACTGGCCAAGCGCACCGAGGAGCACATGAAGGGCATGGTCGCCCCCGGTACCCTGTTCGAGGAGCTGGGCTTCCACTACATCGGCCCTCTGGACGGCCACGACCTGCCGGGCCTCGTGCAGACGCTGGAGAACATGAAAGACCTCGAGGGCCCCCAGTTCCTGCACATCCGCACCATGAAGGGCAAGGGTTTCCAACCCGCCGAGGAAGACCCGGTGGGTTACCACGCCATCAACAAGATCGAGGACAAGCCACAGGGGCCCGCCCCGACAGTCGCCGCACCGAAAGGCCCCAAGTACCAGGACGTATTCGGCGCCTGGCTGTGCGACATGGCAGAGCGCGACAACCGCCTGGTGGGGATCACGCCCGCCATGTGCGAGGGCTCTGGCATGGTCAATTTTGCGCAGCGCTTCCCGGACCGCTACTACGATGTGGCCATCGCGGAACAGCACGCGCTCACGCTCGCCGCGGGCATGGCCTGTGACGGGCTCAAGCCCGTTGTGGCAATCTACTCCACCTTCCTGCAGCGCGGCTACGACCAACTGATACACGACATCGCCCTGCAGGGCCTGGACGTCACCTTCGGGATCGACCGCGCCGGCCTGGTGGGCCAGGACGGCCCGACGCACCACGGTGCCTTCGACCTCAGCTACCTGTCCTGTATCCCCAACATGGTGGTCGGGGCGCCCGCGGACGAGAATGCCTGCCGCCAGATGCTCTACACCGCCTACCACCACGCCGGGCCCGCCGCGATCCGCTACCCCCGGGGAACGGGGCCGGGTGCGCCCATCGAGGAGGCCATGCAGCAGTGGAATATCGGCGAGGCGGTGGAAGTGCGCAGCGGCGAGAACGTCGCCATCCTGAATTTCGGCGCGCTGCTGCCCGAGGCCCTCGCCGCGGCGCAGGAACTGGACGCCACCGTCGTCGACATGCGCTGGGTGAAGCCGATGGATGAGAGAAAAGTCCTCGAACTCGCCGCCCGGCACGCACTGCTGGTAACGGTGGAGGAGAACGCCGTCGCAGGGGGCGCTGGCACGCGGGTGAACGAGTGCCTGCACCGCGCGGGTGTCACCGTCGGCGTGGCCAACCTGGGCCTGCCGGACGAGTTCGTGGAGCACGGGTCACACGGCGACCAGCTGCACTGGACGGGACTGGACAGCGAAGGGCTGCTCGCCAGCATCAAGAGCGCCATGCAGCGCCACGCTATCCTCGTCGCGGTACAACCGCGCGGCAGGGTCGAGATACCCCGCTGACGGGATACCTGGCGCCGCCCGCCGGCGCGGACAATCGGGGCAGGGGTCGGGCAAGGTTCGGGGGCAAGAGTCAGGCATGACGCGCGACTACCAGCACAACTATTCCGAGCTGAAACCCTCCCTCTACAGCACTGAAAAACGCCACCGCAAAGCCGAGACCATCGTGCGCGTCTGTCGCGACTACGCGGGGGATATCGGCGCGCTGCACGCACTGGACGTCGGCAGCTCCAACGGCATCATCGACGACTACCTGGCGAATTTCTTCGGCGCGGTTACCGGTGTGGACATCGACGCCCCCGCCATGGCCCACGCCCGGGAGACGTTCGACAAGGCGAACCTGCGCTTTCTCGCCGGGGACGCGATGAGCCTCGACTTCGGAGACGACACGTTCGATGCGGCGGTGTGCACGCAGATCTACGAACACGTCCCCGACGCGGCGACGATGTTCGGCGAGATTTTCCGGGTGCTCAAGCCGGGCGGATTCTGCTACTTCGCGGGCAACAACCGTCTCATGTTCATGGAGCCGCACTACAAGCTGCCCTTTCTCTCGGTCGTGCCACGACCCCTGGCCCACCGCTACATGCGCCTCGCCGGGAAAGGTGAGTTTTATCATGAAAAGCACTTCACCCACTGGACGCTGCGGCGCATGTGCAGCGACTTCGATATCATCGACTACTCCACCCGGGTGATCGCCGAACCGGAGAAGTACGCCGTCGAGTACATGCTCCCCCCCGGCTCTGTGAAATGGCGGCTCGCCCACTCGGTGGCCCGGGTCGCCAGCTGGGCGGCACCCATGATCTGGATCCTGCGCAAACCCGCCGCGTGAAGGTTCTCGTACTCACTTCCACCTACTCGCGCTGGGCCGGCGATACGGAACCTCGATTTGTCGACAATCTCAGCCAGACACTGGGCGGCGAGCACACGGTGCACGTCCTCGCCCCCCACGCCCCGGGCGCCCGCATGGACGAGATGCTGGAGGGCATCCAGGTCTTTCGCTTCCGCTACTGGCCGGGTCGTTTCGCGTCGCTGACCTATGGGGGCGGCATCCTGCCCAACCTGCGGGAGAATCCGCTGCGCCTGTTCCAGGTACCGTTTTTCCTCGCCGCCCAATGGCTTGCGATCGTGCAGCTGTGCCGGCGCCATGACTACGACCTCATCCACGCACACTGGATCATTCCCCAGGGCGTGAGCGCGGTTCTCGCCCGCCCGCTGACGAGGGGACGGATTCCCCTGGTCCTCACCTCGCACGGTGGCGACCTGTTCGCCCTGCGGGGACGGCTGCTCTCCGCGCTGAAGCGCCGGGTGACCCGTGCCTGCGACGCACTGACCGTGGTGAGCGAGGCGATGCGCTCGCGCGCGGCGACCCTCGGGCTGAAACCCGCCGAGCACATTCACTCCATTCCCATGGGGGTGGACACCGGGGACACATTCCGGCCACCGGAAGGCGAGGCCGACCGCAGGGGCATGCTCTTCGTGGGCCGCCTTGTGGAAAAGAAGGGTGTCGAGTACCTGTTGCGCGCGCTGCCCGGGGTGGTCGACGCGTTTCCGGACAGCCACCTCACCGTGGTCGGCGACGGACCACTGCGCGCCGAACTGGAGGCGCTGTGCGGCACGCTCGGAATCGCCGACAACGTGACCTTCGCCGGCGGAGTGGCCAACAGCGAGGTGCCCGCCTACCTCAGGTCGGCGGCTATCGCGGTGTTCCCGTCCATCGTCACGGACAGTGGCGACCAGGAGGGCACACCCGTGGCGATCATGGAGGCGCTGGCCTGCGGCTGCGCGGCCGTGGTGTCGGAGTATCCGGGAGCGAGCGATATCATCTCGGACGGGGTCAACGGCCTGCTGGTACCCCAGCGGGCGCCCGAGGAGCTGTGCACTGCCGTCGCCTCGCTGCTGGCGGACCCGACCCTGCGTGCCCGCCTGGGCAGCGAGGGGCGCGCACTGGTCTGCCGCGAGTACGACTGGGCCGTCATCGGCGGGCGCTTCTCCGCGGTCTTCGCGCAGGTCGCGGGCAACGGGAGCCAGGGAGGGCCGGCCCGTGAAAATTGACAAAGGCAACCCGGAACACTGGCTGCTGCTGGTGCGCCAGGGCATCTACTCCCTGCTGGCAGTACTCTGGCGCTGGCTCACCCCGACCCCGGCCCGACCCCTCGTGGTGCTTTACGGGCACCAGCTCTCGGGCAACCTGAAGGCACTCTACGAGGAGTGGCAGGACAACCGGGCGGACGAGTTTGACTGCGCGTTCCTGTCCCTGGACCCGGCGTACGGACCACAGCTGGCTGCCACCGGGGTGAACGTGCTGCGCTGCGGCGTTTTGACCGACATGCTGCGCGCGGGACGCGCATCGGCGCTGGTGTCGGACCACGGCCTGCACGCCATGTCTCCCCTCCTCTACCTCACGGGCATGTGTTTCGTGGACGTGTGGCACGGCATCCCGTTCAAGGGCTTCACCCCGGCAACCTTCCGCGTCCACCACCGCTACCGGGAGGCCTGGGTATCCTCTCCCCTGCTGAAGACGCTCTACGTCGACAGGTTCGGATTCCGGGCCGACCGCGTGCAGGCGCTCGGGTACGCGCGGGTCGACAAGCTGTTCAGGGGCGAGCCCCCGGAGCCGAGCTACCGTCGCCAGGCGGCGATCGACGCGAATACGCCCCTGGTCCTGTACGCACCGACCTGGAAGCAGGAGGACAGCGAGCGCGACCTCTTTCCCTTCGGCGAGAGCCAGGAGGCCTTCCTGGCGCGCCTGAGTACCATGTGTCGCGGACACGGGGCCCTTCTCGTCGTGCGCAGCCACCTGAACGCCAGTATCAGCGAGCTGGACCTGGACAACGTGCTGTACTGCCCCATGTCGGAGTTCGCGGACGCCGAAAGCCTGTTGCAGGACACGGACATCCTGATCTGCGACTGGTCCTCCATCTCCTTCGACTTCCTGGCACTGGCCAGGCCCGCCATCTTCCTGGACGTGGAGCCACCCTTCGCGAACGGGTTCTCACTCGGCCCCGAGTATCGCTTCGGCCACGTCGCAACCGACATGGACGATCTCTGCCGGGCGCTGGCCCGGGCGCTCGCCGATCCGGCAAATTACATGTCGCAGATGGAGGAGCGCTACCGGGAGATCACCGCGGCAGTCTACGGCGAGAGCGTGGATGGCCAATCCGCGGCGCGACAGTGGCGACGCCTGTCCGAGTTGCTGCGCCGCTGAGCGCCCGGCCGCGCATCAATGGCGGATCTTCTCGATAACCTCCGTCGTCGAGATCGCGGGTGTGCGCGGCAGGTAAACCACCTCGCACAACTCGCCGAACTCGTCGAAGCGCCCCTCCCAGTCATCGCCCATGACCAGGACAT
>Ga0126341_1000101_pt1 | contig 18026 bp, 14 predicted proteins | sample OrbTmetagenome_FD_97057 | JGI IMG/M metagenome (GOLD analysis project Ga0126341, IMG submission 97057) | Coral microbial communities from Florida Keys, Florida, USA - Orbicella T D metagenome | ecosystem: Host-associated > Invertebrates > Cnidaria > Coral | place: Florida Keys, Florida, USA... | reverse complement strand
TGGAGGAGCGCAGCCAGTTCGCGCACCAGGCGCTGCACGACCCCCTGACCGGCCTTTCCAATCGCAAGCTGTTCCTGACCCGCGCCAAGGAAGCGGTGGAACAGTCCCTGGCGCGCAAGCACAAGGCGGCGGTTATTTTTGTCGACCTGGACGACTTCAAGCAGATAAACGACGGTTACGGCCACGAGACGGGTGACGACGTGCTCAATCTCGTGGCACAGCGCCTGCAGGCCAATGTCCGCTCAATCGATACGGTGGCTCGCTTCGGCGGCGACGAGTTTGCCATTGTGCTGCACGGTATAGAGACCCGCGAAGTGGCCGACCACATGGTCGAGAAGCTCCGCATAGCTCTGCAGGCCCCCTTCGAAATCGGCCAGTATTCCCTGAGCGCCACCGGCAGCATCGGGGTCGCCGTCGCGCCGGACGAGGGCAGAGATGTCGACCGCCTCCTGCGCCGGGCCGACGAGGCGATGTACCGCGCCAAGGAGTATCGCGTACGCGCCCTCGGGGGCTTTATCCCTGGCGGTGAATCCCCCGCAGGCGCCTGATCGCTCCCCAGGGGAGTTGCCGTAGCGGCCCCGGGATAGCGTCTGCTTTACCAGGTAGCCAGTTGTTCGACGATCATCTCCACGAAGGCCGCCCCCACCCAGGTCATTGGAATGAGCAGGAAGTACAGCCCGAACCTGCGCAGGTTCTGCGCCTCGAAGGGCCATTCGCGCAGCGTCCGGACCTCGCGGCCGTACTCCAGCAGGGCCACGATCTCGGAGAGGTTGCCAACCGGTAAACTTGCCCCTGACTCGGCCTCCCTCAGCTCAATCACTGCCTGACTGACCCGCTGCATCTCCATCCGCTTCTGTTCCCGCCGAATACGCCGGAGCGGCCTGCTCGGCAGGACAGAGAAACCTATCGCGGTGACAGTTCCGATCACACCGGGCAATACATATGTCCACGAGTCGGACATGACGAGTGGCGCGAATGAGCCGACGAAGAAGTAGGGAACTGCAAACACCAGCCCGGCACGAAGCCCGAAAGCGGCCAGGGGTTCACCAAGCTTTTCATCGAACAGGTGGGGAGTAACCGCTGTATCGATATGCTTCGCCAACATGAGCGTGCGCGAGATCGGCATCGCCAGGTACCACAGGAACATCGACAACGCGACGGAGTTGGCAACCATCAACCAGATATCCAAGGAATTCCAGTCCCCCGTCGCGAAGCGCGACAGTCTGCTGGAGGAGACCTCTTCGCTTATCAGGCAGACCACCAGTATGACTACCAGGATCGTCAGCTGGGAGGCGCGATCGGGCGTCACCAGGGACTCACGTAGTCGCGCCAACTCCTCATCCCCTGCCTGCATCGCGTAGCGCATGCCGTCGAAACAGCGCAGGACCGCCTGATAGAACAACGGCATCACCAGCACCTGCACCAGTATCACGGGGAGGAAAAAATAGGAGGCGTGCATTTCCGTATAAGAGCGCACGTGGCTCAGGGCGTCCCCGGGTCGCACGGCACCATCGGTGGACAAGAGCAGCGCGAATCCGAAGGCCAGGGCCCAGATTAGAGGGTGGCCGGGTAGGCGCTGCAGGAAGCGGTAAAACCAGTCATTGCAGACTGAGCAGGGATTGCGCACAAGCTCGTGGTAGTTCAGCAGGCTCTCCGCCGGCCGGGCGCGCTGAGCCACCGCCACCACACCCGCGGCGGGCGGCTCGTGTCGAAGACGAGTCGTCTCGTCAAACCCGGCGTCCCCGAGCTTCTCATTGGAGTAGGAATCCATGATCGTTATTCTTTTCGCCCCCTCCAGGGCCGCGCCGCGAGGGCGTCCCGCCGCCCGGGACAAGAAATATAGTCCAAAACGGCCACGCTTGCCGACTCCGGGTACCGGGGCCATACTGCGGGAAAGTGGTATTTGCAGGCATCTCCCCATGAACGACAATAAATCACATAACCATCTGAATCGGCGAGACTTTTTGCGCGTCAGCGCACTCGGGGGCGGCGCCCTCCTGGCGGGCGGCGGCGCACTTACCGCCTGTGACCCGGTGGGCCTCAAATTCGCCGATGCCAACGGTATCCGGGTCCACGGGCTGTTCGAGGCGCGGGTGCTCGCAACCACGGGTGAAACCGTGCCGGGCACCGGCTATACCTGGCACCGCTGGCCCGACGGGGGTGCCTGCTTCGCCCTCCCCGACGGCGGCTGGTCGTACGTCTCCAATTCCGAGTGGTTTACGAGCGATCCCGCGGGAGCCGGCGCGAGCTATCTGCGCTTCAATGCGGCCGGGGATATCGTCGACGCCGGCCGCACACTCACCGGCACGCTGGTCAACTGTGCCGGCGGGGCAACCCCCTGGGACACCTGGCTCAGCTGCGAGGAGATCCCCACGGGAACAGTCTGGGAGTGCGACCCCATCGGCGCGGTACCGGCCATCCAGCGCCTCGGCATGGGCCGCTTCCGCCACGAGGCCGCCGCCTGTCACCCGGTCGAGGAAGCCGTCTACCTGACGGAAGATCACCCCACCGGCGCCCTGTACCGCTTCGTTCCCGCCACCTGGGGCGATCTCAGCGCGGGAACACTGCAGGTGCTGACCGAGCCCGTACCGGGCACACTCGTCTGGGAGACGGTTCCCGATCCCGATGGCGACCCGACGCCCTGCAGGGACCAGGTGCCCCACACCATTCATTTCGACGGCGCTGAGGGGATCGACCTCTCGGGCAACAAGGTGGTGTTCACCACCAAGGGCGACAACCGCGTCTGGTCGCACGACCCGGTGGCAATGTCGCTGACAACCATTTACGACCCGGTGGTGCACGTCAACGGCGTACTCTCCGGGGTCGACAACCTCGGTACGTCCGACGAGGGCGTGATCTACGTCTGCGAGGACGGCGGCGACATGCAGATCGTGCTGGTCCGCGAAGACGGCTCCACCTTCCCGGTGGTGCAGATCGATGACAATCCCAATTCCGAGGTGGCCGGTGCCGCGTTCGACCCCTCCGGCACGCGCCTGTACTTCAGCGACCAGCGCAACCCGGGCCGCACCATCGAGGTGAGCGGGCCATGGCAACTGTTCACAGAACCCGGCCCCCTGGACATCTGACGACACGCAGCAGCATTGCTCCAGGCATACCGGTTTAAACCCGGGCCGCTTCGCCCGCGTGGATAAGCGGCCCGTATTTGGCTATGCTGGCGCGCATAATTCCAATCCGGGACTCCCGATGTTGTCGATCGTTACACGGCGGGGCATCGCCTGCCTCGCCCTCTGCCTGACGCTGCAAAATTGCTCCGTTGACGAGGCGGAAACCCCCGCCACCAGCCTCCACTGGGATTCCGCCAGAAACCTGCTGCTTATCTGCATCGACACGGTCCGCGCCGACGTGTTCTACGCTCTGGGAGACGCCGGACGCGATGCACTCAGTGCGTGGGAGGCGCGGGGCCTGGTATTCACCCAGGCACAGGCTCCCGCGCCCTGGACCGTGCCGACCGTCGCGTCGGTGTTCAGCGGCCTGTGGCCTATCGAGCACGGAGCCGGGGCGATGGATGGCGATGCGCCGAACATTTTCGAGGAACGGCCACGCGCCATGCACCCCGGCACACCGCTTCTGGCCGAAGCTGCGCGGGAGCAAGGTTTTCGCACCGCAGCCATATCCGCTTCCGGCTGGACCTTCAGCAAACGGAACGCTATCGGCCTGACCCGGGGTTTCGAGGAATTCGACCGCGTCGGCACCAGTCCGGAGACGCTCGATGTAGCGACGATGCCCACGCTCGTGGACATGTGGCGCAAACGGTTTGCGGCGCACACCCCCGAGGCGCGCGCATTTCACTTCCTGCACCTGATGGATGCCCACAACTGGCACATGGTCCCGGAACAGCGTCTGGATGAGATAATCGGCTCGTTTTCACAGGAGGAGCTGGCGCTTTACCTGGAGGTCGCGCCACCCCTGGCCTGCCCGTCCCGCGAATACGTCATCTGCAAGCGCTACCTGGTGTACGCCAGTGCGGTGCAATTCCTGCGCGATGGCATGGCGGCGCTGCTCGATGAGTTGCAGCGCGGGGGAGCGCTAGAGGAAACGGTGGTGGTACTGTTCTCAGATCACGGCGAGGAATTCGCCGACCACGCGGAGAAGGGAGACCCCGCGGACAAGTTCAGCAAGCGCACCAACTGGGGACACGGCCACACGTTGTACCAGGAACAACTGCACGTGCCGCTGGTGGTGTGGCACCCCGCCCACGGGGGCGCCCGCGTGGACACGCCGATGAGCCTCATCGACGTCGCCCCCACCGCCGCCCACTGGCTGGGTATCGATTTCCTCCCGGCGGGTCGGGACGGCATTCTGCTCGACGACTACGTGGCGCAGCCCGACGCGCTCACCGGGCGCGTACTGTTCGCCTCCCATGTGAACAACGGGGAGCGTCAGTTGAGCGCGCGCGAGGGGGACGAAAAGTCCATCTGGTATGTCCCGACGGATCGCAGCTACTACTTCGACCTGGCGCGAGATGCCGGCGAGCTCGAGCCGCTGGACGCGCCCGGTCTGGTGCTGCGCTTCGACGGCTACTTCCTGGAGTACTCGGAGTACGCACCGCAGCGCGCGGCACCGCACACGGAACTGAGCGCCGAGGAGATCAAGCGCCTGCAATCCATCGGTTACCTGCAGGGCGTCGAGACCGGGGGCGAGTAGTGCGGGACGACTGCCGGCGAAGGCTGGATATGCCACCTGGTGTCTTAATTAACCCCTTTACAATCAACGCCTTAAGATGGCCGCAGGGGCCTCGTAGCGGCGCACGCTGAAGAATACGGTGAGGCTCGCGAAGTACCCGCCTGGACCGCGTTCACAACTCGGTGGTCCGGCGATTGACACTTCCGCGGAAGTTCTGGTATTTACATGTGAAATCAATATTTTAGCGGCCCGGGTAAGCCCGGCGACGCTGTGGGCAGCAGTCAACTGCCCGCCGGTCAGCGCGGCCCCGACACAAGGGCAGTCACCTGCCCGCAACTACACTGGTAGCCAACTATGAAGAAGACCGCAAGGCCGCTTCTCGCCCAACTTCTGACTCTCTTCCTGGCGCTGCTGCTCGGCTCGCCCGTGGCGGGCGCTACCGGCCGCAATATCCTGTTCATCGCCATCGACGACATGCGCATCGACCCGCAGGCGCTGACGCCGAACATCGACGCGCTGGCCAACGTCTCCACGCGCTACCAGAACGCCTACACCACCGTGCCCGTGTGCATGGGCTCGCGCGTGACGATGATGACCGGATTGAAACCCAGTACCCACGGGGTCGGGCTCACGATCCTGAGTGTTGGGGGATACCTTCCCCTCATGAACGACCCCTTTACCACCACACTCCCCGAGGTGATGAGCGCCAACGGTTACCTGAGCGCCACCAACGGCAAGGTAAATCACACGCAGTTCCCGTCGAAGTGGGACGTGGCGCAACCGTACACCGTGCCCTTCCAGGACCCCACGGACCCGGGCCCGGACGGCACCTACTACCAGATCGACGTGCTGGACCCCAACGACCCCAACGATATCCACCCCGACCAGGAGGTGGCGGACTGGGCGGTGAATTTCATCCAGAACCACAGCGGGCCGCAGCCGTTCTTCCTGGCGATCGGTTTCTACCAGCCCCACTTACCCTGGGCGATGCCCCAATGGGCCTACGATCTTTATCCCGCACCGGTGCCCCACGTGCCAACGCCCGGCGACCTCGACGACGAGTCCGACGACGCGGTGACGATTGCCGAGCGTTTCGTCTGGGCCCCTGGAGTGAATCTCTACGACGTCATCGACACATCGGGCAAGGCGGCGGACTACACCGGCGCCTACCTGGCGGGCATCTCCCACACGGACGCCATGGTCGGGCAGGTCATCGCCGCGCTCGACGCGAGCCCCCACGGCGTCAACACGGATGTCGTCCTCTGGTCTGACCACGGCTATCACCTGGGCGAAAAGTTCCACTGGCGTAAATCCACACTCTGGGAGCCGGCGGTGAAGGTGCCCCTGTTGATCCGCTCCCCGGCCATCGCCGCGGGCGACGTGACCACGCCGGTCAGCCTGCTCGACCTGCCGCCCACGGTCCTCGACCTGGCCGGCGCGCCTGTGGAGCCACAGTTCGAGGGCGTCTCCCTGGTGGGCCTGGGGACGGGCGGCAGTCCCAGCCCGGTGGAGATCTACTACGGCAACGCCAGGGCCGTGGTGTCGGGAGATTTCAAAAACATCGATTATCAGCTGAACCAGCCGGGACTCAACCATCTGGCGCGGTATAATCTGGTCACTGACCCGATGGAAGAGACCAACCTGACTCCCCCGGGGTGTTAGGCGCAACACAACAATAAACTTGTAACGGATTCAAATCATGAGAAGTCAATTGCACAAGATCACCGCAGCAGCAGCCATACTCAGCCTCGCCGCCGTCGCGACCCCCGCGCTGGCCTATATCGGCCCGGGCTCCGGGATCAGCGTCATCGGCTCCCTGCTGGGTCTGCTCGCTACCGTGCTCATCGCGGTGGGTGCGATCGCGCTGTTCCCGTTCCGGCGCATGCTCAAGAAGAAGAACGAGGAGCAGGCAGCGGCCCCGGTCGCCGAGCCCGCGCAGGCGCAGGAGACGCAGCCGGTCGCCGCGGTGGAAGAAGTCGACGTAGAAGCGCGGTGATTCGCCGCACCCTCTGCGCCCTGCTGGTCGCGCTCAGCGCCTGCGGCGGCGACAACACACCCGATACCCCGCCGGAAGCACGCACGATCGTGCTCGGCTTCGACGGCATGGACCCCCGCATTGCAGGGGAATGGATGGCCGCGGGCGAACTTCCCAATTTCACCAGGCTCGCCGAGCGGGGTTATTTCGGCCCGCTGGGCACGAGTATCCCCGCCCAGTCGCCGGTCGCCTGGTCCAGTTTCGCCACCGGCACCGGCCCGGGCGAGCACGGCATCTACGATTTCCTGCGCCGGGACCCGGAGACCTACCTGCCCAGTTTTTCCGTCTCCGAGACCTTGTTCTCCGACGCGGCGCTGGAGTTCGGCGACTGGCATATTCCCCTGTCCGACGCCACCATACGCAACCGCCGGGTCGGCCAGCCCTTCTGGTCCGAACTGGAAGGCCAAGGCGGATCCGCCACGGTCATGCGCGTACCGGTCACCTACCCGCCCGACGATATAGACCACATGATCTCGGGCATGGGCGTGCCCGACCTGCTGGGCAGCCAGGGCACCTACACCCTGTACAGCACCCGCCCTCTGAGCGGTGGCGAAAGCGGCCGCGTGGTCTTCATGAAGGCGGAGAGCGACGGCCGGATACCGACCTACCTCGAGGGCCCGCCGCACCCGCTGAAAAAAGTCGCCGAGCCCATGCGCACCCCCATGGAGTTCTACCCGACCGATAACGGTACGGGCGTAATCCTCGGCGACAGCGAATTCATCCTGCAAAAGGGCGACTGGTCGGACTGGGTGCAGGTCTCCTTTAACCTCCTCGGCGTCATCGATATTCCCGGCCTGGTGCGCCTGCACCTGCTGGAGGATTACCCCCGGCCCCGGGTCTACGTGTCCCCGATCCAGATCGACCCCCATGCCCCGGTGGTGCCTATCTCCTCACCGCCCGGCTACGCGGGAAACCTCGCGGATCGCATCGGGCGCTTCCACACGATCGGCATGCCCGAGGAGACCTGGTCCCTGAACAACGGCCACATCACCGACGAGGCGTTTCTTGAGATGGTCGAGACCACCTTCGCCGAGCGCGAGGCGATGCTGTTCGACGCCCTGCAACACAACAACAGCGACCTGGTGGTGAGCGTTTTCGTACAGACCGACCGGGTCAGCCACATGTTCTACCGCGGATTCGACCCGGAACACGCCCTGTACGAGGAGACCGACGAACGCGGGCGCGGGGCGATCCTATGGAGCTATCGCGAGGCGGACAGGGTGCTCGGGCGCGTCATGGACGAGATGCGCGACGGCGACAAGCTGGTGGTGATCAGCGACCACGGCTTCTCGCCCTACCGCTGGTCGGTAAATCTCAACCGCTGGCTGGTGGACAACGGCTTCATGGTGCTCGACGAGGGGGCGTCCGAGTCCGGTATCGGCTTCGGCGACGTGGACTGGTCGAAAACCCGCGCCTACGCGATAGGGCTCAACAGCCTGTACCTCAACCTCGCCGGCCGGGAGGCGGAGGGTATCGTGACCGCGGACGAGGCAGACGCACTGAAGAGCGAGCTGACCGAAAAGCTGCTCACGCTCTACGACCCGGAGCGCGAGCAGCCGGCGATCAAGATCATCTACGACGGGGCCGTCATCTACCCGGGCAACGAGAACGGGGACGCGCCGGACCTGGTTGTCGGCTACCACCGGGGCTACCGCGCCTCCTGGGAAACGACGCTGGGGGCGGTGCCCGACACGCTCATCGATATCAACCGGGGCAAGTGGAGCGGCGATCACTGCATAGCGGTGGACGAAGTGCCCGGGGTACTGTTTACTTCCTTCAGACTGCCCCGGCCCGTCGAGTCCATCGAGCAACTGGCGGGGCTGGTGCTGGGCGATTGGCAAGACGAGACGGCCGCGAACTGAGGCGGTCGGGTTCTCGAAGATCTAAAAAGGACGCCGCATGGGCCTACTGGACTTTCCCGCTCCCCTGTTCCAGGTGATCGACGAGTCGCTGGAATTCCTGCCGGACCTACTGCGCCTGTCCCTGTGGGCCCTCGTCGCGGGCGCGCTGAGTATGCTGCTGTACGCCCTGATCTCCCCGCAGAAACGCATATCGCTGGTGAAGGCCGAGCTGCAGGCGGCGCGCGCTGAGATGGCAAAAGCTGACGAGGACTTCGGCGAGCTGATGGACCTGGTGAAGAAAAACCTGGGGCTGTCGTTCCGCCACCTCGGGCTGGTATTCGCCCCCGCGCTGGTCTCCGCGCTGCCGCTGCTGTGCATCATCGCCTGGTCCTCCACGCGCTTCGGCTACGGCTTTCCCGATCCGGGGGAGCAGGTCGCGGTGAGCACCTACCCCCCGGAAGCCGCCGCCGCATTGAACTGGCGCGCGGCGGGTGCCGCGACACCCCGGAGCGACGACAGCGGGTGGCAGGTGACCTGGCCGGGCGAGGGGCAGACACTGTCGCTGGCGGACGGCAAACAGCGCCTGGTCACCCTGCCGCTGCCCGCGCCCATACCCCAGGTACACAAGAAACTCTGGTGGAACAGCCTGCTCGGCAACCCGGCGGGCTACCTGCCCGACGAGGCCCCCGTAGAGCTTGTAACCATCGAGCTGTCCGCCCGCCGACACCTGCCCTTCGGACCCGGGTGGCTGGGCAACTGGCTCACCGTGTTCCTCGTCGTCTCGGTGGTCGGGGCGCTCGGCACCAAGTCGCTGTTCAAGATTCACTGACGTTTCACCGGTGGTTTTTTCCACCGACTCTACCTATAGTCATGGCAGCTTCATGTTTCCGGGATTTGCGCATGCGCCTGATGAAAACCTGTCTCACCGCCCTGCTGGCCGTGGGCATCCTCGCGGTCAACGGCTGCGCCACCATGTCCCAGGCGGAGTGTGAAAACGCGGACTGGCAGATTCGCGGTGAAGACGACGGCCGCAAGGGCCAGCGCCGCGACTACGTGAACGAACACACCAAGGCCTGTGCAGAATACGGGATTAAACCGGACCTGAAGACTTACGACGCGGGCTGGCAGGTGGGTATCCAGGACTTCTGTACCCGCGATAACGGCTGGCAGCACGGGCTCTCCGGGGGGTCCTACAGCGACTCCTGCCCCGCGGAGCTGCGCGGCGATTTCTACGAGACCTACCAGCTGGCTTCGCAGGTCCACGCCCAGAAAGGGCAGATCAGTACTCTCGAGGCGGATCTCGCGGTGGTCAACGAGGAGATCGACGAGGTCGTCAACGACGATGAGAAACGGCGCAAGCTGAAGAAGAAGCGCGGCCGCCTCAAGGACGACCTGGCGGAGGCCGAGGCGGAGCTGCTCATGCTCGAGGTGGAGGCGGCGAAGCTGGGCTACTCAGTGCCCTGATACCACGGCAAGCCTCGAGCAGCCGGTAGTCCGCGGCGTACCATTGGCGCAGCGCATCCCGCGCCGCGTTGTCGAGGGCGTCCGCCCCGCCCGGCGTCGCGCGATGGGCCCGAACGTCATCCACCGGCAGTACCAGGCTCCCGGGCAGGTGCAGGATGTCCTTCAGCACTTCGAAGTCCTCGTCCAGGGATTCCTGCAAACCGATCAGGAGCACGTCGTCGCTTCGCGACAGAAGGTAGTCCTCGCTCTCCAGCCAGTAGTCGAACCGGTCGCGCAGCAGGCCGATACTGCGCATGGCCCGCACCGCCGCATCGCGGTCTTCCTCGTCGTCTGACACCAGGGCGAGCGCCAGCGACCCGGCACTGTCGAAGCGGCCGAAGGCCAGTTCCTCCTCCGCGGTCCAGGGTACGTTGTAACGCGGGCGGCCGCGGTTCCTGCGGCTGTTGAAGGCGCTCACAAAGCGAGTGACCGGGTCGCGCAGGAAAAACACCACCTTGTCCCCCGGCGGGATATCCCTCAGGCGCGTACCGTGCGGGTGGAGAAACAACTGGTGGCGCCGACACGAACGATGGGGCCGCAGGGCATGCTTGACCGCCGTGCCGCCGGTCTTGCTGACGTGGAGCAGGTGCACACACTGCCTGCCGCGGGCGCGCGCCGCCACCGCGTCCAGCCTGGCCTTCAGTGGCGAGGCAGCGCGTTTCAGGCTGCGCCACAGGGTCCTCCTGCCCCGCGCCTCAGTCACGCCGCAGGTCCTCGAAGTTTGCGCGCAATACCTCGTCGTAGGCGCGCCCCATCGCCTCGAGGCTGAACTGTGCACGCACCAGCCGGTCGGCGCGCGCGGCGAGACCGGACGCCAGTTCGGCGTCGGACAGCAGGCGCGACACCGCGTCGACGATGGAGTCGCCGTCCGCCGGGTCGTAGCAGAGGCAGGTCTCGCCGTCGCGCACCAGCGCAGCACCGGGCTGCGCCTGCGAGGCCACCACCGGCAGGCCGGCGGCGAAGGCTTCCATCATCACCAGTGCGACCGGGTCACCGTAGCGCGAGTAGAAAAACAACAGGTCGTGGGAAGCGTACAGCGCCTGCAACTCCTCTCTTTCGACGGTGGCCAACAATTCCACCGACCCGGTGAGCCCGTGCGCGTCGATCATTTCGAGAATGCGCCCGCGGTACTCCGCCTGGCCCTGTGCCGCTACCGCGGTCAGTCGAAGGTCACCGTGACGCGCGCGGATGCGGGCGAACTCGTCGAGTATTAGATGCAGACCCTTGTCCGGGACGAGCCGGCCCAGCCAGAGGATACGCCTGCCTTCACACTCAGGCCGCTGCACCGGTGGCGGACAGGGAATACCGAAGTAAACGGTGTGATCCCGCCCCGGGGGCAGCCCCGCCGCCAGGGCCTCGTCGCGCCAGCCGCGGCTGGCGAACACCGCTGCGCGAATTGCGCCGGGCTCGGCGCGCCGCAGCAGATGGGAGTGGAATTTCCGGCGATAGCGCAGCCGGCAGAGCAGGCGCGCCAGCGGCCACCAGCCGGCGCGAAGCTCGTCCGCAAGCCCGCCGAGGCTGACCACCAGTGTGCGGGAATGGCGCCCGGTCACCAGGGCCGTCATTCCCGGCGGGCTGCCGTCGACAAAACAGAGCACGATGTCGTCCGCGGCAACCCCGGCGAGCAGGGCCTCCACCGCGGCGAGATTGTCGGAGGCGCCGACATAGTGGTCCAGGGGCATGAACAGGGCGGCAATGGCCCTGCGCATGCGCACCGGGAGGCGGTGCCAGAGCGTGAAAAGCCCCCGCAGGCGCGCCAGGGAGGCCAGCTTCGAGCGCGCCCGGGTAGTGCGCAGCGCCGGTCCGCCCGCGTCCCCCGCGCGGCCGACCGGATCGATGAAGGTCTCCGCCCTGTAACCCAGTTCGTCGAGCTGGTGCGCCAGGTCGCGGATGGCGATCTGCATGCCGCCGACATCGTCGGGGGAGAAGGTGGGACCGAGCAACAGCACCCGGGGGCCATCGCGACCCGCGCCCCGCCGCGCGGCCGGAACTGCGGTCTGTGCCACTACAGGCCCAGCGCCTGCCGCATCTCCGGGGGGGTCATCGGCCTGCGCTCAAGCGCCGCTGCCACCTGCAGTGTACGCTCGAGCAGCGCGATGTTGGTCGCCTGTACGGTCCTGTCCCGGTCCAGCCACAGGTTGTCCTCGAGCCCTACGCGCACACCGCCGCCGCTGGCGAGGCCGAGGGCGATGGCCGCGGTCTGTTGTCGCCCGATACCCCCGACACCCCAGAGCGAGTTTGCGGGCAGGTCCTTGATGATGGCACCGAGGTGGGCCGGGTCTGCCTGGCCGGTGAAGGGATTCCCCAGGATGATGTTGAAGACGTAGGGCGGCTCGATCACACCCCGGTCGATCAGGTAGTGCGCGTAGTTGACCATGCCCACGTCGAACACTTCCAGCTCGGGCTTGATGCCCCGCTCCGCCATGCGCTCCGCCAGGCCCAGTATCACGTCGGGTGCATTGACCGAGGCGCTGCGCGAAAAATTCAGCGAACCCAGCGTGAGCGAGGCCAGGTCCGGGCGCAGCTCGTCGGGAAGGGTCAGCACCGCACTGCGCGATTCCAGCCCCGGGTCGATGCGGCCGCTGCAGGAGGCGCAGATAACGACATCCTCGCGCGCATCGCGCAGCGCCGCGATGAACTTCGCGTAGGTCCCGGGCAGGTTACAGTTGGCCCCGGTATCATCCCTCGCGTGCAGGTGCACGGAACTGATCCCCAGCGCCAGGCACTCTCCAACGTCCCGCGCCACCTCCTCGGGAGTCAGGGGTACGTGGGGCGAAGTCTCACGGGTCGGCACGATGCCGGTGGGGCAAAGGCTCAGGGGAAAGGTCGACTCACCCATCCTGCGGCAATCTCCATCGTAGGTTTGCGGCCCCGCTAGACCGACACATCGTTGTAACCGGCGCATGCTTCGCGAATAACCCGTGCGGGGTTCCCCGCCACGACGGTGTGCGGCGGCACATCCTTCACCACCACCGCGCCCGCCCCGACAATCGCGTTGCGGCCCACGCTCACCCTGGGTGCGATGGTCGCGCCGCCACCGATGAACGCGCCGGCGTCGATATGGCAACTGCCGCACAACAGGCAGCCGGGCCCGAAACTGACGTAGTCGCCCACCCGGGCGTCGTGACCGATGGACACGGAGCGGTTGACCAGCACATTGTGCCCGAACCGGGAGTTTGCGCCTACCACTACCGCCGCGTTGACCTGCAGGCCCGGCCCCGACTCCACCGAGCTGGCCACGATAGCGGTCGGGTCCACCAGCACACCGCCCGCACCGAAGCCCAGGGAAGCGAGGGACTCGTCCAGCGCCTTGCGATGCCCGGGGGTGACCAGCGGCACGAGCACAGGCAATTGCTTGAGGCCTGCATCGAGGTCCTCGACACGAACCACCGGCGCGAGCCCGGCAAACTCACCCGGCTCGGGCATGTTGTCCACCCAGGCCGCCACCTCGACCCCGGCGCGGCGCGCCACTTCCATCATCTCGTGGGCGTACTCGGACCCGATGCCGAAAAACACGAGTCGCGGTGAATTGGGTTCCAGTGCCATCGCGTTATACCCTCCACTCCGCCAGGGCGGCACACACCGTGTCCACCTCCGCTTCCGTCAATTCGGCAAACACGGGCAGCGCCAACAAGCTGCCCTGGATCGCTTCGAGGTTCTCCATCGACGCCGAGCGCCCGAGGCCCGCGTAGGCCGGGTGGCGATAGCAGGGCTGTTCGTAGTAGCGCCGCGCCCCGATGTTCCGCCCGGCGAGAAATGCCTCGAGGTCGTCCCGGGCGGCACACTCCACCACGTAGAGGTGGTAGGCGTGTTCAATGTCCCCGACCTCCGCCGGCGCGGTAATATCGGGGTTTCCCGCCAGCACCCCTGTATAGCGCCGCGCGATCTGCCGGCGGCGCAATACGGAGTCACCGAGCAGCGCCAGCTTCAGTCGCAGCACGGCCGCCTGCAGGTCATCCATGCGTGAATTGATGCCGCTGACCCGGCTGATTCCCTCGCCGTCCCAGCCGTACTGGCGCAACCGGCGCACGCGATCGGCCAGCCCGGCATCCGCGGTGACCACGGCGCCGGCGTCGCCCATCGCGCCGAGATTCTTGGTGGGGTAGAAACTGAAGGCGCCCGCCGCGGCCAGCGCTCCCACGGGCCTGCCTCCTGTGCGCGCGCCGTGAGCCTGGGCGCAATCCTCCACCAGGGCGACCCCGCTCCCCGCGACCAGGGCGGACAATTCGTCCACGGCCGCGGGATGACCGTAGAGATGCACCGCCACTACAGCTCTGGTGGCGGGACCCAGCAGGGACTCGACGGCCCCGGGGTGGAGACAGCGCGTGCGCGGGTCGATGTCGGCGAGGACCGGTACCGCACCCGCCCGCTCGATTGCGGCAACGGTGGCAATCGCCGTGTGCGCGCTGGTGATGACCTCGCCACCGGCGACGTCCAGCGCCATCAGGCTGAGGGTCAGGGCGTCGGTGCCGGAGCCGACCGCAACCGCGTGGGGCGCGTCACAGAAAGCCGCAAACTCCGCCTCGAATGCCTGCACCTCGGGACCGAGTATGAAGCGGCCGCTGTCAATAACCGCCGCCTGGGCCGCCGCGACGTCCTGCGCGTGAGCACGGTACCAGCGCCCGGGGTCAGCAATGGGGATGCTCACGGCCAGTAGTGCTCCCGATACTCGCCGAAATACTCCAGGCTCGCGCGCAACCCGGTGGCGAGATCGACCTGCGGGGCCCATCCCAGCTCTCTCTCGATTAGTCCGCAGTCGCCATAGTAATCACCGATGTCGATGCGTTTGCGGTCCGCGGGAAATTCGACGAGCTCGACCTCCCCGTCGCCGTGAATCTCCACCATCTGCCGCGCGAGCGTCGCGAGGTCGACGACTTCACCCGAGCCGAGATTGTAGATCTTGCCCAGGGCTGCCGGCGCGGCGGCACTCAACAACAGCGCGTCTACCACGTCGTCCACGTAGTTGAAATCCCGGCGCTGCAGGCCGTCGCCGAAAATGCGCAGGGGCCGGCCGCTCAAAATGCGCTGTATCCAGGTGCCCAGGAAGGTCTGTCGGTCGTCCCGCACGCGCATGCGTGGGCCGTAGGTGTTGGTCAGGCGCAGCGTCGACATCGCCAGCTCGTGCACCTTTGCGTAGAGCAGGTGGTACATCTCCCCCGCGAGCTTGTTGATACCGTTGACGTCGACGGGATCCAGCGGGTGCTCCTCGTCAACGGGCAGGTACCGCGGCTTGCCGTAGATCTGCCGCGTGCTGGCATAGACCACGCGTATCGACGGGTTGAACAGGCGACAGGCCTCGACGATGGAGAGCTGCGCGCGCACATTGATCTCCATGTCCTGGCGCGGGTCGCGCATGGAATCGATGTGGCTGGTCTGCCCCGCGAGGTTGAACAGGAAGTCCTGGCCCTCGATGCGGGACTGCATGTTGCGCTCGTCGCGGATGTCGGAGAGGTCCACCGTCACCCTGTCGGCAATGCGCGCGATGTTGAAGCGGTTGCCGCCGTAATCCGGCAGCAGGGCGTCCACCAGGGTCACCTCCGCGCCGAGATCCACCAGCCGCAGGGCCAGGTTGGAACCGATGAAGCCCAGGCCACCCGTGACCAGGACCTTCGCCCCGTCGAAGCTGCCGCGAAACTTTCCGCTTGTCGAGTCTGCTGCTATGGCGTCTGGCCTCGCGTCCACCGGGGGCGCCCCCGCCGCCCGGAATTGGGCAGATACTGCACTCTCGGGGTCCCTGCTTCAAGCCCGCTCGCGGGCGCCTGTACTACCCCCTGCCCCTGGAGTAAAGTGGCGACAGCCTCCGCGCTCACCAAAGAATAGAAAACCGACTAGAGGTATCCGCAATGATCCGTCCGTTCTCCCGGCTACGTGCCCGGTCCGTCACGACACTCAGGCTCGCCGCCCTGCTCCCCGCCCTCGTCCTCGCCGGCTGTTCCGACGACTCCGACGCGCCCCTGGTGACCGCCGTCGACCGGGCCTACTACATCCTGCCCCCCGGCAACTTCGGCGGCCTGCCCACCACGGACAACTCCCTGGACCAGCTGCCGCTCTACGACGGCCTTACGCCCCTGCGCGGCGACGTGACCGATGCCGATATCGAGGCGCTGTTCCTGCCCCAGAACTTCCAGCCGGTGGGAGAGGCCACCGAGGAACCCACCGGCCGGCCGGGCACCACAATTCTCTACGACGAGTTCGGCATCGCCCACATCACGGGCGAGACCCGCGAGGACATGGCCTTCGGCGCGGGCTGGGTAACCGCCCGGGACCGGTCGCTGCTGGTAACACTCGGGCGCGGCCCGGCCCGTGTCGCGGTCGCGGACGTACCCGGTATCAACGCCTTCGGCCTGGTCACCAGCGGAGACACCTTCATCCCTAGCGCGGCCACCGAGCAACTGGTCACCGACCAGTTGGCGCTGATCGTGGCGGAGTACGGCGCCGAGGGCGAGGAAATTCTCTCGGACGCCCAGGCCTACGCCGACGGCATGAACGCCTACGAGGCGGCCAACGGCATCGCCAACCCCCTACCCTACAACGTGAACGACGTGATTGCGGTCACGGCATTCATCGGCTCGATCTTCGGCGCCGGCGGCGGCTCCGAGGTCGCCAACGCGGAATTCCTGTCCGTCCTGCTCAGCGGTCTCGGAGACGGCCCGGGACAGCAGGCCTGGGAAGACGCAATGCTGTTCGACGACCCGGAGGCGCCGACCACCATCGACACGGTCTTCGACTACGGCCCGTTGACCGGCGGCGAGGTCACAGGGTCTGTGATGATCGACGAGGGGTCGGTGGAGTCGCTCGACCCGCGGGAATTCAGCGTCGCTGCGCTGGCGCCGGGGAAGGCGCCGAAGAAACGCGCCTCGGACGCGATCATGGTGCCCGCGGTGGACGAACCGCCGGGCCTCGTGGCGTCCAACTGGCTGATGATCGACAAGCAGAGCTCTTCGAGCCGTGGCATCCTGGCGGTGCAGGGGCCGCAGCTGGGCTACTACTACCCCGAGATCGTGCAGCAGATGCACCTCAGCGCGCCGGGAATCGAGGCCCAGGGCATCGCGGTGCCCGGCCTGTCGATGTACCTGCTGATCGGGCGCACCGAGAATTACTCCTGGAGCCTGACCTCCGCGGGCCACGACGTGCGCGATGTCTACGCGGAGATCCTGTGCGAGCCGGACGGCTCCGACGCCACACGCGAGTCCCTGCACTACGAGTACAACGGCGAGTGCATTCCCTTCGAGATCATGGAGGCCGGCACACTCAACGGCGACCCCCTCGTGTACCCGTATTCCGTGCACGGCAACATGATCGGCACCGCCACGTCCGACGGCCAGCCCGTCGCCCTGACCCGCAAGCGCTCCACCTTCGGCCGCGACGGTCTCAACCTGGCGGGCCTGAAGGGCATGACAGAGGGCCACGCGTCGACCCCCGAGCGCTTCTACGAGACCGCCAACAGGTTCGGCTTTACCTTCAACTGGGGCTACGCCTCCCGCGACAACATCGCGTTCTTCTCCTCCGGTCGCATGCCCGTGCGCCCCGCCGGGCTGGATCGCAGGCTGCCGACACTGGGCACGGGCGAGTACGAGTGGCAGGGCTTCCTGTCACTGGAGGAGCACCCCCACGCGGCCGAGGGCCCCGACGGGCGGTTGCTCAACTGGAACAACCGGGCGGCGCCCGGCTTCATGCACGGCGACGGCAACCCCTACGGCTCGGTGCACCGCGTCGAGACCTTCGACCAGTGGCCGAACCGCGTCGATCTCGCCGGCGTGGTCGGTGTGATGAATCGCTCCGCCACGGAGGACGTGCGCTCCCCGGTGTGGCCGGTGATCAGCGAGGTGCTGCGCGGTGGCGAGGCGCCGACCGAACTGGCCGGGCAGGTGGTGGACCTGCTGGACGAGTGGGTGGCCGAGGACGCGCCCCGACTGGACGCCGACGATGACGGCTTCAACGACCGCGCCGGCCCCACTATATTCGACGCACTGTTTGAACCCCTGGCAGAGGCCGTGATGAGC
>Ga0126341_1000098_pt1 | contig 18393 bp, 11 predicted proteins | sample OrbTmetagenome_FD_97057 | JGI IMG/M metagenome (GOLD analysis project Ga0126341, IMG submission 97057) | Coral microbial communities from Florida Keys, Florida, USA - Orbicella T D metagenome | ecosystem: Host-associated > Invertebrates > Cnidaria > Coral | place: Florida Keys, Florida, USA... | reverse complement strand
ATGTACTGTCGTGTACACTCCGCGTTTCCAGTGGCTTTTGCCTTGTCTTGCACTCGCCTGAGACTTTTTTGAATAGCCCGTAGAAAACCTGTAGTACCGTCAAGCCTCTTCGGGCACAGGCTCGGGGGCGGCGGGCGCCGGCGCGCGCCCGTGCCAGAACAACTCCGGTCGACAGTGGCGCTCGAGGTAGCGGATGGTCTCGTCGGGCAGTGACTCCCGGTACCGCGTCAGCACGCCGTGATCGATCCCCGGGCTCGCGGCAAAGGACGAGTTGCTCTGGCTGGCCTCGCCGCCCTGTGTGTACTCCAGTACATCGGGCAGGAATTCGATACCGGCGAACTCGCAGACTTCGCGCATTGCGCCCTCCGTGTCGGTGACGAGGTCCTCGAAACGCAGCCGCAGCGCCGGGCCGTGCCGCGCGACGAAGTCATCAATCTCGCCCCAGTAACGATTCTGCCGACGACAGAAGCGGCCGAGGTCGAGCGTGGGATTGCGCACCAGCTTGGACGCCAGGTGCGCCCGCGGGTCGCGCACGAGGAACACGCCGCGCACGTCGTAACTGCGCGAGAGCATGGCTCCGACGCGGCTGAGGTCCTTGTTGCTGGGCTGCAGTGCACAGAAACAGACGCGCATGCGGCTGTCTTCCCGGGTGTGCCCCAGCGCCACCGCAAGGGCCTCGACGTGATTGCGCACCAGGCTGTCGGGGCTCAGGCGCGTGTGGTGGGCGCGCACGTAATCGTAGTAGGCCTCAAGGTCCAGCGAATCCTCCGAGCCGAATACCTCGGTGCCGTGACCGGCGTTGACCCTCTCCAGGTGGCCGTCTTTCTGCAGCTTGCGGTAGAACGCCGGGGCGTCGCCGGGTGATACGAGCATGCCGCGCAGGTGCAGCAGCGGGTGGCGCGAGAGATGGCGGATGAAGTAATCCTCGTCGGGCGGCAGCAGCAGCTCGGGGTGGTTGTCCAGCAGCCCCCGCAACAGGTGGTTGCCGCCCCGCGGGGGGGCGCCGAGGATCAACAGCGGCGGTTTGCGCGTCTCCCGGCGCGCCGGCGCGGGCGCGCGCGGGACGACTACCGTGGACGCGCGCGTCCTGCGGCGGCGCAGGGCGCGCTCACCGAGTTCGCGGTACAGGTCGACATAGCGGTCCAGGGTAACCTGTTGGTCCATGTTCCGGGTGATATAGCGCAGGCCCGCGTCGCTCCAGCGTGCGCGCTGCCCGGGGTTGGCCAGCAGGCCGCGCAGCGCTGCCGCCACGGCACCGGCTTCGCGGTTCACCAGCTGGTAGTCCCGCCCGGGCTGGCCGATCGCCTCGGATATCCCCGTGTAGTTCGTCACCACCGCCGGCAGGCCGGTGGCCATGGCCTCCAGCACGGAATTCGGGGTGCCCTCGCGCTTGGTGGGGAGCACAAACAGGTCCGCGGCGCGCAGCCAGTTCTCCACGTCGTCGACCTGGCCCGAGAAATGCACCTGGTGGGGCGCCCCCGAACTCGCCACAAGGTGCCCCAGGCGACGGGAGAAGCCATCCAGGCGGGGATCGTACTGGTCCGAGCGTGGCCCGATCAGCAGCAGGTGCGTGTCCGGGTGGTCGTCGAGAATACGCCGCCAGGCCTCGATCGCGAGGTCGGGGCCCTTGCGCGGCATGACGGCGCCCACGGTGGCCACCACCTGGTGACCCTCAGGTATCCCCAGGCGCGCGCGCAGGGCTTCGCGGTCGCGCTGCAGCCCCTCGTCGGCGGCGGGACGGAAGCGCTGCAGGTTCACCCCGTTGGGTATGTACTCCAGCCGGGTTGAAACGCCGATCTCACCGAGAAACTCGCGGATCGCGGGGCTGTTGGTGACCAGCCCGTCGAAGGTGTCGTAGACCTGCCGGTAGCCGCTGCCGCGGAACCACCGTTTCGCCGGCTTGGAGGGCCAGGCGGGAAACTGTGAGACGGAGTACAGGGTCGCCACGCCGGAGCGCCCGAGACGCTCGATCCAGGGTCGCGCCTCGGGGCGCAGGTTCGTGAGCAGCTGGGCCACCACCGCGCCCGGTGCCTGCCGCGAGCAGACGTCCAGCAGCGCGTCGTAGTAGATCGAGGTGCGGGCACGGCCCTTGCCATCCGGCAGGCGGATACGCTCCAGGGGGATGCCGCCCAGGCTGGTCGTGGGCAGGTACTTGCCCGGCCGCGCGTCGTACCAGCCGAGTTCCGCGTCGCCCTCGGATCGCTCCTGCGGCAGCGGCGTACCCGTGAGCAGGTGCACGTCCAGGCCGCGCGCGGAGAACCCGGGGATGTACTGCCTGTAGCGATTCTGGGCGCCGCCGTAGGTGGGGTAGAAGTGCGGTGAGGCCAACCAGAGTCGAGTCGGCGCAGATATGGCGGAAGTGATACGGCGTTTCCTCTCTGGGCCCGGGACGTTACAGGCGGGAGCTTAGCACAGGGCACATGGACAAAAAATATACACTATTAACGCGCGCCACCGGGGCCCGCCGCCCTCAGTACATCAGGCCTTCCTTGTCGGTCACCAGCGCTTTGCCGGTGAGGGCCCGGCGCGCTTTTTTCAGCGCCATACGCAGCGGCCTGTGCTCTTCAAACACCACGATGAAGACCTTGCGGTAATAGTTCTCCGGGCAGTTGATGCGGCGCACACCGTGCCAGGAATTACCGCGGCGACCGAAGAGGATACTGCGGTTGTCGCGCGTCTCGGCCGGGTACTCCGCGTCGAAGTCGTCGAAGCCCGGCGCGTTGTCCGGCGCAATGCGGCCCCCGTCGTCGAGGATCACCGTCTCGCCGCCCCAGTCCCACTGCCAGTCGGCCTCGGTGTTCAGGTAGAAAATCTGCGACCCGATCTTGCCCTTGGAATCGCAGTGCGGCGAGACCTCGCCGCCATTGGGGGTGAAATGCCAGTGAAATCGGAAGCGCACCTCGCGCACATCCAGGAGCCGGCACACGAATTCGCGGTACTCGGCGCCGCACAACTCCTCCACGAAGTCCCGCCAGCCGGCGTCGATCTCCATGCCGCGCTCATAATCGAGCACGTAGCGGTCGTGGCTGCCCTGGCCGTGCTTGCGCTGCTTGCCGAAAAAAGGCCTGAACTGTTCCAGCGGCGGCAGGCTTGCCAACAGGGATTCGTAACGGTCCGGCTGGATGAAGTACTGGGGATTCGCCCACGGGAACGGGTCCCGGGCACGGAATGCCGCCGGGTCGATGGCGTCGAGGACGTCGCTGTTGAGGTAGCCGCTGCCGGTCATGGGGCACCGCCGTGGAAAACTGCGATTATAAAGCCGCGGGGGGTCGGGCGACAGCGCTTCGCGCTCAACCCCCGGCGGGAGAGAGGCCCCGCGGCATAACCCGGCGCCGGGCGCGGGCCTCGGCACAGGCCAGGGCGGCGCCGCCGATACGCGCGGTGCGCAGGTCGCCGAAGGGCGACCCGAGTCCGGAGTTCACGATCAGCGCCACGGCGAGGTCGCGCTGCGGGTCCGCCCAGGCGCCCGATCCGCCGAAACCGAAATGACCGAAGCCGCGGCGGGGCAGGCCGCGTGTCGTGAACACGCCGTGGTAGCCGAGGCGCCAGCGCATGTCGAAGGGAATGACCGACAGGCGTCCGGTGGGTGCCTGCCGCGTGGTCGCCCGTTCCAGTGTTCCGGGGGACAACAAGCGCACGCCGTCCAGCTCGCCGCCGGCAGCCAGCACCGCGTACATGCGCGCCAGGGAGCGGGCCGTGAACAGGCCGTTGGCGGCGGGTATGGCCTGCCGCAGGCACTCCGGCGACCCGAAATCGAAGTTGCTCACACCGCGGGGTGCCAGGGCGTCGAAGATGCTGGCCAGGTCCGTGTCCCGGCCCAGCCGGTTCAACAGGGCGCTGAAGCCGGCGGTGCCGGCCTCCAGCCCGCGCCCCAGGGAGGTGCGGCTGAGGCGCCGGGTGCTCTCGGGGAACAGCAGCTCCGCTGCGCGCGGCAGGGCCTTCGGCGGGGCGCCGATGTAAAGGCCGTCCAGGCCCAGGGGTTTGGCGATATCGCGCCGCACGAGGTCGGGGAACCGCCTCCCCGTGACCCGCTGCACAATCTCCCCGACGAGGAATCCGAAGGTCAGGCCGTGATAACCGGTGCGCTCGCCCGGCGGGTGGATCGGCGGGGTGCGCTCGATCACCTCGATCATGTGCTGCCAGTCCAGCAGGCGGTCGACATGGTCGATCATCTGGCGGATGTGATACAGCCCGCTCTGGTGCGCCAGCACCTGCCGCACGGTGATGGACTCCTTGCCCGCCTGGGCGAACTCCGGCCAGTACTCTGCGACCGGTGCGTCGTAGTCCACCAGGCCGCGGTCCACCTGGATGTGCAGCAGCGTTGCGGCCACCCCCTTGGTGGTGGAGAAGCTGGGGGCCATGGTGTCCCGGGTCCAGGCCGTGCCCGCGCTGTCGCGCACGCCGCCCCAGAGATCCACGACCCGCTCGCCGCGGTGGTACACGCAGGCGGCGGCCCCGCCCGGGTGGCGGTCCACCTGCTCCTGCAGGACGGTCGCCACGGCGTGAAAATCCGGGTGAACCAGACCGTCCAGCCGAAGGGGTTGCTTGTTCGCCCTGTTGAGGCGCAGGCGGCGGAATGTCATGGCGGGCCCTTCCGGGATACGTTGTTATCCCGGTGACTTTTGTCATCACCTGTGCCGCAACATAGCACAGGTGCGCGCCCGCTCGCACCCGGCGAGGCGGGGTGGCGCGGCGAGGCGCGTGCCCTATCATAGGGGAACTACGCCGAGGTCTGGTTTCCCACTGGAGGATGCACAACATGGCTCGTTTCTTGCTGACACTGCTCGCCGTCATCGTGGTACTCATGGTCGCGGCGGTCCTGCTCGTGCCGATGTTCCTGGACAAGGAGCGGGTCGTGGAGATGGCGACTGAAGCCATCAGGGAGCAGACCGGGGCGACACTGGACATCGCGGGCGACCTCGACCTCTCCATCTTTCCCACACTCGGGGTATCTTTCACCGATGCGACCGTCACCATGGCAGGGAGCGAGCGGCCGGACCTGGAGGTCGGCGCCGCCGAGATCGGCGTACAGCTGATGCCGCTGCTGTCGCGCCGCGTGGAGATCGACACCATCGCCGTCGACGGGCTCACCGCGCGCCTGGTGGCCGCACCGGAGACAGAAAGGGTGGACACGAGCACCCTCGACGACGCGCAGCTCGACGCCTGGTATGCACAGCAGCGCCAGCGGCGCGAAGCCGCGGGACAGGCCGCCGGTGCCGAGGCGGCATTGGCCGTCCCGCTCGCGCTGGACGTCACCCGACTGCGCGTGGCCAACTCGCGCATCGAGACCCTCGACCCGGCGACATCCACCACCAGCGTGGTGGAGCTGCGGGCGCTGGACGCCTCGGGCCTCAATCTCGAGGGCAGGCCCATACCCCTCGCCGTCGTGCTGCACGTGCCGGGCGAACAGCCTATCGACGTGGCGGTGGACGGCAGCGTCGTCGTGCAGGCGGACAGCGACACCGTTTCCATGGAGGACATGAAGATTGCGATCGACGGCGCCACGGCCGAGTCGCTGGCGCTAGTGGTATCGGGAGTAGCGGACGTGGCGCGCCAGTCGGCAGACCTCCAGTTGCAGCTCGACCTGGGGGAGGCCAGCGGCAGCGGTACGCTGCGCTACGCGAGTTTCGAAAGCCCGCAGATCGACGCCGACCTCACGCTGGACCTGTTCGACCCCGCGCTGTTTGCCCTGGCGGGTCCCGGGGCGGCGGAAGCCGCCCCCGATTCAGGGGAGACCACGGGTGACGAGCCCCTGCCCCTGGACGCCCTGCGTGCCATCGACACGCGGGCGCTGTTGCGTATCGACGCCGCCCGCTTCGATGCACACACCATCCACAGCCTCGCGCTGCGCCTGCGGGCCCGGGAAGGGGTGATCGAGTTCAGTGAGGTCAGCGGCGAGCTGCACGGCGGACTGCTCGACGCGGCGGGCACGTTTAACGGCCGGCACAACACGGCGACCCTGGACACCAGCGGCAGCCTCGACGGGCTGGACCTGGCAACGGCGCTCGCCGCGAGCGGCAGCGCGGGCCTGATGGAGGGCGAGGCCGACGCCCACTGGAAACTGGCGAGCCGCGGCGGCACGGTGAACCAGCTGGTGGCCGCCATGACCGGGCCGGTGACGCTGACCACCCGCGAGGTCGTGCTCAAGGGCACCAGCGTGGAAAAGCTCGTCTGCCAGGCGGTGGCGCTGACCAACCAGGAGAAACTGACCACCAGCTTTGAGCCGGACACGCGCTTCACCGCCCTGGTGGCCAACCTGGAAATCGCCGACGGCAGGGCCGAGCTCACACCACTGCGCGCCGAACTGGCCCACGTGAAGCTGTCGGGCAAGGGTGAGCTGGACCTGCTGGAGCAGGATTTCAGCGCCACCTTCAAGGCGCGGCTGTCGCCCGGGCTGGAGGAGGTGGATCGCGCGTGCCGGGTGAGCAAACGTCTCACCGCCATCGACTTTCCGGTGAGATGCCGGGGCAACACCGCCGGCGTCCCCGGCGACTGGTGCAAGGTGGACACGGAGCAGATTCTCAAGGACCTCGCGGTCAACGAGGGGCGCCGACAGATCGAGCAGGAGGCGGGCAAGCTGTTCCGCAAGTTCCTCGGCGGCGACAAGAGTGGCGAAAAAAGCCAGACCGGCGCGAACTAGCCGGACGCCCGCGCCAGCTTCTCCCTAGTTCAGGACCTTGTAGCCGCGCCCGCGCAGGCAGCGTTTCACCACCTGTACCTCGTCGCGCTCCCCCTCGCTGACGCCGCGGGCACCGCCGGTGACCGCACCCGCCCCCGCGCCGCGGGCGGCGCCGTCCGCCCCGTTGAAAATCGCGCCGACCGCGCCGCCGATCACGGCCCCGGAGGCCGCGCCGCGCGCGCCTTTCTCACCGGTCTTCACGCCTTGCGAATACTCGCGGCACTCGGCGAGGTCCGCCTCGTAGGCCGCCATGTTGACGCCCTTCTTGTCGATGATGATTTCGTCGGTCGTGGTGCAGGCGGCGAGCACCGGCAGTGCGAGGACGAGTGGTAGTAGTCTTGTCACGGCACACCTCCCAGAACATTGGACGCGACCGGCGGCAAATGGTTCAGGCGAAGAGCCACCCATGATCGGCACGGTTCCGCCCTACCCTGGCACGCCCTGGCGGCGCGCAGTTCGCGGGCCTAGTTGACATAGGTCTTCAGGTACTGCACCAGGATCTCGCGCTCGGTGGGGTCGGGTACCGCGCCCTCGTCCTTGCCGCCCCCCGGTGCGAAGACCTGCGGGTCCGCGAGGTACTCCGACAACCGTGCCTCCGTCCACTCGCCGCCCGCTTCGCGCAGCGCGTCGGAGTAGGCGAAGTCCTCCACGGAGCCCGGCGGCCTGCCGAGGACGCCGCGCAGCGAAGGCGCCGTGGCGGGTTTGCCGTTCACCGACTCGTGACAGAGACGACAGGGTTTGAACAGGTCTTCGCCCGTGCGGCCCTCGGGGCCCCGCGAGACCAGCTGGATCACGCCGTCGTCCGACCACAATACCAGGCGGCCGTCCGGGGCCTCCGCGAGGTCGCGGACGCCCTTGCCGACCGGCAGCGGCTCGACATAGACCACGCGATTGTTGCGGGTGCGGACGCGGTAGAGCTGCCCCTCGCGCATGGCGCCGAGCAACAGGTCCCCGTGCCAGCGGGGAAACTGCCGGTCGCCGACCTGGATGAGGTTGGTCACGGAAACCGAGGGCAGGAACGCCAGTACCGGTTCGGCGAAGAAGCCGTGATTGCGCGCCCTGGTGACCCACGGCCAGGTCAGCTCGCCGTACTCGGTGCCGTAGGTGAACCGGGGCCAGCCGTAATTCCTGCCCTCGCGCAGCAGGTTCAGCTCGTCCCCGCCCATCGGCCCCAGCTCCGTGGACCAGATCTGCCCCTGGTTGTCCCGGATCAGGCCCTCGATACTCTTGTGGCCCCGGGTGTAGACCTGCGCATTCCCGGCAAGGTCCAGCAGCACCACCTTACCGTAATCCACCTCCAGGTCCTGGGCGAAGCCGGGACCGTCTATCCCGTTCATCCCGAAACTGCCCACCCCAAGCAGGAACCTGCCGCCTTCCATCCAAAGCAGCCGCCCACCGGTGTCGGCGGTGTCGAAGGGCGGCGCCACGCAGGGGTTGGTGCGGTAGATTTCCGTCCATGCCTCGTCGTCGCTGGCCGGGTAGTCGGGCGCGGGGCCGAGCCGCGCGCCGGACACCGCCAGGGTCATACAGCGCTCCGCGGCGTCCCAGCTGAGGTGTGCGACGAAAACTTCCAGCCCGCCGGCGGACTCGCGCACCAGCAGGTCCGTGACCCTGTACCGCGAGTCCTCCAGGTCCGACTCATTGCGCACCGCCCCGCGGTTTACCAGGGGCGAGGACAGGCCGAGGTTGCGGGCGGTCAGCGCCTCACCGCCCTCGCTCCAGTCCAGGTGGTAGAAATCGCCGTCGCCCGTGACGAGAAGGAATCCCGACGCCACGGGTTCCAGCGCTCCGCCCATTGCCTCGGGCTCAGGTACCAGCTCTTCCTGCGGCGCAAAACGCACCAGGTGCAGGGCGGAGGTCAGCCGCTCGAAATCCCCGTCGTCGACCCGCGGCACCGCCAGGAGGCGCATGGTCCCGACGATCACCAGCAGCGCCGTAACCATGGTCGCCGCCGCCAGCATCCGCGCGCCCAGCAGGAACGGCACCGCGGCCACGACGATACCCAGCACGACGGACACCGTGACGAGGAACCGCGAGATCTCCAGGCCCGGCACTATCAGCAGCACGCCGCAGCAGAGGCCGTAGCAGAGGGCGGCAAGCAGGGCGGTTCGCAGCAGGCCGGGGCCAGCGTCCTCGCGGGCGGCGCCGAACAGCAGCAGGGAATTCATCACGTAGGCGGTGGTGAGCATGTAGACCTGGGGCATCTGCTCCGGTGGCAGCTTCCAGGGCAGCGCGCCGAGGTAATTCGCCGGTACGACCACGCCGAGGTACGCCAGGCCGAGCGCGAACCAGAGCAGGTACAGGGCCACCGACCAGCCGCGGCGCTGCAAGCGGACGGACCGCGGGCTGTTCAGGGAACCCTCGGGCATGTATAACTCACCGTGTTTTTCTTGTGCATCATATCCGCACGCGGCTCCCTACTCCACCCACAACACCGTGAAAGGCACACCAGCCACATCGATCCGGAGAACGACATGGACTACAACACCCTGCGCTACGAGGTAGCGGACAACATCCTCACCCTGACGCTCAACCGCCCGGAACAGCTCAACGCCTTCACCGTGGAGATGGCCAATGAGCTGATCGCGGCCTTCGAACGCGCCAGCGAGGACGACGAGGTGCGCGCGGTGGTGGTCACGGGTGAAGGCAGGGCGTTTTGCGCCGGCATGGACCTCTCGGTGGAGGGCAACGTCTTCGGCCTCAACGAGGACCTGCGGCCCACGCTGGCGGACATGGAGGGCCGCCTGGAGGACCCCGAGATGATCGCGGGGGTGCGCGATACCGGCGGGCGCGTCACCCTGGCGATCTACGACTGCAAGAAGCCCGTCATCGCCGCTATCAACGGCGCCGCGGTGGGTATCGGCGCGACCATGACCTGCGCGATGGACATACGCCTGGCCTCGGAAAAAGCCCGCATCGGTTTCGTTTTCAACAAGATCGGCATCACCCCCGAGGCCTGCTCCACCTGGTTCCTGCCGCGCATCGTCGGCATCTCACAGGCGCTGGAGTGGGTGTACAGCGCGGAGATACTCGACGCGGAGGCCGCCCGCGCGGGCGGCCTGGTCAAGGCCGTGGTGGCACCGGAAGACCTGCTGGAGGAGGCCTACGCAATCGCGCGGCGCATCGCCGCCTTCAGTCCAGTGTCCATCGCCCTGACCCGGCAGATGATGTATCGCAACGCCGCGGCCCCCTCGCCGCTGGACGCGCACAAGGTGGATTCCCTCGCGATCTTCTACGCGAGCCTGGACAGCGGCAAGGAGGGTGTCGCCTCGTTCCTCGAAAAGCGGGACGCAAAATTCACCGACCGGGCCTCCACGGACATGCCGCCTTTCTACCCGTGGTGGAAATAGCGCCGCTTCAGCGGCTGAACGCAAAACTCCACAGCGCCATCTGCTTCCAGTGCAGCGAGTCGTCCGCCCGCGGCGAGGCGCTCAATTCGAGGTAGGCGGCGTCCCCGCCGAAGCGCGGCCACGCGGGCAAACCGTGGCCGTTGGGGTCGCCCGCGCGGGCGAAGTTCACCCAGTAGCCGCGCAACAGTTCGTGCACCCGCTCGTCCGCGCCCGCAGGGGGCACCCCGTTGCCGAAGATGTAGGGAATCTCCGCGGCGTGGTAGGCGCCCAGTTGCTTGCCCACGTCATCGCCTGGCACATGGGTGAAGAAGTACAGCCACGCCGGCTCCCCGGCACGCTCGTTCAGGCGCGCCCAGGCCTGCATGTTCCAGCCGAACACGAGATCCCGCCAGAAATCCAGGTAGGGCTGCGTGGAGCCCTCCTGTTCCGGGTAGAGCCAGATGAAGGGGTAGGCGCCGATGCCGGCGAACTCCTTCAGGCCCGCCTCGAAGTCGGCCTGGTTGCGAAACAGGAAAGGCACGTCCGGTGCCAGTGCGAAAGCGCTGGATTCGTCGCGGTTGTACCCCACCAGTGAGGGCACCTTGTTGTAGTCCCCCGCCTTGAACAGGTCGTACAGCTGTCCCGGGATGAGGGCGCCGTCGACAATCGGCCGGCTACCGACACCCTCTCCCTCCAGCTCGACGAAGGTTGCCAGCACCTCCCGGGCGGGGATCTCACGGGCCGCGGCCGGGGTGTCCGCGCCGAGCGCCGCGAACGCGCGCACGCCCTTGTCCTCGCCCGCTGCCAGTTCGTCCTGGGGGGTGAGGAACCCGCCGGACTGGCCGATGGCACCGTGAAACAGGCCGGCGGCGCCGGGCGCTGCCAGCAACTGGCTGACGGCGCTGGAACCGGCGGATTCGCCGAAGATGGTCACCCGGCCCGGGTCCCCGCCGAAGGCGGCTATGTTGTCGCGCACCCAGCGCAGGGCGGCGACCTGGTCCCCGAGCCCGTAATTGCCGGAGGCGCCCCCCTGCTCCGCGGTCAGCGCCGGGTGGGCCAGGTAGCCGAAAATGCCCAGGCGGTAGTTGATGGTGACAAGGACCACGCCGTCGCGCGCCAGGCCGGCGCCGTCGTAGGTGGGACGCGCCCCGCTGCCCCGGGTGAACGCGCCCCCGTGAATCCAGACCATGACCGGCGCGGGCTCGGCCGGCGAGAGATCCGCGCTCCACACATTGAGGTACAGGCAGTCCTCAGAGACCGGACCGAGTTCGCGGTAGTAGGGGCTGCCCTCGGCATAGGGCACCTGCAGGCAGTCGGGCGCATAGTCGACGGCGTCGCGCACTCCCTCCCAGCCGGTGAGGGGAACGGGCATGCGCCAGCGCAGGTCACCGACCGGCGACGCCGCGTAGGGCACGCCCGCGAAACGGTAGACCCCACCGGATTCGGTGCCGCGCAGCTCGCCTGCAGGCGTGTCGATCACCCGGGCCCCGAGGGGCCCCGCCGCGAGCGCGAGGAACGCGAGCACCGGCAGCGCAAAGTTTTTGAACCGGGACATGGCCAGGGAACTCCCGTCGTCAGCAGTCAGCGCCCGATGGTAACCTCCCGGGGGCTCGAGATCACCCGGCGCTGGCAGTGTACGCGCCCCTCAACTACCTTGAGAGGAGCCACTTTGAGGGAGTCGTAACACATGTTACTTCACAAGTATCTGTTCAGCGCTGTCGCAGTCGGCTTGATGACAAGCCTCTCCCTGTCCGCCTCGGACGTTGTGCCCAGCCAGGGCAAGGTGATCACCAACGAGAGGGGTATCGTGGAGGGTATCGGCCAGAGCGATTTCTCCCCCTACGCCGGGCGAGATTTTCCGACCCGTGTACTGTGGGGCGAAACCCACCTGCACACGGCAGTATCGGTGGATGCCGGCACCATGAACACCGTGGGACAGGAGGAGGCCTTCCGCTTCGCCCGCGGCGAGGAGATCACCACCACCCACGGCCTGCGCGCGCGCCTCTCGCGCCCGCTGGACTTCATGGTACTCACCGACCACGCGGAGATGTACGGGCTGATGCCCAACCTGCTCGCCGGCGACGAGAATCTGCTGGCCACCGAGGCGGGCGGTCGCTGGTACAAGGCACTGACGGAGGGTGACAACCAGACCAAGTTCGATACCGCCATGGAGATCGTCGCCGCCCTGTCCAAGGACGAGCCCCCCTTCGACGCCGACGAGCTGACCCGGGAGGCCTGGGGCGAGTACACGCAGCTCGCGGACCAGTACAACGAGCCGGGAGTTTTTAGTGCCATCATCGGCTACGAGTGGACCGCCATCGGCGGTTACAACCTGCACCGCAACGTGGTCTTTCGCGGCGACGGCAAGGAGGCGCGCAAGACGGTGCCGTTCTCACAATTTGACAGCAAGAACCCCGAGGAGCTATGGCGGGCGCTGGACACATTCTCGCGGGACACCGGCGCGCAGGTCCTGGCCATTCCGCACAACGGCAACCTCAGTAACGGCCGCATGTTTGGCGTCACCAACTTTGACGGCAGCCCGCTGAACGCCGAGTTGGCAGAGTTGCGTGCCCGCATGGAACCGCTCATCGAGGTCACGCAGATCAAGGGTGACGGCGAGGCGCACCCCTTCCTGTCCCCGGACGACGAGTTCGCGGACTACGAGACCTGGGACGCGGCCAACCTGGACGGTACCGAGCTCAAGACAGACGACATGTTCCAGTACGAGTACGCCAGGGAGGCGCTGAAAACCGGTCTCAAGCTGGACAAGTCCCTGGGCGTGAACCCCTACCGGTTCGGGATGATCGGCAGCACCGACTCCCACACCTCGATGACCACCGCCGAGGAGGACAATTTCTTCGGTAAGCACTCTGGTGTGGAGCCCGAGGCGGAGCGCTGGCAGCATGTCGCCATCACCGCGCAACTCGACCCGGACCTCTCCATCATCGGCTGGCAGCAGGCCGCCGCCGGGCGCACCGCCGTCTGGGCCACCGAAAACACGCGCGAGGCCATCTTCGACGCCATGCGCCGCAAGGAGGCCTACGCGACGACGGGTCCGCACATCACCGTGCGCTTCTTCGGCGGCTGGTCCTTCACCGAGGACGACATCCACAACCGCACCCCCGCCTATACCGGCTACGCCAAGGGCGTGCCCATGGGCGGGGAACTGGGCGAAGCCAGGTCGAAGGCCCCCTCCTTCCTCGTCGCCGCCGCAAAAGATCCCTACAGCGGCAACCTCGACCGCATCCAGGTCGTCAAGGGCTGGCTGGACAGGAAGGGCAAGACCCACGAGAAGGTCTACGACGTGGCCTGGTCCGACGACCGCAAACCGAACCGCAAGGGCAAACTGCCCCCGGTGGGCGACACGGTAGACGTGGACAACGCCACCTGGACCAACAGCATCGGCGAGCCGGAACTGATCGCCGTGTGGCAGGACCCGGACTTCGACCCGAAACAGTCCGCGTTCTATTACGCCCGCGTCATCGAGATTCCCACACCGCGCTGGACCGCGTACGACGCCAAGCGCTTCGGTGTGAAGATGGACGACAAGGTGCCGATGACCACACAGGAGCGGGCCTACACATCGCCCATCTGGTACACACCCTAGTGCCGCGAGCGACGGGTTACCGACATCTTCTCCCGGTAATTCTCGCAGTCGCGCTTTTTCACCACGCCCCCCACGCGCTCGCGCAGGTCGCGCGGGCCGTTCCCGTGACGGTGGCGGCTGCCCGCGAGGAAGCCATCCAGCAGGTGGTGCGCCTGACCGGCACGGTCACCTCGTCCCGTGACGCCAGCCTGTCCCCGGCCACCAGTGGCCTGGTCACCGCCCTCCACGTGGACGCCGGCAGCCAGGTTGTCGCCGGGGACGTGCTCCTCGAACTCGACCAGGAGCTGGCGCACTGGCAGTGGCGCAGTGCCGCGGCCGCCGCGGATGCAGCCGGGGTGGCGCTGGAGGACGCACAACGCCGCCTGGAGGAGGCGCGCTCGCTGGCGCCGCAGCGCAGTATCGCCGAGACGGTCGTGCGCGACCTGGCCGCGGAAGTGGCGCAGGACGAGGCGGCGCTGCAACAGGCGCAGGCGGATGCGGAATTTCGCAGGGCGCTGCTGGACCGCCACCAGTTGCGCGCACCCTTCTCCGGGGTGATCGGCGCCAGGCGCACGGACCTCGGCGAGTGGGTCACCCCCGGGACGGCGGTGTTTACGCTGGTCGGCACGGAGGAGCTGCGCATCGACTTCCCGGTCGCCGAGGACTACCTGGCGACGGTACGGGCGGGGGCGGAAGTCAACTACACACTCGGCAAGAACCGTACCGACACCCGCCGCGCACGCGTCGCTACCGTGGTGCCGGTCTCGGACCCGGAGGCGCGCACAGTCCTGTTGCGTGTATACCCGCGCGAAGCAGACGCACGCATGATCCCGGGCATGGCGGCCCACGGCACGCTGCGCGTGGCCACCGGCCGGCGCTCGCTGGTGGTGCCAAGGGATGCGCTTATCCGGTACTCCGACGGCCGCGTCGTCGTCTGGGTGGTGCAGGAGAGCCCGGAGGGCACTCTGGTTTCGGAGCGGCCCGTCGAAACGGGCCTGGCCTTCGACGGCCTGGTGGAGGTGCGCCGGGGGCTGGCGCCCGGCGCGCGGGTTGTCGTCGAGGGCAACGAGGCCCTGCAGGTCGACCAGCGGGTCGACGTGCTGGAATAACCCCGCGGGCGCTGTGTCGTGTTCGACAAACTGATCGCGCGCCCGACGCTGGTCACCGTTACGGCCCTGATCATCTGTGTGCTGGGCATCGTCGCGGCGCTGCGTATCCCCGTACAGATGATCCCCGACCTGGATGTGCGCGCCATCAGTGTGCGCACAAGCTGGCCCGGTGCCACCCCGCAGGATGTGGAACAGGAAATCCTTATCGAGCAGGAGGAGTACCTGCGCAACCTGCCCAACCTCTCGCGCATCACCGCGAACGCCTACGGCGGCGCCGCCGAGATCGAGCTGGAGTTTCCCCTCGGTACGGACATCACCCAGATGCTCATCCGCGTCAACAACGCGCTGAGCCAGGTTCCCTCCTACCCGGAGAACGTCGACGAACCGCGCATCTACGCCAGTTCCTTTTCCAGCAACGCCTTCATGTTTTTCAGCATCGCCCCCCTGCCCGGGAACCCGCGCCAGCTCGACATGAGTCTCGCCCAGGACTTTGTCGAGGACACGGTGAAGCCGCGGCTCGCCGGCGTACCCGGCATCTCGGAAGTGCCCATCTTCGGCGGTGCGGAGCGGCAGGTGCAGATACTGGTCGACCCGGCGCGGCTGGCACAGCGCGGCCTGACCCTGCTGGACCTGCGCGACGCACTGCGCACCCGCAACCGGGACCGCTCAGGCGGGACCGTGGACGCCGGCAAGCGGCAGTACCTGCTGCGCACCGTGGGCCGCTTCCAAGAGCTCGAGGAGATTTCCGCGCTGGTGCTGGCGCGCCGGGGCGACGCGGTGACGCGCCTGTCCGACGTCGCCAGCGTGCGGCTGGACCATTTCGAGGAGAAGAGCATTTCTTCCTTCAACGGCCAGCAAATCATCTTCCTCATGCTGCGCCGGGAAGCCGGCTCCAACGTCATCGACATCAAGCGCGCGGTCACCGCCGAGGTGGACGCGCTGAACCGCGACGTACTCAATCCGGCGGGCCTGCGTATGCAGCGTATCGCAGACGACGTGGTCTACGTCGAGGAATCGGTGCGCAACGTATGGCAGAACCTGTTTCTCGGTGCCCTCCTGGCCAGCGGCGTTATGTTCCTGTTCCTGCGCTCGTTCAAGGCGACGCTTGTCGGCGTGATGGGCATCCCGATCTGCATCATCGTGGCCTTCCTCGGCCTGCTGCTGGCGGGGCGCACCGTCAACGTCATCTCCCTCGCCGGGATCGCCTTCGCCATCGGCATGACACTGGACAACAGTATCGTCGTACTGGAGAGCATCGAGCTGGAACGCCGCCGGGGCGCCCAGCGCCTGCGCGCGGCGGCGGAGGGCGTGCGGCAGGTATGGCCGGCAGTGTTTGCCTCCACCATGACCACCGTGCTGGTCTTCGTGCCGATCGCCTTCGTCGAACAGGAGGCCGGGCAGCTCTACTCCGACGTCGCTGTAGCCATCGCCGCCGCCATTCTCGCCTCCATGCTGGTGGCCGTCACACTATTGCCCACCGCGGCCGCGCGCCTGGATTTCGTCGGGCAGGGAGACGACAGGGGCGCGCACCCCGGGAGGCGCGTGCGCGCAACGACACTCGCCATCGTGCAGCGGATACTCGCAACCGGGCGCAACCGGGCGACGTGCGTCGCCGCAGTAGCCGTGGCGAGCATCGCTGTCATTGCGCTCCTGACTCCCGCCGCGGAGTACCTGCCGGAGGGAGAGGAGCCGAAGATCTTCGCCAGCATGAACGCACCTCCTGGTTATAACCTCCGTGCCATGCGGGAGATCGGCGAGGAGCTGGAGGCATTTCTGGAACCCCACATCGGGGCCGACCGCGACGCCTTCGAGCGCGGCGAGACGACCATGCCACCCATCCGCTACAACAACATGCGTTACGGCACCGATTCCCTGCGGGTGATTACCGAGCCGGTCGACAGCGGCGACGTCGAGGATCTCATGGACGCCCTCTCGGAAAAGTACCGCGAGTACCCGGGCATGCGCGCATTCACCACCCGCGGTTCGATCATCACCAGCAACCGCGGCGGCACGCGCAGTATCAACCTCGACATCTCCGGGCAGGACCTCGACGAGATCTACGCGGTGGCCCAGGCCGCGTACCGCCGGGCGGAGGAGATTTTCGACAATCCGCGCATCCAGAGCCGCCCCTCGTCCCTGTCGCTGGCGCAACCCCTGATGCAGGTGCGCCCGCGCTGGGACCGCGCCGCGGAGCTCGGACTGTCCGGGGACGACCTCGGTTTCATCGTCGCGGCAATGACCGACGGCAGCTACGTCGACGAGTTTTTCCTCGACGACGACAAGTTGGACATGTACCTGTACAGCGAGACCGGCCGGGACGTAGCGCTGGAGGTACTGCCGCAACTGCCCGTGTACACCCGGACCGGGGAGGTCCTGCCCCTCGGCTCGCTGGTCGACTTTGTCGAGACGGTGGATACCAGCGCGCTGCGCCGCGTCAACGGCAGGCGAACCGTAACGCTGCACATCATCCCACCGCGTTCGGTGGCCCTGGAGACCGGCGTCGAGCAGGTCAGGAGGGAACTGCTGGACCACCTGCGGGCCACCGGGGACATCCCCTCCCGTGTCGACGTGACGATCTCCGGCGCGGCGGACCAGCTCGACGCCACCCGCGAGGCGCTGGCGGGCAACTATCTCGTCGCGCTGCTGGTCATCTACCTGCTCATGGTGGCGATCTTCAACCACTGGGGCTACCCGCTGCTGATCATCACCTCCATACCCATCGGTATCGCCGGCGGCATCGTCGGGCTCGCGGCGCTGAACGGTTTGGGCACAATGCTGCCGCTGGTCGGACTGAACGCCGTCTCCCAGCCCTTCGACATGATCTCCATGCTCGGCTTCCTGATCCTGATGGGCACGGTGGTGAACAATCCCATCCTGGTGGTGCACCGGGCCGCACAGAACTTCTCCCGCGGCATGGCCGCAACGGCCGCCGTGGGCGAGGCCGTGGAGGTGCGCCTGCGCCCAATCGCCATGTCGACCATTACCACGCTGTTCGGTCTCGCACCGCTCGTTCTTGTCCCCGGCGCGGGCACGGAGCTGTACCGCGGTGTGGGAATTATCGTCATGTTTGGCATCGTGGGTGCCGCGCTGGTCACGCTGACCATGCTGCCGGCGCTCACCGTGATGGTATTGAAGCTGCAATCCAGACTCGGCGGCGGCGATCGGCCGGGGACCGCAGCGGACTGACGCGAGGGCCTGGCACCCGCCCCCATAACGATGGCGCCCCAGCCCAAGTACCCGATACCGCCATGGCGTACTATGCTTGTCCACTCCCCGGCTTAACGGAACACAGGCCATGACCGACCCGGTTCTGCGCATCGGCGGCGCCAGCGGTTTCTGGGGTGACGCCGCGCGCGCCACCCCCCAGCTGCTGCACAGCGAGGGTCTCGACTTCATCGTCTACGACTACCTCGCCGAGATCACCATGTCCATCATGGCCCGGGCGCGGGCCAAGGACGACAGCCGCGGCTACGCCACCGATTTCGTCAGCGCGGCGATGAAACCCAATCTCGGCCTCGTCGCCGAGCGCGGCATCCGGGTTATCTCCAACGCAGGAGGGGTCAATCCCGAGGCCTGCGTCGCGGCGCTGCAGGCGGAAATCGACGCCCAGGGCCTGGACCTGAAAGTGGCCTGCGTGACCGGCGACGACCTGATGGACCGGCGTGACAGCTTTTCCTCCACACCGGAGCT
>Ga0126341_1000097_pt1 | contig 18402 bp, 15 predicted proteins | sample OrbTmetagenome_FD_97057 | JGI IMG/M metagenome (GOLD analysis project Ga0126341, IMG submission 97057) | Coral microbial communities from Florida Keys, Florida, USA - Orbicella T D metagenome | ecosystem: Host-associated > Invertebrates > Cnidaria > Coral | place: Florida Keys, Florida, USA... | reverse complement strand
TCGCGCCGATAAGGTTCTCGAAGGTCTTCTGCGCGGCGAGAGCCACGGCGACGCTGCCCACGCCGAGGCCGGCGAGCACGGTAGACATGTTGTAACCCGCGTTGTCCGCCCAGACCAGGCCGACGATGATCACCACCACCACCTTCAGCATGGTGGTAATAGGGCGCAGCAGGGCCGCGTAGTTGTGCTGGTCCTGCGCCTGCAGCTTGCGGACGTTGTAGTCCCGCGCCAGGGAGATAATGCCCAGCAGCAGGATCGTCCAGGCGATGTAGTCCAGTCCGCTGGAAGACAGGATCACCCGCAGCTTGAGGGAAAGACCGAGTTCGTCGACCAGGCCGACCACGAGCATGAGGAAGACAAAAAAGCGGAAGGGCCGGTGGAAAAAACGCTCGATGCCGTTGGGGAAAATATTGGGAATGAGCTGCACGAGCCGGTTGGCGATCCAGGTGAACACTGTCGCCGCGAGCCAGGCGACGACGATGCTGAGCAGCACGCCCAGTACCTGCCAGTTCAGCATGCCCAGGAAGGTGAAGTCGGGCAGCACGTCGAACAGGTAGCGCGCCACCGGGTGGAAGCCTAGCTCCTGCCACATTTCGGGAATGTGGCGCACGGTCGCGTTGGAGATTTTCCACGTGCGTCCGCCTTCGCCGTCCGGTACGCGCTGCAGGTAGATGGGTACATCGCCGCGGGACAGAGCCACGGTCGCCAGCAGGTCCCTGTAGTCGGGTAGCCCGTCCGCGGTATTGCCCTCCGGGGAGTCGCTGAGGCGCGACAGGTCCAGGATGATCTGCTGTGAGACGACGAAGGATAACGCCCGGACCAGTGCCTCCGGGTCCATCCCATCCATTTCCTCGGGGAGGTAACGCATGTCCAGGAACTGGCCCGCGCGCTCGTAGTCCTGCTGTTTGAACGCGGCGCTCATCGCCAGCGCGGCAGCCAGGGGCGTGCTGCCGCGTTCGATGGAGTCCGGGTCTGAGGTCTCGCGCTCGCGCAGCAGCTCCTCGGTTTTTTTCTGGCCCTCCAGCACCTCCCGGGCGGAGGTATGCGTCTCAATCTCCGGCGGCTTCTCCTCCTCTGCCGGGTCGACGACCTCCGCATTGTCCCCGTCCTGCGGGTCAGGGGCATCCTGCGCAATCAGCGGGCCACTGTGAGCCAGAAGCAGTGTGTACAGCAACGCTGCCAGCGTCGTTTTCAGGACTTGGTCCATGGGCGCTCCTCGCGATTCCGGTTCGCCTAGCGTAAATCGACGGGACCGCGACCGCCAGTACTCGCTCAGCGCACGCCGCGCTCGAACAGGCTGGCGTCCGCCACCACGCGGTCCGCGATAAAATCGGAGACGGCGCGGATCCGCGCGCTGTAGCGCAGTTCCTCGTGACTGACCAGCCACAGGTCCATTGTCGCCGGCTGAAAGTCGAGCAGCACCCGGGTCATGCCGCCCTGCATGGCCGCCCAGCGGTGCGACAGCGCCCCGATGCCAAACCCCGCCTTTACGGCGGACATCTGCGCCGCCGGGCTATTCGTCAGGTAGACGTAGGTTCCCGGCAGCGGCTCGGACCGCGGCAGAGCGAGCGTGGACTCGATACCCGAGCCGGACGTGTCCAGTGCGACCAGTTCGTGGTTCGCCAGGTCCTCCACCGTTTCGGGTGTACCCGCCCGGGCCAGGTAGTCGGGGCTGGCGTAGAGGCCGAAACCCACGGTGACCAGCCGCCGGGCGATGAGGTCGCCCTGGGACGGCTGACCGAGGCGCAGCGCGATATCCGCCTCCCGGTGCACGAGGTCCACCGCGCGATTCTCGATCTGCACCCTGACCACGATCTCTGGGTACTCGCGGTGAAAGTCGAACAGGACCGGGGTCAGCCAGTCGGTGCCGGTGCCCTCCGTGGCCGAGATAGTGACCTCGCCACACAGGGACTTGGACTGGACTTCGAGGCTGCGCTCGATGGCGAGCATCTCCCGCTCCATGCGCCGCGCGCTGTCGAGGATGGCGCTGCCCGCGTCGGTCAGCTGCATGCGTCGCCCCGTGCGCACGAACAGGTGGGTGTCGAAGCGTTCCTCCAGGGCCGCCAGGCGGCGCCCGACGGTGGGCTGGGTCAGGCCCAGGAACTCGGCGGCACCGACGAGGCTGCCCTGGTCCAGGATGGCGAGAAAGAGGCGGATATCCGCCCAATCCCGCAGCAGGTCTTTTCCATGCATAAATGTATACCAAATATAAATATATGGAATTGTTATGCGTTAATTTAGTCTATATCGTGTCAGGCGTAAACCCACAGAGGAGGAACGACCATGCGATGCCCAAGGGTTATTTTGAGTGCAACGGCGGTTGCCGCCATGTCGGCGCTGCTCTGGCACAGCCAGGCGGGTGCGGATGCCCTGGACCACTACCAGCCGGCGCCGCTCGTGAAAGCCGAGCGCGCACTCGAGCGCGGTGACGCGACGCGGGCCCTCGGCCTGCTGGATGGCCGCGTGGACACGCTGCGCGCCGGCGTCGAGCGGGCACAGGGCCACGCCCTGGTCTGCCGGGCCCGGTTTGCCCGCGGCGAGTTCGACCTCGCGGAGCGCGCCTGTGACGCAGCGGTGGAGGAGGGCGGCGGTGCCGCCGCCTGGAGTCACCTGAACAATCGCGGCGTTATGCGCCTCCTGCTGGGTCGGAGCGAGGAGGCGCTGGCGGACTTTCACGCGGCAGAGCGGCTCAACCCCGCCGCGGGATCGGTGCGCCGCAACATCGCCGCCGCGAGGAGGCACCCGGCGTAAGGAGCCCTCAGCGGGTCTTAGAAAAAGTCGAGAGCCTTGAAGTAGAGCATCCCAAGCGCCATGACCGGGCGGCGCAGGTAGCGCCCGCCCGGGAACGGCCAGTGCCGGATGGCGCGCATCACGTCAAAGCGAGTCGTATCGCCGCAGATCGCCTCCGCCGCCATACGGGCCATGACGTGACTGGGGGCCACCCCGTGACCCGAGTAGGCCTGTATATAGTAGCTGTTCGGCCCCAGCATGCCGGCCTGGGGCATGCGGTTCATGCCGATGGCCAGCTGGCCGTCCCAGGCGTACTCGATCGACGCGCTCGCCAGCTGCGGAAACACCTTCAACATCTTCTTCCACATGACGTCCCGGTAGCCGGCGGGCACGAGGCCCGTGTAGTTCGCCAGGCCGCCGAACAGCAGCCGCCGATCGGCGGTCATGCGGAAGTAGTCCAGGGCCGTGCGCATATCGCAGACGGCGATGTCCCGGGGCAGCACCGAGGCGGCGAGTTCCTCGGGCAGTGCGGCGGTGCAGATGATACAGCTGCTCGCGGGTACCAGGAGCTTCGCCGCGCGCGGCTCGAGGTAGTCCATGTAACCGTTGCCGCACAACACGAGGGCGCGCGCCTGCACACTTCCCTCGGCGGTGAAGACCCGCGGCCTCTCGCCGTGCTCCATGCGCACCACGGGGGACAGCTCGAAGAGCTTTGTACCCAGGGCGGCGGCGGCCGCTGCCTCGCCCTGGCAGAGTTTCATCGGGTGGACATGGCCCGCCCCCGTGGGGTCGTAGAGGCCGCCGAGGTAAAGGTCGGAGCCCACGAAGCACCGGAGTTCCTCGCGATCCAGCAACTGCAGCTCGTGGGGGTAGCCCCGGGCCCGCTCCTCCCTCTCGCTCGCCTCCAGTGAGCGCAGGTGGCGAGGTTTCAGGGCGACCTCGCAAAAGCCCCAGCGCAGGTCGCAGTCGATGGCGTACTGCGCGACCCGCTCGCGGATGATGTCGACACACTCCACCCCGATCCGGTGGATCATCTCGACCCCGTCGTCGCCGATACTGTGACGAAAACGTTCCGGGTCGTGGCCGACGCCCCCGATTACCTGGCCGCCGTTGCGGCCGCTGGCGCCCCAGGCGATGCGGCGCGCCTCCAGCAGGACGACATCCATACCGCGCTCTGCCAGTTCCAGCGCCGTATTGACCCCGCTGAACCCGCCGCCTACCACCACCACGTCGGCGTCGATGTCCCCCGCGAGTGCGGGGTAGGTTTCGGCATCGGTGGTAGCGGCGTAGTAGGAGTCCGTGTGCTTGTCGTCCAGTGCGGGGAAGCGCAGTCCGAGCATGGGCGTAACTACCAGTTCTCCTTGAAGGGTCGAACGTCCAGTTCAAACGTCCAGGCATTGCGGGGCTGGCAGTGCAGGAACCAGAACGCCTCGGCGATGGCGTCCGGTTGCAGGGACCCGTCTTCGCCCAGGCTGTCGATGTAACCGCTGAACGCCGTGCGCACCCGCTCGCCGTCGATCACGCCGTCGACCACCACGTGCCCCACGTGCACACCGCGTGGGCCGTAGTCCCTCGCGATCGCCTGTGCGAGATTACGCAGCGCGCCCTTGGCAGCGGAAAAATGGCCGAAGCCCGGTCGGCCACGCAGGGAGGCGGAGGCGCCGGTGAACAACAGCGAACCGCCATTGCGCTCCAGCTCCGGCAGCGCCGCCTTCGCGGTAAGAAAGCCCGCTACAGTGCACACGCGCAGAAAGCTCTCGAACTGCTCCGCGTCCAGGTCGTCAAAGGCGATGGGCTGGTTGTTACCCACGTTGAATACCACCGATTTGATCGCGCCGAGGCCGGCGGCCCGTGTCACCAGTTCCGTCAGTGCGTCGGCATCGGTGGCATCCGCCACGCAGGGTGTGGCGGCGCCCCCGGCAGCGGTGATCTCTTCGGCGACCTCTTGCAGGCGCTCCAGTCTGCGTCCCGCCACGACCGCGTGCATACCCTCCGCGGCGAAGCGACGCGCGACCGCAGCCCCCAGTCCCTCGCTGGCGCTGACCCCGACAACAACTGCCACTTCCGTCATGCGTCTGTCTCCCTGGTGGAGCGGCGCCGGCCTAGGCCGTGGCGCGCATACCCACGTAACCTGCGTAAACGAGTATGAACACGACACCGGTGTAACGGTCCATGCGCGCCTTGCCGTAGAGGAAAATCGGGATAATGATCGCCGCAAAGAGCAGCCCGATGACCACGTCGAGCAGTCCGCCCGGCGGAATCGGCAGGGGGCGCACGAGAGCGCTCACCGGCAGTACCACAAGGCTGTTGAAAATGTTCGAGCCCACAACGTTGCCCACGCAAAGGTCGCACTCGTTGCGGATCGCGGCGATGATCGATGTCACCAGCTCGGGCAGGCTGGTGCCGATTCCCACCACCAGGATGCCGACCACGACCGGCGAGACCCCGAGGTCCGTGGCAAACTCGGAGCCGTAGACAATGGTCAGGTGTCCGCCGAGACCAAGGCCGATGATACCCAGCCCACAGTAGAGGGCGCCCTGGCGCATGGTCATGACCGCGCCGCGCGGCAGGGTCTCCTCGAGTTCCCGTACATCGTTGATCAACGCGTCCTCGTCCTTGAACAGGAGGTCGCCGGCGGTGATATAGACGAACACGCTGAAGAGCAACAGCAGTATGAGTCCGTCCGAGCGTGTCAGGATGGGGGCTTCGCCCATGAGGGGGCGGTCCAGCATCATGACGACGAGGATGGTGGTGCCGAGCAGCAGCAGGGGCAGCTCCCGGCGCACGACCGTGCCGTGGATGGACACCGGCCGGAAGGCGGCGGCCATGCCCAGCACGAGACCGAGGTTGGCAAGGTTGGACCCGGCGACGTTACCGAAGGCCAGTTCGGTTTCACCGCGCACCGCGCCGATGATATTGACCACGAGTTCCGGGGAACTGGTGCCGAACGCGAGCACGGTCAGGCCCACCACGAGCGGCGGTACCCCGAGGCGCGTGGCGATGGCCGACGCGCCGGTGACGAGCGCGACGCCTCCCGCCAGCAGGAAGGCGAGTCCGCAAATCAACAGGAACAGGGTCACCCCAGGGTACCTCCGTGTCGGCCGTGTCCTCCCGGACAGTATAGGCCAGGATGCCCGCAGATCGTCGTGTCAGGCGGAGGAAGTTTCCGCAAATACCGGCCACCGCGCATCGATCCCGGTGCCATCGTAAACGGCGATATCGCCAAATTGCAGGAAGACGTATTCGCTCTGGGTGGGCCGGAAAAAAATCCAGTCGTCGGGTTCCAGGTCGATGGCGCTGGAGCCGTTGAGCATCTCCTGGTTGGTCGAGCGCCCGTAGAGGGCATTGTTGGTCAGCCCCGGCGGCGACTCGGGCACCGCCTTCCAGTAGCCGCCGTAGGTGAAGAAGGTGCGCGCGCGGTTGGGATCCCAGAGGGACTGCAGGGGCCCGAGATCGATACCGGGAATCTGCAGGGTGTCCATGCGTTTCAGCACCGGCGTGGCGATCCACGAGGCCGGCCGGTGGTCGGCCAGTGATGGCAGGTCGAAGTCGGTGGGTTTCACCAGGCAGGAGCCGGCGGCGAGCTCGTTGAAGGGGAAGTCGCCCTCGTTGTACAGCTGGTAGGTCGGGCTGCCCCCTGCGTTGAGGACCGCGTCTGCCGGCCAGGCCTCGCCCAGGTGCCCCCGCGCGCTCTGCAGGAAATGGCGATAACGCGCCATCGCCTCGTCGCGGTAGCCTATCGGGTCGCCCGGGACGTGCACGATATGCGGTTCGTAGCCCATCAAGCCGCTGAATTGCATTTGCGGCGAGGATTGGATGACATCAAGGATAGCCACCAGCTCGGCGTCCGAGGCGGCGCCGCCGCGGCGCAGCCCGACGTCGATCTCCACGCAGGCCTGCAGTGTCGCGCCGAGGTCACGCGCCAGCGCCGCGTACTGCCGGGCGCGCTCGGGTGTGTCCACGAGCCAGCGCAATTGTCGCGACGGGTCAAACCGGCCGCCGTCGAATTGCCGGTAAAAATTTTTAGCGGCTGCCACCGGCATGGGTTTGCCCAGCAGGATGTCCGTGTCGGGAAAGCGCCGTGCCACCAGGTTGATAAACGGCTGGTGAAACAACATCAGGCGGCGGCTGCCGGACTGCGCCATCACCGCCGCCAGCAGGTCAGGCGAGGGCAAGGACTTGGCGACGATGCGGTAATCGAAGCGATTCGCCAGGTGACCGGTGAGTGTGCCGATGTTGTGCGCCATCTCCCGCCGGTCGATGACCAGGGTCGGGCCGGAGCGACCGTCGGCGTCGAGCGCGGCGCTGAGTTCGCGGAAGTAGGAAGAGTGGTTTTCGCCGCGGTCGCGCGGGCGTGCAAGCAGTGTGATGCCCGCGGCTCCGGCGAGTCCTCCCAGCAACAGTGTGCGGCGCTTCACGAGGGTGCCCCGGGTCAGCCGAAGAGCGAGCGGAGGTAGGGGTTGAGGAAGCGCCCCTCGGGGTCAAGTTCCCGTCGCACCGCGCTGAAGTCGTCCCAGCGTGGGTAGAGGGCGCGCAACGCCTCGCGGTCGAGGGTGTTCAGCTTGCCCCAGTGGGGCCGACCCCCGTACTTGCGGAAGATGGGCTCGATGGTGCGGAAGTAGGGCTGGAAATCCTCCTCGAAATAACGGTGTACGGCGATGGAGCAGGTGTCGCGACCGTGGAAGGGGCTCAGCCAGATGTCGTCGCCCTTGATGTAGCGGAACTCGATGGGGAAGAACACCTCGGGGTGGTTGCTCTCCAGCGCGGTGCGAATCTCTTTCATGGCCGCGAGGCCGTGTTCCCGGGGCAGGTGGTACTCCATTTCGTTGAAGCGCACGTTGCGCTCGCTGGCGTAGTTTTTCCAGGAGCGCTCGATGCTCACCTCGTCGTCCAGGGTGCTGATGATGCCCGACAGCACCAGTTCGCGAATCTTCGGTGTGCGTTCCAGCCAGTCCCGGGCCAGCTTCAGGTCCTCCGTGCCCTCGTTGGGGTCGGTTTTGTCCGTCGACCCGGTGGGTTCGTCCGTCAGGTCGTGGCTGTCGGTAAAACCCATGCCGGAGAAGGGAATGTAGAAAAACTCGAAATTGCGGTGCCGGTCCGCCAGGTCGTCCGCGATCTCCAGGATTTCCTCAAACTCGCGCCACACGGTTTCGCGTCGCAGGCGGTAGGGAGCGACGTTCTGCAGTCGCACCTGCGTGATGATGCCCAGCGCGCCGAGGGAGACGAGGGCCGCCTGGAAAACCTCGGGGTTGTTGTCCGCGTCGCACTCGATGAGTTCACCGCGCCCGTCCACCAGTTGCAGGCTGCGCACGAAGGTCGGTATGCAGCCCAGGTTCGCGCCGGTGCCGTGCGTGGCCGTCGCCAGGCAGCCGGCCAGCGCCTGTTCGTCGATGTCCGGCATATTGATGAGGGCCTGGCCGAGGTCGTCCAGGGGCTTGCCGATCTCCCCCAGGCGAGTCCCGCCCCAGAGCGTGGCCTGCACGCTTTCAGGATCGTGACTGACCACGCCGGAGAGCCGTGCGAGAGACACGATCGTGCCGTCGGTGGGTACGAGCGGGGTAAAGGAATGCCCGGCACCCACGGGCCGTACCGTACCGGTGGCGCCTGCCACCAGCTCCTGCAGTTCGGCGACGGAGGCGGGGGCGACACGGGCGGCGGGCAGGCACTCCTGGGAGCCTGACCAGTTGCGCCAGGGCAGGCGCCGCGGCGCGGGTTTCTGTTCAGCGCGCGCCGCCAGTGGCAGTGCACTCGCACCCGCCGCGGCGACCAGCGCCTGGAGTACGTTGCGGCGCTTCAGCACGGCGTCACTGTCCCTCGGCCATGAAGCGGATGAGTGCCTCGAACTGGTCGGCATCGCAGTCCATGCACAAGCCGAAGGGCGGCATGCCCCCGAAGCCGTTGACCACGTTGTCCACCAGCGTGGGCATGCCTTTTTCCATGCGTGTCGCCCAGGCGGCGCTGTCGCCGGTGAGCGGAGAGCCGGTGGCGGCGACCGTGTGGCAGCTGCGGCAGCTGCGGTTGTAGAGCGCCGCGAGCTGGGCATCTGCGGGCTGCAGGGCGCCGCTCTGCGCCTCGCCGATCCCGGCGGCCGGGCGCGCGGACTCGCCGCAGCCGGCCAGGGTTACCAGGCTGGTCAGAAGTACCGCTGTCAGGTTGTGGCGTGGTCTCATGGAACGTTACCTGTCGCTAGTGCTCGCCGCCCGGCAAGCACGCAGAATAAACGAAAATGCCGCCCGTGGAAGCGGCCAGACTTTATTATAGTTATAACTAGCATATAGGCAAGGCGCAACTGGAAGCAACTACACGCAACTGGACGCAACTGGACACAACTGGACACAACTACAGGGGCAGCGTGGCGGCGGCATCGAACACGGCCCGTGCGCGGGCGACGGGGTCGCCCGGGAAGCGCTCGGCCAGGGCCCTGGAGCGCACCTCGAAACTGACCGGCACCTCGGGGTCCACGCTGTCCAGCACCTCCGCCAGGGGCAGTTCGCCCTCGCCGGGAAGGGCGCGCAGCCAGAGGGCTTCGTCCAGCAATTGTTCAGGTCCGCTGGCCGGGGGCTCCAGCGTGGCGTCGCACAGTTGCAGGTAGGGCAGCAGGTGGCGTTCGATGGTGGCGAGATCATCCGGCCGGCCACCGGTGCGCTGCAGGTGCAGGCTGTCGACGAGGACACCCCCGGCGGGGTGACCCACGCCTTCGACCACGCGGAGGGCCTCCCGGAGACTCTTCACTTCCGTGAAACCCATGAATTCCAGCACGATTCGCAGGTCGCCACCCTCGGCCCGCCGGCACAGGCGCTCAAAGCGTCGCTGCGTGACCGCCACGTCAGGTTCGGAGGAGATGCTCAGGAGGTTGCGCGCACCCAGTTCCAGCGCGGTGGCGACAGCGGCGTCGTGCAGGTCGTCGGGCTCGCCGGGTTGCAGCCAGACCACTTCGAAATCCAGCGCCACGAGTCCCGTGTCGCGCAGCGCCGACTCGACGTCAGCGCCGCGCGAGGCGCTCCACGTGTCGCGGTCGTACCAGATACCCGCCGCGGAAAAACCGGCGGCCGCGGCCGCGCGCACCGTGTCCTCGGGGGAGTACTCGGGCAGCACTCCAGCGGCAAGGGACAGTAGACGCGCCACCGTGAGCCGTCAGCCCTGGGCGCGGCGACCGGCGGCACGCACGGCGCGCATCGCCAGGTAGCGCATCGGTCGGGCCAGCAGTCGGCGCAGCGCGCTCGCCGGCGGTGTGTTCGCGGCGGAATCGAAGCGGCGCAGGTCGAGGTCGTCCTGGATCGAGCCCGACAGGGCATTCATCAACGAATCCACGGGTATGCCGGTGCTGTCGGCGATGCGCACCATGCGCTGGAAATTCGCCGCAACACCGGCGGCGTCGACCAGGACCGCGGTTCCCGCGGCGCGCAGCAGAGTCTCGCGGGCAGTGTCCAGCGCCGCCCCGTCCCGCGAGGCGAGCGCCTCGGCGAACTCGCGCAACTCGGTACCGAAGGGCACGCCGCCGTCACCGCTGCCGTTGACGACCTGGAGGTCGACGTCCTGTTGGGAGAGTTCCGCGCTCAAACTGAGCATGGTGGCGTGTGCGTTGGTTCAGTAAAAACACTCGTTGATCGACGAGACGCGACCCGCGATGACCTCCATCTGCATGCGGTTGATGCTGCGGCCGGTATCGGCGGTGATACTGATGACCTTGTCGTCCGTCAGGTACTGCACACCGGCGACACCTTTCCACTGGTGTACCGTGTCGGGGACCAGGCTCAGCGCCCTGAGGACGTTGGCCGCGCGCCCCCCGGGCCACAAACCCCGTTCGCGACCCGACAGTCGCGTGCCGGCGGCGATCATCGAGACAAAACCGGTGCCCTGTTCCAAACCGTCTGGGCGGTAGCGTTCCGGTTCACCCGACAGCGGCTGCGGCAGCGGTTCGGGTGGCATCCCGATGCCGCGATTGAACTCGTCGATACTGAACACTGTCACGGCAATGCCGACAAGCTCGACGTACTTCTCCTCGGAGAGCCCCTCGCCCGCGATTTCCCGCACCCAGTCGCCGGTAATGCGGCCCTGGTCCGTAATGACCCGGTGGACCGCGTCCACTACGACGTAGGGGAGGTTGCCGCTGTGGGTGTGCTCACCGGGGAACTGGTAGGGGCTGAGGGCCTGTTTGCGCGCCCGACAGTAGTCACATGCCGTGGCGTTGCGCACTTCCTGGGCGATGGCGACGCGCTCGGCGCCCGTCCACCAGGTGCCCGCGGACGCGAGTTGTTCCCAGTACGCCCGGTAGGCCCGGGGGATGTCCTCGCGGACGGGGCAGGGGGCATTGGCGTAGTCGAAGGCGAGCATGGCGTCATGGTGCCAGTTGCCGGTGTTCCGGGCAATGTCGGGAACGGATTGGCAGGCAAAAAAAGGCCGCACCGAGGTGCGGCCTGAAAACTCCCCGATGGGCGGGGATCCGCAATATCAGTCGAGGGAGCCCTCGATAATCCAGCCGGCCCACCAGGCGTCACCGGGGGCAGTGCCGGGCTCGACTGCACCGACGTAGCCGGTGTTATCGAAGGTGAAGCCGGAGCCGTTGTCCACTTCCGGAATGTCATCGGCGGCCACGGAGGCCTCCGGGTCGGTAAGCGCGTAGGCCGCGTCTACCGTGACGCTGTTGGCGCCGGAGTTAATCGCTGTATCGGCGTCGCGTTTCTGGTAGAAGCCGTCCTCGCACTCGCCCAACACGTTCACGAAGGTGACCAGGGAGGGCACGATCACGGAGCCGTCGCCGTTCACGTCCGCGTCGTCGATCCGGGCGCAGCCGATATCGAAGTCGCGCACCGCGGTGTTGTACACGCCGACGGTGAGCGCGCCGCGCAGGCGCATGCCGGGCTGTTGGCCCTCGGCGGAGCCCTCGTTGTTGTTCACGCCCGATCCCAGCACCAGGATGTTGGCCAGGGCGCCCTCGGTCTCGGGTACGTACTCGTCGTCGGAGGAGTTCGCCTCGATGCCGCGCGGGTCGTTGGAGCCGGTGGGTGCGTCCTTGTCCGGGTTTTTGCGGATGATGACGTGCTGGATATTGCCCTTGTAGCCCTCGTCGAAGTCGAGGTCGTCGTCATCGTTGCCAGTGAGAACGGCGTACCTGAGGTTGGCGGTGCCGCCGAACCACTCGATGCCGTCGTCCAGGTTGCCGTGAACCTGGATATGGTGCAGTTCGGTGTTGTAACCGACTCCCTGCAGGGTCAGGCCGTTAATCTCGTTGTTCGGGCCGGCCACCAGGCCGCCCTCCGCGATTCGCACGTAGGTGAGCGAGCCGGAGTCGTCGGCCGGGTCGTCGCCGCCGTACAGGCCGACCACGGTGCCGCCCTCGCCGACCACGTTGCACACGGTGCCGCTGCCGAAGCAGGCGCCGGTGCCGCCCTGGCCGTACTGGGGCGCAAAGCCCTGCAGGATGACGCCGCCCCATTCGCCCTCGCCGTCGAAGTCATCGTCGCCGAGACTGGAGAAGGTGATGGGTGCCGCGGAGGAGCCCCGCGCCTCGAGTTTGGAGCCGCGGGTGACCAGCAACGAGCCGGTGTCGAAGGCGCGGACATGCACGCCCGGGCGGATGGTCAGGGTGACACCCGCGTCCTTGATGGCCTGCACATCGTCTTCATCCTCGACGGAGACGTTGCCCTGCCCGACGAGTACTTCACCGTCCAGGCGCCACTCGGTGCCGGCCACGAAGGTGTAGTCCTCGTCGATTACGCCCGTCACGGTACACACGCTGTTATCGCCGTTACAGCTCACGAAGTCAGCGGGCTGCACTTCTTCCTCCTGGCCCACGGTGCCGGGCAGGGTCCAGCCCTGCCACCAGGCGTCACCGCCCGGCTCAACCGCGCCGACATAATCGGTCTGGTCGAATACGAAGCCGGAGCCGGTGTTCACCGCCATGATGGTCGGCGCGGAGTCCAGTTGCGCCTCGGATTCCTGGATGGCCAGGTTTGCATCGTAGGTCAGCGTGAGCGCCTGCACGTTCTCCGCAGAGTCCGCGTCGCGCCTGACGTAGATGCCGCCGTCACAGTCGTTGAGTACGTTGATCAGCGAAATCTCCGAGGGGATGATGACGGAGCCGTCGCCGTTCACGTCGGCGTCGTCGATGCGGATACAGCCGAGGTCGTACATATCCACGGAGCTGTTGTAGATCGACGTCTTGACCGCGCCGCGCAGGCGCATGCCCGGTTGCTGACCCTCGGAAGAACCTTCGTTGTTGACCAGCGGGCCGCCGACGATGGTGATGTTCGCCAGGGCCGCCTCCGTTTCGGGTACGTACTCGTCGTCGGAGGAGTTCGCCTCGATAGAGCGCGGGTCGTTACTCCCCTGGGGAGCCTCGGCTTCCTGGTCCTTCTCGATATAGACGTACTGGATATTACCCATGAAGCCTTCGTCGTAGTCCAGGTCGTCGTCGTCGTTCTTGGTGAGGACGGCGTAGCGCAGGTCGGCGTTGCCGCCGAACCATTCGATGCCGTCGTCGAGGTTGGCATGAACCTGTATGTACATCAGCGAGGTCATGTAGCCGACACCTTGCAGGGTGAGGCCGTTGATCTCGTTGTTGGGGCCAGCCACCAGACCGCCCTCGGCGATGCGCACGTAGCGCAGCGAGCCGGAGTCGTCAGAGGGGTCGTTGCCGCCGTAGACGGAGATGTCGGTACCGCCCTCACCCTCGACGTTACAGACAGTGCCGGCACCGAAGCAGGCGCCGGTGCCGCCCTGGCCGTATTGGGGCGCGAAGCCCTGGATGATCACGCCGCCCCATTCGCCGAGGCCGTCGAAGTCAGCGTCGAGGCTGGAGAAGGTGATGGGGTCGGTGGCGGTACCCTCGGCCATCAGCTTGGAGCCGCGGGTCACCAGGAGTGATCCGGTATCGAAACCCTTGACGTTGACGCCGGGTTCGATGGTCAGGGTGACGCCGGCATCCTTGATGGCCTGGACATCGTCGTCATCTGCCACCGTCTGGTTGCCGTCGCCGACCTGTACCGTGCCGTCGAGGCGCCACTCGGTGCCGTCGACCAGGGTGTAGTCCTGATCGATCATCCCGGAGAGGGTGCCGATGGAACAGTTCGCGTTGAAATCGACAAAGTCAGCCTCTTCAACGGCATCGCAGTTGCCGTCCGGCGGATCAGTCGGATCAGTCGGGTCAGTAGGATCCGTCGGGTTGTCACCCGTGAGGATCTCGATGACAACGTCGTCACCCTCGTCGCTGCTGCATCCCGCCAGACCCAGGGATACAACCGGGATGAGAAGTGCTGCCGCTAGCTCTTTCTTAATCATGATTCACTTCCTGGTTAGTTAATGTCATGCAGAAATTCCGCACCTGTTGATAAACCTGTTGTGTATTGCAGTCACGACCTGTGCCGACCGGTAGTGGGGCCGCACCGGATCAGAACTCGTAGGTCACGCCGACGCCAATCACCGTGCCCGACTCGTAGCTCTCAATCGTGCGGCCGTTCTGCGAGTAGGAAATTTCCTCGTTCAGGAGGTTCTTGATTGTGGCCTCCAGCTTGAGATCCTCTCTCAGCAGATTCTCGTAGGTCAGGTCGATCACAACCCGGCCGTCCTCGTACTCGGGACCCGTGTTCTCTCCGCGAGCGACGCGGAAAATTCGGTCGTCGAAGAAATTCACGAGCAGGGTCAGTTTCTGTTCCGTCGGGTAGTGGTCGTAACCGATCTGCAGGTTGGCCAGCCACTCGGATTGCCCCTGGAGCTCGCGGCCGTCTGCGTTCTCGCCCTCGAGCCGGAGAGAGTCTTCGGAGAGACTGACCTCGGAGTCGATGTAGGACACGTTGCCGCCGAGGAACAGCAGCCAGGTATCCCGGTCGACCAGGTCGACGTTCGCATCCAGTTCGACGCCAACAAGCTCGGCATCGTCCTGGTTGATGAAGGTAATCCCGCGTGCCGCGGAGCCGGATGCGTCCGGGACGGCGCGCTCGACCGGCTCGGTGATGTCCTTGTAAAAGACGGCGAGTGACACACTCTCGGTCTCGGAGAAGTAGTACTCCACCCGCGCGTCGTAGTTGTCGATGGTAGATACCTTGAGGTCGGGGTTGCCGAAGATCGGGTCGTCCGTATCGGGGTCGAAGGACTGCGCCGTGGAACGCTCGATCAGGCCGGGGTAGGAAACCGTCTCGGAGTAACCCACCCGGAACTGCAGCTCCTCGGTGAGGCGCCAGGTCAGGTTCAGAGCAGGGTACCAGTCGTCGTACTGGAGCTCGCTGTTGGACGAGGGATCATTGGGATACTTCAGGGTCTGGTCGAAGTCCTCGTAGCGTGCGCCAAGGAGCAGGCTCCAGTTTTCGCCGAAATCCGTGTTGGTGTTGATGAACGCGGCCTGTACCTCTTCGGTGGAGTCGTAGGAGTCTGTATCCGTGGTATTGGCCGTCAGGCGGACGCGGTCCAGGGCGAAATTCTGGTAGGGCAGCACCTCGGTCTCCAGGTCAGAATCGATGCTCAGGTCCACCTCGTCGCCCCTTGAACCCAGGCCAAAGCCGAAACGATACTGCTCGACCTCGCGGTCCTTGTCGGAATAGAGCGCCCCGATCATGATCTGCGTAGAGCTGATGTCACCCCAGTCCCAGTTGAGGGTGTAGTCGGCGCCGACGTCGATGCTGTCCTCGTCCAGGTAGGACCAGCGGCGCTCGAAGGCGGAGGTTGAGAGATTGCCGTTGAAGTAGGTGTACTGGCGGCGGTCCGGCTCGTCACGCTCGGTCTTGGAGTAGGCGGCGCGCCAGTCGATGATGTGCGTCCCGGCGTCAAAATCCCATTCGTTGTGCCCGGTGAAGGCCTGGGAGAAAAACTCCCGCTCGACCCACTGCAGGATGACCTTGTCCTCCTGGTTGTCTTCCAACTGGTCCACGCCCGAATCCTGCCGCGTCGTGTCGTCGGAGTTGCGCAGGAAGGTGGTCTTGGAGAGCATCTCGTCGGCGGTGCCGTACTCGTAGCCCGCGGAGAAGTAGGTGGTGAGCGCAGTGGTTTCCTGGGTCCTCTTGTAACCGCCGGTTACCTCGATGGGGTTGCTCAGCTCGGCGTCGCCGCGGTCGTTGGTGCTCGCATCGTAGGCGGCGGCGGCGTAGAAGCCCCACTCGTTGTCGCCCGCCGGGAGGCGGTCGCCAAAGGCCCAGGAGACCCCGTAATTCGGGTCGGCGTCCTGGCTGCCCACGTTGTAGTCGTCCTGGAATTTCACACCCAGTTGGGCTGCGTCCGCCGGGGAGGTACACCGTACCGGGTCGATACGCGGGTCGCAGATGGTTAGAGAGCGGCCGCCTTCCGTGGCAGCCAGTACACCGTTGGGCAGCTTGCGCAGGCCACTGTCGTAAGTGGTCCACTGGTCGTCACTGCCCCTGTAGTCGAGTACTTCGTCAAAGGTGAAATCGGTGTTATAGCCCAGGGATCCGCTGAGTTCGTGCACACGCTCGTCGGGAATGCCCTTGGTGATGATGCGGATGTTGCCCCCCGTGGTGGTCGCCAGCTTGTCCGGGGTATAGGATTTCTGGATCTCGATGCCCTCCACGATCGTCGTGGGAAAGAGGTCGAGCTGGACGTCGCGCCGCTGGGGGTCGGTGCTGGGCATGAGCAGCCCGTTCAGGCTGGCGGAGATATAGCGCCCGTCCAGGCCGCGCACATTGGCATATTTGCGGTCGACCACCGCCACGCCCACTGCCCGGGTCAGGGCGGCGGCCACGTCGCTGTCGCCGAAGCGCTCCAGCTGTTCGATATCGATGGCGTTGGTAATGGAGGTCGCATAGCGCTCCACGCTGGCGGCGTCCTTTTGCGGGTCGAACACGCCCAGTACGAAAACTTCCTCGATATTCGGCGAGGAGGGCATGCCTGCGGTGTCGGGGCTCTCGTCGAACATGCGAATCCCGACACTCACTCCCAGGTCCGCCATTACGCGGATGCCGTCCAGGCTCACGGGGTTTTTACCGGGTGAGGCGACACTTAGCTCGTAGTCGCCGCGAGGCACCTCCAGTACGTAAATACCCTCGGCGTCGGTCGTCGTTTGGTAGAGGGTGCCCGCCATGGAAACGGCGGCGCCGGAGAGCGGCGCGCCGGTGTTGTCAGTGACCTGTCCGGTGACGTAGCCGGTAGCACTCTGGTCCCCGGCGCCGAACTTGCGCACACTGACCCGCGGCTCGTCACCCGCAGCGGAAGTAAACGTCACGTGAATTTCCACGTCCTCATCCTGTCCGGAACTGAACTCGATCGGGAAATCGAGGTCGTCATCTGTGAGGGTGAGCACGTGATCACCTTTCGAGATGAGGGAGGAGACACTGCCGTTGTTGTCCGTAGCGCCGATGGGAACATCGTCCAGGAACACCCGGGCGCCGCGCAGCGGGGCGTCGTCCAGGAACACCATAAGGTAAGCGCTGGCGGCGAACGCCTGTTGAGTAACAGCAAGAAGTACGATGCCCGCATAAGCCGCGATTTTTTTCATAACTGGTGTATGCCCTAACCTGAATTCAGAGTGCTTATTCTCAGAGCCTCTCGCCTGAGACTTACTGGCTTTCCCGGCTGTGAATTTTGCCGGTCTATCCCCTTGGGAAGTCGGCATGCTAGCCAGAACGCATGACGCTCTCGTGATAGTTTTATTGCAGTAATGTTAAGAAATGCCCGGCGAACGGCAGGAGGAAGCGCACGACGTACGCCGGTGCAGGGACGGCAGGTCCTGGTCGAGGTTTTGCACGCGCCCCGGTCGGGGCAGGGGATCAGAGGCTGACGGTGACTTTGCGAAAGCCGGTGTTACAGGTATTCGAAGCGACAAAGTCTTCGAGGCGAAGGTTGACGGCCTCGGCATCGTCATCGGCGATGGAGAACATCAGGCCGTCGTAGTAGCCGAGGGCCTTGGAGAGAATAATGTCCTGCTCCTCTTCGTCGAAACCCTCGAGCACTGTGTGGGTACGCGCGCCGTACTCATCTTCGTTGAGCTGGCCCAGGGACTGCTGGGCGAGAACGCAGGCCATCTGTCGCGAGGCGAGGAATTCCTCCGGCGCGATCGACAGAGCAGCGGCCTGGTTGGTCAGGGCCATCAGCAGGGCCGGAACAATTGAAAAAACATGTTTCATAAAAGGTGCTCTCCGGGGCCCGGGCCAGTGACAAAAGCCTGTAGCGGGCAGCGTTGGTCGAGGAGTATATGGCCGAATTCTTACAGTGATGTGACAGGAAAATGAAGAAATCCGGGTGCCTCAGCGCTGTGAAGGCCTCCCGGGCCAGAAAAAACACAGGGGCAGAACACACAAATGTTACAGAATGATGAAATTTTCGTGAATCGAGGTGTCGGGACCCGCCCTGTCCGGGGTAGAGTGTTTCTTCAGGAGGACAACACTATGAAAAGACTGGGACATATCGCCGCCATCGCGGCGCTGGCGGTAGCCGGGGCGGCCTCCGCCGCCGACGAGAGAGACTGCCTGCTCAAGGGCACCGTACACCACGGTGAGCGGGGAGGAGAGCAGACCACCATGGTCAAGATCCACTCGGTGGAGAAATACGCCGACGAATCCCGCTGCAAGGTGCGCGGCAGCCGCAAAATGGAGTTCAAACTCCCCCAGGACACCCGTGTCCAGGAGGCCCCGGCGGGCAGCGAGGTCAAGTACCGCTACCGGTCCGACGGCCAGGGCGACGCCAACGCCGAACTGATCAGCGTCGGCGCCTGAACCCTCGCGCGGCCGG
>Ga0126341_1000096_pt1 | contig 18598 bp, 21 predicted proteins | sample OrbTmetagenome_FD_97057 | JGI IMG/M metagenome (GOLD analysis project Ga0126341, IMG submission 97057) | Coral microbial communities from Florida Keys, Florida, USA - Orbicella T D metagenome | ecosystem: Host-associated > Invertebrates > Cnidaria > Coral | place: Florida Keys, Florida, USA... | reverse complement strand
GGAGCTGGCGTTCAAGGGGTCGATGATGTCCATGGCCGACCCCTTGAACGCCAGCTCCAGGTGTTCACGCTGTTCCGCCGTCTCCGCCTCGGTGATGATATCCTCCAGCCTGCGCGGCGCCTTGCGCGCCGTGAACCGGTCCAGCATGCGGGCGGGGTACCGGCAAAACTTCAGGAAGCGGGCGAAGCCCAGCATCGCCCCAGGACCGAAGCGCCACAGCAGGGTGAGGGAGGTGCGCAGGGCGCTTTTGAAAAAAATTAGCGGGCGACCGTCCGCGCCGACGAGGTTGACCGCCATGACCGGCAGCGGGATCAGCTCGACCCCGTGGGACTCGAAATCGAAGTAGTCGCGAATCTCGGCGGAGAGCGGGAACAGGCAGCTCGCCCCCACCTCGTTGCGGCACCCCTTGAGAATTTCACGGGTGCCCCCCATGCCGCCCACGTAGTCGTTCTTTTCCAGTACCAGCACGCGGCGCCCGTTGCGCGCCAGGACCAGGGCTGTGGCGAGGCCGTTGTGGCCGGCGCCGATAACGATGGCGTCGAAGTCGCTGCCGGCGGAGTCTGTCGCCCCGGGAGTCTGCTGGCTCATACTGGTCGCTCCGAGAGAGCGGGGCGGTCTTGTCCGCCCCTGTTGTCGGACATATTATTTAAAATGTCCTAGCCGGGCAAGGTAGCGCGGGGCCGCTGCCCCGCGGCAATTCAAGAGGGGGGAAGAGGGTGCTCAGGGACGCGGTACAACTTGCAGTGGCGGGCGCCGGTGGCCTGGCGCGGGTGGCGGCGGACGCCCTGGGGGAGCGCCTCGGCCTGAGCCTGCCTTACCGTCCGGAACGGGTTACCGAACCCGCCACACTCGCCGGCCTCGTACAGGCGGGGGCCGTGGGCGACCTGGGAGGCCCGGTCTGTATCGACGCGGTGCACCGCCAGGACGTTCCCTCCGTCAGCAGCAACTGCCAGAATCTCGTGCTGACCCTCGAGCAGCCCGCGGGAAAGGCGGTGTTGCCGGACAGCGTTTTCGTGAAACTGCCCATGGAGTCCCTGGCCACGCGCTGGTTCTTCAGCGTGATCAACTCCTGGCGCCTCGAATCCCACTTTTTTCGCCACGTCGCACGGGAGATTCCCCTGCGCACACCGGTCGCCTACGCGACCGCCAGCCGCGGCACCCGTTTCTACCTCGTACAGGAAAACCTGCGCGCGGATCCCTCCGTGGAACTGTTCACCAACCTCGACATGCACGCGGGGCCCTCGCTTGCGCAGGTGTACCTGTGCCTCGACGCGTTTGCCCGGCTGCACGCGCGGTACTGGGGCCTGGACAGCCGCCGGCGCGAGGCGGTGTTGCCACTGGAACTGCACCCGTTCCTGTCGCGCTCCATGGGACCGGTGGCGCGCAATCTCAATCGACTCGCCCTCGGGCCGTGCATGAAAAAACACCCGGGCGTGATCCCCGGTGAAATGGCCGAGACCTACAGGTTCAGTATGCGCCACTGGGACACACTGCTCGGGCACTGGTTTGACGGCCCGCTGTCCCTGCTGCACGGCGACAGTCACCTGGGCAACTTTTTTCTCAGCGGTGACGAGATGGGGATGCTCGACTGGCAGGCCGCGCACTGGGGCAAGGGCACGCGGGACGTGCAGTATTTCCTGGTCGACGCGCTGCCCGCCGATACCCTGGCGCGACACGAGCGGGAACTGGTGGACTACTACGTGGAGCGCAGGTCGGCGCACGGTGCGCCGCTGCACCGGGAACAGGCCTGGCAGGAGTACAGGAGCTTCGCCTTCCACACCCTGATGACCATCGTGGTCTCCGTGGGCTTCGGCGCACTCAACGAGGAGCAGGACGCCCTGATGGCTGAGATACTGCGGCGCGCAGTCGCTGCAATGGAGCGACTGGACTACGCCGGTTGGTTGCGCAGTCATACGATGGTGTAGACTGCCTCTCCCGGCGAGAGGAGGTGCGCGCTGTGAAAGCCGTACGGTGCTGTGACAAACACGTGCAGGTGGTGGACGTTCCCGCGCCGACGGGAGAGGGCGTAGTCGTCGACGTGCGCTCGGCGGGTATCTGCAGTTCCGACCTGCACATGCTTCAGATGGGCTATCCCATACCGGGAACGCTGGGCCACGAGATCGCCGGCACCCTGCGCGACGGCCGCGCGGTCGCCATCGAGCCCGTCGCGCCCTGCGGCCATTGCGACATGTGCACACGGGGCGACTACTTCGCCTGCCGCCTGGGTGGCGGTATGGTCCACGGCGTGGGGCTGGAGGGCGGTATGGCGGAACAGGTCATCGTTCCCGCGGCGAGCATAGTCCCGCTGCCAAACAACGTCAGTGCCGCGGACGCCTGTCTTGTGGAGCCCCTCGCCGTTGCCGCCCACGGCGTGCGCATGCTGGACCTTGAGCCCGACAGCCGCGTGGCGATCGTGGGGGCGGGAGCTGTCGGGCTCGCCGCCACCGCGGTATTGACACCGTTCGTAAAGCGCGTGGATGTCGCGGCGCGGCACGACGCACAGAAGGAGGCGGTGCTGCGCCTCGGCGGACAGCTCGACCCGGAGGGCGAATACGACGCTGTCATCGAGTGCGCGGGTAACTCCGGCGCGCTGAGGCAGGCGGCGCGCCTGTGCCGGCCGACGGGCACCATACTCCTGCTCGCCACCTACTGGGACGAGGTTGTGCTGCCCGCAGCCGAGGTGTCCCTGAAGAGCCTGAAGATATTCGCCTCCTTCCTCTACGGTCGCTCGGGCCTGGTGCGTGACGTCGAGTTGGCTGCACAGCTCATGGGCGCGCGGCCCGAACTCGCCGATATTCTCATTACCCACCGTTTGCCCCTGGATGCGGCGGCCGAGGCTTTCGATATCGCGGGAGACCGCGCTGCCGGCGCCATCCGGGTGGTGCTGGAACCCTGAGTGCTTTTACAAATCTTAACCAAAACGCGGCGCACGATTACGGGCCGCTCTGCTCCAATACACCGTAAGCACCCGGTTCACAGTAAACGAGAGGAGAGAGACATGAAATCACTGTATACCGTAATCGCGGCGGTCGCCCTGGCGAGCGCATCCGCCCTGGCCCTGGCTGAGCCCCCCGTGGACAGGCGCGGCAAGTTGATGGAACAGCTCGACCTCACGGAAGAGCAGCGCGAGGAGATGCGCAGCATTCGGGAGAGCGGCGGGACGCGCAAGGACATGCACGCGGTGCTGACCGACGAGCAGAAGGAGCGCATGAAGGCGCTGCGCGAGGAGCACAGGGGCGAGCGCGGCAAGCGTATGGAGCACCTCAAGGACGAGCTGGACCTGACCGACGAGCAGTCTGCCCAGATGCAGGAAATCTTCGAGTCGGGGGGTTCGCGCGAGGAGATGCGCGCGGTGCTCACCGAGGAACAACAGGAAAAGTTTGACGCCATGAAGCAGCGCCGCCACGGCGCCCGCTGAACGACGGAGGGCTCGCCGCAGGGGTTACAGCAGGCGGTTGATTTTTTCCGCCAGCGCGAAGTCCTTCCCGGTGATGCCCCCCGCGTCGTGGGTGGTCAGGTCGATGGCCACGCGGTTGTAGACGTTGGACCACTCCGGGTGATGGTTCATGGCCTCCGCCAAGAGCGCGACGCTGCTCATGAACCCGAATGCCTCCACGAAACTGGAAAACACGCAGTCCCGGTGCAGTTTGCCGTCGCGCAGTTCCCAGCCCGCTAATTCGGCGAGGCCCGCCTGTACCGCGTCGTCCTCGAGTCTGTCGTTATCCATGGTTGCTCCCGGTGGCCTGCCGTGGAGTATATTGCAGCCCGGTCGCGCGGTGAATATGCTTGGGCGATTGTATGACCGCTCCTGGGAGGCCCCAACCATGGGACTGATGCAGACCAGTCTCTTTCGCAACGCGCTCGCCTCGCCGGCGGTGGTCGCCATACTCAAGAAAATCGTGCCGCCACTGGACCGCTTCCTCCTGCGCATCAGTCGCGGCTGGGTGAACACGGCGATGCAGCCCGTGGCCCTGGTGTCCACCACCGGGGCGAAGAGCGGCCAGCGACGGGAAATCGCCCTGATCTGCATGCCGGTGGACAACGGCCTGGCCCTGGTCGGCTCCAACTGGGGCGGCGCGAGGGACCCCGCCTGGATTCACAACCTGCGGGCCCATCCCGGCGCCCGCGTCACATTCCGCGGCTATGTCGGGCCGGTGACCGCCCGGGAGCTGGAGGGCGATGAGCGCGAGTCGCTCTGGCCCGAGCTCGTCGCGTTCAATCCCCAGTACGCGATCTACCAGGCGGGCACCCCCCGGCGCCTCCCGGTGATGCTCCTGGAGAAACCGGCGGCCTGACGCCGCGCCTTGAAAACTCAGCGCGCGACTGCCATGCTGCCCCGGCTTTAATCCAGCGGAGGACAGCACGCATGCCCCTGAGCGCAATGGACGAGTTTCTGGCCCACCAGACCCCCGGGACCTTTGACCAGGTATTTACCAGCGATCGCAACTTTTACGATCGCTACTATTTTAACCTGCACCCCAAGTCAGGGGACCTGTTCGTGGTGTTCGGCATGGGCCAGTACCCGAACCTGGGCACCACCGATGCTTTTGTCTGTATCGTTTACAAGGGCAAACAGCATGTGCTGCGCGGCTCCCGGGAACTGGGGTCGGATCGCCTGGATACCGCCATCGGTCCTTTCAGCGTCGAGGTGGTGGAGCCCCTCAAACAGATCCGCATCGCGTGTGAGGAGAACGAGCACGGCATTGCCTTCGACCTGTTGTTCGACGGTACGGCCCCGGCGGTCGAGGAGCCGCGCACCGTGATGCGCAAGTACGCACGGATCACCATGGACACCTCGCGGTATACACAGATGGGGCGCTGGAAGGGCAGTATCTCGGTTGCCGGCGACAGCATCGACGTGGATTTCGACAACTACCTCGGCGTGCGCGACCATTCCTGGGGCGTGCGCCCGGTAGGTGAATCCGAGCCCATGGGTATCAACATCAACGAGTACGTCGGCAAGTACGGCTTCTTCCACATGTGGGCGCCCATGCAGTTCGACGATTTTCAGCTCAAGGTGTTCATCGAGGAGGACGCCGACGGGGAGCGCCACGTGGAGGAGTGCGTGCGCATCGACAGCTATGAGAAGGGCGGCGGGGTGACCCACCTCGGCTCACCGCGGCACTGCATCAAGTACCGCAGCGGCACCCGCGAGCTGGAGTCGGGCGAGCTGGCCTTCGAGGACGAGACCGGGCAGACCATCACGGTCTCCGCGACGGCGCTGACCTGCGCCTACCTCGCGGCGGGTACCGGCTACTACCCCAACCCCGAGTGGGTGCACGGCCAGTACCACGGGGCCTTCAAGCTGGAGTACCGCGAGTTCGACGTCAGCACCGAAGAGGCGCGCAACGAGCTCGGGCCGCTCTATGAGACCATTGTGCGCTTTGAGTTGAGCACGGGGGAGGTGACCTGGGGGATGTTCGAAAACCTGAGTATCGGCCACCACGACCCGTACGGGTTTGATTCGTTTGAGTCAGTGGCGCAGTGAGAAGGCCTCAAGCGGCACACTTCTTCGTTGAAACCGCGGAGAAAATACTCATGTACTGCCGTGTACACTCCGCTTTTCTCCGCGGTTTCGCCCGGGCGGCGTTCCGCGCGACTTGCACTCGCCTGAGGCCTTCTTTCAATAGTATCTACATCCAAGGATCATCGGATAAATCCAGATCCGGCCATGGCCCGTAGGCAATCGGCTGGCAGTTGCCCACTCCCACCGCGCCCGCCACGGGGTCGGTCACACGCACCACGGTATCCCGGATCTGGTGCAGCCGCCGCGCCATTTCCGGTGTGCTGCAGTCCGCGATGCGCTCGCCCTCCACGTTCAGGTCCCCGCGCCACTCGCCGTGGTGGTGACCGTCGAAGCCGAAGTACAGCCCGGCACCGAGCTGGATGCCGGTGTCCGACATGACCTCGATGGTCAGGGTGCGCTTGCTGCCGTCCGCCAGGGTGCAGTCCAGTTCGCCGCCCAGCAGCCTGCGGTTGTCGCGGTCGAAGGCGAGGCGCGGCTGTATGTCGGTGATCGCCGTCTCGGCCCCGTTTTCGAACTCCAGGCGCGAGGTCACCATTTTCTGTTCCAGGCCCGGCATACTGAACCAGGTGAAGTGCAGGTGCATGCCGTACTGGCGGCCGTCTTCGAGGGTCATGCGCACGGGGCACCAGATCATCATGAAGCCCGCGCCCGCGGGAATACCCTCGTTGGGCTCGACGTCCGTCGGCGGCAGTCCCACGTCGTAGCGCACGCCCCAGGAGTGATCGCGGGTGGAGGTCCAGGTATCCGGGGTCATCTCGATGCGCTCGCCGTCCAGCTCGATCCAGCCCTTGGCGCTGCCGATCTGGTGGTAGCGCACCAGTTCCGACATCACCCGGTAATCGCGCATCAGGTGCGTGCGCTCCTCGGTGAACGGCGGCACCACGCCCTCGAACAGCCAGTCGAAGGCCAGGGGCTGGGTATCGTTGGCCTCGAGCCTGAAGCGCACGGCCTTCAGCGGCTCCACGATCTCGTAGTGTATGGGGCCCACGGCGGTGACATCCGGTTCGGGCGCGAGCCGGCGGCTGGCGCGCACGGTGAGCTGCTCCACGCCGCGGGAACACGCGGCGTAGGCATCCATCACGTTGCGGTTGGTGTACTTGCCGAGCCCGAAGCCGATCTGCAGCGAGCCGTCGTTGGCCATCGCCATGGCACAGACCTTCTCCGTCCACGAGGGGTCGGAGGTGCCGACGGCGGCGAATGTGTCCGTCACCTGGTGGGTAAAATTCTCGTCCGCGGGGAGCAGGGGACTGACGGGGTTGGGCATGACGGATTCCTTTTGCGGTGGGGCCTGGCGCCGCCGGGTGGCGGCGGGCGGTCGCGCCGGATATAGTGTGCGGCGCACCGTGTACCGGCTGCGCACGCCAGCATAGCAGGCATTTGATCCAGGGATAACAGGAAGGCAGCATGACCCGACTCAGCACACTCAGCCGCTCCATCGAGGGCAGCGTCGCGATTATCACAGGGGCCGCCAGCGGCATGGGCAGGGCCACGGCCCACCTGTTTGCCGACGAGGGGGCGAGTGTCGCGATCCTGGACATCAATGCGGAGGGGCTGGACGCGGTGACGGAGGAGATTCGCGGTGTCGGCGGGGATGTGCTGCCCCTGGCGGTTGACCTGTCATCCCGCGAGGCCGTCGAGGAGGCGGTGGGCACCGTGGCGGCGCACTTCGGCCGCATCGATATCCTGGTGAACAACGCGGGGCTCGTCATCCCGACTACCGTGGACGCGGACAACTTCGCCGAGTCCTGGGATGTCTCCCTCGCGGTGATGGCCGGCGCCCAGGCCTGGGCGGTACGCGCCGCGCTGCCGAGCCTGCGGGAGGCGCCGCATCCGCGTATCGTCAATATCGCCTCCACCGAGGCGCTGGGTGCGACGCGTTACGGCAGTACCTACGTCGTGGCCAAGCACGCCTCCGTCGGCCTGACCCGAGCCCTCGCGGTGGACCTGGGCAAGGAGGGTATCACGGTGAACTGTGTCTGCCCCGGTCCCATCCGCACGGGTATTACCGCGGGAATCCCGGAGGAGGACAAGGCCACGTTTGCCAATCGGCGCACCGTGCTGCGGCGTTACGGCGAGCCGGAAGAGGTGGCCCACGCCACCCTGAGCCTGGTGTTGCCCGCGAGCAGTTTTATCACCGGCGCCACGCTCGTGGTGGACGGCGGTGTGACCATACGCAACGCCTGACCCGGTTCAGTTATCCAGGGCGAGCCGGCGCGTGGCCTCGTCGCGGAGCAGTTCCTCGAAATTGTCGACGACCTCGCTGAGGTCCTGGGCGCCGACCTTGCTCAGGGGCGGCTCGATCCCGGGTGGGGGCGGTGCGATGTCCAGGAACGCACAGGTCTTCGCCATCGACTCCGCCGTGTCCGCCGCCAGTTCCTCGTAGCTGAGGGCCAGCAGCGGCTTTCCCGACAACAGCCTCTCGACGTCCGCCGCCTGGTCGGCGAGGTCCCGCTCGGTGCGCTTGAAATCGTCGATATCGATTTCGATGCGCCTGCGGCTCTCGCTGCGCCCGCCGGCGCCCGAGTGAATCGGTCCCCCCGCCAGGAGAATCTGCTCAGAGACGAAGCGCCTGAGGCCGTTGCGGCGCACCAGATGGATGTAGTGAATGTCGTCGCGGCTCAACAGGGCATCCCTCACCGCGTGCCACCGGGGCGCCAGGATCGCCGAGTAGAGCGCCTTGAAGCCCACTGCTGAGCCTTCGCCGGAGAGGGCGCGCTGGATAAAGCCCGGCGGGTCCGCCGCCCGCTCTGCGTTGAGGCGCTCCAGGCGCGCCTCGCGCTCGGGCGCGCTGGCCTGGGCGGGGTCGAAGCCGTCCTCGAAGCCGCGCACATTGTCCGGGCCCAGCAGTTCGCCGTGGCAGCGGACACCGTCGAGGCTGTTCAGCGTGCGAACGAGCAGGGTGCTGCCGGTGCGGGCCGCGCCGACGATGACAAAGGGCGTGCTCATCGGGTTCCGGGAATTGCCAGGGTCAGCGGCAGCTTATATGAGCGCGCCGCGGCAAGTCCAGAGGGCCGGGTCCGGTGCATTAACCCGCGGTGACACTGGCCGGGTGAATCACTATGCTGTACTCCCCACACGGCACCCAGGCGGAGGAACTGATCATGCAGGCCGAGACAATCGCGGGACATTTCGATCTCACCGACAAGGTGATACTCGTCACCGGTGGCAGCCGGGGTATCGGGCTGGAGATGTGCCGCGCCTTTGCGGCGGCGGGAGCCGACCTTGTGATCAGTTCCCGCAAGGAGGACGCGTGCGTGGCCGCCGCCGGGGAGATCGCGGCCGCCAGCGGCCAGGAGTGCCTGGCGGTCGCCTGTCACGTGGGTGACTGGGAGGCCTGCGATGCCTTGGTCGAGGCCGCCTACGGGAAATTCGGACGTGTGGATGTGCTGGTCAACAACGCCGGCATGTCTCCCCTGTACGAGTCGTTGAGCACGGTGTCCCGGGAACTCTTCGACAAGGTGATCGCGGTCAATCTCGCCGGGCCCTTCCGGCTGTCTGCCGTGATCGGGGAGCGCATGGCTGCCGGTGAGGGCGGCTCCATCATCAACGTGAGCAGCATCGCATCCCTGGCGCCCTCGGCGGGGGAGGTGCCCTACGCCGCTGCCAAGGCCGGGGTGAACAACCTGACGGAGGCCCTGGCGCGCGCGTTCGGGCCCAAGGTGCGCTGCAACTGCATCATGCCCGGACCGTTCCTCACGGACATCGCCCAGGCCTGGACGGACGAGGTGCTGGCGTCACTGGAGCGACTGGTGCCACTGGGCAGGGCCGCCCGGCCGGAAGAAATCGTCGGCACCGCGCTTTACCTGGCGTCAGACGCGTCCAGCTACACCAACGGAGCGATTATCAAGGTTGACGGGGGCGCCGCCTTCGGCGGCTGACCCCGCCCGGATCCGGCCTCAGTTGGTGCGCAGCCGCAGGAAGGGGTTCATCCAGCGGAAGCGCCAGTCGGTGAACTTCAGCGGTGCATCCAGTACCGCCAGGCAGATGCAGTCCTCGGACTGCAGCGCCGTGGGCGCGTGCACATCACCGGGCCGGCGGTGTATGAAGTCGCCAGCGTGGTAACTGCCGTTGGCGTCGGAGAAGCCGCCCTCGAGGATGAGGGTCATCTCGCCGCCGCGGTGGGTGTGCTCGGGAATGCGTCCGCCGGCACGAATGTGGTACAGCGCGAACTCGTGGTCCGGGTCGCCGGTGCTTAAGTAGCTGATCCGCAGCGCCGAGCCGATATTCTTCCAGGTCAGGTCGCTGAAGTCGCCGCGCATCAGGCGCTGGAGGATGGCCGGGGTGTTTCCCGCGTCCTCCGCGGCGCGCTCGTAGCGCAATGGAGTCTCCTCGTCCAAACGTGCCAGCACGGCATTCAGAGTGGCGTCGCCAACAGGTTCGGGGTCGAGTGACTCCACCAGACCCGCGCCCAGCTCGTTGAGCTGGCCGACGATGCGCCGGCAGTGGTCGCAGCGGCTGACGTGTATGGAAATACAGGCGGACTGTGCCAGGGGCAGGGTGCCGGCGCTGTACTCGGTGAGAAGGTCCAGTTCGGGGTGAAAAGTAGCCATAGCTCTAATGTTAGCTCTATCGTTCAATCTGAATCTGTAATTTCTGTAATGCCAGTCGCACACGCGACTTGACCGTGCCCAAGGGTATATCGAGCTCGCCGGCGACCTCGGAGTGCGATTTGCCCTCCATGTAAACCTTGGCCAGAATTTGCGCCTGGTCATTGGGCAGCTCGCCCATCAACTCGCGGATGCGTTCGCCACTGCGCTTCTGGTGCAGGGCCGTGAAAGCGTCTTCGCTTTCCAGGTCCCCCGTAACGTCTTCCGCGGACAGCGGCGTATCGAACTTCTGCAACCGCCGGTAGAGGTCCGTGCGGCAGTTCCTGGCTATCGTATAAATCCAGGTGCTGGCCGCAGCCTTGTCGGGGTTGAAGGCGCTCGCCTTCTGCCAGACCTTGAGCATGACTTCCTGCACAAGCTCGTCGGCGTGGTTGGCCGAAAGCGTGGAGCCCTATAAGGCGAAAGCCTTCATGAGGGGGGCGAAGTGCCGAAAAAGCCGTGTAAAGGCTGCCCGGTCCTCATCCTGCGCGATGAGGCGCAGGCACTCGCTCCACTCGTCAGTGCGGGTACCGCTGACTGCGTCAGGGGTGTCGCCGTTGTGTGCCACCGTAAGCATGCTCTTGTCCGTGGTCGATTTTGGAAGTATACGCCCCCCTGTGTGGGCCGGATCACCCAAATTTCATTTATTTGAAGGGAGAGCCTCCCCTGGGGGGAAGTCCTGTCCAGGATTGATCCAACCCCCTGAAAACGGCGTATCCGGGGGCATTCGAGGCTAAAATTACTGGGGGGGGCAGCTCAGACGCATGAAAATCGCGGTTATCGGGTCCGGAATTTCCGGGCTGACCAGTGCCCACTATCTCAGCGAGTCCCACGAGGTGTGGATGTTCGAGGCGGGGCCCCGCGTGGGGGGTCACACGGCGACCGTGGATGTCCTACTCGGCACCGGGCGCTACGCCATCGACACCGGTTTTATCGTTTTCAACGACTGGACGTATCCGAATTTCATCGCCCTCCTCGACGAGCTGGGCGTGGCCAGCAAGGCCACCTCGATGGGCTTCAGTGTCAGCGATCCCGTCTCCGGTCTGGAGTACTCGGGGGCAAGCCTGGACACGCTGTTTGCCCAGAGACGCAACCTGTTGTCGCCGGGATTCGTCGGCATGGTGCGCGATATCCTGCGGTTCAACCGCGAAGCCGTGGCGGACCTGGAGGCCGGTCGCCTGGCCCCAGGGGAGACACTGGGGGCATACCTGGCTCGCAACGGTTACGGGGAGCGTTTTCGCGACCATTACCTGGTGCCCATGGGTTCGGCGATCTGGTCGGCGAGTTGCACGAACGTGGCCGACTTCCCGGTGGAGTTCTTCCTGCGGTTTTTTAAGAATCACGGACTGCTTTCGGTGAAAAACCGGCCCCAGTGGCGGGTGATCGAGGGCGGGTCCCGGGAGTACCTGCGGCCGTTGTGCTCTCGCTTCGAACGACGCATCCGGGTCAACGCCCCCGTGGCCAGCGTGGTTAGGCTGCCGCAGGGCGGGGTCGAGCTGGTCATGCGGGACGGCAGCCGTTCCCGCTTCGACCAGGTGGTGATTGCCACCCACTCCGACCAGGCGTTGAAGCTTCTGGCCGAACCCTCGCCGCTCGAGCGGGAGATCCTGGGGGCCATTCCCTACCAGGAGAATGACGTGGTGTTGCACACGGATATCCGGCTGCTGCCGCGTAACCGCAAGACCTGGTCCAGCTGGAACTACACGCTGACAGGGGACGACCGCCCCGCCGTGGTGACCTACAATATGAATATCCTGCAGGGCATCAGTGCACCGGAGACCTTCTGTGTGACCCTGAATAACTCGGCTGCGATCAATCCCAACCAGGTGCTCGGGCGCTTCCGCTACGACCATCCCGTGTTCTCCCTCGAGGGCATGGCGGCGCAGGAGCGCTGGGACGAGATCAACGGCGTCGCCGACACCTGGTTCTGCGGCGCGTACTGGCACAACGGTTTCCACGAGGACGGTGTCGTGAGCGCACTGCGCGTGGCGAACGCGGTCGGGGGCCGCGCCAGGGCAGCCGCGTGAAATCGCTGATCTACGAGGGCACCGTGCGCCACCGCAGGCACAGTCCGCGCGCCCACGCGTTTACCTATCGCGTCGCCATGCCCTTCCTGCGCCTCGACGAGATACCGACACTGTTTGCCGCGGCCCGCCTGTGGTCGGCGAGTGGGCGGGCTCCGGGGCAATTCCGCCGCGAGGATTATCTCGGCGACCCCAGCCTGCCGCTGGCGGACGAGGTGCGGCGGCGCATCCGTGAGGAGACGGGTGCCGAGCACCGCGGCCCGATCTATCTCCTGGCCAATCCCCGCTGTTTCGGTATGGTGATGAACCCCATTGCCTGTTACTACTGTTTCAGCGAGGACGAGGCGCGGCTTGAGTTTCTCGTGGCCGAGGTGACGAACACGCCCTGGGATGAGCGCCACAGCTACGTATTGACCGCGCCGGGACACGGCGGGCACCTGCGCACCGAGTTCGACAAGGCATTCCACGTTTCGCCGTTCAACCCCATGGACATGCGCTACCACTGGCGCAGCAACACCCCGGGGCAACGCTTGGCCCTGCACCTGGAAAACCACCGCGAGGGCGAGCGTGTGTTCGACGCGACCCTGGCGCTGAAGGCACGTGCGATGAGCCCGGCTGCTCTAGACGGCCTGTTGCTGCGCTTTCCCCTGATGAGCGCCAAAGTCGGCCTGGCCATCTACTGGCAGGCCCTGCAATTGTTTCTCAAGGGTGTGCCCTTTGTTCCACACCCCGACCACAGAGCCATAGGAGCCAGTAATGAGTGAAGTCAGTATCGGCAGTATCCGGTTGCCCCGCCTGCGCGCCGCGCGAGCAGGAGAGCGGATCGCCCGCGAGGCGGTATTCCGTGTCCTGGGGCAGTTGGAGAGAGGGTCGCTGACCCTGCACGAGGGCCCCCGCAGCCTGCGCTTCGGGGGCGATGCCGAGCCCCACGCCGAAGTGCACGTGCACGACCCGGCCGCCTACGCGCAGATGCTCGGCGGCGGCTCCATCGCAGCGGGGGAGACCTACATGCGAGGCCTGTGGTCGTCCCCGGACCCGCTACAGGTGACCCGGCTGTTCTGCGCCAACATGGCGGTGCTGGAACGCTTTGACGCCAGCCAGGCCCTGCCGGTGAAACTGGCACTTCGCGCGGCGCACTATTTGAATCGCAACAGCCGCAGCGGCTCGCGGGACAATATCTCGGCCCACTACGACCTGGGTAACGACTTCTTCGGCCTGTTCCTCGACCCGACGATGATGTACTCCTCCGCCGTTTTCGAAGACCCGCGGCAGTGTCTGGAAGAGGCGTCCGTCGCCAAGCTGGACGAGTTGTGCCGGCAGCTGGAACTGTCGCCGGAGGACCACCTGCTGGAGATCGGTACCGGCTGGGGCGGGATGGCAGTGCACGCGGCGCGGCACTACGGCTGTCGCGTGACCACCACCACGATCTCCCGGGAGCAGTACGAATTCGCATCCCGGCGCGTAGCGGACCTGGGTCTGGAAGAGCGCGTCACCGTCCTGTGCGAGGATTACCGCAACCTCGACGGCACTTATGACAAGCTTGTCTCTATCGAGATGATCGAGGCGGTGGGGCACAGCTATTACGCCGAGTACTTTCGCACCTGCTCGGCGCTGCTGAAGGACGAGGGCAAGATGGTGATCCAGGCAATCACCATGTCGGACCAGCGTTATGACAAGGCCCGGGACGCGGTCGACTTCATCAAGCGCTATATCTTCCCGGGCGGGTGCCTGCCGTCGGTCGCGGTAATCGCCGATCAGCTCGCCCGCAACACGGACATGCAGATGGTCCACCTGCGGGATATTACCGAGGATTACGCCATCACCCTGGCCCACTGGCGGGAGCGCTTCCTGTCGCGCCTCGAGGACGTGCGCGCCATGGGTTTCAGCGAGGAGTTCATCCGTATGTGGGAGTACTACCTGGTCTACTGCGAGGGCGGTTTCCGGGAGCGCGTCATCGGCACCGTGCAGCTCGCCTTTGCCAAGGCAGGCTACCGGCTTCCCGCTGCGGCCGCATGAGTTCCAGTGGCCGGGCAATCTGATTGCCCGGCCCCCGCGTAATTACCTCCAATCCAATACAAATCCTCAACACGGGAATAGGTCCATGGAATCTGTACATCTGGAGCCGGTCGCCGACGCGCCTCTGGCAATCTCCGAGGACGCCCGCCGCGTCCGGGACGTCCTGATCGCTCGGGGTCTTGAGACGCCCCTGCTGGACAATGGGCTCAATCGCGACCAGAAATACGAGCGGATTCGCGATGCCTTTGCCGAAATCGCGACGACCCTGGGTCTTGATCTCGCGGACGACAGCCTGTGTGATACGCCCCAGCGTATCGCGCGCATGTACGTGGACGAGGTATTCTCAGGGCTTGATTACGGACGTTTCCCGAAGGCCACGGCCATAGCAAACAAGATGGGTGTGGAGGAGATGGTGCGCGTCGACGACATCTCCGTCGTCAGTACATGCGAACACCACTTCATCACCATTGACGGCAGCGCCAGCGTTGCCTACATCCCGGCGGGGAAGATTATAGGTCTGTCGAAGGTCAACCGCATCGTGCGCTTCTTCGCCCAGCGACCCCAGGTGCAGGAGCGGCTGACGCAGCAGGTGCTTGTCGCGCTACAGACCCTGCTGGAGACCGACGACGTGGCGGTGACTATCGACGCGGTGCATTACTGCGTCAAGGCCCGCGGCGTCATGGACGCCAACTCCCGTACGCGCACCACGGCACTGGGCGGCCAGTTCAAGGAAGATCCGCGCACCCGCGGCGAATTCCTCGCCTGAGTGCGGCCCGGCCGGGGTGGAATCCGTGGCATTCAAGGCTCCCAGATTGTCGCCCCTGCAGGCGCTGATCGTTAACGGCACGCTGTTCAACCTCAGCTGGTTCGTCATCGTCTTCACCCACTCACCGGTGATCGCCCCGCTGCAGGTGGCGGGGCACCTCCTTGTTCACTCCCTGATCCTGGGTCGGGGAAGCGCCGAGGCGCGCTTCCTGCTCCTGGTCACCGTGATCGGCGTCAGCCTGGATCAGCTCTTGTTCCTGGGCGGCGTGCTGGCAGTCGAGGGGCCTGTCCTGCCGGCGCCGCTCTGGTTGAGCTGTCTGTGGCCGGTGTTTGCAACGACACTGTGTCATGCATTCCGGGGACTGGCCGCGCGCCCGCTGCTCGCCGCGGTCATCGGCGGGCTGGGCGGCGCAGGGTCCTACGTCGCGGGCGTGCGACTGAGCGATGTGGCCTTCGCCTCGTTTCCCTTAAGTGCCGTCATACTGGGCCTTACCTGGGCCGCGTTGTTTCCGCTCCTGCTGAAGCTGGGCGTGCGCATGGTGCCGGTTGGGGAGAACAACCGTGCGTGACGGCGCCCTTTTTCTTGCGGCGCTGCTGGTGTCCACCTGCGCCGTGGTCGCGACCGCTGCCGAGCACCCGGCGACGCCGACCGTGGTCGGGGAGGCCTTCGATCGGGATGACGGCCGGCTGGTCTACCGGGAGTATCACTTCTGTTCCCCCGACGGGCTGACCTGCACGGTGGATTACCGCGACGGTACCGGACAGCCCATCGCCTTCAAGGAACTCGATTACACCGGCAACCCCTATGGCCCGGCCCTGGTCATGCGCGACCTGAGATCCGGCGGTGAGGAGGTGCTGGCGTTCAGCGACCGGACCGACCTTGTCGTCGATGCCGGCTTCGACAACTTCGTGCGCAGTCGGTGGGAGGAACTCAATCGCGGGGAGACGGTTGTCTTTCCGTTCCAGGTCGTCGGTATCGGGCGACCCCTGAAGATGCGCGCGAACGCGATGCCCGATGGCTGTGAAGCCAGTGAGCTGTGCCTCCAGGTGAGCGTGGACTCCTGGTTCCTCGGCCTGTTGGCCGAGCCCATCGAGCTCTCCTACTCCAGGACCAGCCGCCGGCTGCTCCGCTTCAGTGGTGTCAGCAACCTGCGCGATGGCGGCGGTCGCTCCCACAGCGTGGACATCCTCTACGACTACACCCCGGGCGTGTCGTTTTAGTCAGCGGAATCTCGCCGATTCCACCATTACCCCGGCGCGGGGGGTTGCTACAGTAGGCGCCCCCAAAGTCCTCCGGAGCTCCCATGACAGCCCGTCTTGTGATGTACCTCGCCGCGACCTGCCTGGCACTCCCCGCCTGGTCGGGAGGCCTGCCAGCACCCAACCCCTGGCTGGCGGACAGCCCCTACGCCATCTCCCACCACGACCCGGCGCAAACGGATATCACCCCGGTGGACGGCCCCCGCCGTGGCGGCAGACTTGCCCTCGACCAGGCCAGGACCGTGCCCCTGGTCTGGTGCTCGGCACCGACCTACAAACAGGTGGGGGAGGACGTCGTGGTCATCGCGTCCAACCCGTTGGGCCTGGTCAAGGTGCGCGCCACCGGCGAGGAATTCGAGCTGGTGTCCAATGTGCCCTATCCCGGCCGGGAGGCGGTGCACGCGAAGGTGAGCGACGACACCATCGCCGAGGTTATGGCGGACATCGATCACCGACGCCGCAACAAGCAGGACCTGCGCCTGCTGATGGAGTCCTGGCTGATGTACTGGAAGTTCAGTATCAGCATGCGCACCATGCCCTCGGGGGCTTACGCGCTGATCGATAGGGACGGCTACCACTATACTTTTTTTGACAGGCACCACCTCGTTAAGTCATTCGATAACAACCGGGTGGATGAGCCCCTGTTGCCTGTCAGGCACGCCAGTATCATCGACCAGCTGCCGGCGGAGGACGCGCAAGGTATCGAGGTGATCCTCGGTATCAACATGACCTACGACGGCTACATCGTGGCGGCGGCGACCGGTGCGCTCATCGTCGCCAACCGCGACCTGGAAGTGGTGGACTACCGCCTGTTTCCCGGCGAGCACGTCGAGAACTCCATCGCCATCGACGAGGAGGGTGGCATCTACCTCGTCACCTCGGTCAACATGCACAAGCTGGTGTGGACCGGGGAGCGGCTGTCGACGGACGCGGCAGACGGCGCCTGGAGCAGCCCCTATGACGTGATGCCCGAAGGCGAAGCACAGGCGCTGGGGGCCGCTTCCCACGGCTCGGGTACCACCCCCTCGCTGCTGGGCTTCGGCGCGGACGAGGACCGGCTCGTGGTGATCTCCGACGGCAACCCCGACAACGCGCAGATTGTGGCGTTCTGGCGCGACGAGATACCGGCGGATTTCGAGCAGAAGCCCGGTACGCGGTCCCGCCGCATCGCGGACCAGATTCCCTACCGGCTGAGCAAGACGACGGTGGAGGCCTCTCCGGTGGTGTACGACAACGGCGTGCTCGTGCTGAACAGCACCTACCCGGAGCCAGGCCCGATATCCCTCGACCTCATCAGCAGCGCGTTTCTCTCGGGAACGACGCGGGAGCCACCGCTGGGAATACAGAAGTATGACTGGCTGCCGGCGGAGAACCGCTTCGTCGAGTCCTGGTCCATCGCGGATGTCGATAATACGGACTGGATGCCGCCCGCGGTCTCTACAGCGAACGGGCTGGTGTATATCGCCAACAAACACAACGATACCTACGAGTATTTCGCCGCGGACTGGGACACCGGCGAGAAGAAAGCAACCTGGGAGTTCCCCGACGACAGCGTACTGTGGAACAACTGGGGCGGGATTACCGTATTCCTGCCCGACGGGGATTTCCTGCTCGGCGGATTCTTCGCGATCAAGCGTTTCGATACCGGGGGTATGCGCTAGCGACGCGGTGCTTGACCTTCCAGTGGGGGGAAGGACTAGGGTTGCGGTAACGCATCATCCTGGAGAGCAACGTGGACAAACTGCTGAGCGTATTCCTTCCCGCCTATTTCCTGGCCTTTTTCGGCTTCGCCTTCCTCTGGCGTAGCTGGCGGACCTGGCGCAGCACGGGTATCAATCCCTATCGCCTCAACACCAGCACCGGTGTCGAGGCGCTGGTGCACCGCTATTTCCGGCTGATGCCGCTGCTCTCGCTGGGAGTGCTGGTGTGCTACCTGCTGCCCGGTGACGCGTATGCACTGCTGGCGCCCATCACCTGGCTCGAATTCACGCCCCTGCAGATGTTCGGCATGGCGCTGATGACCGCGGCGCTGGTCATCATGCTGGTCGCACAGTCGGAGATGGGCGCCTCCTGGCGAATTGGCGTGGACCACGAGCATGCAACGGAATTTGTGCGCGCGGGGCTGTTCCGCTACTCGCGCAACCCGATTTTTCTCGGGGTGCTGCTCAGTGTGTTCGGCTATTTCCTGGTGCTGCCCAACGCCGTCACTCTGCTGACCCTGGTGCTGGACCTGGTGCTCATGCAGGTGCAGATTCAGTTGGAGGAGGAGCACCTGTCGGCGGCTCACGGAGAGGCCTACGAAGACTATTGCTGCCGGGTGCGGCGCTGGTTATAGGCGTAGAGTGCGTCATATCCGTGTTGGCGGAAAACTGAAGCCGGTTTTTGTGATCTTCGTCCGGGTTTAGTGACTCCGCCGGGGC
>Ga0126341_1000094_pt1 | contig 18632 bp, 16 predicted proteins | sample OrbTmetagenome_FD_97057 | JGI IMG/M metagenome (GOLD analysis project Ga0126341, IMG submission 97057) | Coral microbial communities from Florida Keys, Florida, USA - Orbicella T D metagenome | ecosystem: Host-associated > Invertebrates > Cnidaria > Coral | place: Florida Keys, Florida, USA... | reverse complement strand
GACAGCCCGAAGCCGCGGAGCGCCTGTGCTGTGGGGCCGTGGGAGCCGGCTGCGCCCCGCTCCGGCAAGTGGTAGACTTTCAGGGTTGTACGCAGTTTTTCGACGGACTGACTATGTCGCACACACTACTGGACCGGGCCGAGAACCTGGTCCGCGAGGGGGACATCCGCGCAGCCATTGCCCTGCTGGAAAACGAGGGCAGTACCGACGATACCGACGTGGTGCGCCGCCTGGTGGACCTGCGTATCGAGGCCTATGGCCAGGTCGAGTGGCCCGACCCCCCGACCTCCTGGCCACCGCCCCACGACGACAGGTTTGCCGGTGTCGACGGGTTCCCGGAAATCGAACGCGCGGAACTGGACGTGGGCGCACTGCGCGCCGGCGTCTGGGGCAAGGGCGGCCTGATCGTGCGCGGGCTGATGCCGTCCGCGGAACTGCGAGCCCAGATGCGCGCCAATATCGATCGCAGCCTGGAGGCGCGCTACGCCTACTACGACGAAAAACAGGGCGCGAACGGCAATCCCTGGTACCTGCGCTCGCCGCTGGTACGGGGCGAGACGCGCCACACGGTGGCGTCCAACTACTCTCCCAACAGCACCGGGACGGTGCGCAGTGTCGATTCACCGCCCTTCGCTTTCGAGCTGATCAATTTCTACAACGCCGCCGGCCTGCCCGAACTGGTTCAGGCGTACTTCGGCGAGCGGCCGGTACTGTCCGTGCGCAAGTGGGTGGTGCGACGTATCGGGCCCAACCCCGGCAACCCCGCGGGCTGGCACCAGGACGGCCGCTTCCTCGGCGACCTCGCCACCATGCGCGCCATCAACGTGTGGATCGCGCTCAGCGATTGCGGCGGCGAGGCCCCGGCGCCGGGGCTGGAAATTCTCGCCGACAACCGGCGCGAGATTTACGAGACCGGGACTCACGGCGCCCCCTTCCAGTGGACCGTGGGCCAGGAGCTGGTCGATCGGATCACCGAGGACTGTCCGGCGCGCAGCCCCGCGTTCAAGGCGGGCGACGCGATCTTCTTCGATCATTACAACCTGCACCGCACTGACTTCGCGATGCACCACACGGCGAACCGTTACGCGATCGAAACCTGGTGGTTTGCGGGATCCACCGCGCCGATGAAGCAGCAGCCGGTGGTGATCTAGGGCCTACTCGATCTCCCCGGTCTCCAGGCGGCGCCGGTGAATCTGCTCCAGCTTGTACAGGTCCTGCTGTAGTTCGAAGAAGCCGTGCCAGTGGGCGTAGTCCGGCGCACCCATCATTGCACCCTGCCGCGCCCGGCGCCCCTCGTGGTGCCATAGGTAGTAATAGGTGATCTGGAATTCGTCGGTCCACGGGTTGTCCTTCAGCAGGCCCTTCTCTTTCAATTCACTCAGCATAGCCGTGGCCGGCTGGTAGTAGCCCTCGTTGTAGAGTCGCACCGCCTTGTCGCCCTGGGCGAAAAAACCGTTGGTATGTGTCGACGTGTGACAGTTGTTGCACACGCGTTTCATTTTTTCACGCCCCGCCGGTCCGTCGCCCAGCAATGGGCTCAGGACGTCGTCAGAGCCGCGCACCTGGGAATCCTTCGCCCAGAGGTTCCAGTACAGGCGCTCGGTCACGTTGTGGGTCACCGCCAGGTCGCCGATGCCGCTCATGTGGCAAGTCGCACAGGTGGGGGCGCGGTAGTCACCGGGCTCCCAGGCGTCGGGTGCCGTGTCCCAGGTCCAGTCCTCACCCTGGGTGTTATAGATGTGGCCGTGCTTGGAATTATTGAAAATCTCGATGTTGGGATGGTCCGGACCGAGGTGGCAGGATGCACAGGCATTGGGGCGGCGCGCCTCGGCGATGTCGAACTTGTGCCGGCTGTGGCAGGCGGTACAGCTCCCGGTACCGCCGTCGGGGTAGATGTTGCCCATGCCGTTGTTCGGCCAGGTCTCCGGTGTCGGGCGGTTGTTGGCGTCGAGTTTGATCTCGGTGCCGTGACACTGCATGCAACCGGTCTCGTTCGGTGCATTCTGCAGTTCCGGGATGCTGCGGCCCTCATGTACCTGCACCAGCGCGTGCAGGCTGTCCTTGGGAATGATCTGGCGGTATGCGCGGAAGTGTCCGCTCGCGTCGAACTGCGCCTTGGCATCGACATGGCAGCGTCCGCACACCTTGGGCGACACCAGCGCGGAAACGAAGACCGGTGTATCCTCGGCGTTCGGGTGGCGCGTGGCCATCGGGGAATCCTCCGCTACCTGGTGGCAGTCGATACAGGAAATGCCCGCATGGGCGTGCCGACTTTGTTTCCAGTCTGCCACCTGGCCCGGTGTGACATCCCGGTGACAGCTGATACAGGCCTTGCCGTCCTCGCTGAGGTGGCGATCCACCTGCAGCGTCTTGACCGCCGCGAGACTGCCGCTGCTGGTGGAGGCCGAGGCCACGGCGCTGCCGGCGAGCAGCATTACCAGTGCGAAGCGGGTGATATGACTCATGGCTGATCTCCTGAATTCCTCTCCGGGCCCATCTCCTCGAGGTGCCAGCCCATCTCCTCGAGGTGATAGCCGAGACGGTTGTGGCCCACGTGCTCGTGGCACTGGACACAGGTAAATTCGTCGGGGTTATCGAAATAGCGGCGGTGCGGCCGAAACGCCTTGGGATTGCCCTCGGACGTCTCGCGCAAATAGAGGTGGCAGCCCAGGCAGCCGGAGTCGTAGACGTACTCCTCCCGGCGCTCCCGGTTGCCGTGCCAGTCGATGTCGTAACTGTCCTTCAACAGTTCCATGGTCGGGTCGACCACGCCGTGGACACCCTTGACCCACAGGTAGTGCAGTGAGGTGTCCCTGGGGATATGGCAGTCGCTGCAGGTGGCGCGCCAGCCCGAGGGGTTGTTGCCGCCGTGCAGGGATTCCCGGTAGGAGGCACCGATCGGCGCGTGGGAGTGGCAACTGCTGCAGAATTCGTGGTCGCCCGTGGCGTGGATCATGGTGTCCATCGCCGCCCAGCCCAGCGCCGCCACCACCCCCAGGGCAGCCATTCCGGCCGCGATCGCGAAGAGCCTGTTGCGCAACAGTTTCACCCGGACATTCCCTGTACAAGGGGATAGAACATCCCTACAAATTGTGTTGATATAAGGTATAGCAGATACCCCGGGCCGCGCAATCCGGGGGAGGAATTCCCTACCGGGTCCGTGGGACAGGCAATACCGCTAAACTGTGCAGGGCCCCCGAACAGCCCCGGGGGCAACCGTGGACACAGGCGGGTCGACGAAGGACATCGGATGATCGACATCAGAATGTGGGGCCGGGCCCTGGATCGCATGCCTAGGCTGTCCGAGGTGGAATGGCGGCGCCTGGACCCGGTCGCCAAGTGGCTGATCGCGTGCCGCGCCTCGGTGCTCTTCATGACATTCACCGCGGCGGCGCTGGGCGGCCTGCTGGCCTGGCGCGCGGGAGCGTTTCACTGGGACCTCTGGATCGCCACCCTGTTCGGCCTGCTGTTCGCACACGCCACCAACAACCTGCTCAACGATTACACCGATTCCCGCCGGGGCGTGGACAGGGACAACTACTACCGCAACCAGTACGGTGTGCACGTGCTGGAGGACGGCCTGATGAGCGAGCGGGAGTTCTGGCGCTACGTGGGCGTCACCGCCGGGCTCGCACTGCTGCTGGGCGGCTGGTTGATCGGCCAGCGCAGCGGCCTGACCCTGAGCCTGATGCTCGCCGGCGGCTTCTTCGTCCTGTTCTACACGTGGCCGCTGAAGTACTTCGGACTCGGGGAGCCAGCCGTGTTACTGGTCTGGGGCCCACTCATGGTGGGCGGCACGTTCTACGTCCTGGCGGGCACGTGGGACTGGCAGGTGGCCTGGCTGAGCACCGTCTTTGCGCTGGGCCCGACCACTGTCCTGTTCGGCAAGCACATCGACAAGCTGGACGCGGACAGCGCGAAGGGCGTGAACACACTGCCCGTACTCCTCGGCGAAGGTCGGGCGCGCGCCTGGGTGCGTTCCATGCTGCTGCTCCAGTACGCCCTCTGTATCGCCCTGGTCGCGACCGGGGTGGCGGGGCTGCCCCTGCTGCTCGTTCTCATCGGGCTGCCGCAGTTACCCGCCCTGCTCCGTGTATTCCGCGCACCCAAACCTGCCTCGCCACCCGCGGATTACGTCGAGGGCATCTGGCCGCTGTGGTTCTCAGCCCACGCCTTTGGCCACACCCGACACTTTACGGTCCTGTTCCTGCTGGGGCTGGCGGCGGACACACTGCTCCATTGAGCCCGCGCCCGCGTATACCCTCTACCTTGGCATCCCAACCGCCCAACCGTATATTGGGTCCGGCATGAACTACACCGGCAGCGAAAATTTCGACCACGGACAGGTGCCCCGAACCGGGGTGCTGGTCACCAACCTCGGCACGCCCGATGCGCCCGACAGGGGTGCGCTGCGCGCCTACCTGAAGGAGTTTCTTTGGGATCCGAGGGTGGTGGAAATCCCACGGCCCCTGTGGTGGCTGATTCTCAACGGCGTCATCCTGAATGTTCGACCCGCGAGATCCGCCGTCGCCTACTCCAGTATCTGGACAGACGAGGGCTCGCCCCTGCTGGTGCACACCCGGGCGCAGGCGCAGGCGCTGGGGAACGCCCTGGCGGAGCGCCATGGCGACCACCTGGTCGTGGATTTCGCCATGCGCTACGGCAACCCGTCCATCCCGGCGGTATTGCAGCGCATGTTCGACCGCGGTGTGCGCCGCCTCGTCGTACTGCCCCTGTACCCCCAGTACAGTTGCGCGACCACGGCGTCCACCTTCGACGCGCTGGCGCAGGATTTCACCCGGCGCCGCTGGCTGCCGGAACTGCGCTTCGTGTCCAGCTACCACGATCACCCCGCCTACATCGACGCGCTGGCGGCGAGCGTGGAGAGCTACCAGGCGGAGCACGGGCGACCGCAGAAGCTGCTCTTATCCTTCCACGGGGAGCCGCGCCGCTACCTCGACCGTGGCGATCCCTACCACTGCCAGTGCCACGCCACCAGCCGACTGCTGGCGGAGCGCCTGCGGCTGGGCGAGGGAGAGTACCTGACGACTTTCCAGTCGCGCTTCGGCAAGGCCGAGTGGCTGCGCCCCTACACCGACGAGGTGTTGAAGTCGCTGCCCCGGGAGGGTGTGAAATCGGTGCAGGTGGTATGTCCCGGCTTCGCGGCGGACTGCCTGGAGACCCTGGAGGAGATCGACGTGGAGAACCGGGGGTATTTCCTCGATGCCGGCGGCGAGTCCTTCGGCTACATCCCCTGCCTCAATGACAACCCCGATCACATCGAGGCTCTCGCGACCATCGCCACGGCGGAGCTGGGCGACTGTATTTCGTCAGCTCACGACCCCGACCAGACCCGGGCCAGGGCGCTGGCCCTGGGCGCAAAGGAGTGACTGTGAAACGCTTGTATCAATCCCTGCTACTGGCAACGGTGCTCATCTCGCTCGCGACCCGTGCGGAGGTGCCCGAAGACGCCGTGTGGATCGATGTGCGCACCCCCGGCGAGTACGCCCAGGGCCACATTGAGGGCGCGGTACTGATTCCCTTCGACGGCATCGAGGCGGGCGTGGCCGAGCTGGGCCTGTCACCCGACACGCCCCTCTACCTCTACTGCGCCGCCGGCGGCCGCGCGGAAAGGGCCAGGCAGAGCCTGGTGTCTCGCGGCTATTCGAACGTCACCAATGTCGGCGGCCTCGACGATGCGCGCGCCCTGCGGTCGCCGGGCACGGCGGGGAACCGGTAACCGCCCTGTCAGTGCGCGCCGTGCAGCGCGCCCGACTCCAGCCCGATCATCGCCCAGGCCACACCGATCCCCAACAGGAAGGCGAAGGTCAGTTTGCCGCGGTCGTGGCTGTGGAAATGCACTTCCGGCAACAGGTCCGACAGGGCGATACAGATGAAGGCGCCGGCCGAGAAGGCCAGTGCCGCCGCCACCACGGCACTGCCGTCCTCCAGCAGGTCGACGCCGAAGAAAAACAGCATCGCGCCCAGGGGGCACATCAGTGCGAACAGCAGGTTTGCCGTGCGCCGCGCTCCCCGGCTCCAACCGCCCGACTCCATGACGGTGACAATGGACATCGCGTCCAGGGGCTTGTGCAGGAGTATGGCCAGGAACACCCCGATGCCCAGCCAACCGTCACCGGAGGCGCCCCCTCGCATCACTGCACCGAGGGCGACGCCGTCGACCAGCGTGTGCAGGGCCAGGCCCAGAGCGATACCGGTCCAGCTCAGGCTGTGGGCGGCCGCCTCGTGACCGTGGGGGTGGCCGTGATCGTGGTGATCGCTGTGCTCGTGACTGAAGTCGTGCTGGTGGAAGTGGAAGAGGCGCAGCAACAGCAGCATGGAAATCAGGCCGACCATCAACCACCAGACGGCGTTGTCGACCGCGCCCTCCCCCTCCTGCAGAGCCACGCTGTGAGGCAGCAGGTGATAGAAGGCGACGCCCAGCATCAGCCCCGAGACCAGGCTCATCACGAGCTGGGTGCGGGTATGGGTCATGCGCACGAGCCCCGGCAGCCAGCCCCCGACCAGGGAAAAGCCGGCGATGGCGATGCAGTAGAAGCTGAGCAGTACCGCTGGTGAGGCAGTCATTGTCGTTATTCGGTGGCCGCGGGCAAAAGCGCCACATTATTCCACAAAGCCCGGGACTTGTAAGGGCGCCCCGATTACCCTGCCCCAATCGCGGCAGGAGCGTGACGGAATGTTCATGTTCAGCGCGCCCCGGTCGGTTGACAGCCAAACTAATGACCATTAGTTTAGATGCCCCCGAGCAGCACGGTCCACGAGGTCACCCCATGTCCATCTTCGAACCTATCGCGTCCACGGATTCCCGCCGCCACCTGCAGCTGAAGAGTCCCGTGACACTGGAACCCATCGGCGAACTGGTGTGCGCGAACGCCGAGGATGTCACCGCCGCCATCGCCGCCGCGCGGGAGGCGCAGGCGTCCTGGGCGAAGACCAGCATGGCCGAGCGCGCCGCCGTGCTGGAGCGCGCGCTGAAAATCGTCATCGCGCGCCAGGACGACATCATCGACACGGTGGTGAAGGAGACGGGCAAGGCGCGCACCGACGCCATGAGCATGGAGGTGTTCTCCGTCGCCGACCAGCTCTGCTACTACGCCAAGAACGCCGAGAAGTTCCTGAAACCACGCAAGCGCAAGGTCCACGGCCTGCTCGGCCTGATGAAGCAGTTGCGCATCGTCTACAAGCCCCTGGGTGTCATCGGCCTGATCACGCCCTGGAACGGGCCCTTCGTACTGGTGATGAACCAGGCCGCCCAGGCTGTGATGGCGGGCAACGCGGTAGTCGCCAAGGGCTCCGAGGTTACGCCCTACTCGGCGAAGCTCGCCGAGGACATCTTCCGCGAGGCGGGACTGCCCGAGGGCGTGTTGCAGGTGCTGCTGGGCGACGGCGAGACGGGCGCCGCCATCGTCGAGGGCGGGGTGGACAAGGTCTCCTTCACCGGCTCGGTCGCCACCGGCCGCAAGGTCGCCGAGGCCTGTGCGCGCCAGCTCATCCCGGTCACACTGGAACTGGGCGGCAACGACGCCATGATCGTGTGCGCCGACGCCGACCTTGACCGCGCGGCGGACGGCGCGTGGGTCGGCTCCTGCATGAACACGGGCCACTACTGCTGCGGTACAGAACGCATTTACGTGGTGAAAGAGGTGTACGACGAGTTCCTGCAAAAAGTGCTGGAGAAAGGAAAAAACCTGCGCCAGGGCCAGCAGCACGGCTGGGACGAGGATATCGGCGCGGTGTTCTGGGACCGCCAGATGGCCATCATCGAGGCACACGTGGAAGACGCCCGCGCTAAGGGCGCCACCATCCACATGGGCGGACGCCGCAACCCGGACCTCCCGGGCCTTTACTACGAGCCCACGGTGATCACCGAGGTGGACAACAGCATGGACATCATGGTGCTGGAGACCTTCGGCCCCGTACTCTGCATCCAGAAAGTGGACAGCGAGGAAGAGGCCCTGCGCCTGGCCAACGACTCGGAATTCGGCCTCAACGGCAACGTGTGGACGCAGGACAAGGAGAAGGGCCTCCAACTCGCCTCCGCCATCGACACGGGCGCGTGCTCGGTCAACGACATGGCGGTGTCCTACGGCATCCCCGCCGCCCCCTTCGGCGGTCGCAAAAACTCCGGCGTCGGCCAGGTGAACGGCAAGAAGGGCCTGCGCGGCTACACCCACGAAATGCCCATCGTCATCGATCGCTTCGGCGGCAAGATGCAGAACGGCTATCCCTACGACGCGAAGAGTGCCGAGGGCATGAAGAAGCTTATGGACTTTCTGTGGGTGAAGACGCCGATTGGCAGGTGGCTTAGCTGACGCCACGGCCCCGCGCCCGACGTACAGGCGGTGCTGCAGTAGTCGTCCTGAAACAATCAGGTCGCGCTTAGCGCAGTCGACCCGCGAGGGGCTTTCTGCGAGGACTGACTGAGTCCCAAAAATTGCGACAGCAATTTTGACGACCTTTAGGTCGCCCCGGAGGGGTGAGAACGCGCCTTAGCGCGTTCGAATCAATTTTTCGCGCAGCGAAAAATGGTCGAGTTCCGCAGCAGCCGAGCGGGGCGACGGAGCTGCGGCCGTTTCAGGAGGACTACTGCAGCATCGCCGGTGTGGTTAAGCTCAAACGGGAATATGTGCGATGCCGCCAGGTCCGGCGGGGAACCCTACCGGGGTGAGTATCTTGGCAGTCCGAACCCCGGGGGGTTTACCGGCCGGACCGAAGCACCGTCATATCCAACAGTGTGACGCTCAGTCAGATGAGCACAAGGTTGTCGCGGTGGATAAGCTCCTCATCGCCGAGGTAACCGAGGATACCCTCGATAGCCGACGAGGCTGAACCCATGATCTGGCGGGTCTCGGCGGCGCTATAGTTGACGAGGCCGCGGGCCACCTCGCGTCCGTCGCCGTCGCGACAGGACACCATGTCGCCGCGACTGAACTCGCCCTGCACCGCGCGCACGCCGACGGGCAGCAGGCTGCGGCCCGACTCGCGCAGCACCTTCACCGCGCCGTCGTCCAGCTCCACGCTACCGGAAATCTTCACCATGGACGCGAGCCACTGCTTGCGCGCGTTCTGCGGCTGCTGGCCCGTGCGCAGCCAGGTGCCGACGGCATCGCCCGCGGCGATACCCGCCATCACGTCGTCGACGCGACCCGAGGCGATAATGGTCTCGGTACCCGAGCGGGCGGCCAGCCGCGCCGCGCGCAACTTGGTCACCATACCTCCGCGCCCCAGGCTGCCGCCTTCACCGACCATGCCGTCCAACTCAGGGTCGTGCACGTCGCAGGAGTCGACAAGCTCGGCATCGGGGTTGCGCCTCGGGTCCTCGCGGTACAGCCCAAGCTGGTCGGTGAGCAGCACGAGGGCGTCCGCGTCGATCAGGTTGGCGACGAGAGCCGCCAGGGTGTCGTTGTCGCCGAAGCGGATCTCCTCGGTAACCACCGTGTCGTTCTCGTTCACCACCGGCACCACACCCAGCTTGATGAGTGTGTTCAGCGCGCCCCGCGCGTTCAGGTAGCGATCCCTGGCGGAAACGTCGTCGTGCCCGAGCAGGATCTGGGCCGTGGCGATGCCGTGGGCCTTGAAGGCGTTCTCGTAACCCTGCACCAGGACCGACTGGCCCACCGCCGCGGCGGCCTGCAATTCGTGCAGGTGCTGCGGCCGCGCGTCCCAGCCGAGACGCACAATGCCCGCGGCCACCGCGCCGCTGGACACGAGCACTACCTCGTTGCCGCCGCGCTGCAGCTGGGCGAGCTGGCCGACGATGGCACGGATCACCTTGTCGTCCAGGCCGCGACCGTCGTCCGTCAGCAGTGCACTGCCGACCTTCACCACCCAGCGGCGGGCATTTGCGATTTCACTGCGTTCTGCCATGGCCTGCGCCCCTGCCCCGCCTAGGGTCTGTACTCGACTTCGACATCGAAGTCGTCGTCATCGAAATCGTCGGCGTCTGCCGCCTTCTCCGCGTCGCGCCGCCCGCGCAGGGCCGCGATACGCTCCCGGGCCTCCTGTTGCATGCGCAACTGCAACGCACGCTCGGTTTCCGCGAGTTCCGCGTCGTCCCGCTCCGCCTCGCGCAGTGTCTCTATACGCGTCATGAGGTCGGCGCAGAGCACGTCGGTCCCGTCGCCGCTGATCGCCGCGACCTCGTACACGGGGCCGTCCCAGCCAAGGGCTTCAATGACTGCCTCGCGCCGCTCGCGGAAGGTCCCGGCATCCACGAGGTCGCGCTTGTTCAGCACCAGCCAGCGCTCGCGCCCGGCCAGCACGGGGCTGAAGCGCTCCAGCTCACGCAGGATGGACAGGGCCGCCTCCGCGGGATCGGTGCCGTCGAAGGGAGCCATGTCCACGAGGTGCAACAGGATGCGCGTGCGGGTGAGGTGCTTGAGAAAACGAATACCCAGCCCGGCCCCGTCCGAGGCGCCCTCGATCAGGCCGGGGATGTCCGCCATGACGAAACTGCGATGCGCCTCGACCTTGACCACACCGAGGTTGGGCACCAGCGTTGTGAAAGGGTAGTCCGCCACCCTGGGGCGTGCCGCGGACACAGCCCTGATCAAGGTGGACTTGCCCGCGTTGGGCAACCCGAGCAGGCCGACGTCGGCCAACACCTTGAGCTCGAGCCGGAGACTGCGCGCCTCCCCTTCGGTACCGTTGGTGGTCTGCCGGGGCGCGCGATTGGTGCTGGACTTGAACCGCGTGTTACCGAGGCCGTGAAAGCCTCCTCGGGCCACCACCAACTGCTGGCCGGGGGCTGACAGGTCGCCCAGGATTTCGCCGATGTCCTCGTCGATCACCGTGGTGCCCACCGGCACGGGCAGGAGCAGGTCCTCGCCGCTCCCGCCGGTGCAGTTGCGGCCGCGGCCGGGCTCGCCGTTCTGTGCGCGGTAGTTGCGTTGGAATCGGTAGTCCACCATCGTGTTGAGGTTCTCGTCCGCCTCGAGAATCACGCTGCCGCCGTCACCGCCGTCGCCCCCGTCGGGACCCCCGCGGGCGACGTACTTCTCCCGGCGGAAGCTGAGGCAGCCGTTGCCGCCCTTGCCCGCCTGGACCTTGATTGTCGCCTCGTCTACGAATTTCATAGCTTATTTTCCTGACATTCCCTTCGATGGCGCGGTATCGATCGATGGGGTTGCCCTGAAGTATATCGAATCTATGAGATACCAATTTAAACGACAGTTACATTCCCGACCGCGTCCGCTCCGGCGTCCTGCCTCTCGCGGACGTACCGTCCATCCATGGACATAAAAAAAAAGCCCCATCGACTGACGGGGCTTTCGGTTGCTCTGTTCGCGCCGCGTCTCAGGCGCTGACCACCTGAACGAACTTGCGGCTCTTCGGGCCGCGCTCCACGAACTCCACGACGCCGTCGGCGGTGGCGAACAGGGTGTGGTCCTTGCCCACACGCACGTTGTCGCCGGCGTGGAAACGCGTGCCGCGCTGGCGCACGATGATATTGCCTGCTTTCACGGACTCGCCGCCGAAGCGCTTGATACCGAGGCGCTTGCTGACCGAGTCGCGACCGTTCCGGGTACTGCCACCCGCTTTCTTGTGTGCCACTGTACAGTCCCTCCCGTTAGGCCGAAATACCGGTGATTTTCACCTCGGTGAACCACTGGCGGTGGCCCGTCTCTTTCCGATGGTGCTTGCGGCGGTTGAATTTGACGATCCGGATCTTCTCATGCCGACCGTGAGAGACCACCTCGGCGGTGACCTTGCCACCCTCGACCAGGGGCGTTCCGATTACCGGTTGGTCGCCGCCGATCATCAGGACCTTGTCGAACTCGACGGTCTCACCGGTGGCCACTTCCAGTTTTTCCAGTTTGAGGGTCTCGCCCTCTGCCACGCGGTGCTGCTTGCCACCGCTCTCGATTACTGCGTACATATCGCGCTCCGTTCAGTTAGCCTGCTCGCGGTTGCTGTGGTTCCCGCGCGGGCGGGGGCAGAGCCAGGCACAAACAGTCGATGGAATCTTCCGGGGCGCGCTGCGGCGGGGCGCAGCACTGTCCGGAGGGCGGCGATTTTACGCAATACGGGGGGTCCCTGCAAGGGTTAATTTTATCTAAAAACAAGGGCTTGCGAGGCTCCGGGCGGGAGCTGCCCAGGGCTCTCTACAACACCCGCTGAAGGCGCTTTTCACGCCCCCTGAGGGGCTCCCCGAGGGGCCCTGGGGCCGCTTGACAGGTTTTCTGGCCCGTCCTAGCATGCGCGGGCACTGGTAGCCGGTCCCCTCCCTCTATGCGACATATACGCGCCGTCGTGGCCCGTGAATTCGAGCTGGTCAACGAGCTCATCGTGGAACAGCTCCACTCGGACGTGGCGATGGTGGAGAACGTGGGCCACTACATCGTGGACGCCGGCGGCAAGCGGCTCCGGCCCCTGCTCGTCCTGCTCAGCGGGGCCGCCCTGGGGGGCTGCTCCGAGGCCCATGTTCGCTTCGCGGCCACCGTCGAGTTCATCCATACAGCCACCCTGCTGCACGACGACGTGGTGGACATTTCCGCCCTCCGGCGCGGGCGCCCCACCGCCAACGCGGAGTTCGGCAACGCCCCATCGGTGCTGGTGGGGGACTTCCTCTACACCCGGGCCTTCCAGCTCATGGTGCAGCTCGAGGACATGGACATCCTGCGCCACATGGCGGATACGACCAACACCATCGCCGAGGGCGAGGTGCTGCAGCTCATGCAGGCCGGCAACCCGCAGACCACGGAGGCGCAGTACCTGGATGTGATCACCCGCAAGACGGCGGTGCTGTTCGCGGCGGGCTGCTACGGCGCCGCCGCCCTCTCGGGTCGGGACCAGGCCACACGGGAACTGCTGCAGGAATTCGGGCTGAACCTCGGTATCGCCTTCCAGATGATCGACGATGTCCTGGACTACGACGGCGATCCAGAGGCGATGGGCAAGAACGTGGGCGACGACCTCACAGAGGGCAAGGCCACCCTCCCCCTCATCCACACCCTGGCAGAGGGCGAGCAGGCGGAGCAGGGCCTCGTGCGGGACGCCATCGCGCAGAAGAGCGCGGAAAATATCGGGGCGATCGTCGACGCCGTGCGCCGCTGCGGCGCTCTCGACTACACCCGCGACCAGGCGAGGCGCTACTACGACAATGCGGTGGGCTGCCTGTCCCGCCTGCCGGAGAACCCGGGGCGCCAGGCCCTCGCCGATCTCGCCGATCTCGCGCTCAACCGCGACCGCTGATCCCCGCGGCGCCCGTTTGCGCCCACCCCACCCACTCCATATACTCGGGCCACATTCCCCCCTGGCGGACGCCCGGCATGACAGCGCGCAACCCCCTCCACGACCACCCCGCGCACGAGCGGTTGGTGGCCCGCGCGCGCGACCTGCGGGGCGCCTCTCTGGAGCAGCTCCTGGCAGGGGACAGCGCCCGGGCCGCAGACTTCACCCTCGAGGCCGCCGGGCTGCAACTGGACTACGCCCGTCACCTTCTCGACCGCGACACGCTGGCAACCCTGTTGGCCCTCGCAGAGGAGGCCGACCTGCAGGGAAAGATCGCCGGGCTGTTCGCGGGGGACCACGTCAATGTCACCGAGGACAGGCCCGCGCTGCACATGTTGCTGCGAGCGGACGGCGCCGGCGATTCCGGGGGACACTACGCGGAGATCGCCGCTACTCGGGACCGCATGCGCGCAATCGCCGATGAGCTGAACGCCGGCCGCAGCGGCTTCGGCGGCGAGACCATCACCGACGTTGTGAACATCGGGATCGGCGGCTCCGACCTGGGGCCGCGGCTGGTCAGCGAGGCGCTCGCGCCATTCGCGGGCCCGCTGCGCTGCCACTACGTGGCCAACGTCGACCCGGCCGATATCGCCGGCACTCTCGCCGCCCTGGATCCCGCCCGCACCCTGTTCGTCATCTGCTCCAAGTCCTTCCGCACGGAGGAGACACTCGCCAACAGCCTGGCGGCGCGGGAGTGGATGCTGGACGGCGGCGCCGACGAGGAGGCGCTGTCACGGCACTTTCTCGCGGTAACGACGAATCTGGAAGCGGCGGCGGCGTTCGGCATCTCACCAGAAAACTGCCTGCCCATGTGGGACTGGGTCGGCGGACGCTACTCGGTCTGGTCGGCGGTCGGTCTCAGCTGCGCCATCGGCCTGGGCTGGGACCGCTTCGCGGAGTTTCTCGCCGGAGCCCGGGCCATGGACGCGCACTTTCGCGGTAGCGCACCCGCGGTCAACATGCCGGTGCTGATGGCCCTGCTGGAGGTCTGGTACTGCACCTACCTCGGGGCGGGCAGCCACGCGGTCCTGCCCTACGACCACAACCTGCGGCGCCTGCCCGACTTCCTGCAACAGCTGACCATGGAGAGCAACGGCAAGTGCGTCAGCGCCCGGGGGGACACGCTGGACTACGACACGGCGCCCGTACTGTGGGGCTCCGCCGGCACCATCGGCCAGCACTCCTTTCACCAGTTGCTGCACCAGGGCACGCGCCTGTGCCCGGTCGATTTCGTGCTGCCCCTGTCCACGCATACCGGCATGGATGAACAGCACCGGCGGGTGGTGGCCAACTGCCTGGCGCAGAGCCGGGCGCTGATGGTGGGGCGCTCCCTCGACGACGCCGCCGCTGCACTGCGCGCGCGCGGGCTCGGGGACGAGGCCGCGGCCCGGCTGGCGCCGCACCTGGCGATGCCCGGCAACCGCCCGAGCAGCATTGTCAGCATGCCGACGGTGACCCCCGCCGCACTGGGCGCACTGCTGGCACTTTACGAACACCGCACGTTCTGCAGCGCCGTGTTGTGGGGAATCAACCCCTTCGACCAGTGGGGTGTAGAGTTGGGCAAGGAAATCGGTGCCGAGATTTTCAAGCGCCTGTCGGGGGACGAGGGCCAGGGGATGGACGCCGCCACCGAGCGCCAGATCGCGGCCTGGTTGAAGTCCCGGGGCTGAGGCGCCCTCAGGAATCGATGAGGGCGAGCAGTTCCGCGGTTTTCGCTTCCATGAGCGCGGCGTCGCCGCGGCTCTCCACATTCAGGCGCACAACCGGTTCGGTGTTGGACATGCGCAGGTTGAAGCGCCAGCCGTCGAGTATGACGCTCAACCCGTCCACGTGCTCGACCTGTCCGGCATCACCGGCATACGCCTCTTCCACCATGGCCAGCACGGCGCCGGGGTCGTCGATGGTGCGATTGATCTCGCCGCTGCAGGGATACGCCGCCATGCGCTCCGCCACGAGGTCCGCGAGCGGCTGTCCGCGGGTACTCACCAGGGCGGTCACGAGCAGCCAGGGAATCATGCCGCTGTCGCAGTAGGCGAAGTCGCGGAAGTAGTGGTGGGCGCTCATCTCGCCGCCGTAAACCGCGTTCTCGACGCGCATGCGCTCCTTGATGAAGGCGTGGCCGGTCTTGCTCTGCACCGCCTCGCCGCCCAGGCTTTCCACGATATCCACCGTGTTCCAGGTCAGGCGCGGATCGTGCACGATTCGCGCAGCGCCGCCCTGCTTGAGGAACGCCTCCGCGAGCAGTCCCACGACATAGTAGCCCTCGATGAACTCTCCCGAAGCGTCGAAAAAGAAACAGCGGTCGAAGTCGCCGTCCCAGCCGAGGCCCAGGTCCGCCCCGTGCTCGCGCACCGCCGCGATGGCCGCGGTGCGATTCTCCGGCAGCAGGGGGTTGGGCACGCCGTTGGGGAAATTGCCATCGGGCTCGTGGTGCAGCTTGATGAATTCGAAGGGCAGGTGCGGTTCAAGCAGGTCGATCACGCGCCCGGCGCCGCCGTTGCCCGCGTCGGTCACAATCTTCAGCGGCTTCAGTGCCTCGACATCCACGTAGGACAGCAGGTGCTCCACATACGCCGCGGAGGTGTCCAGGCTGTGCAACTGCCCGCGCCGGGCAGCGGGCTCGAAACTGTCCTCCTCGGCCAGGCGCTTGATATCGAACAGGCCGGTGTCGCCGGAGATTGGGCGCGACTCCTCGCGCACGAATTTCATGCCGTTGTAGTCTTTGGGGTTGTGGCTCGCAGTCACCGCGATACCGCCGTCCATACCCGCGTGGGACGTGGCGAAGTAGATCTCCTCGGTGCCGCACAGGCCAATGTCGTAGACATCGACCCCCTGTTCCAGCAGGCCCTCGGTGAGGGCGCCCTTGATCGACTCGCTGCTCAGGCGGATATCGTGCCCGACGACGACCTGGCTGGGCTTCACCACGTCCGCGAAGGCGCGACCGATGCGCCGGGCGATGTCTTCGTTGAGTTGATCGGGCACGCGGCCGCGGACGTCATAGGCCTTGAAACAGGTCAATTCTTGCACGGGGATTTTCTCAGGGGTTGTAATAGTGTTCGTAAATGAAGTTGGTGGCCTCGACGAAGCCCGGCACACTGCCGCAGTCGAAGCGGCGGCCCTTGAAGCGGTAGGCCATGACACAGCCGCGCCGGGCCTGGGTCTGCAGCGCGTCGGTGATCTGGATCTCGCCATTGGCGCCGGGTTCGGTTTCGCGCAGGATGTCGAAGATATCGGGGGTAAGGATGTAGCGCCCGATGATCGCCAGGTTGGACGGGGCGTCGGCCGGGTCGGGCTTCTCGACCATCTCGTCGATGCGAAAGACACCGTCCTTGAGACTCTCCCCCTTGATCACGCCGTACTTGTGCGTCTCCTCCTTCGGCACTTCCTGTATGGCCACTATGGAGCAGCGGAACTGCTTGTACAGTTCGGCCATTTGCGACAGCACGCCCGGGCCCTTGTTGATGCAGAGGTCGTCCGAGAGCAGCACACCGAAGGGCTCGTTGCCGATCAGTGGTTCGCCGGTGAGGATGGCGTGCCCCAGGCCTTTCATCTCGCGCTGGCGCACGGCTGTGAACACACCCTTCTCGAGCACTTCGCGGATACTGGCGAGATAGGCCTCCTTGCCGCTGCCGGAAATCTGGTGCTCCAGTTCGTAACTGATATCGAAATGGTCGGTGATGGTACGCTTGCCTCGCCCCGTGACCATCGCGCAGGTGGTCATACCCGCCTCGATCGCCTCCTCCACGCCGTACTGGACGAGCGGCTTGTTGACGACGGGCAGCATCTCCTTCGGCATGCTCTTGGTGGCCGGCAGGAACCGCGTGCCGTACCCCGCCACCGGAAACAGGCATCTGTTGATCGTTTCCAAAAAAAATCTCCTATCCGCTGCGGCCGTAGACGTCTTCGAATCGCACGATGTCGTCTTCGCCCAGGTAGGTACCCGACTGCACCTCGATAAGTTCCAGCGGAATCTGCCCCGGGTTGGCGAGACGGTGCTTGTGGCCGAGCGGGATGTAAGTGGATTCGTCCTCGCCCAGCATGAATACCTTGTCCTCGCAGGTCACCTCCGCGGTGCCCTGCACGATGATCCAGTGTTCCGCGCGGTGGTGGTGCATCTGCAGGGACAGGGTCTGCCCGGGATTGACCACGATGCGCTTGACCTGGAAACGGTCCGCCGTCACCAGCGACTCGTAGGAACCCCAGGGGCGGTACACCTTGCGGTGCAGGGAGGCCTCGCTGCGCTCCTGCGACTTCAGTGCATTGACGATGGCCTTGACGTCCTGCACCTTATCGCGGTCCGCGACCAGCACGGCGTCCGCCGTCTCCACCACTACGAGGTTGTCCACGCCCGTGGCGGCAACGAGTCGCGAGTCGCTGCGGATGTAGTTGCCGCGGCAGTTGTCGACGATGACATCGCCCTTGCACACATTGCCGTCGCCGTCGCGCTCCCCCACCTCCCACAGCGCCGACCAGGCGCCGACATCGCTCCAGCCGCAGTCCAGCGCGACCACGCCGCCCAGGTCGGTTTTCTCCATGACGGCGTAGTCGATGCTGTCGCTCGGGCACTGGTCGAAAATCTCGGCGTCGGGACGCACGAAGTCCATGTCCCGGCTCGCGGCGGCCATCGCGTCGCGACAGGCGGTGAGCATCTCCGGCGCGTGCTTTTCGAGTTCGTCGAGGTAGGCCTGTGCGCCCAGCAGGAACATGCCGCTGTTCCAGAGGTAACCACCGTCGTCGAGGTACGACCGGGCGGTCTCGGCGTCCGGTTTCTCGACGAAGCGCTCCAGGTCGAAAAGCTTGTCTGCCAGGGCCTCGCCGCAGCGTATATACCCGTACCCTGTCTCGGGACTGGTGGGCACGACGCCGAAGGTCATCAGGCGCCCTTCCCGCGCCAGCGGCAGGGCCATACCCACAGCGGCGACGAAGGCGTCCACGTCGCGGATCAGGTGATCGGCGGGCAACACCAGCAACACGGCGTCGGGGTCGCTGTCTACGGCATGGACAGCCGCGAGTGCGACAGCGGGGGCCGTATTGCGACCCTGGGGTTCGAGGATCAGCCCGCCGGCCTCGAGACCGAGCTGGCGCAATTGTTCGGCGACCATGAAGCGGTGGTCCTCGTTGCACACGACGATGGAGGCCGCCGCTTCCAGCCCCGCGGTGCGTTGCAACGTCTCCTGGAGCATGGAAATCTCGCCGGCCAGCGGCAGGAACTGCTTGGGGTGGCCCTCCCGCGAGACGGGCCACAGCCTGCTGCCGACGCCGCCGGATAGAAGGACGGGTGTTAGCATCTTTATCCCCTGTCATGGAGAAAACCGACCTGGGCGGCGTGGTCGCGCTGGACTGCGGCTGGAGCGATGTCGGCGCCTGGTCGGCGCTGT
>Ga0126341_1000093_pt1 | contig 18836 bp, 13 predicted proteins | sample OrbTmetagenome_FD_97057 | JGI IMG/M metagenome (GOLD analysis project Ga0126341, IMG submission 97057) | Coral microbial communities from Florida Keys, Florida, USA - Orbicella T D metagenome | ecosystem: Host-associated > Invertebrates > Cnidaria > Coral | place: Florida Keys, Florida, USA... | reverse complement strand
TTCCGGAGATACGGCCACACGACGGTCCAGCGAGCGCGAGTTACTTCGAAGTTCCGCTGATTGAGGAACCGTTGCAGTGCGAAAAGACGGGGATGCCCATTCTCGAGCTACTCGCGGCGCTTCGCAGGTACCACCAGGCGCGCGACCTCAGCCACCAGGAGCGATTCGGCACACCCGACCTGCAGTCCAGGCAGGTGCTCGCCGAGCTGGGCAGGGTGCAGCAGACTCTCAGGGATTTCACATCCCTGAAGGGCGGCAGCGGCGAGGACTTCCTGGTGGAAGCCTCACTCAACCTGAAAATGGTGTCCTGACCTGAACAGCGGGCCCGGCCCGCATTCACTCTGCGGGCGCCGAGCCCCGGGCCGGTAACGGCCACGGCGCACGCAGCTTCCCCATTAACCGAATAGAACTCCAGTCCACCAGCCCCCTCTAGTCCTGCATCGCTGACCTCAGGGACCGGCGGTCGATTGGTGTACGGCGGTAGCCGCCGACCCTGGCGGGAAAGGCACAACTTCTCTCGCTGACCCCACGTACTATACTCACTCCCCGGAAACGGATGATTCGCAGCACCGCGGCACCCGGGCCCATTTAACGGTGTTCTGGTACCCGCACCAAACGCCGGCGCCCCGACAACAATAAAAGGCAAACGACATGATCAAGAAAATCCTGCTGGGCATCACGCTCCTGGTCCTGCTCGGCATCCTCGGCGGAGGCGCTTACCTCTGGAACGCCGGCGGCGACCGGCTGTACGAGATCAGCCAGGCCACCTCGCCGAAGACGGCACCGGCTGACTACGCCCTGCAGGACGACTCACGCGTGCAGGTTCCGCCGATCGAGTACCCGCCGAAGCCGCCCTACAACCCCCTGAAAAACGTTTACTGGGGCGAGCTGCATATCCACACGGTGGAGAGTCTGGACGCGGTGCTGTTCGGCACCACCCTGACCATCGAGGATGCCTACCGCTTCGCCAAAGGCCAGCCACTGCGCAGCGACGGCGGGGAGCTGATGCAGATTTCACGTCCGCTGGATTTCCTGGCGATTACCGACCACGCGGAGGGCTTCGGACTGCGCACACGCTGCGGCGACCAGGGGCTGTCGCTGAGCGAGCGCCTCAACTGCGCCATGATGGAAACTCCCAACGTCGCGATGTTCCTGGCCCTGGTAACACTGACTGGCGCGCTCGACCGGGAGGAGAGCCCTGCAGGCGCCGAGGCGGGCGTCTACCAGCCTGAAAAGCGTGTGCCGACCGGCCTTGAGAACTGGCCCATCTGCGCCGACGACGTGGAGCGCTGCTACCGCGACAGCATCACCGACTGGTCGCGCTACAAGGCGCTGGCGGAGGAGTACAACGAACCGGGTGTGCTCACCACCTTTTCGGGCTACGAGTATTCGCCGCTGGTCAACAACGGCAAGCACCACCGCAACGTGATCTTCAACGGCGGCGACCTGCCCGATCACGCGGTGTCATCGCTGGATGCCTCCAGCGCCGTCGCGCTCTGGGAGGAACTGGAACGCACCTGCACGGGCGACTGCGACTTCCTCACCATTCCGCACAACATGAACAAGGCCTGGGGCCTTTTCTACAGCCCCTGGACCTGGGACGGACAGGCCTATGACGAGGACAGCTGGCGACTGCGCCAGCGCCGCGAACCCATAGCCGAAATGTACCAGGTGAAGGGCGCGTCCGAGTGTGCCCTGGGAGTCGGCTCCACCGACGAGGAATGCGGTTTCGGCCAGGTGCTGAAGCCCTGTGAGCCGGGGCAAACCTACGGCTGTGCCTTCACCACCAGTTTCGCGCGCCAGGGCCTGAAGGTCGGGCTGGAGCTGGAACGGGAACTGGGGTTCAACCCGCTGGCTTTCGGCTTCATCGCGGCCACCGACACGCACAACGCGAGCCCGGGGGACGCGGAGGAATGGGACTTTGTCGGCAAGGTGGCGGCCGCGTCCTCGCCGGCGATCCGGCGCTTGACGGAGCAGCCTGAACTCGAGCCCTGGCAGTCCACACTGCAGGACCACACCTCCGGGGGTCTCGCCGCGGTCTGGGCCGAGGAGAACACACGCAACTCCATATTCTCCGCCATGCAGCGCAAGGAGACCTACGCCACCTCGGGTACGCGCATCGCCCTGCGCTTCTTCGCGGGCTGGGGCTTCGACGAGAGCATCGTGGGCGAGCCCGACGCCATTGCCATGGCGACCTCCGGCGGCGTCCCGATGGGCGGCACGCTGCAGCCCGGTGAAGCGGATGAGGGCAGTCCCACCTTCTTCGCCTGGGCCGGCGCCGACCTCATGAGCGCTCCCCTGCAGCGGGTGCAGGTCGTCAAAGGCTGGATAGACAACCAGGGTGTCACCCACGAACGCGTGCGCGACGTGATCTGCTCCGACGGCCTGGAAGTCGATCCCGATACCGGGCGCTGCCCCGACAACGGCGCCGGTGTAGACACCTCTGATTGCAGCCTGCTGGGGGATACCGGTGCGGAGGAACTCGTCGCCGCCTGGCAGGATCCACAGTTCGACCCGGCACAGAATGCGTTCTACTACGTAAGAGTCCTGCAAAACCCCACCTGCCGCTGGTCGACCTACGACTCCCTGCGCCTGGGGCGCGAGCCGCCCCCGCACGTGCCGGCGACGATACGGGAGCGCGCCTGGTCCTCGCCGATCTGGGTCGAATAGCCACGGGCGGGGCGGGGAACTCCCTGCCCCGCCCGGCCCCAAAAAAATTCCATACCCACTGCATCCAAACCCGTCTCCCGGCGCATCTCTACTAGTATCAACCTGCAAAACAGGCAGAGGAGGGAGAGAGATGGAGAGTGCGGCGGCGGGGCTTGGCGCAATGGGCTTCTGGATATTCATCGCGGCGTGTGTTCTGGGCGGTATATGGGACGCGGCGCGCAAGCGGGAATCGCAGCAGGAAACCCTGCGGCGCCTGGTGGAAAGCGGCCGGGACATCAACCCCGAGCTCGTGGAACAGGTGATCAACGCGAGCGGCGGCGGCGACACGGTCGCGCGCGACCTCAAGGTGGCCGGACTTATCGTGATATTCATTGCACCGGGCCTGCTGGTCATGGGCCTGCTGCTGGGGCAGATCGCCGAAAATGCGGTGCTCCCCCTGTTGGGCGCCGCCAGTATTACCGGCTTCCTTGGAATGGGGCTGCTGCTCGCCTCGAAGGTGGCAGCCAGGCACGACGCGAAGGGCGGCGACAAGGCCGCCTGAATGTCACCCCCGGGCAAGCACACAGGCGCGCGCACCGGTGACGGGCCGGCCCATCACCCGGCCCACCACTACGCCGAGGGACCCGAGGCGCTGATAGTCAGCATCGCGGCGAAGGGTGATCGCGAGGCGTTCGACGAGCTGGTGCGACGACGGCAGGGCTGGATGCGCAACCTGTTGCGGCGCTGCTGCGGCGACGAGGCCCTGGCGGACGACCTCGCACAGCAGGCCTTCCTGCACGCCTGGCGCAAACTGCGGCAGCTGAAGGAACCGGCCAAGTTCGGCGGATGGCTGAGGCAGATCGCGGTTACCACTTTCCTGCAGCAGCGGCGCGGGCGCGATGTGCTGGGCGACGCCGGGGAAATTCCGGACTCGACACCCGCGCGGCCGGACAGGCCCGGGCTCGCGATGGACCTGGAGAAAGCCCTGGCGACACTGTCCGGGGACAGCCGGCTGTGCATCGTATTGTCCTACCGCGAGCGCATGTCCCACGGGGAAATAAGCCGGGCCACCGGGATTCCCCTGGGCACCGTGAAATCGCTGATCAGTCGCGGCAGTGCCCGCCTCCGGGAAATACTCTCTGATTACGGAGACTCCACATGAACGAAGAGCGCGACCCCTTCCTCGAACAGATGTTTGCGGAGGCGGAACAGACCCTGCCCGCGGAGGACTTTGTCGCGGGTGTCTCCCGGTGCATCGCGGCGCGCGACCGGCGCATATTTCTCGGCCGTATCGTCATCGCGGTCGCCATCGTTGCACTGGAGCTCATCCTCGAGTCGCCCATACAGCACAGCGTCGCGGGAGTATCCGGCGTACTGGAACTGAGCCTCGTGCCCATCGAGAACGAGTGGGTCGCCTTCGCCATGGCGCCGCTGAACAGCCTCGCCGGGGTCGCCGGCATGTCGCTGCTGGCCCTGTACGCCATCTACAGGAAGGTTTTCTGTTGAACGGCAACAATGCTATACCTCTCCCGTAAGTCCTGAAGACCGGGTACCGGAAATGAACAGGCCTCGAAAACGCGTCATCGTCCTCGGCGCGGCTGGACGCGTCGGCTCGCAGATCTGCGCCGAGTTGCTGCGGGCCGACGTGGACGTAGTGCTGGTGGATGTCCTGCCCCGGACACAGCTCGAGCAGCGGGCGGGGCGCCTGCTGAATGACGCGTTGTTGGCGTCAGATCGCAGTACAGCCAGCGCGGCGGTGTGCGGCGACTTCGACGCGACGGACCGCGACGCCCTGGTCACGCTGTTCGCTGGTGAGCGGCCCGACCTCGTCATCAACTACGCCATCCCGATCACCTGGGACGCGACCAAGCGACTGCCCAACTACGCGAGGATCAGCGCCGCCGGGCTGGGCGCCTTCACGCCGATACAGGTGCTGGTGCCGCTGCTGGTCGGCCGGGCGCTGGCGGAGTCGGGCGTCCGCTGCAATTACATGGTGGGCAATCTGCCCGACATTACCGGCCCGGTGATCACGGCAATCGCCGGCGCCGGCGGTGTAACGCCACCCCTGTGCGGCGCCGGTAACGTCGGCCTCAACCAGGTGGCCCTGCGGCGGCAGGTGGCCGAGGACAGGGGTGTCACCATCGACGGGGTCGACGTCGCGCTGGTCTCTCACCATGTGCATTGGGTGGCGCCGAGGGAGCCGGGCTACAGCAACGAGGCGCCGTTCCTGGCGAAGGTCGCGGTCAGCGGAACAGACATCACGGCAGAGTTTTCCAAACTGCGGGATGTGATGAACCGCGCGGTGCAGGCGTTTTACGAGCCCGACGCCGGCTTTTCCTCGACCACCGGCATCCTGGCGAGCCGGGTGGCACTGGCCTTGCTCGACGACTCCGGTGCAAAACATCGCATGCATGTGCCTGCACCCAACGGCCTGCCGGGGGGCTACCCGGTGGCGATCAGCGGCGGGGAGGTGTCTGTCGACCTGCCTCAGGAGTGGAAGCTGGAGGATGCCGTCCAGGCGATGGAGGTGTGCCACACACTCGACGGCGTCGAGGCCATCGAGACAGACGGCAGCGTCCGCTTCACGGACGCTGCGCGCGATATTCTCCGCGACGAAGTCGGTTTCGAGCTGCCGGCCTGCATGGCGCCGGGGGACATCGGACAGGTCGCCGCTGCACAGATCGCCACATTGAAAGCCCGGTTTCCGTAGCGCATTTAATGACGTGGACCGCTCCGCCACCGCATGCACTCGCACGCCCGATCGCCTACACTGACAAAAAAGAATCGGCCGCGCCACGGGCCGATGATATTGTCGAGGCACTCCTGTGAAGCTCCAAACAGCCATTCTCCTCGCGGCACTGGCACTCGCCGCCTGCAGCGACGGCGGCAATTCCAACCGAGACGGGGGCGGCGACACACTACAGCCTGCCTCTTCGGAAGCGTCACTGACCTACTACGGGCACACGCGGTTCCTGATCGACAGTCGCTGCGCCACCTGTCACAGGGAGGGCGGTGACGCGCCCTTTTCGCTGAGCACCTACGGGGAGGTCGCGGCCAAGCACTCCGCAATGACGTACTCGCTGGAATCCCGGAGGATGCCGCCGGCAGGATTTTCGGCCCTTTCCGAAACCGAGCGCGACCTGCTGCTGCGCTGGCTAGAGTCCGGCGCCCCCCGCGGTGAGCCGGGTGTGCAACCGGGTACCCCGTACACCTACTTCGCCCACACCAAGTCCATAATCGACACCCGATGCGCCACCTGCCACGCGCCGGGCGAGCTCGCCCCTTTCAGCCTGACTGACTACGATTCGGTCTACGAACTGCGTGCGGCGGTTGAACAACAGGTCGACTCCGGCGCGATGCCGCCCTGGCCCCCAACCAATCACTACGTACCGCTGCGCCACAACCGCTCCCTCAGCGGCGAGGAGAAGGCGATCCTGAAGTCCTGGATTGCCGGTGGCGCGCCGCGCGGCAACCCCGACGAGTACGTGCCGCCAGGGGATGAGACGGTTACTGTGGAGTTCGACGCCACGCTCCCTGTCAACGCAGCCTTCACGCCCACCCGCCGCCCGGACCAGTACCGCTGCCTGATGATCGACTGGCCCTTCGATGAGACCGTATTCGTCGACGCGGTCAACCTCCTGCCCGATGTCAGAGCCCAGGTGCACCACGGCTTCGCCTCGGTGGTGAATCCCGAGGACGTGGCCCTGTACGATGCCGCCGACGGTGCCGACGGCAATCCCGGTTTCGATTGCCTGGGCGGGGTGTCGCCGCCGGGCGCGAGGGTTCGCCCGCGCCTCCTGACGGTATGGGCACCGGGCAACCTGCCCAATGTTTTTCCCGAGGGCACGGGCATGCGAATCGAGCCGGGCTCGAAGATCGCACTGCAACTGCACTACAACACTTTGAACGTGGAGCCCCGACCCGACCGCTCCAGTATCCAGCTACGGTTCGTCGACAGCGTCGAGAGGGAGGGTTTCACCGCCTTCTTCCAGGACCTGGCATGGATACCTCCCGGCGGCATGCCCATACCCGCGGGCGACCCGGCGGTGACATTCGAGTACACCACCAGCCTCGCGTTACCCATCGTCGTATCGGGCGGGCTCGAGCTGGGCATTCCGCCGGAAGGTCCCATCTCGATGCACACCGCGTTCCTGCACCAGCACCAGCTCGGCAGTGCCACGTCCATCGAGCTGATCAAGGCCGACGGCACCGAGGTCATGTTGGTAGAGATCCGCGACTGGGACTTCGACTGGCAGGAGGACTACGTTTTCGAGGAGGAGGTGACACTGTACCCGGGAGACCGGCTGCGCCTGACCTGCACCTTCGACAATACCGCCGCCAACCAGCAGTTTGTCAACGGTGAGCAGCTCGAACCGCGTTACGTGGAGTTCGGCGAGGGGACACTGGACGAGATGTGCGTGAACTATTTCTTCGTCACCGCGCCCTCGCAGGAGCGTATTGACGAACCCCAGACCTTCCCCCCCACGGTTGCGTTCCGGCAGCCGCAATACATGCAGCAGTTTCACGCGGGGGACTACGTGCCCATCGAGTTGCTGGTGAACGCGTTCAGACTGCAGGAGCCGGGCACGGGCCATGCACAGCACGGGCACGAGAGCTCGGCCGGGTCGGCCGACCACAGCCACCAAAGCGGTCACTATCACATTTATCTCGACAGCGAGGACGACAGCGCCGACCACCTGACCAACTGGGACCGCTCGACGTTTTACCGTCTGCCGGACGATATCCCGGCCGGTGAGCACACCCTGCGGGTAAGCCTGCGCGATGACCAGCACGAGGCTGTCGGCGTGGAGAGCCGCGTCACCTTCATGGTGTTGCCCGGCGATATCCCCGGCGGCACGGGCGAGTCCCTCATCGATGTGAACCTATGGCAGCGCCGGCCAATCGAGGAGGATGCCTGGGAGGCGCACAGGCCCGAGGAAATAAATTGCCCTGACAATGCGTGGTACGAGGAGGACGGCGCACTGGAGGTGCAGACCGGCTACTGCAACTACCTGTCCCTGGTGCAACCGAGCCAGGTTCCGGTCTACAGCGGCGAGTCGTTGAACCTGACCCTGTGGCACGGCCCGCTGCGCCTGGAGGTCCCAGCGGAGGCACACGTCGCCCTCTATATCGGCGGCGAAGTCCTCTGGGAGGCCGACATAGAGATACCCAATCCCGGTGGTATCTACGATATCTCCCTGCCTGTCGCCCGCGACATACCGGCGGGGACTGAGATCAACTACCACCTGCACAACCACGGCTTCAATACCTGGACCCTGCTGGCCCTGGACGTGGAGCGCTAGGCCCCGCCGCGAACGACGGGGCCCCTCGATCAGTCTGCTGACCCTAGTCCACAAGCAAGAGGCGTTGCAGTAGCAGCTGGTCGCCCGGTGTTACCTCGTTGTCGTAGTTGAGATCGCAGAAGACCTGTTCGTTGACGCTCAGCTGTGCCTCCATGGAGAGGTGCCTTTGCAGCAGGAGCAAATCACCGAGACTCAGGCCGGCAGTGGCGTCCACGTCGCAGGGAAACTGCGAGACGGTGGGATCGGACCCCGCCGCAATTTCCGCGCCGTCGTTCACCCCGTCGTCGTCAGTATCACTGTCAGTGGGGTCGGTACCGAACACCAGCTCCGCACCGTCGAGGACACCGTCGTCATCGCTGTCGTTGTCGAGGGGGTCGGTCCCGGTGTCGTTCTCGTCGACAAAAATGCCCGTGTTGGTCTCCACGTCGTCCGTGAGCCCGTCTCCGTCGCTGTCCACCGGTGGCGGCGCCGACACCACGAGCGAATTGATGCGGAAGGTCGAGTCGCCGATGATGCCGCTGCGCTCGGGTGTGCCCAGGGTAAAGGAAGTCACCTCGGTATCCACGATGTATTCCCAGTTGGAGAGATCGCCTCCCGTGCGAGTGGCGTTGTTCTCGTCAATGGTGATGATTCCGCCGCCGTCCAGTGACAGTTCCGCCCGCTCGCTGGTGGCGATCGGCTCGAACAGATCCAGGTGTACCGCGTCCAGCACCACCGTCTGACTAAAAGTAAATATCAACGTCTCCTGATCTTCACCGACGGCGTAGTTATCGACCGCATTGTCGTCCGCAAATCCGGTGTCGTTGCCGAGGCCGGAACTGCCCTGGGTCACGCTCCCGTCCACCGCGGTGATCGTCAGCGTCACGGTGTCGCCATTGCCCGGGTCGAAAGTGTACATCGTGGGGCCGCCGGACGTGAGGTCGATCGTCGCCGGCGGGCCAGGGGGCGGTGTGCCGCCGGTGATCAGCGTGAAAACCTGCGATATGTTCGCGCCGGTATTGCTGTCCTCCACGGTAAACATCGTCACACCGAGGTAGGAGAGATCGAAGTTTATCGGGTCGGTGAGGAACACCGTACCGAAGTCACTCGTGACATTGTTGCAACCGTTTACGAGTCCGCCGTTATTGGTGCAGTTGACGAGCTGGCTATTGCCGCTCACAGCACCGAGGCTGTCCGGCGTCCATGCACCCGAAACCGTGGCCACGGTTTCGGTTGTCGTGTTGGTAAACCCGGTTACGGTCGTGGTGGTCAGGTCCATCGTCAGCGTACCGGCCACCGTATCCAGTGTTGCGGTGCCGCCGCCGGTACCTGAACCCGAAGTTGCCCCTGAAACGGTGATCGACTGGCTCACGCTGAACGACTGCGCCATCACCGGCGCGCCTGTGGCTAGACCTATCACCCACAGACCGAGCGCGGCCAGTCCCTTCAACCGTGCCGCACACCGGTCCGGGCGCATGTGTCCTGTTATTTCTAATAGTGGCTGTCCCATGGGCTTAAAGGTCCTCGACGTGCGTCATCACCGGTGTGACGTTTGCAATCACATCGCCGTTCATGTCGATGTAGTAGCTGTTGGCGACATCGACGCTGAAACTCGCCTTGGCTTCGGTGGCCCAGGGCTGGTTATTGGAGGGGAAGTAGTTCAGCCTGACCCTGAGGTCAGACAGCAGGGAGGAGTTCTGGTCGAGGTTGGCCAGCGTCTTGAAGCCCGCGGGGTTCAGCAGTGTCACGTAGAGCGTACCGGTACCGTCACCGTTGGGCACGTGGTTGTAACTGAGCTGTGCGAATGGGTTGTGTCCCGCGGGAACCACCACCGGCTCAACACCCGGCCTGAAGAAGCTGTCATCGTTGTAGTCGATCACGAGGTACGCGCCGCCCACCTCGCTGACCCCGGTGAGGTCATCGGGTTCGATAAGGAAGTTCCTGCCGTTGTCGAGGTAACCCAGGAACTGGCGAATGTACTCACTGTCCGGTGCCGAAGTCCCGGGGATGATCTCGATAGGTATCGCACTGAGGTCACCTTCGACCGCGTTCCCGATCGGCGTCAGCTTGGGCGATGTCACCGCAACTGTCGCGTCACCCACCGCCAGCGGAAGCGGGGACGTGTACTGGCCCGGGTAGGTCAGGGGGACCACCGCAAACCAGCCGCCGTCGAAGGGCACCATATCTGTCAGCGCGTAGTTCGTAATGGTCCCTTCGAGGTTGCTACCGGTCAGCCAGGAGCTGTAGTCGGGGAAGGACTTGAACAGGTAGCGCGCCTCGAGGTTGTGCACGACGTTGTTGGCATCGGTCAGGGTAATGGTGAGGTCGCTGCGGGCCAGCGCCACCTCGCCGTTGACGTTGCGCTCGATGCCGCCAAGGCCCAGCACTACGTGGTCACCCGCCCGGGCGTAGCCCGGTACTGTCTTGGTCTGGGCACAACCGACCACCCAGGAGAGGGCGAGAAGGAAGATCACGCCCTGGATTCGTTTGATTCTGGAAAACATAACTACTCTCTCTGGTTGTTTATTATTGGTTCATAGACAGACTTAACTGCCGTCTAACAATCAGGCGTTCCGTCGCCCGGCGGCGGAATGCTGTCACCGGCGCACGCCGCGATACGGTGTGCGCCTTCGCTGCAGGCAGCGTGAAACCGGCCTTTCTTTTGCGTTATACTCGCGTTGCCCTCGAACACTCCCGCTGCAATGGCGAGGCGAATCCGGGTCTGACATCACGACCGGCAGGGCCGCCACGCTACCACAACAAATTTGACTCGTGTGCGCCGCGGTGGCGACATTCGGCACAGTCCGAAGACATAACAACCGGCAGTATGGGATGGTGTACGGAGCGAATTTTATAGTGACTGTTCGCGATTTAGCGCACGGTAAATCAAATAGATAAACTTTGCGGGCAGGCGGGCCGGCCCCTATCGACAGGGAGTGGCGCCACGATCAACACGGACATCGACGGGGATGGCGCCATCACAACGCAACCATCCCTGCTTCCCGCATTCGGGAACGCCGCGCTGGAGAACGCCTACCGCGATTCCCTTTTCGCGTCGCGACGGGGCCTTATCCGGGTCGGCCTGGCGCTCGCCGCCCTCCTGTTCACCGTTCTCGAACCCCTGGCGCGGTCGCTGGTTCCCAGCGGCATTCCCGGGGCCGACCAGGCCGTGCGCTGGCTGGTCAATGTCCCGGCGATCCTGCTGTGCCTGGCAGTACTGGAGCGTGCACAGGACAAAGGCCTGGTCGAGCGCTGTTTCGTCGGGTCCCTCGCGGTCATCCTGCTGGCCAACGCGGCGCTGCTCTGGTTTTCATCCGGCGCCGACCGGCAGTTCTACGCTATCGCCAGCATACAGATCATGTTGTTCGGTTTTGTACTGCTGGGCCTGCGTTTCCGTGTCGCGTTCCCCTGCGTGGTCGCCTGTTTCGGCGCCACCGCATTTACCGCGCTGGCGCTTGAGGTCCTGGACGCTCCCGCAAACGTGCTGGGCAGCGCGTACCTGACCCCCGTGCTCGTGTTCTTCGGGCTCGCCTTCGCCGCGTACATCATCGATGTCTCGTCGCGGGCCGCGTTCCTGGCCGGGCGCGAGCGGGACGCCGAACTGCAAAAGCGCCTCGCACTGGAGACCGAGCGTCGGCGCTGGGTGCAGGGGGGCAAGGACTATCTCAACCACGAGATCAAGAATGCATTGCTGGGCATCTCCTCGTCGCTCAGCCTGTTAGGGCGGCGCAACGACGATACCGGCCTGGCCGACTATATCGAGCGCGCCCAGACGAGCACCGAGTTCATGAAAAGGCTGCTGGCGGACGTGAGCGCCTCGACGGACCTCGACGCGGCCCTCGCCGTGATCGAACTACGGGCGACGGACCTCACGCGCCTGCTGGCAAACAGGACGGCGGAGTATCGCGAGATCTACCCCGACCAGCCCTTCAGTGTCGAGCTCGCGGAGGCCGTGCAGGTGGACTGCGACGCCGACCGGATCGTGCAGTTACTGGACAAGCTCACCGACAACGCCGTTACCCACAGCGACGGCACCCATGCCGTAGAGATCCGGCTGACTGCTGATGGCGCCAGCGCGCACCTGGACATCGTCAATGTGGGCGATTTGCTCGTCGATGACGCGGGCGACATCTTCGAGCCCTTCGTCAGCAGCCGTGCCGCGGGCGATGACAGTGGCTTTGGCCTCGGGCTCTACATCGCGAAGCGTATCGCCGAGGCGCATCGCGGCCGCATCCTGGCGCATGCCATCGCCCAGCCGCCGGGCGCACGCTTCTCCGTCTCGCTGCCGCTGTCAAAGGGCTGACCTGCAGCCCGCCGCTCAGGGTGTCACCCAGCGGTAACCCAGTCCCCGCTCGGTGCGGATACAACGGAAGTCGGCATCGGCGGCCTTGAACGCATCGCGGATCGCCTTGAGGTGCGCCGTAACGGTGTTGTCTTCCACCACGATGTTGCAGGCTTTCATCAGCTCGCGATGGGATTTCACCTGCCCCGGGGGCGAACAGAGCTCGCGCACGATCCAGTAGTGTGTGAGCGACAGGCCGACATCCTGCCCCCGCCACGTCGCGCGGGAGTATTCCTCGTCGAGCGCCAGCTCTCCGACGACGATGTCCGCGCGGTCCGCCGTCGCGCGCAGGGCCTCGAGGCGGCGGAACAGCGCCTCGATACGCACGACGATGTACTCGATCGACGCGTCCTTGGTGATGTAGTCGTCCGCGCCCAGGCGCAGCCCCGAGATCTTGTCGATCTCGCTGTCGTGCGAGGTGAGGAAGATGACAGGCACGTCCTCGGACAGCCGCCGCAACTCGCTGCAAACGTGAAACCCCGCGTCACGCTCGCCGTGCAGGGATACATCGAGCAATACGAGATCGGGCAGGGACTCCGCGAAGGCCGACAACGCCGCTTCCTTGCCCGGGAGCGGGATGACCTCGAACCCCTCGTCCCTGAGCATCTCGGTATAGTTTGCGAGAATAACGGGGTCGTCCTCGACATAGGATATGGTGCGCCGCATGTCTGCTTCCCTGGCAAGCCGCTGTGCTCCAGGTTCGAGAGTATAACCGCCCCGGTGCGGATGGGGCCGGAATTTGTCCGGCGCATTGAAAAACAGTCCGCGTTGTTTGTTCCGCAACACGGTTTCCTGCGGCGTCCCGCGCAGATCAATTCGCGTATACTTTCCCTGCCCGCAATGTCGACAACCTGGTTGAGGCCGGTAAGGAATGAAGGCATGCCCAGAGACAAGGAAAACTTTCTGCACCTGCTGCGCTCCAGCTTTCCCATCATCGTGGTGGAGACGCACGACGAGCAGCGCGTAACGCAGATCCTGCAGGCCTCCGCCAGCGGCAATGTCGAGTTTGGCCCCCTCTACACCTGGAGCGCGATCAAGGGGCTGGAATCCTCGATCGGCCGGGCGACCCGCGAATGGCGCCTGGAAGACATGGAGGGTACGGCCGATACCGAGCCCGTCAAGGACACCAGCTCGCCTGAAGAGGCGCTGCGTTATATCAAGGAAACCATCCGCTCCGGCGTGGTGCTGCTGCCGGATTTTCACGCCTACCTGACCAACCCCTCGGTGCTGCGCATGGTCAAGGAGATCGCCCAGGACCACAACGTCAACCCCGTGACCCTGGTGCTGGTCAGCCACGCTTTCGACGTCCCGCCGGAAATCGAGCGCCTCTGTGCGCACTTCGAGATCAGCATTCCCGACGAGAAGCGCATCCGCAAACTGCTCGCGGACGAGGTGCAGTTGTGGCGAATGCGGCAGGAGAACAAGAAGATACAGGCGGACATGAAAACCATCGATCTCCTGGTGCGCAACATGACTGGGCTGACCGAGAGCGACGTGCGGCGACTGATCAAGGGCGCCATCTACGACGACCAGGCGATCACCCACAGCGACGTCGAGGGGGTCATGCAGGCGAAGTACCGCATGATCTCCCGCGGCGGCGCGCTGCAGTTCGAGTACGACACCGCTTCGTTCACCGACATCGCGGGCTTCACCAGTCTCAAATCCTGGCTGGACATGCGCAAGCCATTCTTCGTCGCCGCCGACGATACGGGAGACATCGACGTACCCAAGGGTATGCTGCTCGTCGGCGTGCAGGGCTGCGGCAAGAGCCTCGCGGCCAAGGCGGTGGCCGGCGCCTGGGGCGTGCCGCTGTTGCGCATGGATTTCGCCGCGTTGTTCAACAAGTACATCGGCGAGAGCGAGCGCAACGTGCGGGAAGCGCTGAAATCCGCCGAGGTACTCGCCCCCTGCGTGTTGTGGATCGACGAGATCGAGAAGGCGGTCACCGGGCAGAACGACGATACCGGCACCTCCTCCCGCCTGCTGGGTACGCTGCTGACCTGGATGGCGGAGAAAAAATCCCGCGTGTTCATCGTTGCCACCTCCAACGACATCGAGAAACTGCCGCCGGAGATGGTGCGCAAGGGGCGCCTGGACGAGATATTCTTCGTCGACCTGCCGGACGCGAATACCCGCTCGGCGATCTTCCGCCTGCACATCGAGAAGCGGGGGCTGAACGCGGAGGACTTCGACTACGCGGCGCTGGTCGCAGCCGCCGAGGGGTTTTCCGGCGCCGAGATCGAACAGGCGGTGGTGTCCGCGATCTACCGCGCCCACGCGGAAAAGGGCACGATGGCGGACGAACACCTGCTCACGGAACTCGCCGCGACGCGACCCCTGTCCGTCGTTCGCGGCGAGGCCATCGCCGCCCTGAAATCCTGGGCCCAGGACCGCACCGTGAGCGTCTAGTGACACCCCGAGCGCCCAGGGCACTTTGATGTTTTCGCGACCATAACGAATAATAGCTAATGCAATCCGATCCCACGCCGCAGGCACCGGCGCCTGACATCCACCGCGGACGCCTGCAACGCGCGCCCGACGCCGACGGCTACCGCGTGGCCACCTTCGCCGATGCCATGCGGCGCCACGGCTTCACCATGGCGCTGCTCGCCACACTGTGCCTGCTGGTACCCGGCGCCTGGGGCCTGCTCGAGGCGACGACGGCGCGGGCGGTCGGACAGCCGCTGCCCTACCTCGCGGGCCTCGCGGCCATGTTGCTGTTCTTCGCCTGGTGGAGTGTGCGCCGGCGCGGCAGGGGGATACGCCAGGTCCAGTGGATAGCCTACCTGCTCATGATTTCCGTGGTGGAGGAGATCACCTTCCGCCTGGTGTTCCCAACGCTACTGGCGAACGCGCTGCCGCTCCCCGCGGCCCACATCATCAGCAACCTCGCCTTCGCGGTCATCCACTACTTCACCCTGCGCTGGCGACTGGGCAACTGCGTGGGCACCTTCCTCGGCGGCATGGGGCTCTCACACGTGATGGAGCAGGGCGACCTGGTGCTGGTCATCCTGGTGCACTGGATCGGGACATTCCTGAACACGCCCCTGCCACCCTCCGAGTCATCCGCGGGGCCCGCCCGGCAGTCTCCCGGGGAGTAGGGGCCCTTCCCCGGCGGTGTCCGCCGGGGCCAGATCGCGTATCATAAGCCGCCAGCTACCCAAGGCCCGGAAACACAGCCCATGAGCAGTGATTACAACGTCTCCTACTCCTACTCCATGGGAGGCCAGGCGCCCAAACCGGCGTCCGGGGACACCACCCTGTACACCTTCGAGGACTGCGACGAGGTCAACCTGGGCAACGGCGCCGTGGTCCTGGTCAACCGCACCCGGGGCATACAGGGCGTGGTCACCCGCGACGTCGCCATCGCGCTGAGCCACTGCCGGGACCTGCGCAGCCTGCAGGGCCACGCGGAGTACCTGACGCAGTACATGCCCGAACTGGGCGGCGACGTCGGCGGCGTGCTGCAGGTGCTGGAGACCGTGCGCGACACGGGGCTGCTGGTCCCTTCCTCCGCTTACGAGGCCGTGATTCGCGCCTGCCCGGTTGACGCCGACAGTCCCGCGCCCTCGCGCGTGTTCATTATCACCTGCGACCGCCCCGCCGCGGTCGAGCGCCTGCTCGAGTCCCTGCTGGCCTGCGGTACCCTGGGCAGCCACGACGGCCTGTACCTGGTGGACGATTCGCGCGACGGGGACAACGCCGCGCGCAACCGGGACCTGGTGGAAACCTTCAACCTGCACAGCGCGCGGCCCATGAACTATTTCGGCACGGAGGAGCGCGAGGGTCTCGCCGCCGGACTGGCGGAGCGCCTGCCGCAACACGCGGAGGCGGTGCGCTTCCTGCTCGACCGCGAACAGTGGCAGGGGCATAAGACCTACGGCCTGTCGCGCAACATCTGCCTGCTGTTGTCGGTGGGTTATCGCGCGGTGGTCATGGACGACGACGTGTTGTGCACCGCCATCGATTCCCCGTTCAAGCTGCAGGGCATGCAGTTCAAGGACGGCATGTCCGAGGCGGAGTTCTACCCCACGGAGAACGCCTGGCGCTCCAGTAATCCCGCCCGCGGCGAGGATCCCCTGAGCGGGCACCTGCGCTGTCTCGGCAGGGGCCTGGGCGACGCCCTCGCGGCACTGCAACTGGACGCGCCCGGGGCGGGCGAACTGACCCGCAGCCACGGCGCCGTCCTGGCGAAGGTCAGCGCGAACAGCCGGGTACTCGTCACCCAGAACGGCACCTACGGCGACCCGGGTACGGGCGATACCGCCTGGTGTTTCAACCTCGACGGCGATTCGCTGGACAGGCTGCTCGCCGAACCGGGCCCCACACCCAAGATGGCTATCCGCCAGTACTGGATGGGCTGGTCCAGGCCGACCTTCTCCAGCCGGGCGAACATGTCGCAGGTGACGGGCCTGGACAACAGCGCCATGCTGCCGCCCTACTTCCCCGCGTGGCGCGGCGAGGACCAGGTGTTCGGCGCCATGGTGGAGTACCTGTACCCGGACTCACTGGTGCTCAACTATCCCTGGGCGGTGCCACACCTGCCCTTCGAGGAGCGCACAGGCGATATCACCCCCCACCCGGAAAACGGCGGCATGGGGATGATCGAATCGCACATTACAGACAACGTGTCGCGGGAGCCGGGTCCTACGGTGCAGACGCGCCTGGCCGGCCTTGTACTTCTGGTGCAGTCGCTCGCGGAGCGCTCCGACAGCTCGCTGGGCGGCGCCTTCCGCGCGGCGCTCGCGGAGGAACAGGGAGGCACGGTGCGCGCGCTGGCGGAGAAACTCAAGGCCGCCCCGGAATCGGCACAGAAGTGGCGCTCCCTGCTCGAACATCGCCAGCAGGCGTTTTTACAGGCGCTGGCAAAGCGCGAGGTGCCGGTGAAAATCGGCGGCGTGCCCGAGGGCATGTCCGAGGAAGAGCTGTGGCAACGGTTTCGCGAACTGGCGGCGGGTTTCGCCGGGGCCCTGCAGGCCTGGCCGGAGATACGCGAAGCCGCCGCCTCCCTCACGGGAAACGACGGCTGATTTGCAGCGCGCGGCTCAGAAGTTGTAGGACAACTCCACGCCGTAGGTCTGCTGGCGGCCCGGGAAGTAAGAAGCAGAGCCTATACCCCCGGTGCTGATAATGCCGGTGCCCACGTACTCCTCGTCGAACAGGTTGTTCACGTAGCCGGCCACTTCCAGGCCCTCGATGCCGGCGGGACGGAAAGCCACGCGGGCGTTCCACACCCAGTAGTCCTCCAGGTAGGCGATAGGCTCGGAGGCGGCCGCGGCGTCCAGCCCGATAAACACCTCGTCGTTGTAGTACCCGCTGATGCGCGGCGCCAGCTCGCCGACGTCCAGGTCCCAGGTGTACTGGGCCATCACGGTCCAGGTCGTCTCCGGAATGTAGGCGAAGTCCTCGTGGGAGCGGTCGATCAGCGAACCGTCCGCCTCCTCGTCGATGAAGTCATCGTACTCCGCGTCGATCCAGGAGCCGGTCAGGGACAGCATGAGTGCATCCGTGGGCAGCCAGTTCATCTCGATTTCCGCGCCCTGCATGGTCGCCGAAGCGGCGTTGATAATACCGTCGAGGGTGGTGGTCTCATCGATGGTCCGGGTCACACGCAACTGGATGTCGTCGTACTCGGAATAGTAGATCGAGGTGTTGATCCTCAGGGTGTGGCTGAACAGGTCCATCTTGGCGCCCAACTCGTAGCTGACGATCTCCTCCGGGTCGAAGGGCAGCAGTTCGTCGCCGAAGGGCGTAAAACCACCGGCCTTGAAGCCCTCGCTGTAGCTGGCATAGAACATGCCGGAGTCCAGCGCGCCGTCGGTCCAGCTGTCCGGCGCGAACGCGGTGATGGTCACCGCGGGGGTAAACACCGACCAGTCGTCATCGCCCTGCTGTTCCGGGACGGTGGGGTTCGGCACCACGTCCTGCAACGCTGTCTCGAGGGCGTCGAAATCCTCCCTGGAAATATCGCCCGGCGACGGGGTCGCGGTGGAGTAGTTGAGCTGCTTGGCCTCTTTCTTTTCTTCGGTGTAACGAGCACCCAAAGTCAGTTGCCAGTAGTCCGAGAGGTGCAGGATGGCCTGGCCGAAGATTGCCCAGGACTCGTTGTCGAACTCGCTGATCTCCAGTCCGCGGAAGCCGACCACCGTCGGGGGAAAGACATTTACTGTGCCGTCGTCGAGGGGCCTGCCCGTGTAGCCGCCGCGGCCGATGGTGGTACCCGAGGGCGACTCGTCGATCTCCTCTTTAGAGGCAAAGACGCCGACGGTATAGCCGACAAACTCGTCGAAGGCATCTCCCACGAGCTGGAACTCCTGGGAGATGAAAGTGCGTTCCTCGCCGCCGGCCTCGATACCGCTGCCCTCGAGCTGGCGATTGGACTCCACCCGGTTGGAGATGCTGAAGATGGGCGTCGCGTCCACGTCGCCGCCCTGGATAATGTCGTCCTGGTACAGGTAGCCGGTGATGCTCTTGAACGTGAACGCGTCCAGTTCCCACTCGAGGGTGAGTCCGGCCATCTGGTTGGTCATCTCCCAGGGCTGGGCCTGCCGGTCCATCAGGAC